>Ga0302326_10031218_pt1 | contig 10644 bp, 9 predicted proteins | sample Palsa_T0_3_FD_202264 | JGI IMG/M metagenome (GOLD analysis project Ga0302326, IMG submission 202264) | Peat permafrost microbial communities from Stordalen Mire near Abisko, Sweden - Palsa_T0_3 | ecosystem: Environmental > Terrestrial > Soil > Palsa > Peat permafrost | place: Sweden: Abisko...
AAAACCTGCGCGGGCGGCAGTGATCGCGACGAGGCGAGGAAGGCCTTCAGTTGGGCGACGCCCTGATTTTCGTAGAGCTCGTGCTGGTACGCCTCCTGAATTTTGGCCTCAACCAGGTCGTTGCGGAACATGTCGATGAGCTCGTCGTCAGTTTTCGGACGTCCGAGATTAACGGAATCGAAATAAGTTTTGAGGACGCGATGAATGGCCGCGCCATATTGCATGGCCGCAGCCGGCTGGGCCTTAATTCGCCAGTCGCGGTCGAGCTTGAAACGCAATCCGCAGCGCTCGTAAGTATCCACCGCGGAAGCGCTGAGTCGACCGTGCAACCCTTCGAGCACCGGCAGGTCGAACCAAAGAGTCGTCTGCGACGCGGTCGCGGGCGTTGGCGACGCCGCCGCGAACATATCCAGACTCGCCTGAGCGCCGCGCGCCGGCACCGCCTGCAGCCAGGGAGCGAGACTGCGGTTCTCGATCAAGTCGCGCATGTAGCCGTCGGGATTCTTGTTGGCCTTGCCTTTTCCCTGCTTGGAATAAATGCGCAGAGAGTCGCGGGCGCGGGTCATGGCGACATAGAAGAGGCGGCGCTCTTCCTGTTTGTGAAGAGTCTGATCGTCGGCTTCGCTCAGGGAATCGGGGTCGCGCAATTCGCGCGGAAATGCGACCAATGTCTCCCTATACGAACAGGGGAATGAATTGGCGTTGGCGCGGAGGATGAAAACGTAGGGAAACTCCAAACCTTTGGCGCCGTGCACGGTCATCAGTCGGACGGCGTTTTCGCCTTCCTGCCGGTCATCGCGAGCATTGAGTGGGATCACGCCGTTGGCTTCGCGAAAATATTCGAGGTAGTCGACCAGTTCTTCCAATTCCGTCGTCTTGTTGATCTTTTTCTTCTCCCAATCTTCCACGAAGCGCAGCGCGGCCTGAAGAATGGGCGAGGAGGCATCGAGAGCAAAGTGCCTGACGATGATGTCTAGCGCCGCCCGAGCCTTGGCTTGCTTGCTGCGGATCTCTTCACGAGTGCGTTGCAGCGTGGCGATGACTTCGGCGCCGCCATCGACTCTCGCGAGCGCGGAGGAAAGGGCAACGACCTGGGCTTCCCGGTTATCCCGGGCAATGGCCCGCAGGACCTGGCGCAACTGCTCGGGATTCACGTGAAACCGTGGCAGGGCGGCGACACGAAACAGGCTCACATCATCCCCCGCCGAGACCACAGCGTTGAGGCAGGCGAAAAGGTCACGAGCCTCGGGAGTGTCGGAGATATCCATGCTTTCGATGACGAAAGGAATCCCGGCCTCGGCCAGGTCGTGGACAACTTCATCGCGCTGGTAGTGCGAGCGGTAGAGGACGCCGAAGTTGGACCATTTACGTTTTGATTTTCTTTGCTCGTCGCGGATGAAGCCCACCAGATCGGGGCCCTCAGCGTCTTTGTTGGTCAGAACGACGACTGAGACTGGAGGACTGGGAAGCAGAGTGCCGTTTCGTCCCGATTCTTCATCGCGCGCCGATACCAGCGGAGTACGGCGATAGGCGAGCGCGGGGTCGGAGTGACGGGCAAATACCGGCGGATTTTCGTCGATCAGTGCAAAGGCGCTGCGCAGGATCGGAGTGGTTGAGCGGCGGTTCTTTTCCAGCACGACGCGCTTCGCGTGGGGAAATTGGCGATCGAAGAGCTCAAAGGCTGCGCTGGATGCGCCACGAAAGCGGTAAATCGACTGGTCGGGATCGCCCACAGCGAAGATGTTTCCACCGGCTCCGGCCAGGCGGGTAAGAATCTGAATCTGAGCGAAGTTGGCGTCTTGAAATTCGTCGGCGAGGATAAAGCGGGCTCGCGATCGCGCCGCCGCCAGGACGCTATCGTCGCTGTGAAGTAGTGCGTGAGCGCGGGTAATCATGTGGCTGAAGGTGCCGAGATTGTCTTCGCGCAGCCAGCGCTCCATGCTGGTGAAGACCCGATCGATCTCGCGGCACCGGCCGACAACCTCGGCGTCATCGAGCGCATTCTTTGACTTGGCAACGCGCGGCATCGGGACCTCGCCGCGAGCCAGGCGTTCGACGTACTGCGAATATTTTTTCGGAGTGACCAGTTCGTCGTGGCAGCGGCTCAAGAAGTCCAGCAGATCGTTGAGAAATTGGCCGACATTGGCGGCGCGGATGTAGTGTTCCAGCCGAAAGTCACGGATGCGTCTGCGCAGGTAGATCCAGAGATCTTTTTCGTCGAGCACGCCGAAATCCTGACGCGCGCGTTTCAGCAGGTCGAGGCAGTAGTCATGAAAGGTGGTGGCGTTGACTTCCGCGCCGCCGAGCAGTTTGCTCAAGCGCTCGCGCATTTCGTTGGCGGCGTTGACGGTATACGTGAGTGCGAGAATCTCGCCGGGTGGAGCATGGCCTTCGCGGACCAGGCGTTCGATGCGATACGTCAGCACCGACGTCTTGCCAGTGCCCGCGCCAGCCAGCACCAGCATGGGGCCCTCGACGTGGTCGATGGCGTCGCGCTGGCGGTCGTCTGGCGTGAATGGGGCGGGACGGGAGATCAACTTCGTGGCGGGCATTGTGGCTCAGGATATCACTTCGTGACGGAGAGCAGGGCCGGGCTACAACTAGAGCCGCCGTCTCGGCGGCTGTCCGGCGGGCGTCCCGCCCGCCGCGCCGAGGGCGACAACGCGCTCGGGACGGCCGTCAAAGCCTGCCCTGAACAAGCGCAGCGCGCCGAAGGGATGCCGGCGCTACGTGTGCGCCAACCTTCCTCCTCTCGTTCTTAATTCAATTCGGAGACTACTAATGCAACTGCGGCGATGGCGGCGGTTTCGGCGCGCAGAATAGTCGGGCCGAGAGAGGCGGAGATCCAACCGGCGCTTTCAAAGATATGTAATTCGTCAACCGTCCAGCCCCCCTCGGGGCCGACTGCGAGGAGAACGCCGCCCCCCCCGAGACTCGGGGCCAGAACATCGCGCAGAAGAGTGTGTTGTTCGGACTCTGCCAGCACGATGCGCAGAGCGGAGCTGAGATTGATCGCTTGTTGCAGCTTCAGCGGATCTGAGATCTCAGGCGGAGCGGAACGCCGCGATTGTTCGGATGCCTGCAGAGCGATTCTCCGCCAGCGCTCGGTGCGCTTCGCGGCTGCGCCGACCAGGTGTGCGTCGGTGCGGCGAGCGATTACCGGGACGATCCGAGAGATGCCGAGTTCCGTGCATTTCTCGATGGCCCACTCCATGCGGTCGAACTTGAAGACGGCGAGCAGAAGTGTGATCGCTGGAACGGTTGTGGTGAGGATTTCTTCGCCTAATTCAAATTCAACCCGGCCGTCGTGGATGGAGACAATGCGTCCGCGGCGGACTTTCGCATTGGCGGCGATATCGAATTCCTCGCCGACGCGGGCGCGCAGGACGCGGATCAGATGATCGGCGTGAGCGCCGGTTAGGGCGGCGCGGTTTCCGGCGAGTTCGTCGGCGATCCATCTGCGGCGGGTCATCGTTTGCAGGTCGGGGTTCTGCGGGTTAAGGGCGGCGGGTCATGAAAAATCGAATGGCTGACCTCGGGCGCTAAAGCGCAATTCACAAAGGCTGACATAATCGCAGCGCTGGAAGCGCTGCGCCACCCAAAATCGCGGCACTCAAAATCGGAGATTACTAACCATCCCTGACTAGCCGAACATATCCTTCATCTTGCCCAGCAGGGATCGGAGCATCGGCTGGTTGTCGACCTTCGAGAGCGCGTCAAGTTCCTGCAGCAATTCTTTTTGGCGCTTGTTCAGCCTGGTCGGGACCTGCACGCGCACTTCAATGTAGAGGTCGCCCTTACCGTGCCCGTTCAGAACAGGGACGCCCTTGTTGCGGATGCGGAAGGTGGTGCCGGGCTGCGTGCCGTCGGGAATTTTCAGTGCATGTTCCCCTTCCATCGTGGGAACGCGGATTTCGGCGCCCATCGCGGCCTGAGCCACAGAGATCGGCACAACGCAGTGCAAGTCGTTGCCTTCGCGGGCGAAGAAAGGATGCTCCTTCACATGCAACACGACGTACAGGTCTCCTGCGGGACCACCGAAGGGGCCGACTTCTCCGGCGCCGGAGAATCTGATTCTGGTTCCGTCTTCAACTCCGGCGGGGATCTTCGCGTCAACCGTGCGCTGCCGCAAAATGCGGCCTTCGCCCTTGCACTTCATGCAGGGGTCGGTCACCACGCTGCCCGAGCCCTGACAGGTTGGACAGGTGCGGGCGATGCTGAAAAATCCTTGCTGGTAGCGAACTTGCCCGCGGCCGTTGCACGAACGGCAGGTGGTGGGCCCTTTTCCAGGCGCTGCGCCGGAGCCGTGACAATCCTCGCAGGCTTCGTGTCGCCGAACCGTGACAGTCGTTTCCTTACCGAAGAAGGCTTCTTCGAATTCGAGGGTCACGTCTTCGCGGAGATCGGCGCCACGTTGAACGCGGCTGCGACGCCGGCCTCCAGAGCCGCCGAAGGCGTCGCCGAAGCCGAAGAATTCCCCGAAAATGTCGCTGAAGTCCTGAAACACCGTGGGATCGATGCCGCCGGTCGGGCCCGCGCCGCCGCCCAGTCCAGCATGACCGTAGCGGTCGTAGACCGAGCGTTTGTCGGAGTCGGCAAGAATCGCGTAAGCTTCGCTGACCTCTTTGAATTTTTCTTCAGCGTCAGGATTATTCGGATTGCGGTCGGGGTGGTATTGCAGCGCCAGCTTGCGGTAGGCGCTCTTGAGTTCCACCTCCGTCACCGTACGGGACACGCCCAGCACTTCGTAGTAGTCGCGTTTCGTATTCGTGGTCAGAATGAACCTTTCTTCAAAGAGAAATCTGGAAAGAGAAATCTGGGACCAGCACTGATTTTGATTTCGAAGACCTCGATTCGAAAATCTGGACTAAAATGCTTCGCGCCGTCTCAAGCTTCACGGATTCTTCGCTACTTTCACCATAGCCGGCCGCAGCAGACGGTCTTTGAACTTGTAACCACGCTGCAACTCCTCTAGCACCTCATGGTCGGGCGCATCGGAGGTCTCCACCATCTCGATGGCCTCGTGAATATGCGGATCGAAGGGCTCGCCCTTGGCGGGTATGGCGCGAACTCCCATCTTTGCCAGCGCATCCTGCAACTGTTTGTAGATCAATTCCACGCCACTGCGAAAATCTTCCGGGTCGGATCTGACCTGGACCGCTCGCTCGAAACTATCCAGCACCGGGAGCAGAGGTTTGATGGCATCCACTGCGGCGAAGTCGCGGAAGTCTTGCTGCTCCTTAATCGCTCGCTTCCGGGCGTTATCGAACTCAGCCTGAGCACGGGCCAGGCGGTCGCGTAAGTCGTCGCGCTCGGCCTTCAGCTTCTGCAACTCTGCTTCCGAACTTGAAGGTTCGATCGAAGCAGTGTTGCCAGCAGATCGCGGCTGAGTTTCGTCGCCATCTCCCGCAGGCAGTTCGTGCTCGAGATCCAGGCCTGCCATTTCCGTTTCCGATTGTCCGTTTGATTTCCTCATAACCACATTTACTCCGATTCGTTCAGTATCTTGTCGAACAAGCGCGCGATATACGAAACCGCAGTGATAGTGTGCTGATAATCCATGCGCGTCGGCCCGATCACCGCCAGTGACCCCATCATTTCGTTGCCGGCGTGGGCGGGCGCGCCGATTAAAACGAAATTCTGCATGGAAGGCAAGGTCTGATCGAGGCCTATCACCACCCGCACCGCTTCCTGCTTCACGTCAAGGTAAGCGCCGAGAAGCTTGACGACCTTCTCTTTTTCTTCCAGAGTCTTCAGCATCTCCTGCAGCCGCTCGCGGTCATGATCGGCTGTCACCAGGTTGGACGCGCCTTCCACGAACACTACCTGCGACCCCTGCTCACCCGCCAGCGCTCCCTGCTTGTAGAGTTGTTCCACCGAGTGCATGAGCCGGTCGGCCTCGCCGCGCTCCTGCTCCAGGCGGCGACTCAGTTCCGCGCGCATCGACTCCATGGTCCAGCCGCGAAAGTTCTCATTGATGTAGCGTGCCGCCAGGTCGAGATCAGACTGCGACAAGTCGAGGCGCAGCACCCGGTCGCGAACCAGGCCCGATCGGGTCACAAGTACGGCCAATACTTTTTGATCGCCGAGACGCGAGAAGTAAACGTGCTCCAGCGCGTTCTTAGGACCGCTGGTCGCGACCGTTACCCCTACGTTGCGTGAGATGAGCGAGAGCACGTGCGAAGTGCGTTCCATGAACTCCTGCACATCGGTGATGCCGGCCAGCGACTCGGAAATCATGGCCTCTTCTTGCGGGGCAAGCCGCTGGGGCGCAAGGCGGGCGTCTCCGGAAATCTGTTCAACGTAATAGCGATAGGCCTCGGTAGTCGGAATGCGCCCGGCGGAGGCATGCGGTTGCTCGAGAAACCCGGCGTCCGAGAGATCGGCCATCACGTTGCGAATGGAGGCGGGACTCAAGCCCTCGCGATTCGAACGCGCGAGCGTGCGCGACCCGACCGGCTCCCCGGTGGAGATAAAGGTCTCCACCAGCGCGGTCAGAATTTCGCGTTCGCGATTGCCAATGTTGGGATCAGAAGGCATCGATAAGGTTCCACGCTGAGTCTTTACCTTGTCTCACAAGCGGCGCCAGCCGGGGGAGAAACCGCTTCCTATTCCATTCTACCTAACTGTGTTTAGATGCAGAAGCTTAGGATTCGGCGCAAGACCGCCTTTTCGGAATCCGTCAGTTCGTCGCGCCAAGAACAGTCGCGCGAAAGACAGCGAAGCCTTGAACCGCCGAGGTCGCAAAGAAACCCGCAGAGAGCGCCAAGAAAAGCCCCGTCGTCCTCTTTTGATGGTTTGCCTTTCTTTGCGTCCTTTGCGGCTGTTCCTTTGCGACCTCCGCGGTTAAAAGCTCTTCTCTGGCGAGAAAATCAAAAGCTCTAATGGCAAAGTTCGCGAAGAACAGCCGCAAAGAACGCAAAGAAATTCAACCTCAACCACTACCGATCTTTCCGGTAAAAAGCTTTTCTACGACGCCCCGCGTATCATGTTCCCACACCCATGAAAGCTCACCCTCACATCGCCGTCGTTGGAGCCGGAGCCTTCGGCGGCTGGACGGCGCTGCATCTTCTGGAGCGCGGGGCCAGGGTCACGCTGCTCGATGCCTGGGGCCCAGGCAATTCGCGGGCTTCCTCGGGCGGGGAGACGCGGATTATGCGCTGCGCCTACGGCAGCGATCAAATTTGTACCGAGATGGCCGCGCGGGCGCTGAAGCTGTGGGACAAATATCAGCGCCGCTGGAAGCGCCAGTTTCTGCATCGCAGCGGCGTGCTCTGGATGGCCTCAGGACGAGACGATTCGTTTGAACGCGGCTCGGCGAAGATGCTGAAAGCGGCAAAAATTAAGTTCCAGGAATTATCTTCATCGCGCATGAAGAAACTTTGGCCGCAGGTCAATTTTCAAGGCATCGAGTGGGGGATTTTCGAGCCCGAGTGCGGATATCTCCACGCCCGCGCCAGTTGTCAGGCGGTAGTCGACGCCTTCATCGCCGCCGGCGGCAAGTACTCGCAAGCGGCCGTGCTCGGCCACGGCCTGGAGACGTCACCGTTACGAGGCATCACCCTTTCCGACGGCATGCGCCTTAAGGCCGACATCTACGTCTTCGCCTGCGGTCCCTGGCTCGGGAAACTTTTTCCGGCCGCGATCGGCGATCTCGTGCAGCCCACCAAGCAAGACATTTTTTTCTTCGGCACGCCCGCCGGAGACGATCGTTTCAGCGACGCACATCTCCCCGTCTGGGGCGATCATCGCGGAAGTTTTCGATACGGAATCCCCGGCGCCCTCTCCGGCGACGCCCGTCGCGGCTTCAAGATTGCCGACGACACCCGCGGCCCCGCCTTCGATCCCACCAACGGCGAACGAGTCGTGAACCCGGAAACCCTCGCAGACATTCGCGAGTACGTCGCCTTTCGTTTCCCAGCCCTGAAAGACGCGCCGCTGGTCGAGACTCGTGTGTGCCAGTACGAACAGACCCCCGACGGCCATTTCATCGTCGACCGTCATCCGCGAATGGAAAATGTCTGGCTGCTCGGCGGAGGCTCCGGCCACGGCTTTAAACACGGGCCCGCGCTGGGAGAGATGCTGGCGGAGTTGATCCTGAAGGACCGCGCCGGGGAGGCAATGTTCCGGCTGGAGAGATTAAGAAACACATAACCACAGGGAGCACAGAGCAAACCCCTGTGAACCCCCTGTGTCCCCCGTGGTTAAGATCCTGCTATTGAATCTGAATCACGCCCGCCGGAGCGTTCGCCTTAATCTCATCCACCCGCGCGATCACCCGCCGAGCAAACTCATAGATCGACTTGGCATGCGGCGAGTTCTCCCCTTCGAGCACGATCGGCGACCCGCCATCCCCCGACTTGCGCACTTCCGGATCGAGCTGAATATTTCCCAGGAACGGCACACCCGATCGCTCCGCCATCTTCTCCGCTCCGCCGCGCGAGAAAATATCCACCTCGTGCGCGCAGTGCGGACACACAAAGTAGCTCATGTTCTCCACCACGCCCACGACGTCGACTTTCATCTGGCGAAACATTTCGATGGCTTTGCGCGCGTCCTGCAGCGAAACGTCCGACGGAGTCGACACCACCACTGCCCCCGTCAGCGGCACCGTCTGCACCAGCGACAGCGCAATATCCCCCGTCCCCGGCGGCAGATCGACGATCAGATAATCCAGCTGCCCCCACTCCACCAGCCCCAGAAACTGCCGGATAATCTGGTGCAGCATCGGCCCCCGCCAAATAATCGGCTTGTCCCCGGGATTCAGAAATCCCACTGAAATCACCTTCAGCCCAAACGCCTGCAGCGGCTCAATCCGGTTCTCGCCAATCATCCGCGGCTGGTCGCTCACCCCCAGCATCAGTGGCACGTTCGGCCCATACACATCGGCATCGAGCAGCCCCACCTTGTGTCCAAGTTTGGTCAGCGCCACCGCCAGATTCACCGACAGCGTAGTCTTGCCCACTCCGCCCTTGCCCGATCCGACAGCAACAATTGCGTCGACGCCAGGAAGCGGCTGCGGGCCTTGTTGTGGCGGTCCTCCATGCTGATGCGGCATATGTGCGTTCAAAGAATCACACTCCAGATAGGAATTTCGAAGATGAAGATAAGGCAGATCCCAACTCTCAATTATACAGTCGGCCGAAAGTCTGAAAGCTCTAGGAAATCGTTTGCCGCAATCAACCCGAGGATTACGCGTATCACAGCCGGGAACCGTCTTCTCGTGGGATCATGCACCAACACCGGCGAGGACAGCTGATATTGCGCCCCGCGCGTGTCAAGTCGACAGCCTCCGGCCGCCAGCACATTCTTGACCCAACCGCTATCTGATCCATAAGTAAGTGCGATCAAGAATCCGTTGGACTGTCTGAAAACATTCACCGGCGTTCGGTAAAGCCTACCTGACTTGCGGCCAATGTTTGTAACGATGCCGAACCCGGGTAATCGGCCCACGAATCGAATCGCGATTCGGTTTGTTATCACCCGATGGAACGCAGCGAGCTGCCTCTTGCAGAAACGGACGGAAAGGATCAGCATCAGCACGATCGCGAAAAACGAAACGATAAACTCGGCGATTACCATTCGCTGATTCTCGATCCCGTCAGTTCCTGACCGTTAGCCACGCCTGCCAGACAAACAGCTAGACACAGATTCCGTCATCATCTGATGCTATAGTTGATGCTAAGGAGTCCAAGTGCGAACCACCGTAGTCCTCGATGACGATCTCGTACGCACCGCCCAGGAGTTCACTGGCGTGGCGGAAAAAACAGCCCTGCTTCGCGAAGCCCTTAAAGCTCTCATCGAGCGCGAGAGCGCCCGCCGACTGGCAGCGCTCGGCGGCACGATGCCGCGCCTGAAGAACATCCCCCGCCGCAGGCCGGCCAGAGCTCGCGTGAGTAAAGATTGATCCTGGCGGACACCTCCGTCTGGATCGATCATCTCCGCTCCGGCAGCAAAGAAATGCGCGGGCTTCTTGAGCAAGGCCAGATCGTCACTCACCCATTCATCGTCGCAGAACTCGCCCTGGGCTTCCTCAAAGACCGCGCCAACACTCTCGCCCTGCTGGACTTCTTACCGCAAGTCCGCGTAGCCAGACTGAACGAACTCCGCCTGACAATTGAATCTCGCCGTCTGTACAACCTGGGCATCGGTCTGACGGACGCACACCTAATCGCCTCCGTATTGATCGATGCACCCACACTTCTGTGGACAAGAGACAAACGCCTCCGCCAGGTCGCCGAAAATCTCGGCGCCCACGCCACACTAACCTGAAAAGCAGTCCAAGCCCGCAAAGTCCGCGAAGGAGAATACCCGCCAGTTTAGAGGGCGCCTTTACCGCGCCTTGTCCGTTCGGAGCGGCGGATGTCGCGCCGTCTTCCGGCATCGTCGTAGCGGCGGCGTTGCTCGTCAGTCTCGGGGATGATAGGCGCTACCTTCAGGCGCTTGCCATCCTTATCGACGGCCACGAACGTGAGGTACGCGGAGGCGACGTGGTGTGCCGTATCGGCCAGGTAGTCTTCGACGAAAACCTTTACCCCCACTTCCATCGACGTGCTGAATACGCGGTTCACAGAGGATCGCAGGATCACTAGGGCGCCGACGCGCACCGGAAACAGGAAGTCGATGTGATCGACGGACGCCGTG
>Ga0302326_10031219_pt1 | contig 10643 bp, 12 predicted proteins | sample Palsa_T0_3_FD_202264 | JGI IMG/M metagenome (GOLD analysis project Ga0302326, IMG submission 202264) | Peat permafrost microbial communities from Stordalen Mire near Abisko, Sweden - Palsa_T0_3 | ecosystem: Environmental > Terrestrial > Soil > Palsa > Peat permafrost | place: Sweden: Abisko...
TGCTATTGCGTGAGTTGAAGTCGGAACGGGCTTCATCGGCAAAAGATAGTTTCTAAGGCCCCCAAAGATGGCCGTTCCGGGTAGCTGGTGTAATTGCTGTTAACGACAGCTATCCTGGATTCGCCCCTTATTTTCCATCTGGATAGGGGCATGCTTTCTTCGCGCAAAAGGCCGCCAGCGGCGGCCTTCTGCTTTTTCGAGCGTTTCCGACTTACTTCGAGTCAATCACTCCAAACGTGCCAGCCAGATTGTTGTATGGACCGGCGGTGAAAAAAAGTTGGTTGGTCCGGCCGTTGTTTGCCGCGCCTCCTCCGAACTCAATCCCCCAGAGCTGGTCGATGGCGATATCCTTGCCATCCGAGTCTTTCACGGCGCCCACGAACTGGCCGGTTTCGAGATTAAAGGCGTTGATGGTGCCGCTGTTCGTGTTGTTCGAGACCAGCAGAGTGTTGCTGAGCGCCCCAAAATTCTTCGGCGCTACGGCGAAGCCCCAGGGTTGGTTCAAGGGCTTGCCGTGGGCGAGTGTTCTTAAGAATGTTCCGTCCTCCTGGAAGATGTCGATTTGGCCGCTCGGAGCTGTCGATGCAAGGGCAAACGATACATAGACTAATCCACCCATGTCCTGAATGCCGAACGGCCCGTAGCCGGACGGCAGTGCGGGGTCGGTGAAGGACTTGACAAGGTTGAAACTTCCGTCGTACACGTCGACTTTGTTGTTGGCGAGGTCGGCGGCATACAGGAAATTTCCCGAAGGCTTGCTGGTAATTGCCAGGCCGGTGTAGACGGCGCCGGACGTCGAGTTATTCACTGCGATGATCGCATCATTGGGATTGGTCTCCGGAGCCCAACCGCTGATGGTCCCGTCCAAAGTCGCGAACAGGAAGGGCGAGTTCCATCCCCCTAGCTGAAAATCTGACGACGCGTTGAACACAATTCCGGTTGGTTGACCCGGGCCTGCGCCGGTTGCCGATGGAATCAATACCTCCAACCCCTGCTTGACGCCCTGGCCGGTGTAGAGTGTGGACCAGCCTGAGCCTTGATCGCTGACCCAGAAGGGTCCACCTGGGCCGTAAGCAAGGCCCCAGCCGTTCACCTGCAGAGGGTCGACGTGTTTTGCCGCTCCTACTTGATTCGAAAGGGAACTATATAGTTAACTCCCTTGACAAACGTGCGGGAGCCAAGCAAGCCGCGTAAGCGGAAGAAAGTGAAGAGGAAGCCATGAAGTATTTGCGAGAGGCAGCATTTCTCCGAGACCAGATGGGGACCGAGATCATGGCGCTAATGTCTCGATTTGGAGGTTTTCTCGCTGGCGGGGCTGTGACTAGCGTATTCTCATCGGCGAGAATCAACGATTTTGATCTGTTCTTTCCCAGTACCAAGCATTTAGATGATGCCATTGCCAGCCTACCGCTCGATGATAAAACGATCAATACTGATTCTGCCCTATCGGTGATCCTTGGTGGGCATAGAGTCCAGCTAGTTAAGGTGCTCACGCGCACGCCAGCGGAGGTTATCAGCAGTTTCGACTTCACGATCTGCCAAGCTGGTTTTGATCTGGATGATGGCTTTATCTTCGGTGAAGACTTCTTCCAGCACCTAGCACAGCGACGTTTAGTATTCAACATCAAGGCGGAATACCCCATTTGTTCCCTCTATCGCGCTCGCAAGTTCATCAAGCGCGGGTTCTCGCTGTCCGGCATCGAAGCTATCAAACTTGGCCTTTGCATTCATTCGCTTGAGATCAACACTTATGCCGATCTCCGTAAACAACTCATGGGCATTGATACCATGTTCCTGAGAGACCTGACGGATTCCCTCAAGGGGCAGGACGAGAAACAGTACAACCTGAACGAGTTTCTTGCCACGCTAGACCTCTGGCTAGAGAAGCTCGACACCATAACCGGAAGTGGAGAAGACCAGTCATAACGCAGCACTTAGGGAGTTAAGTATATAGTTCCCATTCGAAACCAGGTTCGTGAGTTGATACTGCGCGAGGGCTGCGCTTGAAACCAACATTACGGCGAGCCCGAGGCAAATCGTGAGAGCAATCTTGCGACGCTGCATAACAGAATCCTCCTTGGATTGAGCGAGCCGGAGTAGAGAGCCAAGTAAGTTGCGGGGTGGAACGACGGTCAATATGACAATTTCTCTATCCTGCTGTCGATTCGAATGCTAGGTCCGCGGCTGCGGCCAACTTGTCAACAGGATGTCATTTGTTTGCAAAAGTCTTGTCGGCGAGTGCAGCGTCGAATCAGGGGCGTACCGTCAACAAGCGGAAACTATGCGATTGGCGCTAGCGGTTGAAAAATCGCGATAGCACGTGACTCGAGAGCAACGCGGTAGTGTTGAGCTGTACGAAGCTCAAATGAGTGCATTGGCGATTTTGAGTCAACCGAGGAAGCGTTCTGTTGTCCAGATTTCAAAGTCACGACCTGGGCATTTTGCATCGATCTACCAGCATCGATCCGCCGTTTGCCAAATTGATCCGGGGTAGCTGGTTTTGCTAAGGTCGTCGTCATGTCCGAGCGTGTCATGTCCGAGCGTTCTACCGAGCAGATACGCGAATTGGTCGACTCCCTTTATCGCGTAGATTCGGGACGGATCCTGGCGACTCTGATCCGCTTGCTCGGTGATTTTGATCTTGCCGAGGAGGCGATGCATGAAGCCTTTGCGGCTGCGCTGAGCCTGTGGCCGAGGAGTGGAGTACCCGATAACCCCCGACCATGGTTGATTTCGACGGCCCGATTCAAAGCCATTGATACTCTTCGGCGACGGGCAAGATTTGATGCGTCTCAAGACGAGCTGGCGCGATATCTCGAAGCGCAATCGATTTCGGCGGAAAGGTCCAGTAAAAATGAAGAGGACAGCCTTGAGTATGATCGGCTTGAAGATGACCGGCTGCGCCTGATTTTTACCTGCTGTCATCCGTCTCTAGCGCCGGAAGCGCGCGTCGCGCTCACCTTGCGTGAGGTGTGCGGGCTGACGACCGAGGAGATAGCAAAGGCCTTCCTCACCACTCCGCGTACGCTGGCGCAGCGCATTGTGCGCGCAAAAGCAAAGATTCGAGAGACACCGATTCCGTACGAGGTCCCGACGCCGCAGGAATTGCCGGAACGACTAGGCGCGGTGCTTCAGGTCATCTATCTCGTCTTTAACGAGGGTTATTCGGCTGCTGCGGGAGCGGAGGTAACGCGAGCCGAGCTAACCGGCGAGGCGATTCGACTGGGCCGCTTGCTGGCCGAAGTCCGGCCAGAGCCGGAAGGCGTTTTTCCGGAAATCATGGGGTTGCTTGCCCTGATGTTGCTCCAGGAATCCCGTCACGCCGCGAGAACCTCTCCGACCGGAGAGCTGATTTTGCTGGAGAATCAAGACCGCGCGCTCTGGAACCGAGAGCAGATCGCGGAGGGAGTGGCATTGCTGGAGAAAGCCCTGAAGTCGCGCCGCTTCGGCGCCTACACACTGCAGGCTGCGATTGCGGCCGTTCATGCGGAGGCGGAATCGGTCGCTGCGACCGACTGGCGGCAGATTGTTGCGCTTTACGACCAATTGGTACGAATTCAGCCTTCGCCAGTTGTACAGCTCAATCGTGCCGTGGCCATTGCCATGCGCGATGGTCCAGAGGCCGGTCTGGCGCATATCGACGCAGTGTTGGAACATGGCGAACTGGCAAATTATTACCTGGCGCATTCCGCCCGCGCCGATATGTACCGCAGGCTCGGCAGGACAGCTGAGGCTCGTGCTTCTTATGAGAAGGCGCTGGCCCTGACCCAACAGGAACCAGAGCGGCAATTCCTGCAAGAGCGGATTCGGCAGCTAAAATAAAAACCTCGACGACTTGTCGAATTCCGGTGCGGACGTTCGACTATATGGTGGAAGCCGGGCAACCGGCCCGTCAGAGAGGGTTTCCCCGGGTGATACGCTACGCGAAAAATCTGCAAAGGGCGTGTCGATTTCCCGCCACCCCGTTCGACTAGTAAGTGGAGCCGCACCGCGCACCCGGCGCCTGGCAACTCGCAGTTTTCTGTGCCCAGCGCGGTCCAGGCTCTTATATAAGAGTAGCGGCACTGATACGGTGTCCGCACAACGCTCGATACTCAGTACCCAAGGAGAACACAATGCGCTTCATGATGATCATGTTTCCGAAAGACTACGAAACCGCAAAGCCCGGCACGGTACCCGACTTCAAAGACATGGAGGCAATGGGCAAGTACAACGAGGAACTAGGGAAAGCCGGCGTGCTGCTCGCGCTCGACGGGCTGACTCCGCCCGCGACGATGAGCGCGCGCGTCACCTTCAAAAACGGAAAATCGAAGGTTACCGACGGTCCGTTTACCGAAGCGAAGGAAGTGGTCGGCGGCTACTGGATCATCCAGGTGAAGTCGCGCGAAGAGGCGCTCGAATGGGCCTCGCGCATCCCCGGAAAGGATAACGAAATGGTCGAGGTTCGCCGGATGTTTGACATGACCGACTTCGATGCCGAGACCCAAAAGGAGATCCAAAAGAAGTTCGGCGACGACGTGGCCGCTGAGATGCGCCAGTAGTAAAACAACTCTCCGCGCTGGGAAACCGGGGACCTGTCCCCCGGTTTGTCCCCCGGTTTTTCCCAATCTTTTACAACGGTTTTACTTTTTCATGACATCTAAGGGAGTCTGCTTTTGTAAAATGCCTGCGAGTAAAACCGACTTAGATTTTCATGAGGGGACAAAAATGAACAACAAGATTCGTACATTGATTGCAATGGCAGTGCCAGTTTTGGCCTTCGCCCTCGCGCCGAGCGCAGCCAAGGCGCAGAGCTACACCGGCAACTATTCAGTAGCAGTAACCGAAGTGAAAGCTGGCATCGCCGGCACCATTCCCGGCGGCAACATAAACTTCTGCCTGGAACTCACCGACAATGGCGACTACGGCAGGCCGCACAGCGGCACGGCCACGCTGGGGGACTACGACGGCGGTACGCTTACTGGCGGGGAGTTCTATGTTCTCGGCAACATGATCTTTGTGAACTTCGCGGTGGACTCGGACAATGGTGAGAGCGTGGGCCTGGTGCTCTTCGCCACCGCCAACAACGGAAAAATCGGCACGGGCATTTTCGGGGACACCGGCGGAGTGCCGTCCTCTGGTCTGGCGAAGGTCGGCGTGAAAGGCGGATGTTGAGCTTACCTCGGGACGGGTGGCCCAGGCTTTTGATCTCGCTGGCACGAGCACGGTGGCGTGCCCCGTCCTTCGCGTTCTTTGCGAAGGACGGGAGTCGCGTGGCGCCCGCCGCGTTAACCGTAGGTGACATCGGTGCTCTGTCCGACCTCGATAATATAGCCGTCAGGGTCGCGGATATAACAGCGTATCTCGCCGTACTTGGGGATCGGCTCCGTAATGAACTCCGCTCCTCGACTTTTCCATAATTTATAGCAGGCTTGAATATCCGCAACGCGGAAATTCATAAAGCTGTTGATGTGATTCGGGTCGGGGACGCTGAGCGTTACCGTCGGCTTATCCGGAGTCGGCCCGCCCCCAACGTTCAGAATCATCCAAATATTCGCCAGCTGAAGGTACGGAGGCGCGTTGCCGTCACCCATGGTCAGAATGCGAGCGCCGAAAACCTTTTCGTAGTAGCGAGCCGATCGCTCGACGTCGGCGACGGTGAGAAAATGCGCGATGCTGATCCCCTCTTTCGGGGGCATCTCATAGCTCTTCTGTTCGATTTGTACGGCGTTCATGGATGTCTCGGTCATGGATGACTCCAATTTCGATATCGTGTCCTCTGGATGTGAGGTGCGGTAATTGTAATGCTCAGAATCGCTCTTAACCAGCGGCACATCGATTAAGCCAGAAGCGCGCCGACGAGTCTATTGGACGAACGTATCGACCAATACCAAAGTAGGGATTGGAGCACGGGTAGCGAGTGGTTGGGGCTGGCCCAGCCGACTCACTTTTCAGATAAGGCTAGCACGGGCTGGATGCCCCACCCGCCTCAGCTCAGATCATAGTCATGCGGTTATGAATAAAGTCCTTCTTTCAAAGACAGCCCGACCTGTCGATCCATCTCGGGCCTAGCATCGCTGATAGAACCAGCATTACAAGCCGCTTATTTACCCTTGCCGAAAAATGGAAAACGTCCCGTCTGTGCCCGGTTTATCCGAGGCGTTGGCAGCCAAACCGCTACCACTACATACGCCCACCCAAGATGCGGTCGATCTGCCGAAGATGGTTTAAGTCGTGTGCCGCTTCCAAGCGGACGAACTCCTCGACCGTTTGCCGTCCGCGTACCTCGTGGACCCCATAGCACTCCACCCACCGTGCGCGCGGGACCGACTGCAACAGTCGCAGGTTGCTCTCACGCAACGCCCGAAAGAGCGCTGCCGAAAGGCTGGCATCTTGCTGCGCGTAACCCAAGCGCTCCGCCCATACGGCCTGATCCCACCATGTTAAGGCCACGCCCGGAGTCGCCAGCATGTTTCGCAATCGCCACCCCATCGCCAGCTCCGCGTCCGCCAAGTGCGCTACGATCTCGGCGATTGACCACTTTTCAGGTGCAGGACGCCGGATCAACTCCTCGGGTGCGACATCGCGTAAACGCCGATCGAGCTGCGATGGGGTGGCTTGTTGGACACCGATGGGCTCCTCATCGCCAAGATAGCTTAGGACTCGAGTTCGGTATGCATCGAACGTCTCCGCCATTGGTCCTCCCGAAAAACTGGGGACAGACGGGACGTTCACTAATCTCCATCTTCAAAAAATGGAAAATGTCCTGTCTGTTCCCGGTTTCCCTTTATGCGGCTGAAACCGACTTCTTCTTCCCATCGAGTGCGGGTAGAAGAAGCTTCAGAAGCGCTTGATCGGAAAATGGGTTCTGACCTGAGATCAGCTCGCGATCTTGAAGGACGTAGCTGCTCCATGGAGCGAGCACGCTTACGTCAGCGCCCGCCGTACGCAGGGCGAAGTCCGGGTAGAAGAGAACCTTACCTCCAATCTCGAGCGGCTCCCGCTGCTGCTCTTCCGCTGTCGAAAAGATAGTCATCTTATATCCAGAATAGATCCAACCTTGCGCCTTGGCGTGCGCTCCAGCGGCATCGCCCGTACTCAGCGCGGCAACCACCTCCTTCGAATTCGGAAGAGCCGAGAGCAGTGAAATCGGGCCATGGCAGAGCACTGCCGTAGGCTTGGACGTTTGATGAAAGTGTCTCATCACGGTGCCAGCGTCGGGATCATCGAGAAGATCGATCATTGGGCCATGGCCTCCGGGGACGAAAACAGCGTCATATTGATCCAAGCCCGATGCGACGACATCCGAGATGCGAGTTGGATTTTTGAGCCCGGCCAGGCTGTCGCGGAATTTTAGATAGTCCTGAAGCTTAGCCTCGTCCCCACCGAAGAACTGGGCTATAGCGGAATTGACATCCAGTTGCGGCGTGTTGCCTTTGGGGTTGGCAAAGGTGATTTCGTAGCCCTCCCCCATCAGGGCGCGAACCGGAACCGTAAGCTCGTTGAGATAGTAGCCGGCGCCCTTGTAACATCCGCCATCTTTCAAGGGCAGGCCATGACCGCTCGAGACCAGCACTAAGACTTTTCCTTTAGCTGCCATTTCGTTCTCCTTTTTGAAATTGCATCTGTTTCCGATATTGGCGAGTAAGCCCATCAGATCGCAGCTTATGCTCCCGGGAATCCAAACATCAACCACGACTGATTGGCCACCCAATGCGGGTATAGCTCCGTCATCTGATCGAACAGCTCCTGGTCGGAGGTCGCGGTTTTCTGCAGCCGGTCGAAGTCCTCGATGTAACGCTTGGTCTCTTGGATCGTCGAGGGAGAGTCGGGCGCGCCAGGCTTCTTGTGACCGGCGACAACCATCGTCGGGTTCAGCGCCGCTAACCGGTCTAGCGCCGCGATCCAATTCTTTCGGCTCTCGGGGGTGGTGTCACCGACATACATGCGGCATTGGTTGTACACAACGTCGCCAGCGGCGATCAGGCCGATCGATGGGACATACAGAGACGTCGAATCGGGACTATCGGTGCGGCCCTGCTCGAGGATGCGCAATTCCTGGCCCTCCAGAGTGAACGTGTCGCGCTCATAGGGCTCAGGTGGAACCAACTTCGTGGGCACTTGCCCAGGAAACATCCGGCGGGCTAGCCGCTCCACCGTGGGTGTGAAAGACATTTGCATGGCGTTCACCGCCTTGGGCGTCGCTATCGCCCGAGCGCCGGGGAAACGGTCGAGCAGAATGCTCAGACCGTAGAAGTGGTCGAAATGGGCATGCGTTATATAGATGGTCTCCAAGTTGCGGTTGTGCAGAGCGACCCAAGCCGCGAGAGCCTCGGCCTCAGCTACGGTCCCCATTGCATCCACCAGCACCGCGTCGTACTCGCCGAAGATTAAAGTCGACGTGATCGGGTCAAAGCCGAGGGGCTCGCCGAAGGGCTTTGGCCGCTCGCCGACCATAGCCTTTCCCGGGGCGGTAAAAACGTTCACACTTAGTGTGTTCGAGGCAGGCGTGTCCGAGGCGACAGGCACGGTCACGCGCGGGGTCTCTTTCAGTCCATTTGTGCCGGCCATTTGGTAGTCCTTTCGATCTCAGAGCGAGTGACTGTTCCAGGCAAGATTGGCAGAAGCGCAACGACGAATCCATTGGACGAAGGTATCGATCATACCAAAGTCTCGGTTGGACATTGCGGTCAGAGAGGCGCACGGCTTGACGGGCAGCTTCAACCTTGAGTGCTAGTGACGAACGCCTTGAGCTGAGGCCCAAGCGTGCTCTAACACGGGACGGGATGCCCTCACCCGTGGCTGTTTCACGGGTGGACTGCTGCGAACTCTCCCTGGCATGTTCATCGGTCATAGCTAAAATTTCTTGGACGACTTGTCGAATTCCGGTCGGCCGTTCGACTATATCGTGAAGGCAGGGCAACCGGCCCGCCCCAAGCCGTTACAGGAAGAAGACCGTTACAAGAGAAAAGACCGTTACAGGAGAACGGAGACATCATGGCGCAGTATTTCGTTGCTATTCACCACCTCGACAACTACGACCCGTCCGCTGAGGGCGAAGCGATGGGCCGCGATATCGACGCGCTCAACGAAGAGATGATCGCTGCCGGTGTCAGGATCTTCGCTGGCGGCCTGCGCGCGGCAAGCAGCGCGAAGTCGCTGCGGGCGCAGCCCGGTGGCAAGGTGGTCATCACCGACGGGCCGTACCTGGAGACCAAGGAGCACATCGGCGGTTTTTGGATACTGGAAGCCGCTAATCTGGACGAGGCGCTGGCGTGGGGGCGCAAGGCTGCCGTCGCCTGTCGCGCACCGGTCGAGGTGCGTCCGTTTCAACGTGGCGAGCGACGATCAGGCCGATCGAGGGAGGTCGTAGAGACTGACGGAAGCAACTGAGCGGCAGCATTGGACTTGCCCATTCTCGGGAGGAAAAAATAATGCGAAAAAAGAAGGTTGGCGAATTCGCAATCAAAGGCTTCGCAATCAAAAGCTTCGGACTGCTGGTTGTGCTCGGTGCGGCGTACCTCGGTACGGGGAACCTCAGTACGGCGAACCTCATTATGGTGAATCAGGCGATGGCACAGGATGCCACGACACCTTATCCGAACATTGTCCCGACAAAGATGGCCCCGATCGACCAATATCTCATGACGGATCAGGGTGCGGAAATAGCCCTGGCGCGAAGTGCAGCGCCGGAGTCCATTTCACGCGATGCAGAGGTTCTGGTTCTTGGACTGCATGGTTTCGAAACGGCGGTCAAAGGCAAAAACGGTTTCGTGTGTATCGTGGAACGTTCGTGGACTTCCGCAGCCGATGCTGACTTTTGGAATCCAAAAGTGCGGACCCCGATTTGTTATAACCCGGCAGCCGCGCATTCTCTCCTTCCGCGCAACATCAAAAGGACCGACTTGATCCTGGCGGGACGCACGAAAGCTCAGACAGACGAGACCATCGTGGCCGCCGTCGACAAAAAAGAACTGCCGGCGATGGAACCCGGGGCGATGTGCTACATGATGTCGAAGCAAGGATACGGCGGCGACAGCATCAAACACTGGCCTCCGCACCTCATGTTTTATTATTCGCAGACCGACCCCGCAACCTGGGGAGCGAATCTGCCGGGTTCTCCAATCTTTGCCATGAGCGACGAGCACGAGCACCTGACCGAGCACCTGACTATGTTCTCGATCGGCGTGCAACGCTGGTCAGACGGAACGGAAGGTCGCTAAGCCGTAAATTAAATTCCGTTCTCATGTCGATTCGGCCACATCCCGTTCGACGTATCAGCAGAGAGCCAGTACGATAGCGAGCAACAGCGATCCAACTGCGCTTTCAATCTGAGTTCACCTGTTAGCCAATAGATAGCTAAACTCGAAAACAAGCCACCCAACCATCGCTCAACCCAAAGGAGATTTCACAATGCGATTCATGGTCATCGTCAAAGCAACCCCAGAGTCAGAAAAAGAAGGCGCCCTCCCCGATCCACAGCTCTTGCTCGAGATGGGCAAGTACAACGAAGAGCTCAGCAAGGCTGGCGTCCTGCTCGCCCTCGATGGCCTCCATCCCAGCTCCAAAGGCGCACGCGTCAAATTCTCCGGCAAGTCTCGTACCGTCGTCGACGGCCCCTTCACCGAGGCCAAGGAGCTCATCGCCGGCTTCTCGATCTTGCA
>Ga0302326_10031221_pt1 | contig 10643 bp, 11 predicted proteins | sample Palsa_T0_3_FD_202264 | JGI IMG/M metagenome (GOLD analysis project Ga0302326, IMG submission 202264) | Peat permafrost microbial communities from Stordalen Mire near Abisko, Sweden - Palsa_T0_3 | ecosystem: Environmental > Terrestrial > Soil > Palsa > Peat permafrost | place: Sweden: Abisko...
CGAGACGGTGCGCCTGCCCAATGGTCACGTCGCGGAGCTGGAGATTATCCACCATCCGGGCGGCGCGGCGATCGTGGCGATCGACACCTCGGGGCGAGTCTGCCTGATCCGACAGTACCGGCATGCAGTGGGCGGATGGATATGGGAGCTGCCGGCCGGGAAGCTCGAGCGCGCGGAGCCGCCGCTCGAAACCGCCCGCCGGGAGTTGAGCGAGGAGGCCGGAACTACTGCCCAAAGCTGGCAATCGCTCGGGATTTATGTAAGTTCCCCCGGGGTTTTCACCGAAATCGTGCACTTGTACCTGGCACGGGGGCTGGATTCCGTCAAAATGGCGCACGAGGCGGCCGAGCTTATTGAAGTACACTGGGTCGAATTGAAGGAGGCTTGTGCTCGCGCGCTGCACGGAGACATCAATGACGGCAAGACAGCCCTTGCGCTGTTGCGCGCCCGCTCGGTACTGGAATCCTCCCAACCCGGGTCTGCTTAGGCGCGCGCTTGTGCCCGTGCCAGCGACAGCGTGACGTCACAGCGACATCGTGACCAAGCGTCGTAATCAACCAGAAGCAACGCCCCCGGCCGAAGAGCCTAAACTCTCGCTGGAAGACACGATCGCGCAAAAAATGCGCGGGGTACCGGTCAAGGCCCGCACCGGCGTCGTCGGCTACAACCCCTATGACGCGGAGCCGGCCGCCAAACCCAAGACCGAAGAACAGAAAACCAAACCGACCGACCTGCGCAAGCTATCCGAGTGGATCCGTTTGCAGCGGCAGGTGGCGGAGCTGAACCAGGAAAAACCCAAGGATAAATCCTGACGGTTATTGGACCTGCCGATTGTTGGATAAGTCCTGCCGGCTTTCGGCCAGCGCGCGACCGCAGCGATCGCGCTCAGCCATTCCTCTGAATGTGCGTCATCTTGCGCTCGCGGCTCAAACGATAGAAACGCCGTAGTTCGGCCAGTGCCTCGCGGCGCATGGGTGCGGCCCGCGCCGAGAGCTGTCGTTCCAGCCGCCGGCAGAAACGCGCCGCATAGTGATTGGCCTCACGGTAGAGCTCGCAGCGCTCGCCGGCCAGTCGCACGTCGATGCGGCTGCGCTCGAACAGCAGCCGATGCAACCCGGCCGGATAGCGGGCGGGATCCTGTTCGCGCAGCAGCAGCCAGCTGCTCACGTATTTGTCGATCTCCGCCTGCAGCTCCAGTTCCAGCAACGACACACCGCGGTCGTGCCCGGCATTCCAGGCCAGATAAATAAAGTGACTCACACCCTCCAGGGCAGTCCAGTAGTCGGCCAGGTTGCCGCCATGCAGCGCCTCGAGCGGGTTGGCCGCTGCCAGGCGCTCGAGCAGCCGCGCATCGAGAAACAATCCCACCGCCGCCGCGCCGCCCTCGTCCAGCACCAGTACCTGCTCATCGGTGCTGGACTCGCGCACCGTCTGCGGCAAGCGCTCGCGCTCGGTGAACAGGAAATCGTAGACCTTGTATTGCACCGGCAGGTCGTAGATTCCGGCGAGCAGGTCCTGCAGTTGCTGTAACACCATGGTGGCGCGTGCTGGCGCGTCAGTTCTGCACGATCGCGACCGGAGCGGCTTCGACACCGAGCTGGCGCAGCAGGCCATGGGCGCGCGGGCTGCCGGTCTTGAGCCAGATCTCATACAGCCGCAGGATATCGGCCTGCGTGTAGCGCCGAGCGGCATCGCTGATCTCGCCGAGCGCATCCACTAACGGCAGGAACTTGGCCGCGAGCTCGGCAAATACACGGCTCAGCACCTGCCTGCGACCGCGCGCCAGCCCGCTGGCAAGGGTGCCGTAAGCCCGCCCGCCCATCGCTATGTGATAGTTGATGTCGATCAGTTTGCGGGCAAAGCTGTGGGCAAAGAACCCGGCGATGAATAGCGACACATCGCCCAGGCGCTGCAGTCCGCGTTCGCGTTCCAGGGCGGAAGGCGCCTCGAGCGCGTCGGATAACATCTGCACCAGCGGCCTGACCCGCACGCCGTCGGCAGTGCGTTCGTACAGCTGCTCCGAGCGGGCGAACAGCGTGAGCAGATTGACCACATAGTGCTCGGTCTGGTCTTCCACTGCCACATGCTGGTGCGCGAGCGCGCCCTGCAGTGCATCGTGAAAGTACTCGCGCAGGCTCGCTACGGCCAGAACACTATTGCTGTGTTCAGAGTGCTGCATGACTTCGTCCTCGAGAAATCCGCGGCTTCAATCGTCAATGCTTTGAGTTGAACATGAAAGCCGGCTAGCCTTAGATAACTTCATCACGATTCCTACAGTGCAAGAACTCTGCCGGGCTGGCAGCCGCACCCCGAGACTGCTAATACAGGGAGAAACATGTCGGAATTCACACTCGTGATCGGCAACAAGAACTACTCCTCCTGGTCGCTGCGGCCATGGATGCTCATGCGGCACCTGGAACTGGCGTTCGAGGAGGAGTTGATTGTGCTGTCGAGACCGGACAGCGCCGCGCGCATCGCGCAGCACACCCCGGCGGGGCGCGTGCCGGTGCTGAAGCACGGCGCACTGACGCTCTGGGAGTCGCTGGCGATCGGCGAATATTTATGTGAACTGACCGGCAAAGGATGGCCGGGCGAGCGTGCCGCGCGCGCGCATGCGCGTGCGCTCAGCGCGGAAATGCACGCCGGCTTCGGCTCGCTGCGCACCGAGTGGCCGATGAATGCGCGCGCCATCGGCAGGCGTACGCCAATGACGGTCGGACTGCGTTCCGACATCGAACGCGTCCAGGCACTGTGGGGCGATTGCCGCCGGCGCTTTGGGGGGCATGGTCCGTGGCTGTTCGGCGAGTACTCGCTGGCCGATGCCATGTATGCCCCGGTCGCGCTGCGCTTTCGCAGCTACGGCGCGACGCTGTCGGCAGCGGGGCAGGCGTATCTGGACACGGTGCTGCAGGACGCAGTACTGCAGGAATGGCTTGCCGCCGCCGCGCTCGAACCGTGGAGCATCGCCTACTCGGAAGTCGGCCTGCCGGCCGCCTAGCTGCTCTCGCCACCCCCGCCGCGCAGGCCGATGCGCAGGTGCTTGGTGGCAACGTACACTTCGCGCAGGAACAACAGCAATCCGCCGATGAAGCTCAGCATCGCGACGATGAACAGCGTCGCAATGACCAGCGACAGGCGGAAATTCACGAAAGCTCCGAGAAACAGCGTCACCACCACCATCGACACCAGCAACGCGCAGATCGTGCAAAGTGCGATCGCGCGGCCCAGCAGCCGCGCGCGCCGCTCCAGCGTGCGCAGGCTGCCGCTCAGCTCGTGCATCTCGCTCTCGTGGGTTTTGCTTTCCTTCTGCTCCAGCGCGCGCGCGCGGTCCACCACGCGCGACAGACGGTTGGTCAGCAGCGTGAGCGTGACACCCACGCCGGAGAGCAGAAACACCGGCGCGACGGCGGTGCGCACGACGTCGCCGATTTCCTGGAACTGGCCCTCGATGCCGACTGCCAAGTTCCCCGCCCCTACTGCTTCTGCGCCTGACCGGCGCGGCGCTCGAAACGGTAGGAGGATGCGGATGCACCCCCGCCCGCAAGGCTGCCGCCGGGCCCGGAGAGCTGCTCATTGAGCACCAGTTCGGTGCCGTGCAGCTCGGCGCTTTGCTCGATCAAAAGTCCTTCGGCGCCGGCCGAGGCCTTGCAGGCGTCCGGCTTGGTCGCGGCGGTGAAATCCGATCCGGATTTGGTCCAGATCAGCTCGCAACCGGACAGCGGCGATAGGTCCTCGGGCAGCAGCGACTCCAGCAGATAGGGATCGTCGGCGGCATGCAGCCAGCGCTCGGGTTCCTTGAACAGGTAGATGGTCTGCACCAGGCGCGCCTTCTTATCCATCGCGAACGTCCAGATGTGCTGCGCCAGCACGCGTCGCGGATCATCCGCCGCGGTCTCGCGCACGAACAACACGATCTTGCCCACCGTCATGGAATTGGACGGCCTGATCAACAGCGCCACCGCGGCATGCTCGCCGGCAGGGTCGCTCTGCGCCTGGGCCAGGTTGTCGTACTGACCGGGCAGTTTCTTCACCAGCGCGTCGAAGTCGGCCTCTTTCTTGGTTGCTTCGGAATGGCAGCCGGCCACGGCCAGCAGGCTCAGCAGGATGGCGAGGCACGCGGCCGGCCATGAGCCGACCGTGGATAGGTTGTCAGGCATTGAAATCGCGCCATTCCACGCGGTAGTTGCGGCCCAGGGTCATGATGCGCTCGAGCAGCTCGGTATAGCCCATGCCGGCGGCCCGAGCCGATTCGGCAAAGTCCTCTTCGCGCGCCAGGTTCGGATTGGGATTGGCCTCGAGCATGAACACGCTGCCATCCGTGCGCACGCGAAAATCGATGCGGGCGCAGCCCGACAGATGCAGCGCGCGGTAAATACGCCGCGAAAGCCGGTCGAGCTGCTGCAATACCGGCGGCGGCAGATCATCGGCCGCGCGCGTGGTGATGTCGTAGCGGCGTTGATAAGCCCGATCCCATTTGACCTTGCGGGTGGCGATCGCCGGCAGCGAATCCGGCAGGGAGCCGAAGCGCATTTCCCACACCGGCATGCGCGTCAGCCGCTCGTTGCCGAGCATGCCGACGTACAGTTCGCGCCCCTCGATGTATTCCTCGACCAGAGCATCGGAGCCGATCTGTTCATGCATGAACTGCACGCGCTCGCGCAGCTTGGCGATGTCGTCCACCACCGAGGCCTGGGCGATACCCAGCGAGGCATCTTCGGTGGCGGATTTAACGAACAGCGGCGGTCGCAGGCGCCGCGGCACGGTCACGCGCTGGCCGCGCCGGAATACCGCGAACTGCGGGGTCGGGATGCGATGAAATGCCAGCAGCTGCTTGCACAGCACTTTGTCGCGCGACAGCAGCAGGCCGCGCGGATTGCAGCCGGTATAGGGTGCGCGCATGAGTTCCAGGAAGGCGACCACGTGCTGATCGTAGGTGACGATGCCATTGAACTCTTCGAGCAGATTGAATACAAGCTCCGGCTTGCTCTCGATCAGCGCCGCGCGCAGCTCGGTCAGGGAATCGAGTACCCCGAGCGTCTGCACCTTATGTCCGGACTTGCGCAGCGTCGAGATCACATCATATTCGGTGCGCCATTCGTCGATCTGCTTTTCGGAGAACCCCTCCAGGGTCTCCGGCGGAACCAGGCTCGAGTGCACTACCACCAGCGTGCGCAGTTTTTTCATGCGCGCAGGCGCAGTCCCTGGCTGCGCATGTACAGCCGCACCAGCCGACGCAGCATGGTACGGGTCGCGCGCAGCGAGGCGCGCTGCGAGCCGCGCACGTACAGGTGCAGCCGCGCGCCGCGATCGATAGCCGTGCGCAGCACCTGGTACGCCGCGTAGCGGTCGACGCCGGTGGTGCGGATCATCGAGGTCAGCAGCTGCGCCTTGTTCGAACGCAGCAGCGTCGCGGCGGTGAGCCCGCGCGCTCCCGGCTCGGTGGTGAACACCCCATGCAGCAGCCGGTCGGCCAGCATGCCGCGGCGCGTGCGCTCGCGCGCCTGCTTGCTGCGGTAATGCTGCGCCAGCGTGCGCTGATTCAGATCCAGCGGTTCGATCCGATCGCGGCAGCGCACCGGCGGGCGATGGGCGCCGAATTCGCCGGCCACCTGCTGCACGAATCGAAGCTTGCGCAGCGCGGGCCAGGAGGCATAGCGGCGCTGCCAGCCCGAGCGCGGCGCCAGCCAGACGGCAAAGGTCTCGGCGAAATCCTCGGTCGGATGGCTTTGGGCGTACCAGTCCCCGAGATGCTGCACATGGTGGCGGCTCGCCGGCCGCGCGCGGTAGCCCGAGCGATAGGGCTCGGAGGCCGGTCCGAACAGTGCGCGCCAGTGGGCGCGGCGGCGCAGCCGGTAGGCGGAATCGATCGCATGGCCGGCCTCGTGGCGCAGGATACGCATGAGCCAGTTGACGTTGCTGCCCTCGACTTCGCGCGTCATCTTGCGCTCCAGGCGCATCAGTCGCGGGTGAGCCAGGTAGAACGGGACCGCGATCCCCGGCACCCCGTCGGGCGAGAACCACTCCTCGGACAGCCAGACGTGCGGCCGGAATCTGATCCCGCGCCCGTCGAGCTCGCTGTACAGACGCCGCACGTAGCGCTGCAACGGCGAGCGGCGCAGGTCCAGGCGCAGATCGCAGATGCGCAGCTGCAGCAGCTCCTGGTCGCTGAGGCGAGTCCAGTCGAGCCGGCGCGCTCGGGCCGCCTGCGGGCGGCGCGTGGAAGTTGTAGCGAGGGTGGAGGCCATCGCCACAAACTCTATCCAATCGGCGTCGCCCTGTCCGCTGTCGCCGCCGGCGGGCGAGCTTAAGGGTTTCTACGCCGGGTTCTCGGCCAAGCGCACCAGCGCGGCGGCCAACAGCCGATCGGCCAGGTCCTCGATCAGGGGCCGGCGCGCCAGCGCGCTCAGCCAGCCGGCGGGAATGGCCTGCGCGCCATAGAGGGCACCGGCCAATTGCCCGTGAATGGCTCCAATCACGTCGGCATCTCCGCCAAAATTGGCAGCACGCAGGGCGCCGTCGCGAAATCCCCCGCCACCGGCCAGTGCCCAGCGAGCCGCGTTCAGGGCGGTCAGGGCCGGCCCCGCGTGTGTGCCAGGCATCCGCATCGGATCCCGAGCCAGCAGCGCCGCGACCGGGGGCGCCACCGGCCGCGAACCGAACACCGTCAGCGGCGGCTGCAGGACGCGCGCCAGCGGTTCGCCACGCAGCGCCGCGTGCAACATGGCGGCGAGCACGCGGCAACTGTCCAGCACCAGCGGGGCAGCGTCGAACAGGCGCGCCGACGCCTCGGTTTGCGTGATGGCCTGTGCTTCATGCGCGAAAAAAAACAGCACCATCGGCGCCACTCGCGACAGCGGCGCCGCCTCCTGGCTCACGGTTTTCCCGAGCGTCGCGGTCACGGCTGTGCGGGTGACACCGTTCGCCTCGCTCGCACCATCGGCGCCGCCGGCACGACCTGCCGCACTCACGCCACTTGCACCATTGGCGCCGGTTGCAGCCTGCGCGCCACGCCCCAGCGCCAGGGCAGTGGCTGCGGTAATGCCCAGGCAGTGGCTGCCGGACGCGAGATGACCATGGCGCTGCCAGCGCCGATAGCGCAGCAGCTGATCGTCTGGCTCGCAGCCCTGACGCTCGAGCAGGCTTTCAGCCAGGCACAGCGCCATGGCAGTGTCGTCACTCCAGCTGCCACGCGCCAGATCGAATGGCCCGCCGCCGACCAGATCGCCCACCGGCGCAAAGCTTCCCGCTCGCCGGTACTGGGTCGCAGCGCCGAGCGCATCGCCCACGGCCAGTCCCAGCAGGCTGCCGAGATAGCGGCCGCGCAGCGCTCGCAGCGCCGACAGGCCCGGAGGGGGCGCGAGCGGCTGACGGTGTCCGGGCCAGCGACGGATGAATTCGGCCTGCTCGCGCGTCTGCGGCACCACCGGCCAGGTCACGGCGCGTGCACATGATTGCCACAGCCGATTGAGCTGGCTCAGCGCCGCGGGACCGTCGTGTCCCTGTTCGGCGAGGTAACAGCCGATCACGGTGGCGGTGCGGCCGACGCCGGCGCGGCAATGCACGTACACGCGCCGGCCCACGGCCACCGCGGTCTGCAGATGCGCCTGGATGGCCCGCATATGCGCCGGATCCGCCGGCACCGAGGCGTCGCGAATGGCACAGCGCAGGTAGTCGACGTCGGAGGGCAGCAGCGATTGATACTCCGGTCGCTCCCCGGCCTCGGTCAGATCGAGAAAGAAATCGATGCCGGCGTCGAACAGGCGCTGCAAGCGCGCGCCGGTCTCGGCCTGGGTACCGCCGGCAGGGTATTCCCCGGCGAGCACGATGCCCGGCAGCACCCAGTAGGTGTTCTCGAACGGTCGATCCATGCGCGCAGCGCTAGCCGATCGCAACAACGTCCAGGCGGCCATCGAGCTGCGCCCCGATCGCCATCGATTCCTCCTCGGCGTCGCTCATGAATGCCGCCGCCGCCAGCGCGCGCTCGCCTGCCAGCGCACGCAGACCGGCAAAATCGAACTGCCGCGTATCGGCGAGCGTGGCGGGTTCCACATGCTGCAGGGCCGAGAATATCGACTGCACGCGTCCCGGATGTTCCCGCTCCCACACCGCCAGCATGCGCTTGATGGCATTGCGCTGCAGATTCGGCTGCGAACCGCACAGGCGGCAGGGAATGAGCGGAAAGCGCAGGCCGCGCGCGTAACGCGCGATGTCGCGCTCGGCGATGTAGGCCAGTGGGCGGATCACGATGTGGCGGCCATCTTCCGAACGCAGCTTGGGCGCCATCGCCTTGAGCCGACCGGCATTGAACAGATTCAGGAACAGCGTCTCGACGATGTCATCGCGATGATGTCCGAGCGCAATCTTGCTGATGTCGTGCTCGGCGGCGAAGCGATAGAGCGCGCCGCGCCGCAGCCGCGAACACAGCGAGCACATGGTGCGGCCTTCGGGGATGACGCGCTTGACGACGCGGTAGGTGTCCTGCTCGATGACGTGGTAGGGCACGCCCTGCGCGCGCAGGTAATCGGGCAGCACCTGCGCCGGAAAACCCGGCTGCTTCTGGTCGAGGTTGACCGCGATGAGCTCGAACCGCACCGGCGCACTGCGCTGCAGCGAGCGCAGCAGGTCGAGCATCGTATAGGAGTCCTTGCCGCCGGACAGGCACACCATGACGCGATCGCCGTGCTCGATCATGCGGTAATCCTGGATGGCCTTGCCGGCCAGGCCCCGCAGTCGCGCTGCCAGCCGGCGCAAGGTGGCGGAACTGCCGCTCATGCGGCACCTTCGAGGTATTTGGTGTCGAGGTAGCGCAGCAGAGCCGTGGCCGACAGCGGCTGGCCGGTCGCGTCCTTCATCAACTCCTTCACCGTGACCTTGGCGCCCAGCCCGTGCACGTGCTCGCGCAACCAGCCGAACAGGCCGCTGAATTCGCCGCGCCCGATCTGCTGCTCGATATCCGGCATGTGGTTGCGCAGACTCTCCCACAACTGCGCCGCAATCACCGCACCGAGCGCGTACGAGGGGAAGTAGCCAAAGGATCCGAGCGCCCAATGGATGTCCTGCAGGCAACCATCGGCTGCGCCGGTGGGACGAACCTCCAGGCGCTGCTCCATGCCGGCATTCCATGCATCGGGCAATTCACGCACCGCGAGCTCGCCGGACAGCAGTTTCTTCTCCAGCTCGTAGCGCAGCAGGATGTGCAGCGGATAAGTCACCTCATCGGCATCGACGCGGATCAGGCTGCGCTGCACGTTATTGAGCCGCCGGTAGAGATTATCGGGTTCCCATTCCGGACCGCTGATCGCAAAATGCTTTTCCAGCAACGGCCGCAGATATTGAACGAACGCGCGGCTGCGCCCCACCATCATCTCCAGCAGCAGCGATTGGCTCTCCTCCAGTGCCATGCCGCGATCGCGCCCGACCGGCTGGTCGCGCCACGCCTGCGGCAGGCCGAGGTCGTACATCGCGTGTCCGGTCTCGTGCATGGCGCCCAGCAGGCCCGAAAAGGGATCGGCAGCATCGAAGCGCGTCGTGATGCGGATGTCGCCCGGCACGCCCTCGGTGAAGGGATGTTCGCTCTCATCGATACGGCCGCGATCGAATGGAAATCCAATGGCCCGCATCACTTCGAGCACCAGCGCGCGTTGCTTGCCGGGCGCGAATTTGCCGGTGATCGGCAGCGACGGTCGCTGCGCCTGCAGCGTCAGCGTCTCGCGAATCAGGCTGGGCAGGCGTCGGGACAGCGATTTGAAGATGGCGTCAATATCGGCGGCGGCGATCCCCGGCGAGAACTCGTCCACCAGCGCGTCGTACGGCGGCAGGCCCAGCGCCTGCCCCAGCAGCGCGGCCTTGTCGCGCACCAGGTGCACGACCTCCTCCAGATGCGGCGCGAACAGATCGAAATTGTTCTGCCGCCGGGCCTCGGCCCAGTGCACCTCGGCGCGCGATGTCGCGCGCGCCAGGCGCGAGATCAGCGACACCGGCGTGGCGATGGCGTAGTCGCGCTGCCGGCGCATCTCGTGCAGATTGGCGAGCTGCCAGTCCTCAAGCCCCTGCGCATTCGCCTGCGCGCGATCGAGCAGCCGCGTGATCTTCGGGGTGGTCAGCAGCGCATGGTATTCGGTCTCGAGCGCCGCCAGCTGCTCGCCGCGCACCTCCGCACTGCCCCGCGGCATCATGACGGCCGCGTCCCAGCGCAGCAGCGACAGCGCGCCATGGAAGGCGTGCAGACGCCGCCATTCCTGCTCGAGCTGCACGTACGGGGCGGTGGACATGATGGTTGGCGGGGGCGGGGAAAATCAGCGGCTCGGCGGCCAGTTGGCCGCGCACCAGTGCGCCCATCTGCACCAGCGCGGCCAGTCCGAGGCAATGAAGCCGGCCCCGATCGAAACGATGAGCAGGACCAGGAGCGTCAGATAGACTGCCATCGAGCGCATGCCGCCATGATAATGGCTTCGCCAACGGGCGTCTCGCGCTGCGGTAAGATCCGGCGATGCCATTGAAAATCTGTTTCGCGTCGGCCGAAGTGACCCCCTTCGCCAAGGCCGGCGGCCTCGCCGACGTGTCCGGCGCACTGCTCAAATACCTGCACGCCGACGGGCACGACGTTCGCCTGTTCATGCCGGGCTACTCCAGCATCCAGCGTC
>Ga0302326_10031222_pt1 | contig 10643 bp, 11 predicted proteins | sample Palsa_T0_3_FD_202264 | JGI IMG/M metagenome (GOLD analysis project Ga0302326, IMG submission 202264) | Peat permafrost microbial communities from Stordalen Mire near Abisko, Sweden - Palsa_T0_3 | ecosystem: Environmental > Terrestrial > Soil > Palsa > Peat permafrost | place: Sweden: Abisko...
TACCTTTGCGTGCCCGATCCGGTAATCATGCGGCCCAAGCGACCCCGTAGCTCAGCCGGATAGAGCAACGGTTTCCTAAACCGTAGGCCGCGTGTTCGAATCACGCCGGGGTCGCCAGCTTTTTCGAGGCTTCTCGCCCGCCTTGTCTCGTCATTGTCTCGGCCCACTCAGAATAGAGAAACTAGCCGGGGATTGGAATCCCATCGTTCGAAAAACTTAGTGATCGAAGAGAACGCGCCAAGCGAGACTGCGCGCCGATCGGAAAAGCCGATCGTATGAGCGTCATCGTGCGCTTGAAACGTCCAGCTGGATTGACCTGCCTTCCATTTTCTGGACCGTTTGAAGTTGAAAAATTCTCATTTGCCGTTCCCGGCCTGACGCAGGGTCTGCCGAGATGGTTGCGGATACAACTGAGGCCGAAGTCGATCTAATCCGCGCCAATACGACGGGACAATTGGCAATGTCGCTGGCAACCATCGTCCGCCGCGACCGCGTGGTCATGCAGGTTGCCGTTCAGAAAGTTCAACGTTGAGAAGTCCTCACGCGCTCTCGCTGCGTGCGCGAAGACGGTTCTGCGCAGCAGCGACGCGACGAGCAGCAGCGCCGATCCCAGAGAGACAAAACTAACCGAAAATTCGTCTGGCGGCGCGGTGACGAAGTCCCGCAAAGCGGCTTCGCCAAATCCACCGCAATCGGGATCGCGGAGATACCTTTCGACCGCGTCGACATCCAACTTATTTGCGATGAGGAAAGCGCGCCGCGCCTCCATGTCCAAGGCGGTGAGTTGTTGCTTGAGGTCAGCAAAGCGTTCGGCGTTCGGCTCAACGGGATGAAAGCACGCGAGACAGGGTGCGCCGCTGCACCCGCTGTAATATTGCGTCTTCGCCTGCAGACCTAACGAGCTTCCGCCGAGCAGAAGCGTCGGTGCGAGCCCCTGGATGTCGTGCCGTGCCAAGCTATTGTCGACACAGGAGAGAACAATGCCGAATTTGAGATCGCCGACGTCCTTGTTGACATCGTCGCGTAGGCCCGTCCACGGCGCCGCAACGAACTCCTTCACAGTCCCACGAAACGGAAAGCTGTCGATCCCGCAGGCGCCTAGGAAGCGCGCAACACTTTCAACCTTATCGTGTGTGCAATCGTTCCAGCCCGAAATAAGGCAGCGATTAAGGTTGGTCCAGCTATAGGCTTGGCTATCGACGAGCACCGCGTAGGGCGAAACCATCAGATAGCCGAGAATATAGGCAACGTCGTTGCCGACGGCGCCAGCACCCATGAGGAAGAACGGCGGGATCGCGCACCTGTCAACTGACGGGCCATCGGCGACGGCGCCCCAATGGCCGGAGGTTTCGCCTGACCAGAGCGAATAGGTCGCCGCCGTCAGGAATTTGCCACGCGTCAGCCCGCAATGGCGCTTGAACACTTCGCCGGCGCCCAAAGCGGCCGCCAACATTGGACCGAGCGCGTTGTCGGATGTCGGGCGGACATTTGTGGGCGAATGCGCAGGATCGCCCACCCATGCACGCCATCCGTCGCCCAGCACGGTGATTGCGCGCCCTGCGGCGTGTCCCGATGACCCACCGACGAAGACGGTGAAGTCCGGCGGCGCATCGGAGCAGCAGAAGCTCAGCGTGACCTTATTGTCGACAGCCCAGCGCGGTAGGGCCGCAACAGCGTCCGAGAATCGCGCGAACATGCTGCCATCCGGCATGAGGATGTGTGCAGACACAGACGGCATATCGATCTCGATATGGCAAACGACACTGACCTGTCGGCACAATAGATTGACAAGAGTAGAAACGATAATCTGTCCTGATTTCGTTGTCGCCCACGAGGCGGGCGCGACGATCCGCACCCGGAAGCCCGGCCGCGAGCCCGGTTGACCAATGCCGGCGGTACCGAGAAGGTGGCGATGGCCGAGGCCGTCGTCGTTGTCGTTGTCGATCATCGCCGGTCCTCGACTCGGATGACCCCACCCCCGATGACGACGCGCTGTGCGGCTTCGGCGGCGGCGAGCAGATGCCAATAGCCATCCTGCCACTCATGGACGCCGAGCCCGACGGGAAACGAGCCGCGATAACGACCATAGTGAGGAAAGACGATCGACAGCGCTTTCTTGCTGCTGGTGAGCCGGTCATCGTAGCGCGAATGTTCGACGCCGGCGTGCGGATGACTGTGGATTTGAGCCAGCGGCTTGAAGCCGTCGGGGAGCCCTTGCACGATCGCAGTCAGCGCTTCGGTCGAGACCGAATAATTGCCCCACGACATTTTTTGCTCGGGTGCCACAACATAGGCGACCGTGCCGCTGCCGTCCGCATCGCGAGGCCCATACCAGAACAACCCGCTCTCGCGACGGCCGGCCGCCCGCAAGAGTCGGAGCGAGGCCGACAGCGCTTGTATCGACAGATGGAGTCGTGCCGCAACTGGCCGATAGGGCGCAGGCGGCGGGGAGCGAAACAGATTGTCGTCTTCAGCGTCCATCGGCTGTAAACCGTCCTTGATAGCTTTCGGCCATGGCGCGTTCGATTGCGACGATGGTGCTGTAGAAGGTGTTGCGATCACTCCAGACGTACCTCGCCTCGACCGAGTGCAAGACCTCGTAGAATTCGCGTGTCGCGGAGCAGCAGATCAGCTGGATTCCGGTCTCGCCATAAGCGGCATGGGTGTGGCATTCCTGGCTGGTCAGCTTCGGGATGAAGCAGCGATCCTGCGGAGACATGAAAGTCTTGGTCGACGGATTGACGAACTGGGCGCTGGGCGGCCAGGCGGGATACGCTTCGAAGCCGAGGCGCAGAAGAAACTCCTCGACTGTGCCTCGGGCGTCGACCGCACGCATCGGAACCAGCAACGTCAATCTGTTCGGTCGGGACCAACCGAGCGCGACGAGACTCGTTGCGCCCACCAGCGCCAGAACGCGCGGGATATCGCGATCGAACGCGGCCGCGCCGGCCTGAAGGTCGAGCGTTGGCAGAGTGCCGGCCTGCGCCACAGTCAGGCGCCGCCGGTCTTGGAAACGATGCCGAAGCGGTAATCCTCGATAACGCGCTGCTCCTTGGCCTGCTTCAGCGTGAGGCCCAGATAGCTCATGAGGGATTTGGGCGGCTTGGAGTCCGTCTGGAAAATGTCGTCGGCTTCGCGCGCGATGTGGAGTTCGTCATAGGACTTTGCCCAGACCTGATCGAGCATTTTGTGGATCGACTCCTGGAAGCTCGCCTTTTCCACTTCGTCCACGTGGATGACGTGCACGGTGACGCGTTCGGCCTCCTCGATCTCGTGAAGCGCGTCGGCGACCTCGCGCTTGGCCTTCGTCCCGAGGGCGTCGGCGAGTTGTTCATCCGACAGCGCGTGCTCGAGGTCTTCCACCGCCTTTTCCAGCGGCGGCTCGCCCCCAACTTCGTTTCCGATGCTCATTGCGTTATCTCCTCAGTTGACGCGGAATAGCGTCTGTGATTCCGTGTGTTCTGGTGTAAGACGTAAACGTATTAGACGATATGTCTTACACATGTAACACACTACAGGGAGAAACTTCGGGCCGTCAAGCCCGGAGCGGGTGACGGCATGGAAAACAGATGGGTTTGACGATCGGCGACTTCGGCCGCCTCCTGGTTGCCAAGCGAGGCAGCATGGGCGTACGCGCCGCCGCCGCGGCCGCCCGCGTGAGCACTGCCACATTCTCAAGGGTCGAAAACGGTCACATGCCCGACCTGGAGACCTTTGCGAAGTTGTGCAAATGGCTGGAGCGAGACCCGCGCGAATTCCTGGGCATCGAGATGGGCGAGCCCCAGCGAGTTCCGGCGGCGACAGTGCATTTCAAGAAGAGCAAGACTGTCTCCGAAGAGACGGCGAAGGCTTTGGGTGAGTTGATTCTGGCTGCGCAACGCGCGATGCGCGCGCGCGATGGCCTGATCGGTCGGTAGGCCATGCGGCGCGGCTTCAAGACGGAGGCGGAGACCCGCTCCGCCTCGGCGCGCCGCGCCATGAAACTGGCCGCTCATGCTCCGCTCGATCCCTGGAACTATGCTGCGCACCGCAACGTCGTCGTCCTCGACATCAAGGCGCTATGTCTCGATACCGCCACGCTTCAGCAATTGACCGTCGTCGATCCTTCCAGCTGGTCGGCCATGACGCTCAAGGATGGTGATCAGTTCGGCATCGTCATCAATCCTGCCCATGTACCGTGGAGGCAGAGCAACGATCTCATGCACGAGCTCGCTCATATCGACCTCAACCACGTGCCAGCCCGGGTCGACGTTTCGCCAAACGGGCTTTTGCTGCTCAGCGACTATTCCGACGAGCAGGAGTTGGAGGCGGATTGGCTTGCCGCCGCGCTGCTTGTGCCACGTGAGGGCCTGATGAGGCTGCGACGCCAACAGCAAAACGTCACAGAAATTGCCGGCTTCTTCGGCGTAAGCAATCAACTCTGCGAATGGCGGCTGCGCATGACCGGTGTCGACACGCAGATTAGGCGCGCGATGAACCGCTGATACTGCCGTCCTAGAATCGGGTACCCGGAGAAAACCAAGACTCATTAGGCAACATCAGGGGAGAGCGATGATCGGTTGGGACGCCTGCACACTGGAGCCGAACGCTGCGTTGCGCTGGGTCGAGTGCCACCCCGCGTTTATGGCGGCGACGCAGGACCTGCTCTTAGTACTGACGCTTGGCGCAGCGATCGGCGTTCCGGCGTACACCGAATACATTCGGCTCCATCAGAAGCGCGCGGATTCACAAGCCTATGCAGCGGCACTTTTTGCGCCCGTGGCGCAAGCCTCCTTCGATATCCCGCGCGTGCGCCGGGCGATGACAGTCTTCGAACATCAACCGCAGCAGGACCCGGGCATTCCCGACGCAGTGCGTGCTCTGAGAATGAGGCTTCCGCCGGAGCTCGATCGGGCGATGCCCGAATTGCATCGCTTCGACAACGAAGTCGTTCGTCCAATTAGATCGGCAATCATGGCGATACAGAGTTACAACACCATGATCGGTCAGGCGCTCGACGCGGCCACTGACAGCCCGGACTCTTTCGAGCTGACGCGACCGCGCTTCATCGGCCTCGCGAAGAAAACCTTGGATCAGGCCGAGATGCAGTTAAAGCGGACCGTGGGACTCCCGCGGCCGCCACAAAACAAACCGGCTACCGGGCAGCCCGCGAACACTGCGGGACACGCGAATTGACGAAGATCATTCGCCGCGAACGCTGCGCCGTCGGATGGAGTGCGCGAGCCCGGCAACTACTAAACCGGTTGTCGGAACGCATTATTCATCGCGCGACCTTCACAGTGAGCGTCGCGGAAATCTTCGGTCCGGCGCCCGCGTGGCAGCAACGTTTGACGCGAGCCGATTCCGTATCGCCGAACACATCGTTGAAAACGCCAATATTTGCCCTTCCAGACGCCCTCGACAGGTCGACTGGACTAACGGCAATATAGTTCTGAAATAGCGATAACTGGGAATTATCATTGCACCCCGAACCCGATCAGTTTGCGGAACTTCTCGCCCGGTACGAAGAAACTGAGTTCGGGGATCGTGACATTGCGGCCGGTCGTGGACTGTCCGGCTGGCAATGCATCAATCCCTTCGCGGCAGATCTGCTCGAAGACCTGGCGTCAACAGCCAGCCGCATCGACCGTGTTCCGTATGCATATTTGGAGGACGATCCCAACCTTTCTCAGCAAATAATCAGCTTGCACGCCGAATTAGATGGCGTATTACCGCAAGAAGTCTACTCGGGTGCCGGCGCCAATTCGCTCCTATTTGCGTATGCCGCAATGCTTCGTCAAGCAAACATCCCGGAAGTGTATTACCTTCCGCCACTCTATTTCGTACTGCAATATGCACTAAGGCTATTCAGGATTCGGGCGCGACCGGTCGCGGCACTCCACGCATTTGAGTCCGGTTTCTCGATGAATCTGCCTGCAAAGCGCAGTCATCTTCTTCTGACTGACCCCGTTTGGTACGCAGGCATTTCCGTGCCGGAAGCGATCATCGAGTCGATTCGCGTTTGGCAGCGGGCGACTGGATCTACTGTCTTTGTCGACGGAAGTTTTCAGTATATGCCGTGGGATCACCACATTGGCGAAAGCACTGCGAACCTGGACTCCAATCTTACGTTTCGAGTCGTCAGCCCGACAAAATCATTGGCCATTCATGGCTATCGATTCGCCTATGTTCTGCTTCCACAAGCGGAAGCAAGGTCCTTTGCAAACGCACACAGCACTATTTATGGGTCTACGAACGCCGACACGCTCAGCTTTGCGCGGCACGCCATTGACGCGGTTCGGGCGAGAACGATGACTGATAAGCTAACGGCGCTCGCGCAGGCACGACACCAGAAGTTGCGCGAATTGAGATTCACCGAATCATCGCTCCAGCCAGATCGCGGCTATTTCATATTTGAGAGAGTTCTTGACCACACGTTGCAGAAAGACCTTATGGATGGGAGTTTTTTCGATCAAACGCGCTTTCCGCAGTATGCGCGCTTAAACTTGCTTTCGCCGGCGCTTAACGCCTTCGTGTAAGGCCGACAGTGCAACTTCTGCACGCTCATCAAATAGAATTAGAATGCGTCCGTCTCGTTCTACAGCTGCACGCAGAGGGATGAGCTCTGGCATCACAGATCCGGGGTCCAGTATGGCTGGTACCTTTGCAGGCAAGCGCTTGTTATGCGTTCGCTTTTCTTTGACGGCAGCGCCTTGAAAGCGGCGGATGCTGCTTCGCAGCGCAGTCGCGCGCTTCACCAGCGTGTTGGCCTGCGAGAGGAGCAGATTAATGGCGGCCAACACTGTACCGACACTGGCCGCAACGGAAAAAGCGCACTCGACGATTGTCGAGCCCGGGCGTATCGATCGGACAACTATGTCCCCCGGTCGTCCAAATATGATTTCGGACAGCGCATTGACGAAGGCCGCGACTTCATCCTTCGAGAAAGTGCTCTTAAATGCCAGAATTACGGTATCGCATGTGTCTGCGCTTCGGCTGGCCGAGGCGCGAGCTCTTGCGGCGACTTCGTAAAGCGCATTCCGGACATTGACCAGCGCGCCCATAGCAGCCAAAAAATCAGTCTCGTCCGACGCAGCCTTCGCAAGCCTAATGAAAATTCCTTCGATATAGATCAGAGAAGCGGGCGATATGCGGCCTTCCTGCGCCAGCAAGCCTAGGATATTCGAAATAAATTGAAGTCTTAGCTTCTTGAGGCGCGGTTTGGGCGACACAGATTCCTGCTCAATCGCTTGCACCAAGTCCGCGACCGTAACATCGCCCTGACTGCTGAGCGCGCAAACTTGCTCGAGCGTCATTCCGGTCGAGACTGCAATTGGCAAGCGGGCGCCCGGCACCAGCGGAAGGCCGAAGTTCCGGCCGATGACTAGCGGATCAGAGGCTTGATATTCGAAGGTGCATCGGGCAAATGTGTTATAGCTGACGGACCTGTGATCGAGTGCCGACGTCGAAAGACCCAGGAACTCGCAGCTGGCAAAGCTGCATAGATTTATCGTGGTGTGGTCAAATTTGCAGTCGCGAAATTTAACGCGTTCGAAGCGCGACTCCCGCCAATCGCCGTTTGTGAAATCGCACGTATCGAATTCGGTGTCCGTTACGTTGGTCCTGACGATATCAGATATGGCCAGCGTCGAATTCGCGAACCGGCTCCGTGATATGGTGGACTCCGCAAGTTCTGCGTGGTCGAGCCCGACGCCAATGAACACATTATCGTCGATATTGACGCCATTCAGGAATGCGTGGCTGAGGACGTCGGAATTCGAGAGATAATGGGCTGTCAGATCTCGTCCAGAATAGTCCTTATATCCATCGGTCGGCGGAAATGGACTCCTGCCTCGCTCCCACCCCTCCGGCTCCATCGATAATTCCCAGTTATCGCTACTTGCGCCTTCTGACGATGGCTGGTCGACAAAGGCGCCGCGGGGAAATGCTCAACGAGGAATTAAAGAACCTCTGCTATCAGAGTTTAGCTGGGCAAATGGGGGTGTTGCATGGAGTTTCTTGGTGAGAAGATTGCGCAATATCTCGTTCGTTGCGCGAGTGTTCGTCGCCTTTCCCCGTGTACAGTCGCGGCGTACAAAAACGATCTAGGGCAGTTTGCGGCCGAACTTGACCGTGATGCGGCAATCACACCAGAAATCATAAGAGGGCGCCTCACGCTGATTGCTCAAAACGCACGCCTGGCGCCAAGAACGGTCAGACGAAAGGTTGCGTCGGTTCGCGCCTTTCTGCGCGAAATGGATGAGTCGCTGGCGCTCGCAACCTTTGGAACCTGGAAACTTTCTCTACGGACTCCGAGCAGCCTGCCAAAAGCACTGTCGCAGCAGGATCTGCAAACCTTGCTCTCGGGGCCAAAGAACAATGTTGCCGATCCGAAGTCTTGTTGGCCGACGACACATTTGTGCATTTCGTTGATGGCAGCTACAGGATTGCGAGTGTCAGAGCTTTGCAGCCTTACTATCGAACATGTCCGTCCGAACTCCGGAGAAGTTCTCGTTCCAGGCAAAGGCTCGCGGGAACGCGTTGTGATGATAACAAATCGTATTGTTCGGGACGCGATCGCCAAGCATATCATTGTCCGGAAGTTCGATGGTGGGCCGGGCGCGCCTCTCTTCAGCAATGTTCGGGGTGGGTCGCTGACGCCTCAGTGTCTGAGATTAAGGCTTCATCGAGCTGCCAGGGACTTAAGAATAACTGTAAAGGTAACCCCTCACATGCTGCGTCACACTGCGGCGACGCTGCTCCTAGAAGGTGGGGTGGATACTAGGTTTGTTCAACGCCTGCTTGGGCATGCCAGCATCGCAACTACCCAAATTTATACGCATGTTACGGACGTAGCGTTGCGGCGCGCACTTGAGGTTGCGGACGTGATGCGGCAGTTCGTGACGAATCCAGAGCCGCCTAGAGTCATCCATCGGAGCTAACTTCCTCCTCCGTCTTCTCTGATTCTGAACTGCCGCTGGCTAGGTTTACAAACTCTGTCAGTTCGCGCAGTGACTTTACTACTGCGGCGGCGCGGCGATCATACTCTCGGTTTACTTCTTGCGCAGCCTCGCGTGCAAAAGCCGCCTGTCCACGCGGACTCTGCCACGCTTTGCTCATCAATCGTTCCGCTTTGCCCAAATTTAACAGCACACGCCAAGCGTCCGGCCGCAGGAGTTGCTTCAGAAGGCCGGCAATCTCACTACCCCTATGCGCGCTGATTTCCTCAACCAATGAATCGAGTTTGACGGCATACTCAGAAAGAAATCGTTCTTCCTCAGGCGAAATCTCGATTCTCGAGTCCGCGCCATCTCGTTCTGCTTTACCAAAGGAAAATTGCTCCATAAATGGGAATTAGAGTGATATGCATTGGATTATATACCATTGCGTCTGATGCGATAACCGCCGGGTGGCATTTGAGGCTCCATCATGTCCGGCACTCCGCACGCCTCCATGGGCTTTTTGAGCCTGCCCATGTCCGCAAATGTCGGCATGCGAGGGACACAAGGCCTTGAGTGACTTCGTAGCGATTGATTGACGAATCACAATTCCCGTTTTAGTCCGGATACGGTCGTGCCTGCTACAAACAGCGCGCCCACGACAGCAGCGGCGACCTTCCAGCCGTCAGGCGCGAGTTGCGGACCGATCAGTCCGGCTGCGATTACGGCAGCTTGGATGACCGGCTTAAGGAGTTTTCGACAAGCTTGGAACGGCAGGTAGAGCTTTAGAACTGTTTCGCCCTGCTCGGTGAGAGCTATCAGTCGAATATCGATACCAATCTTCTCGCTCGGCATATCGGGATCGAGGCTGAAGACGATGTCTCGCTCGTCGTAGCCGGATTCAATCATCAGATTGATATCAGATTGGAACCGGACATTTTTGTTGTCAGACTGGACCTTGATCCAAAACGGCTTCCAATCGGCTTGGGGGACGAGGCGTGTGAGGTAGTGGTAGAGCGTGATCTTGTAAGTTTTCCCAGCCTTTAGATTCCGCACTTGCGGAAGTTGAACCGATAGATTGGAGTCATCTCGGACATCGATGAGATTCACAAATAGGCCGCGCTCTATCTTTTGGAAGTCGGCGTGCTGCCCCAACTTTTCGATCGTCGCCTCAAACGCGTTGAGGTGCCTCGGATTGGTATCGTCGTTGTCGTGTTCGACCAGATCGTTGAAATTGAGCGCCTTGGAAACGGGCACAACAAAGGCCCCGGCGGTGAGCTTTCCGGAGGCGTCGAACGCCGGCGTTGGGTGGGTCGCCAGAGACGCGACTCGCGTCTCCAAATCGGGATGCTCCGGATGGTTGAAGTACCGCTTTGCAGTTAAACGCAGGATGTATGAGGAACCCCGAACATAGCAGCCTGCGACAGAAGTCTCACGCACCAGGACGAATGTAGAAGTCTTTGCGTCGAGATATGTGATGTATGCGGTCGAGCCGACTATGTCGCCGTCAGAGACAGCTTTGATAAATTCCGGACAAACCCACCGCTTCGAATAGCGAAATTGAATATCGGTATCGGGGAGCAACGCCAGCGCGCGAACATCGTTCTCAAGATATTCGGGGCGCGCTCCCGACGAAAATAGAAGCCACGTGCCGGGCACTAGATCACAGCACGAAGTTCGGTTGTCCCGACTTCGCTTCCCAACGGAGATGTATCCAACCAGACG
>Ga0302326_10031223_pt1 | contig 10643 bp, 7 predicted proteins | sample Palsa_T0_3_FD_202264 | JGI IMG/M metagenome (GOLD analysis project Ga0302326, IMG submission 202264) | Peat permafrost microbial communities from Stordalen Mire near Abisko, Sweden - Palsa_T0_3 | ecosystem: Environmental > Terrestrial > Soil > Palsa > Peat permafrost | place: Sweden: Abisko...
ATGCGTCAGCGGCAAAGAGGTACTGTTTCGGCCCGGGCGAGATCGCAACCGCCCACGGTGATCCGGGCGCCATGTTGCCGGAGAGAAGCGCATTGCCTGTCGGGCGATCGCCGATCGCGACGTATGTGTTCGGATCGTACGCGATGTCCATGTGAATCTGCCTGATGAACTCGCCCTTGGTGTTAAAGACCTGAATTCTGCGATTCGTTCGATCGGCGACGTAGATGCGGTTTTGTGCGTCGACAGCAATGCTATGCGGTAACTGAAATTGACCTGGAGCCGTTCCGGGCGTGCCCCATGACGCGATCCACTTCCCGTTCTTGTCGACCTTTGCAACGCGTGAATTGATGTAGCCGTCGCTGATGTACGCGTTGTCGTCGGAATCCCACGCCACGTCGGTCACTTGACGGAAGCGTCCGGTCTCCGCCGGCAATGGTGGATTCGGATGCTTGAGCGGACCGGTGCCTTCATCCGACGCTTCCAGTTTGCGTCCGAAGACCATATCGACGCGACCACTCGGATTAAACTTGATCACCATGTCGGAGCCTTTGTCCGTGGCCCAGATATTGTCGTAGCGATCGACTTTCACGGTGTGCGCGAACGACCACGCATACAAATTGTGACCGATCTCGCGGATGAATTTTCCGTCGGGCCCGAATTCGAGCAGCTGCGCAGCAGTTGCCGCGTACGCGGGTCCGGTCGAATTGCCGCGCGAGAAAACGAAGATGTGTCCTTTGGAGTTCAGCGCGACGCCCGGGCATTCGCCCAAATAGAGGTCGTCGGGCAGCGTGAGCAGATTCGGAACCGATTCGTAACGGATCCTCGGCACATTGCGCAATACCGGCGCCGGCGCGCTCTGCGCAAGCGCGGCCGCTCCCGAAGCGAGCAGATGGCCGCAGCAGCCCATCGCCGCGGCTCCGAACATGAACGAACGCCTTGATGTCATAAGCCCCTCCTCATGTTTGCAGCTTTCTACACGAAGAACGGCCCAGCCCACGACGTTTTGCAATTCGGCGAGGTCGCGACGCCTGAGCCGGGGCCGGGTGAAGTGCGCGTCCGCATCCGTACGTCCGGCGTCAACCCGTCGGATTGGAAGGCGCGCAGCGGATCGCGCCCGATGATTGCGCCCCTGATCGTTCCGCACAGCGACGGCGCAGGTGAAATCGAAAAACTGGGAGCCGGGGTCGACCGTCGCATCGGCGAGCGCGTCTGGATTTGGAATGGTCAATGGAAGCGCGCCTTCGGAACGGCGGCCGAATTCATCGTCGTCCCAAGCGCTCAGGCGCCGCGGCTTCCGGAGGCAGCCGGCTTCGATGCCGGTGCGTGTCTGGGCATCCCGGTGTTTACGGCGCTCCAGGCCGTTCGGCTCGCGCGCGTCGAGCGCGGCTCGACGGTGCTCGTCGTCGGGGGTGCCGGATCGGTCGCGCACTATGCGATCCAGCTCGCCAAGATGCGCGGCGCGCGCGTTATTACGACCGTGAGCAACGACGTGAAAGCCGCGCACGCACGCGCAGCCGGTGCGGATGAGATCGTGAACTACCGCACCGAGGACGTGGGGGCTCGCATCAAAGGCGTCGACGCGGTGATCGAGATGGACCTCAACAATGACGCGAAGTTGTATCCCTCGATTCTCGCGCCGCACGCGACGATCGCGGTTTACGGAATGTCAAGCGGCGAGAGCATGATCCCGAGCAGCTGGATGATGCAGAACTCGATCGATCTGCGTCTCTTCCTTATCTATGAGATTTCTGAGGACGACCGCGCCTCGGGCATCGCCGAGATCAACTGTTTGCTGGAAGAGAACCGTCTGATTCATACGATCGCACGCCGCATGCCGCTGGAGGAAATCGCTGAAGCACACGATATCGTCGAGCGTGGCGAGGTAATCGGCAACGTAGTACTGGAGGGGAAATCTTGAAGCGTAAAGCTATAATCGCGGCCGCTGCGGCGTTTGCATCGATCGGAATTATCAAGGCGCCTGCGAAAGCCGCGCAATTCGAATGGAAGATGGGGACCGACAATCCGACCGGTCATCCGCTCAATGTGCGCGCCAAGCAAATGTGCGACGCGATCTCGGCCGAGTCCGGCGGAAGAATCAACATGAGTTTCTTCCCGAACAATATGCTCGGCGGCGACACCGCGATGCTCACGCAGCTACGCTCTGGAGCGATGCAGATGATGACGCTCGATCCGGGAATCTTGCAATCCGTTGTCCCGGCGTCGGCGATTTCGAGCATCGGTTTCACGTTCAAGAGCGACGAGCAAGCCTTCGCGGCGCTCGATGGCGCTCTCGGCGATTACGTGCGCAAAGAGATCGCAGCGCGCGGCCTCTATTGCTTCAGAAATATTTGGGAAAACGGAACGCGCGAGATTACCTCGAGTACGCACCCGATCAAAACGCCCGACGATCTGGTCGGATTCAAGATTCGTACCCCGGAAGCCAAACAGTGGGTGCAGCTCTTCAAAGCGCTGGGCGCGATCCCGACCGCGATGAACTTCAACGAAGTCTACACCTCGCTGCAGACGCACGTCGTCGACGGGCAAGAGAATCCGCTCGCCAACATCGAGACGGGGCGTCTTTACGAAGTACAAAAATATCTGAGCATCACGAATCATCTGTGGGGTGGATACTGGCTGCTCATGAACGGCGATGTGTGGAAGAGCCTACCTCCCGATCTGCAGACCGTCGTGGAGCGCAACGCCTCTAAGTATGCATTACTGGATCGTTCGGACACGCTAACCCTTAATCGATCCTTACAGGGCAAGCTCGTCGAACAAGGCATGGTCGTTAACGTCGCGGATGCGGTGAGCTTCCAGAAGAAGCTCGGCGCATTCTATGCATCTGCAAAAGCCGAATTCGGTCCAACCGCATGGGCGTTGCTCGAGCAAACGTGCGGAACGAAGTTCGGGTGAGAGCCAGGTCACGTCTCGCCGTAAAACTTGGGTTAACCACTAGCGAGGGAGCACGCTAGCAAGCTAGAATCTCGGGAGTCCCAGCAACGGTGGGCGTGCTGGTTAACGGAACGTGAAGACGTCGCCCACACCCGGTAGCGCAGCAATGTGCTACGCGACGGCAGTGAGAGCCCGCTGCATCAGCGGGCTTTCCTGTTTTGTCCACAGTTTACGGTCATGTATCCACAGGCCGCGCGCGAAGCTTTCTCGCGGAAGCCGCGAAGGAGGGTGCCCGTGAGTCGTTATCGCCAGGCCCTCGTCGCCGTGCTGGGTCTAGCGCTCCTTGCGAGCCTGTATGTTACGGCGATCCGCTATTCCAAAGAGCGGCAAAGCAAGCATGTCGAGATCACAATGGACTGGACGGACTTCGACGCGCTCGCCCGCTCCTACGGATATAACGAAGAGCAGTTCCTAATTGAACTGCGCCGCGCCGGACTGACCTCGATTGCGATCGGCGAGGAGTTGGGAAGCGCGGTTGGGACGGTGACCCCGAACGCCGCCGCCTTCACTGGTGCCGGCCTCATCAATCAAGCCCGCGTGACGCCGCTTGCAAACCCAACGCTCGCAAGACTCGTGCGCAGTGGCAAAATCGACCCGAACTTCGAGTATCTGATTGTCTTCAACGACGCGACGTACCAGCGTTATGTGCGTGACTTACCGGTTCGCTTCGGAGCGCGCGCGATTCGCATTTTGAATCGTTCGAATCCCTACGTCATCGCGATTCGCACGCAATCGGATTTCTTCAACGGTATCGGACTCGGCATTCCTGAAGATCAATTCGCGCTGGCGCGCAAGCTGCATCTCATTGTCGATCCGCGCGTGCAGAACGACGAGCGTTACGGTGCACCGCAGATCGATGCGCTGTTCAGCTCGTTCAACCAAGGGGCGAAGCTCGGCACCGTAATTTTCATGGGGCTCGCCAACGAAGTCGTCGGCTATCCGAATCACTTGCACGATACGGCTGATGCGTTCAAACGCTCGAAGCTGCCGTTCGGCGCGATCGAATGGTATGACAAGGCGCAGGACCAGCGCGGAACGGAAGCGCTCGGCACGTTGCTGCCCGGACGCGTCACGCGCGTGCAAGCCATCTCCAAGACGGAACTCGACAAGCTGAGCCCGCAGACCGAGATAGCGCGCTACATCCTGGGCGTGCGCGAGCGCAACATTCGGGTCGTTTATCTTCGCCCGTACGCACATCTTTGGGAGAAGCGCTCGATCGAAGCGACCAATGTTGCGATCGTGCGCGAGATTGCCGCCGGATTGCGTTCTCGCGGTTTTCCGCTCGGGCATGCAACACCGGTGCCGCCCTTCCGAATCAATCCGATTGTCATCATCCTGGTCTCGCTCGCCGTCCCCGCAATCTTTCTCTTGATGCTCGAAGCCTTTGGGATTGCTGACCTTCGTCTTGCGCTCGCGCTCTGCGCGCTCGACGTGGTCATCATCGGCCTCGGCTATGCGGCGCATCACGACATGGCGGTGCGCAAGCTCGATGGTCTTGCGGCCGCGCTGCTCTTCCCGGTCGCGGCGGCGATTGCGATTGCCCCGGTGTTCCGTGGGACGAGCGGCGAGAATCCATACGTCGCCGGCTTGCGAGCACTTGCGATCGGCATCGGCGTCGCACTCGCGGGAGCGCTGGTTGTTATCGGTTTGCTGAGCACGCCGCTGACGATGGAAGAAATCGATCGCTTCTTCGGCGTGAAAACGGTGCTGGTTGTTCCGCCGCTTGCGATCCTCGCGCTCTACTGGACGACCCCGATCTTCGGCGGCCGCCTAACCAACGTGCGTGAATCGCTCAACTCACCCGTGCGCATCATCCAGCTGGCCGTGCTGGGGATCTTGGCGATCGCAGCGTTTTTCGTGGTCATCCGCAGCGGCAATCAGCCCGATGTCACGCCCAGCACGCTCGAGCTGTTGCTTCGCACGAAATTAACGGCGCTGCTCTCGGTGCGCCCGCGCTTCAAAGAGTTCATGGCGGGTTGGCCGTTCCTGATGCTGCTGTCGACACTTATCCCATCAGACCGTCGCGCGTGGGGCTGGGTTTTCGCACTGGCGGTGGGTGCCGGCTTGTCGGATGTGCTCGACACGTTCTCGCATCTGCATACACCTTTGACCGTCTCGGTCGTGCGCGTCGTTCTCGGCGCGATACTCGGCGCGATCATCGGTGCAATCGCAATCTTCGTCTACCGTATATTTCGCAAGGAGAGTAGTAGTACAATAACGGCGTGAAAGCGCTGCGTTTCGTACTCGCCTCTGTTTTGCTGTGCTCCGTCGTCCCCGTCGCCGCACAAGAGACGATGGACGATACGACGCTTCGTCGGAACATGATCATTGCGGAAAGTAAACCGCCGGATTCATACCGCGAAGAAGACCGCACGACGTCGACGACCGGCGACATTAGCGAAGTCGAGCTCCATCGTGGCATCGACTATCGCGTCGAATACGAAGACAGGTTATTCCATGACCAGTTTGGCCGGTTCGAAGGGCATACATGGGATCAAGATGCGAATGGCCTAACGACCGTTCACGAGCTGCCGGTGGGGATCGAGCGGCCGATGCCCATGAAAATCACCGTTACGCGCGTTGCGCAGCCCTTCGACGCCTGGAAAGAGACCGATCTCGATCCAGTCGGATTCGGCTGGATACGCTACATCGATCCAAAGACGTTTCATGAGCTGCGACGAGAATCGGTTACGCGGTACGGCACGATCACAACGGACTTCGACGACTTTCGAACGGTCAATGGCTATACGCAGCCGTATCACTGGAAGACCGACAATGAGGTCACCAAGATAAAGAGCGACACGAACGTCGCGGCATTTGACGTTCGCGATGTGACCGATGCCGATCTGGCGATTCCGCCGAGTAGACCCTTTCTTTCGTTCCCTCCCGGTCGCACGTCCGTCGAGCTGCCAACAACTTTTCTTTATGACAAGATCGTCGTGCGCGTTATGGTCGGCGACCGGGGACTCGATTTCGCCCTCGATAGCGGTGCCGGCGGCATCTTCATCGATAGTGCGGTGGCAAAAGAGCTCGGCCTAAGGATGTCGGCGAGTCACTCGGCCGTCACCGCCGGCAGGTATCAAACTCAGCAAGGGATCGTTCCCGAGATGCGAGTGGGTGATCTGACGATGCATAATGTTGCCATCAGCACGATCCCCTTTACAATCAATTACGGTCCGTATAGCCAGCAGAAAACAACCGTTGTCGGCCTTCTCGGTTATGATTTTATTCGCAGTGTAGGCTTAACGATCGATTACGCCCATAGAAATGTCACCGCTGTCCCTGCGGGAAATTTTGCGCCGCCAGTGATGACGCCGGATTCAGACATCTTACCAATCCGTCTCGGCGATCACGTTCCCGACATTTCGGCGACGATCAATGGCGCGCCGGCGGAGCATATTGTGGTCGACACCGGTGGTGGAACCAGCCTCATTCTCTTCGACTACTTCACTGCGCGTTACCCGGAAGCAATCTCGCCGAAGGTCGCAACATACTTAGGCAACTTGGAGGGCGGACAAATGGGAGGCGTCGGCGGACCCTTCGAGAGCAAGCCGATCAGGCTCATGACCGTCGATATCGGTAAGTACAAGATTCCGAATGCTGTCGCGTTCAAAGTCGTCTCGTTGCGCAGCTTCCAATTCAACGAAGACGGTCTCGTCGGTTATGAGTTCCTGAAACATTTTACGGTTGGCTTTGATTACGCCGGCGGAAAGATGTATTTGGTTCACAACGAAGGCCAGTAGGCCATGGCATCGTCATCAAGAGTCGCGAAGTTTGTTGTGCTCTGCATGACGTTGTGCGTTATGAATCCGGTCGCCGCGCAGCAAGCCATGGACCCGAGCGCGCTTCGCCAGCAGATGATCGCAGCGCAGGGTAAGCCGCCCGACCAGTATCGCGAAGAGATTATGACGATCTCGTCGTCCACCGGCACATTCTTGCGGCGCGAGTACCATCGCGGCATCGATGTTCGGGTCGTCTCAGGTGCGGGACCATACCAGCGTCAGAGCGGGCGCATCGAGGGGCGCGACTGGGATCAGGATGCGAACGGCATCACGACGATTCACGATGCGCTGCCGGCGGAAGATCGCATCGGTGAGCGGCGCGTGACCGTTACGCGCGTCAACCTGCCCGTCGCCTCGTGGCGTTTTGCCGATCTCGATGCGCAGGGTTACGGAACGATTCAATATGTCGATCCGAGCACATACCATGTCGTCCGCACCGATGCGGTGTCTTCGACCGGCACGGTTACGACCGTTTACGACGACTTTCGCACGGTAAGCGGCTACACGGCGCCCTACCATTGGATCTCCGACGATACCACGACCGGCGATCATAGCGACGCGAACATGATCACGTTCCAATCCACGACGATCACCGATGCGAATCTCGCAATTCCGCCCAGCCGCGATTTCGTCGTTTTCCCGGCCGGCGGAGCGCCCGTCACGTTGCCGACGAACTTCAACCCGCCCCACATCGTCGTGCAGGTTTCGATCGGCGAGCGGACGCTGAAATTTTTGCTGGATACCTCGTCACCGGGCATCACGCTCGACGCCAACGTCGCGCAGAGCCTTGGACTCGTCAACAATACGCAGACGTTGCTTGCCAACGCGCGGCGCACCGGCGCGCAGGCCGTCATTCCCGAAATGCGCGTCGGCGACTTGGCGATGCATAACGTCGTTGCCACGCTCGGCCCCGTCGCTGCAAATCAACAGATCGACTCGCAGTCGGTCGGAACGCTCGGATATGATTTCCTTCGCAGCGCGACAATTACAATCGACTTTCCGAATCGCCGAGTTACGGCGTCGCCGTCGAACGCGTTCACGGCTCCGGTGATGACGCCCGATTCCGATATCTTGCCGCTCCACGTCGTCGACCATCGGCCTGTCGTGAGCGTGACGCTCAACAATACGGTCGCGCAACGCATGGTGCTCGATACGGGCGCCGGTGCGGATTTGATCTTGTTCGATTATTTCACGCGGCGCTATCCGGAGCTCTTCACGCAGAAGGCTGCCACTTCCGAAGACCCGGTCTTGTATTCCGGCGCGAAGGAACCCGACGCCAAGGGCTATCGGATGGAAGAAATTCACTTCGGACGCTACGAGTTCAAAGGCTTCGACATCGTAAGCATGAGCGGGCTAAAAACCTACCCTGCCGAGACCGACGGCCTCTTCGGGCCGGGGTTTTTCGAACATTTTTCGACGAGTCTCGATCTCGCCGGCGGCAAATTGTACCTCGTGCACAAGCCCGGTCAATAGGCGGCGTTTCTGCGGCTGCTGCTTTCGGGCTACTACGGCTTCGAGAATCTCGGTGACGAGGCGCTGCTCGAGATTACGATCCGCGAGCTGCGCCGCCGCCATCCCGAGCTTGTAATCGACGTGCTTTCGCACGAGCCGGAAGCGACCAGCCGCCGCTACGGCGTCGAGTCGACACCGCGAGCGGATCTTGGCGCGGTGCGAGCGGCGATCGGGCGCGCCGACGTCGTGCTCTCGGGGGGAGGCGGACTCTTGCAGAACGCGACCAGCACCCGTAGCCTCATTTACTACACGGGGATCATCCGCGCGGCGGTTCGAGCCCACAAGCCGGCGATGATCTTCGCGCAATCGATCGGGCCGCTCGACACCGTAGGGCGATTCATCGTTCGCGAGATGTGCCGCGGATTGCGCCGCTCGACGGTCCGTGACGAGACCTCACGTGTGCTGCTCGAGCGCATTCTCCCGAAGGTCCCCGTTGAGCGGACGGCCGATCCCGTGTGGATGCTCGAGCGCAGCGATGCGGACTTTGATTTGGAGGCCGAAGGCCTCGGCGCGGATAGCGATCCGCTCGCGATCGTGAGCGTCCGAAAAATTCCGGCCTTCGAGCGCGGCGTGCGAGCGATGGCCGCAGCCGTCGATCAGCTCGCGGCACGAGGAGCCAAGGTCGCGTTTCTTCCTTTAGGTGGCGCTGAGGATGCCGAGGCGTCGACCGCCGTGATCCGCGCGTGCACGAGCGCGCCGGTGCTCTTGCCGGCCTTCGAACTGGAGAAAGCGGCGCATGTGATCGGCCGCGCGCAAGTCGTGCTCGGGATGCGCTTGCACGCCGTCATCATCGCGGCGCGGCTCGGCGTTCCGTTTCTTGCGATCCCGTACGATCCGAAAGTTTCTTCGCTGTGTAGCGAGCTCGCTTGGCCCCTTCCGCCATTGTGGGAGCCCAATAAACGCGGCAGCGGAACGGACCTCGACAACGTGCGCGCATTGGTCGATCGTTTGTGGGACGAGCGAGAAAGCTTACGCGTGCATCTTGCCTCACAAGTTGACACAATGCGTGCACTTGCCCAGCGGAACTTTGAAGTGGTAGACGAACTCCTGGCCTAGATGGTCGGGACGTATTCGCTCGGCAAAATCTTTCGCATCCGGGTGGGCTTTCATGTCTCCTGGATCGCGTTATTTCTCTTCGTTGTCTGGGCAATTGCGAGCTCGCTTTCGGAACTCGATCACGCGCTCGCAATCGGACTCGCGTTCGTGTGCGCGCTTTTGCTCTTTACGAGCGTCGTCGTCCACGAATTTGCGCACGCGCTCGTCGCGCGCTGCTTCGATGTGCAGACACGCGGCATCACGCTCTTCATTTTCGGTGGTGTCGCGACGCTCGAGAGCGAGCCGCCGACACCGCGCGCCGAAGCTGCCATCGCGATCGCGGGACCGCTTACGAGCGGCCTGGTTGCTCTCGCATGCTACGGCATGACGTACCTCATCGATCGCGTCGGCCATGGACCGATCGCGGCGAGCTTCAGCGTGACCTTCGCCTATGTCGCCGTCGCCAACGCCGTGCTTGCCGTCTTTAATCTCGCCCCCGCATTCCCGATGGATGGCGGCCGCGTGCTGCGCGCGCTCATTTGGATGCGGACGCGCGACCAACGTGCTGCGACAATTGCCGCAGCACTCGTCGGAGTGACGCTTGCGTTGTGCATCGGCGTCGCGTCGCTTGTGATGCTCGGCTCGACGCATGCATGGCCGTATGCATGGTACGCGGCGCTTGCGGGATTCATCGCCTGGAGTGGGTGGACACATTTGAGGGCAGCGCGAACCACGGCGTGATGACCGGCGAGACTCGAGACTACCGCAACACCCTCAACCTCCCGAAAACCGCGTTCCCGATGAAGGCCGAGCTCACAAAGCGTGAGCCCGCCCGGGTCGCGTGGTGGGCCGAGCACCACACCTACGAAAAGCGGCTCGAGCGCAATAAAGGCGCGCAGCCCTGGATTTTGCACGACGGTCCGCCCTATGCGAACGGCAACTTGCACATGGGGCACTTCCTGAATCGCTTCCTGAAAGACGCGTTCACGAAGATTCATCTGCTCGATGGTGCGTGGTCGTGCTTCGTGCCCGGTTGGGACATGCACGGGTTGCCGATCGAGCTCGAGACGCTCAAGCATCTGGGCCTGGACTATCACAAGGTCGATCCGATCGAGCTGCGCGCGAAATGCAAAGAGCGCGCACTGCACTGGCTCGGAATTCAGCGCGATACCATCCTGCGCATGGGCTGTTTTGCCGGCCTCTACGACGATCCGTATCGTACGATCGATCCGTCCTTTGAACGCGCGATCGCAAACACGCTCGCGGATCTTGCCGAACGCGGCCTCATCTATAAAGGCCTGCGCTCGACGCTGTGGTGCATTCACGATGAGACGGCACTTGCGGAAGCCGAGATCGAATACG
>Ga0302326_10031224_pt1 | contig 10643 bp, 12 predicted proteins | sample Palsa_T0_3_FD_202264 | JGI IMG/M metagenome (GOLD analysis project Ga0302326, IMG submission 202264) | Peat permafrost microbial communities from Stordalen Mire near Abisko, Sweden - Palsa_T0_3 | ecosystem: Environmental > Terrestrial > Soil > Palsa > Peat permafrost | place: Sweden: Abisko...
GCGGCCACATCCTCACGCGCGGCCACGATCTGGCGGGCGTGCTGCGGGTTTTCGACAAGACGCTGATCAAGGCGCTGGCGGCCGAGTAGCCCACCAATCCAGCGCGTCCTTCTCCACCCGCTTGATCCAGTCGTTCTTCTCGTCGTTATAGGCATTGACGTCATGCGACACGACGCCGGCGGCGCGGATTTTCTCTGCCTCGTATTCGCGCGCCAGCGCCGGGCGTGCGCGCAGATAATCGCGGAAGGCGAGATGGCGCGCGATCTGCGGATCGTCGATTCGATAGCAGTGCAGCTGGAACAGGCGCCTGCCGGAAGAAGGATCGGTCAGGCTGCAATAGCGCCGGCCGAGCAGGCCGAATTCGCCATACCATTTGTAGCCCAGCGCGCGGACCGCTTCCTCTTTCGCATCGAGCGCGGCCAGGTCGCTCACCAATGGCATCATATCCACGATGGGTTTTGCCATGATGCCCGGAATGGCGGTCGAGCCGATGTGATGGACGGTGATCAGCATCTCGCCCAGCGCGGTTTTCAGCCGCGCGGTCTCGGCCGACGCCATTTGCGCCCATAGCGGTGAATGCGGATGAAGTTCGACGGCGACGATTTCGATCTTGTCTTGCATGGCCGTCCAAAGAAAAAGCCCCGATGTCGCCATCGGGGCCTTTTCGAAAAATCCGCTCAGCGGCGATTGCCCATCAGCCGCAGCAGCATCAGGAACAGGTTGATGAAATCGAGATAGAGCCTGAGCGCGCCGAAGATCGCCTTGCGGCCCATCACCGAGCCGTCGTCGCCCGCGACATAGCTTTCCTTGATGGATTGCGTGTCATAGGCGGTGAGCCCGGTGAAGATCAGCACGCCAGCAACCGAGATGATCCATTGCAGCATCGTCGATTGCACGAAGAAGCCGACGATGGAGGCGATGATGATGCCGATCAGGCCCATGAACAGGAACGAGCCGAAGCCCGAAAGATCGACGCGGGTGGTGTAGCCCCACAGGCTCATGGCGCCGAAGGTGGCGGCGGTGATGAAGAACACCTGCGCGATGCTGGCCTGGGTGTAGACCACGAAGAGCGAAGCGAAGGTGACGCCGATCAGCGCCGCATAGACCAGGAAGCTGGTCCGCGCCGCGGCGAGGCTCATCTTGCTGATGCGGAAGCTGAGGAACATGACGAGCCCGAGCGAGCCGATGAGCAGGACCCACATCAGCGGTCCGAACAGCGCCACGCCGAGGCCTGTCAGCATGACGCCGTTGGGCAGGCGCTGGGCCGCGGCGGCGGGATCGGTGGTCACGGCCGCGAGATAGGTGCCGTAGGCGGCCACGCCCGTCAGCGCGAGCCCGGCGAACATATAATTGTAGACGCGCAGCATGTAGGCGCGCAGGCCGGCGTCGATGACGCCGGTAGCGTCCGTCGCCTGCCCGCGTATCGCGCGATTGTCGTAATCTGCCATCTGGCGAATCTCCCTAGCCCGGCGCAAAGCCGGTTCAGGGCATTATATCGTGCTTCGGACGATGGGTATCAAGGCCGGAACGGGAACGTGGGCGACAATGTCATGATTAAGCCGCTCGAGCCGGCGGACCAAGAAGCCGTCCGGGCATTGGTGTCGGCCGCGTTCGGCCGTCCGGACGAAGCGGAGCTTGTGCGCCGCCTGCGCGCCGACGGCGATGCGATCCTGGAGCTCGCGGCGGTCGAGGGCCGCGTGGTCGGTCATATCCTCTTCAGCCGCCTGGCGGTCGAGCCGGCAACAATTCGGCTCGCCGCGCTGGCGCCGGTCTCGGTCTTGCCCGAGCGTCGGAAAGCCGGGATCGGCAGCGCGCTGATCCGCGACGGTCTCGCCCGTTGCAAAGCTCTCGGCTTCGATGCGGTCGCGGTGCTGGGCGATCCTGCCTATTACCGACGCTTCGGGTTCACCCGACGCGCAGCGCGGGGGCTTAGTTGCTCCTATTCGGGTCTCGCCTATCAGGCGTTGGAACTGCGCGACGGCGCACTCGACGGCGGGCCGTGGTCGGTCCTCTATCCGCGCGCCTTCGATTGACGAGCCCTACGCTCCCAATCCCTTCCTGAGCGGCAGCAGATCGGCGAATTTCGGCGCGCGTTTTTCCTGCTTGGCGACGAAGCTCTCGCGCATGTCCACTTCGGGGTTGTACATGCCGGCCTGCCAGGTCGCGATGTAGTCGAGGCCGTCGGCGGTGGAATGGTCGCGGGCATAGTTGATCATCACTTTAGAACCGTGGACCGCGAGCGGCGATTTCTCCGCGATGTCCTTCGCCAGCGCGAACACATGCTTGAGCATCGCGTCCTGCGTCGCGAACACTTCGTTTACGAGACCGAATTCCAATGCCTTCTTCGCCGGCAGCCTGCGCCCGGCATAAGCAAGCTCCTTGACCATGCCTTCGGGCATCAGATGGCAAAGCCGCGGGAAGGTGCCGACATCGGCGGTCATGCCGATATTGATTTCCTGGATGACGAAGAATGCGTCTTCGGTCGCATAGCGGCAATCGCAGGCGGTGGCGAAATCCACCGCGCCGCCGACGCAGCCGCCCTGGATGGCGATCAAGACCGGCATGCGCGCGCGCTCGATCACGTTGAAAGTTTCCTGGATGTCGAGGATGCCGAGCCTCAGATTGGCGCGCGTCCGTCCGCGCTCATCCTTCGTGGTCGCCGCCGCGGTCCCCGCCGATTGCCCGCTGGTGAAAACCGACAGATCCATGCCCCCCGAGAAATGCTTGCCCGTCGAGGAGATGACGATGACGCGCGCTTTCGCGTTGGTGTCGATGTCGCGGATGATCTCGGGCAATTCGCGCCAGAATTCCGGCACCATGGTGTTGAGTTCGTCGCCGCGCTTGAGCTGGACATGCGCGATATGGTCCGCGATCTCGACGTTGAAGCAGCGATAGGTCATGGCGTTCTCCGATTTATCCCTGGCGCGACGATAGCATGCCCTTGTCGGCCCCGTCATTCGGCGTTCTACTCCCGGCCGGAGATATCGAGGGACAGCCATGCCCATCAATTACGACGAGCTGATGCAGGCGAAATCGACCGGCATCGAGTCGAAATATAGCGACCGCGAGACCATGCTCTACGCGCTGGGCATCGGCTTCATGCGCGATCCGATGAACGCGGACGAGCTGCCGTTCTGTTACGAGAACGGTCTCAGGACCGTGCCGACCATGGCGACCGTGATCGGCTGGGGGCAGGGCGGCGCGATGGCGCGCTCGGGGATCAATTATCTGATGGTCGTGCATGGCGAGCAGCGCATCACGATGCACAAGCCGCTTCCGAGCGCGGCCGAGGTGGTGTCCGACGAGCGCGTGCTCGGCGTCTTCGACAAGGGCAAGGACAAGGGCGCGGTGCTGGTGACCGAGCGGGTGATGCGCGAGAAGAATTCGGGCGACAAGCTCTGCACGCTGGTGTCGAGCACCTTCGCGCGCGGCGATGGCGGCTTCGGCGGCCCGAAGGACGGCGCGCCGGAGCCGCATCAACTGCCGACGCGCGCGCCCGATCTCACCCATGCCTGCGACACGCGGCCCGACCAGGCCTTTATCTATGCGCTCTCCGGCGACCGCAATCCGCTGCACCGCGATCCCAATGTGGCGAAGATGGCGGGCTTCCCGCGCCCGATCCTGCACGGGCTGTGCAGCTATGGCACCGCCTGCCGCGCGATCATCTCCACGGTGTGCAAATACGACGCGACCAAGATCATTGGCTTCGACGTGCGCTTCTCCGCACCGGTGTTTCCCGGCGAAACGATCGTGACGGAGATGTGGGTGGACGGAGCGGTGGTCTCGTTCCGCTGCAAGCTCAAGGAGCGCGACGTCGTCGTCATCAACAACGGCAAATGCACGCTTGCAAGCTGACCCGCTCGAGCAAGCCGAAACGCTGATCGCGCAAGGCCGCGCAGGCGAAGCGGCGGCGCTGCTGCAGGCGCTTCTGGATGCGAATCGCGGCGGATTGCTGGCGCGGCTCACTTTGGTGCGTGCGCTGGGTGCTGCCGGCGACGGAAACAGTGCGCTGGCCGTCGCGCGCGAGACGACGCAGCTCCATCCTGACATTGCTGTCGCTGCCGTCGCGCTGGGCGAGGCGCTGCTGAATGCGGGCCATCTGCCGACCGCCATCGGCGAGTTCCAGCGCGCGCTGCGCCTCGATGCGAACGATCAAGAAGCGCGATACGGTCTCGGTCTGGTCTGGCTCGAAGCGGGCGAGCCCGAAAAGGCGCTGGAATCTTTCGCGGAGCTCGCCGATACGCCGCCGGTCGCGGAAAAAATCGCGCAAGCCGAAGCCATGCGGACGGCGCCGCGTTCGAACGCGCGTTATGTGCGCCATCTCTTCGACCAATTCTCGTCCGATTACGATTCGCGCATGATCGGACAATTGAACTACCGCGCGCCCGCGATCCTGCGCGAATTGGCCGCGCTGGTGATTGGCGCGGATCGCAAGCGCGCCATCCTCGATCTGGGTTGCGGCACGGGGTTGTGCGGTGCGGCATTCAAGAGCATGGCGTCGCGGCTCGACGGCATCGATCTGAGCCCGGCGATGATCGCGAAGGCGCGCCTGCACGGGATCTACGACGAACTCGCCGTCGCCGATATCGAGTCCGGCCTGAATGCTCTGAATCGCCGCTACGATCTCATCCTCGCCGCCGACACGATCGTCTATCTCGGCGATCTCGCCACACTCTTTTCCGGTGTCGCGGCGCGGCTGGCGCCCGGCGGCTCTTTCCTGTTCACGGCGGAGGCCAAAGCGGGCGACGGCTTCGAACTCGGCCCCAAGCGCCGCTGGCGGCATTCGCAAGCCTATCTGCGCGATCAGGCCGCACATGCAGGCTTCGACATATCCGGATTTGTCGATTGCGTCCCGCGCAGCGAAGCGGGCGCGCCGGTCGCGGGCTTCGCGGTCGCGCTGATGAAGCCGGACAGCATTGCAGGGAGCGCGGAGTGATTGCCGTTTCGTCGCGACGCATTGTTCCTTAGCATGCGCGCGATTGGGGAGGCGTGTCATGACATCGACCATCGGAATTCTGATCTTCGACGATGCGGAGGAACTCGACTTCGTCGGGCCATGGGAAGTCTTCACTGTGATCAACCAGGTGTTTGCAAACGACGGCAAGGAACGTCCGCACAAAGTGATCCTCGTCGCCGAGCGCGACGCGCCGGTGCGCTGCGCCAAGGGCATGCGCGTGCTTCCCGACGTCACCACTGCGAACTGCCCGAAGCTCGATGTCCTGCTTGTCCCCGGCGGCCAGGGCACGCGCAGCGAAGTGAACAATACGAAGCTGCTGGATTGGATCGCGAAGACCGCAGAGCAATGCCAATGGATCACGAGCGTGTGTACCGGCGCGCTGCTGCTGACCGCCGCGGGTCCCGCCAAGGGCAAGCGCGTCACAACCCATTGGGGTTTCATCGAAGCCTTGCGCGCGCGCGGCGAGGCGGCCGAGGTCCTGAGCCACATCCGCTACGTCCGCGACGGCAACGTGGTGACGGCGGCCGGCGTCTCGGCCGGCATCGACATGGCCCTGTGGTTAACCGGCCAGATGCATGGCGCGGCTCTGGCGCGCGCCGTCCAGCGCGTCATGGAATACGATCCGGCGCCGCCTTACGCCGCAGAGGTGTGACCGGAAGGTCGCGCGGCGCCCTTTGTACCGGCGCGCCGATTGTGTTTTCATCGGCCCTCGGGTTAAACCTGTTTCGCCTTGAGCGGGAGTATGCGCATGTTGGTCAAGACCGGATTGGTTCTGTCGTTCTTGCTGGTTTCCACGATGTCGTGCTGGGCGCAAGCCGAGAGCTGCGGCAACGTGCCGTTCGCGCCCGCGATCGCCTCGCCGGCCGATCTCAAGGCGAAATCGCCGGCCGACGCGCACGCCGCGGTCCATGACTCGTTCACCGATATCAAGAACTGGCAGAGCGACCTGAAGACCTATCGCGCCTGTCTCGACGACCAGGATGCGGCCGACAAGCGCAATATCGGCCAGGCGGATCCGAAAAAGGACGCCGACAAGGTGACGGCCTGGAAGGATCAGATCGCGGACGATGCGAAGATTTACAATGCGAGCATCGACAACGAAGAAAAAGTCGTCAACGAGTTCCATGCGCTGCAGGCCGCCTATTGCATGCGCACGGACATCGACAAGGCGACCTGCCCGAAGTGACGGCATTGTCCGAAAATAGCCATGCCCAAGGGCGCCACGATCGATTTCGACTCCACGCGGCCGCCTTCGCCGTTCCTCACCGAAACGCATGAGGCATGGCGGCGCGAGCTGCGCCGTTTCATCGAACGCGAGATCGTGCCCTTCGTCGACGAATGGGAAGAGGCGGGCGAGATTCCGCTCAGCCTCTACAAGAAGGCGTCGGAGTTCGGCCTGCGCCGCATGGGCTATCCGGAAGAATATGGCGGCATCTCCGAGGGGCTCGACCGCTTCCACGGCATCGTGACCTCGGAAGAGATGGCGCGCATCGGCGCTGGCGGCATCGGCGCAAGCCTGATGGTGCATGGCATCGGCTTGCCGCCGATCCTGGCCATGGGCACCGACGAGATGAAACGCCGGATCGTTCCGCCGGTGCTGGCGGGCGACAAGCATATCAGCCTCGCCATCACCGAACCCTCCGGCGGTTCCGACGTGGCCCAGCTCAAGACGCGGGCGCGGCGCGACGGCGACGAATTCGTCGTCGATGGCTCCAAGATGTTCATCACCGGCGGCATGCGCGCGGATTATTTCACCACCGCCGTGCGTACCGGCGGCGCGGGCCTCGGCGGGATTTCGCTGCTGTTGATCGAGGCCGACCGCGCCGGCCTCACTCGCACCAAGCTCAAGAAGCAGGGCTGGTGGGCGTCGGACACCGCGGCGGTCTATTTCGACACCGTGCGCGTGCCGGCGGAAAACCTGATCGGCGGCGAGAACCAGGGCTTTCTCGGCATCATGAACAATTTCAACGGCGAGCGGCTCGGCATGGCCTCCGGCGCCTGCGCTTCGGCGCGGGTGTGCCTCGAGGAGGCCGTGAAATGGGCGCAGAGCCGCGAAACCTTCGGCAAGCGCCTGGCCGATCATCAGGTCATCCGCCACAAGATCGCGGAGATGCTGCGCCAGATCAACGCCACCACCGCTTATCTCGAAATGTGCGCCTGGCGGGTGACGAAGGGCGAGCGCCCGGCAGCGGACCTGGCAATGCTGAAGGTGCAGGCCACGCTGACGCTGGAATTCTGCGCCCGCGAGGCGATGCAGATCCTGGGCGGCGCGGGCTATATGCGCGGAAGCCGGGTGGAGCGCATCTACCGCGAGGTCCGGGTGAATGCCATCGGCGGCGGAAGCGAAGAGATTCTGCGCGATCTGGCGGCGCGGCAGATCGGTCTTTGAGCCGCCCGAATCGCGCTACGCTCTCTTTATGTCGATTGCCGAGCACCGCACCGAGCGCCGCGCCAAGGAACATGGCGCCACGCGCGCGGCGATTCTCGAAGCAGCGCGGCGCGTCGCGGCGCGCGATGGGGCGCGGGAATTCTCGTTGCGCAATGTCGCCGCCGAAGCGGGGTTTGCGCCGGCCGCGCTCTACGGCTATTTCGCCGGCAAGGACGAGCTCCTGCTGGCGCTTGCGGCCGACGATCTGTCGGGACTTGCCCGCGCGATGCGCGAAGCGGCCGGCGGCCGCGCGCGCGGCGAGGGATTGGGCGCGGCGGCGGCCGCGGCGCTCGAACTGTTGCGCAAGACCGAGACCATGGTCGCCGCGTCCTCGGCGTTGCCCGCCGAAGCGGGCGCGGGCGATGCCGAGCGGTTGTTCAACGGGCGGCTGATCGGCGCGTTGAAGGCGTTGTCGGATGCCGCCGGCAATCCGGCGGACAGCCGCGAGTCGCGCGCCGACGTCGTGCTGATCGCGGCGGCACTGGCGGGACTGGCGATGCTGGCGCGCTCGGGAAGATTGGATGCGCTGGGGATCGCGACGGGAGATGTGTTGGCGAGATTGGAGAAAAGGTTGGCAGGCGTTGTCGAAGCAGGCGTCCAGCTAGCCGAAAAATAGATTGTCATCCCGGCCGAGCGAAGCGAGGGCCGGGATGACAATTCGGATTGTTCGAAAATTTACGCCGCCTTCATCGCGTCCATGCCGGCCACATGCGGGCGCAGGAAATCGGCGAGGCGGTTGATTTCCTCGCATACGATATCCGGGCGCTCCATCGGCAGGAAATGCGAAGCATCCGCAACCGTCACCACGCGCGTTGCCGGATGGCCTTGAAGGAAGCGTTGCACTTCACTTTGCGGCGCGGTGCCGCTCTCGCCGACGATCAGCGTCACGGGGCATTTGACGAGACGCGAAAGCTTGGCCGCGCCGAGCGGCGTGCCGCGGAAAGTGTCGGCTTCCCAGGCGGGCGTGCAGGTCAGATGGGCATTGCCGGTGGTGCTGTCGAGGGTCATGCCGCCTTCGAGATAGTCGCGGATCACGTCCTCGGGCCAGGTCCTGAAGGCGCCGCGCCCGCGATAGGCGGCAAGCGCTTCGTCGACAGAGGCGAACGTGTCGCGCCGCTTGGCGGCGCGCTCGGCGAGCGAAGAGTCCATGTGGCGGAATCCGAGAAGACCGAGCAGGCGCCAGATCGGCATCGCCGGGACCAACACCGGCTCGACCAGGACCAACCCGCGCACCAGTTCCGGCTTCGCCATGGCGACCATCAGGCTGACGATGGCGCCCATGGAATGACCGGCCAGGATCGCCGGCTTGCCGCCGATGTCGTCGAGAAAGCGCAGGAGGTCGTCGCGGAAGATCGTCCAGCCGCGTGGCATGCCGGGCGCCGTGCCGAGCACGGTCAGGCCGTGGCCGCGCGCGTCGCTGGCATGGACGTGAAAGCGCTCCGAAAGCGGCTGGAGCAGGCTTTGATAGGTCTGGGCGTTGAAGCCTGTGGCGTGCGCGAAATGCAGCAGCGGACCGTGGTTCGCCCATTCGAGCTGGGACATCGCCCCATCCGGCATCGGCGCGAGCTTGCGGACCGGCTGCATCATGCAATACCCCTGACCTTGCGCTTGTGGTCCGCGGGGCGGCACCTGTCAACGCGGCCTTTGCGTCAGCGCTGCCTTTTCGTAAATTGAATCAACGCCATTCGAGGTAAAACGCCGTGCATCCTTCCGTGATCGCCCAGAAGACGCCGGACAAGCCCGCCATCGTCATGGCCGCGACCGGCGAGACGCTCACTTACCGCCAGCTCGGGCTGAAGGTCGGCGACGGCATCGCGATCTTCATGGAGAACAACATCCGCTTTCTCGAGATCTGCTGGGCGGCGCAGCGCGCGGGACTTTATTACACCTGCGTGTCCTCGCGATTGACGGCGGGTGAAGTGGAATACATCGCCAAGGATTGCGGCGCGAAGATCCTGTTCGCGTCGCATGGCCTGGCGAAGATCGCTGAAGAGGTCGCGGCACTCTTGCCCAATGTTAAATTCTTCTCGGTCGGCGGCACGATTCCGGGATATGAAAGCTGGGAAAGCGCCGCGGGCGCGATGCCGACGACGCGCATCGCCGACGAAACGGCCGGCGCCGACATGCTCTATTCCTCGGGCACGACGGGACGGCCGAAGGGCGTGCGCCTGCCGCTCTCGGGATTGGCGATCGACGCGCCCAACGCGCTGCTGGGCATCGTCACCATGCTGTTCGGCCTCAGCGAACACTCGATCTATCTCTCGCCCGCGCCGCTCTATCATGCGGCACCCCTGCGCTATTGCATGACGGTCAACCGGCTCGGCGGCACGGTGATCGTGATGGAGCATTTCGATGCAGAGGAAGCGCTGAAGGACATCGGGAAATACAAGGCCAATGCCAGCCAGTGGGTGCCCACCATGTTCGTGCGCATGCTGAAGCTGCCGCAAAGCGTGCGCGACAAATACGACGTGTCGTCGATGAAATCGGCGATCCATGCGGCGGCGCCATGCCCGATCGAGGTCAAGCGCAAGATGATCGAATGGTGGGGGCCGGTGATCCACGAATATTACGCCGGCACCGAAGGCAACGGCTTCTGCTATGTCGGCAGCGCCGATTGGCTCGCCCATCCCGGAACCGTCGGCAAATCGTTGCTTGGCGAGATCCATATCTGTGCCGACGAGGGCAAGGAAATGCCGGTCGGCGAGGAAGGCACGATCTATTTCGCCAGCGCGACGCAATTCGAATATCACAACGACAAGAAGAAGACCGCGGATTCGCGCCATCCCGCCCATCCCGACTGGTCGACCTTGGGCGACGTCGGCAAGCTCGACGCGGAAGGCTATCTCTATCTCACCGACCGCAAGGCTTTCATGATCATCTCGGGCGGCGTGAACATTTATCCGCAGGAGACCGAGAACGTTCTGATCGGCCATCCCAGGGTCGCCGACGTGGCGGTGATCGGCGTGCCCAACGAGGATTTCGGCGAGGAAGTGAAGGCCGTGGTGCAGCCCGCGAACTGGGCCGATTCCGGTCCTGCACTGGCCGAGGAATTGATGGCGTTCTGCCGCGAGAAGCTTTCGCCCATCAAATGCCCGCGCTCGATCGATTTCGAGCGCGAGTTGCCGCGGCACGCGACCGGCAAACTCTACAAGCGCCTCATCCGCGACCGCTATTGGGGCAAGCGAGAATCCCGCATCGTCTGAACCAGGAGACAGCCATGATCACCACGACCTTCGACGATCTGCCCAAACTTGCCGG
>Ga0302326_10031225_pt1 | contig 10643 bp, 9 predicted proteins | sample Palsa_T0_3_FD_202264 | JGI IMG/M metagenome (GOLD analysis project Ga0302326, IMG submission 202264) | Peat permafrost microbial communities from Stordalen Mire near Abisko, Sweden - Palsa_T0_3 | ecosystem: Environmental > Terrestrial > Soil > Palsa > Peat permafrost | place: Sweden: Abisko...
GAGTTTGTAGGACAGCGCTTGCGCGGGCCAGGCGATGTAGCGATCCGTTTCAACCTGGATGGTGGGTTCGTCGACGGCACCGGACTTGCGCATGAAGTCCACCACCTGTTCGCGAGTCCATCCCTTTGAGTGGATCCCGGTGTCCACTACGAGTCGCACCGCGCGAAACAACTCACTGCTCAGTCGGCCGTAGTCGCTGACGGGGTCCTGATAGAACCCGACCTCTTTGCCGAGCTGTTCGGCATACAGCGCCCAGCCCTCGACGTAGCCGGAGTTACCCCCGTGCTGGCGGAATTTTGGCAGACCGGTCAGTCGTTGCGCCACGGACTTTTGCATGTGATGTCCGGGAATGCCCTCATGATAGGCGACGGCCTCGTCGAGGATGAGCGTGCGCTGTGCGAAATTGGAGGTCGCCACGACGACGCGGCCCGGGCGCCCGCCATCGGGCGTACCGCTCTGGTAGTGCGTGGCCATGGCCGCCTGGAATTCCGGGATGGCTTCCACTGTGACCGGCGCGCCGGGGATGAAGCCGAACAATTCGGGCAGTTTGGGCTGCATCTGGGCGATGTACCGGCGGAAATCATCGACGATCTGCTCGGCAGAGACCGGGATGTACTTGGGGTTGGTCTTGAGTGACTCGCGGAAAGATGCCAGATCCGCGAAACCCTCTTGCCGCGCAATGCTCAGCATGTCGGCTTCAATGCGGTCGATCTCGCGCAAACCGAGCCGGTGAATCTGATCGGGCGTTCGATTGTCGACGGTCGTTCGGCTGCGGATATCGTTCAGATAGCGCTGCTGGCCCCCCGGCAGCGACGTGACCGCGAGCGTCGTGCGGCCGTACGGCGCATAGTCATTGGCCATGAAACTGCCGAAGGCCCGGTACGCGGGCAATACTTCGTTGACGACGACCTGGTTGATCGCGGCGGCGAGGCGTTGCTGCTCTTCCGGAGGGATGCTGGCGGGAAATCTTCCGGTGGGCTGCAGGAATGGGTCAGCCGCGATGACCCCCTCGCATTGCTTGGGCACTTTTTCCAGAAGGAAGCGCACCGGCATGAGATGATCCTTCATACCGGTCCGCAGGACTTCCTCGGTCTGGGCGAAGACGCGCGGAATCTGGTGTAGACGGGCGATATAGTCCTCATACTGCTGCACCGAATCGAACGGGACCGCGAGCGGCAGATCGGCCAGCTCCACGCACGGGCCTGCCATCTGGCTCACCGGCATCTCGTATTCCTTGAACTGATAGTTCCTGGCGCGCTGCTGAAGAATATGCAGCATCAGCTGGTGCGACAGCGTGTCCTGCTCGGGGAAGCCCGCGGTCGAAATGGTCTGCAGCCGCGCGAGAAACGCCTCGTCGCGGGCGTGCTCGTCGCTGATGGCCGCCAGGGAGTACTCGTCCAGCCGATCGTTATAGCGATAGTCGCCGTAGGACGTGGCAAGCTCGGGATGCGCCTTCATGTCGGATTGATCCTGTTCCTCGAACAGCGCGTTTTGGGCGGCCAGGCGCGCGGCGATTGAGGCGGATCCCGCGTTCAGCGACGCGCAACCGGAAACGCCAAGGCACGCCGCAAAGACAGCCGTGAGGATTGGAGTGCGCATAACGCGCAATGCTAACACGGCACGCCAGCCACTCGGGATCGCCGCATTGCCGTTCAGTTCATCCGAGGCGCTGGATAACGCGCTGGCTGAACAGCTCCATCTCTTCAAGCTGCGGACTGAACTGCAGCAGCAGAAGATCGACCCCCGCCTGCTCGAAGCGCCCGATCTGCTCCTGCAGCTGACCCGGCGTGCCCACCAATCCGGAGCGCAGCCCGCGATTGGAGACCGAATACTCCTGGATCGACATCTGGTGTTCCAGCTGCGTGCCCTGCAGCCATTGCTGGTAGTTCGCGAACCCCTTCGCGTTCTGCTTGACGTCGGTAATGCGCTGCAGCTCCTGCTGCACTTGCAGCTCCGAGTCGCGCGTGAAGGCGTAGGCCGCTACGCCGAACTGCATGGGAGCCAGGCCGGCTTTCTGCCTGCGCTCGCGCATGTCGTCGATCCTGGCGCCCACACGCTCGGGTGAATCTCCGTGCATCACGTAGGCGTCGCATTTCTGCGCGATCAGATTCTTAGCCGCTTCCGATTCGCCCCCGGCGTAAATTGGCGGGCGCGGCCTGCGGACCGGCTTGGGCTCGAGCACCGTGTCTTGCGTCTGGTAGTACTTGCCGGCGTGGCTATAGCTCTTGTTCGACCAAATCCCGGACACGACCTCCAGCCACTCGGCGGTGCGCCCATAGCGGTCATCGTGGCGTTCGAAGTCCACGCCGTACATGCGCGCTTCCTGCTCCCACCATGACGAGACGACATTGAGCGCGAGCCGGCCCTGACTGATGTGGTCGATGTTGGCCGCCTGCTTGGCAAACAGCGCCGGCGAATGAAATGTCGGTCGCACGGCCACCATCAGTTCCAGGCGGTTGGTGACGGCGGCGAGCGCCGCCGCCGTCGACCAGGCGTCAAGGCTCGGCGCATCGACGCCCTTGATGTCGTTGAGGTTCAGCTCGGCGATCAGCGATAGATCGTAGCCGATCTGCTCGCTGCGACGGGCGAGCTTGCTGACGTACTGCCAGCTCGCTTCCATGTGTTCGTCTTCCACGTTGCGCAGCCAGCCGCCAAACACCGGCATCCAATAGCCATACCGAATGGCGCGCTCAGCCGGCACGCTGCAACTCCTGCTGCAGGAAATCCGCCAGATTCTCAAACGGATCAAAGCCGATGACACGCCGGGGATCGGCGACAAAGTTCGACAGGGCGTTCACGTCGTAGTAGAAAATCCCGCCGTCGCGATCGTCGATCATATACTCGATGCCGCCCACGTCGATGGCGGCGGTTCGCACGATGCGCTCAATGGCTTGAATCACCTCGGCTGGCGGTCGATACGCCTCGACCTTCAAACCGGCCTTTGCCGCCTCGATCGCGCAGGCGTTGTCGAGGGCTTCCCCCTGGGCAGTCTGGCAGATATCCGCCGGGCACAGGTCGAAGGTCTGACCGCTCAGGTGTACCCGTATCGCATACAGATAGCGGCCACCCAGGGTCTCCACGCGCGTGATATACCCGCCGCGCGCGGGCACGAATTCCTGAACCAGCGCCACCCCGTCGTAGCCCAGATCCAGCCGCCCGGCGGCCACGGCGAGCTCCAGGGCCGGCGCCGATTCATAGCGCACGATGCCCTTGCCGCTGCCGCCGATATTGGGCTTCACGACGATGGGGTAGCGCAAGCCCTTGGCGGCGGCGATGGCGTGACTGGGTGCGTGAATGATGCGCGAGGGAACATAGCGGATGCCGAGCGACTTGAGCAGGGAATGCTGCGCGGCCTTGGAGATCTCGTAGCGAAATGCCATGGCGCCGTTGATGACGCGCACGCCCATCAATTCCAGGTGTTCCAGGTAGGCCAGGGTGTGGAAGATCCCCGAGCCATGCTGCCTGCTGTGCGCCGACGGGCTCATGCGGTTGAACAGCACCTTGAACGCATGATGGCGCTGACCTATGTCGTAAAAATGATCCGGAACGAAAATCCGGTCGAACGCAATCCCGCGGCGGTCGAGTTCGGCAAACACGGGGACAAACCATTGCGGGTGCTCGTACAGCACGGCCAGCGCCGCGCCGCTCGAGCGGCTGCTGGCCGCTGATCGCGCGATGCTCGCCTGACTGGACAAACCGGTTTCACTCACGATGCGTCTCGAGCCTACTATTTGTGCAGATCGTCGATCCAGCGTATCGCCTCGGGCGTCTCCACCGGCACGATATCCAGGTTGTACACCAGGCCGTTTTGCCCGCTGCGTGCCAGCACACAGTGAAGCTGCAGGTCCTCGCTGGCATTGATCTCCTGGTGCGGAACGTAGGGCGGAACGTAGATGAAATCGCCGGCCTCGGCCTCGGCGACGAATTCGAGCCGATCTCCCCAACGCAAGCGTGCGATGCCGGCAACGACATAAATCACGCTCTCCAGGTCGCCGTGATGATGTGGGCCGGTCTTGGCCTTGGCATTGATGGTCACCGTGCCGGCCCAGAGCTTCGTCGCCCCGGTACGTTCGGTCGTCACGGCGGCGCGACGGTGCATGCCTAGGGTCTGCGCGGTGTTCGCATCGAGTTCATCGGCGCGGATGATCCGCACACCCTTGAATCGCCACTGGCTGATCGCATCGCTCATCGTGATCCGCGCTCCCGGTCGATCGCAGAAGTGTAACGAGTGCCGCTGGCATAACGAAATGACACCCCGGCATGCCCTGGGCGCACCGCACCTGGGCGCTTGCGCTTCCCCGGCGATCGGCGGCGAACCTCCTCGATATTCGCGGCGCCGCGGCCAGCTTGTGGGAGGTCCGCGTTGGGGGTATAAGCGCTGCACGCGGCCATTCATACGTCGCGAGCCGACGAGAAGGTGCCCATTGCGTATCAGACCCGTCTTTGCCGTGATCGCTGCCGCCGCAGCGCTGCTGTCGCCGGCCGTGGGCAGCCTCGCCGCGTCCTCCCCTGCGGCTGCGCCGCCGGCTCTTCCGGCCGCCGCCCATCCGGAGTTCGGCGGTCAGTGTGCCCTGGGCCTGGCGCAGGGCAAGTCGGATCCGACCGACTGCTCGATCACCTGGGTGGCTCCCGACGGCAAGCTCTACTGCTTCAGCAGCGAGAAGGCCAAGAAGGAGTTCCTCGAGGATCCGCAGGGCAACATCGAACGCGCCAATACCTTTGTCGCCGCCAGCGAAGTGGATATCACCACCGAGCGCATGCAACATTATGAAAGCGCCGACGTGAACGCTTACGTCACCGGCGTGATCACCGACACGACCTCGAAGAACGCGGGCGTGTACCCGCTGTTCGATCCGGTCAGCGGCCAACAGCTCAAACTGGTGTTCGATCACGTGGATTTCGTACGCACGCTGGCCGGTTATGGCTACTTTCCCGATGTCGCCTTCAACGCGCAGGACGATCCGGCCAAGCACTACCTGGTGGACTTCTGGATCAAGCCGACGCAGGACAAACTGCAGGTCATCGACACGCGCATCTACAAGGCGCCCAAGCGCGATGGCACGGGCTGGATGCTGCAGACGCGCCAGCCGATACCGTGGTGGTGGATCCCGGCGTCCGAACACCCCGGTAAGACCGAACAGACCCGTGGCTGGGAAGTCATGTCGGCGGTCGAAGAGGACATCGTCAAGCGGCGTGGTGACAACCAAGGCACGGTCAAGCTGACGGACGCCAAGACCGGCGAGCAGCTGAGCCTCGATTTCATCGGCACCCACCAGCCGGTGCGCCGCCTGCAGCAGGACGGCCGCTTCTTCATGTGCACCGACTTTCGCAAGACCGGCACGACGGATCAGTACTATGACATCGATTTCTGGGTCACCGAGCACGGCGGCAAGATGACGGTCGATGATGTCAAGGTGCACAAGGTGCCGCAGAAGCAGGCCGACGGCAGCTATGTGCAGGTGCCGCGCTACACCTTCGACGATCTGAAGTTCGACGTCGTGCCCTAGCGCGCGCGCTGCTGACTCAGGGCGACGCCGCCCAGGATCAGCGCACCGGCCACTGCCATGCTCGCAGTGAGGGCCTCCCCGAGCATGAGCCAGGCCCAGACCACGCCAAACAGCGGGATCAGATACGTGACCGTCGTGGCGCGCGGGGCGCCGATGCGATGAATCAACCGGTAATAGAGCACGAACGCGGCGCCGGTGCACAGCACGCCGAGCAGTATCGCGCTGAGCCAGGAGGCGGCGCGGATCGGCTCGCTGGGCCAGCTGGCCATGGCCAGCGGCAGCATCAGCAGGCTGGCGCACAGTAGCGTCGCGCCGGCCACCGCGCTGGCCGGAATGCCGACCAGCGAGCGGCGGATCAGATTGGCGCCGATGGCGTAGAGCAACGCGGCCAGCGTGCCGGCCAGCACCGCGGGGCCGACGCTGGCACCGCCGATCCTGCCACTCGCCAGCACCGCCACACCGGCGAAGCCCGCGCACAGGCCGAGGGTCCGCAGCGCGCTGATACGCTCCCGATACAGCGCAAAGGCCACGAGCGCCGCGAAGGGCACCGTCATGGAATTGCTGATTGCGCCGATCCCGGCCGGCGCACGCTCGGCCCCCCAGGCGAACAGCGTGAACGGCAGCGCCGAGTTGATCGCCCCGATCGCGGCCAGGCGCCACCAGCCCGCTCGCGCCAGTTTCGTGCGCGCGCCCCAGACGAAGGGCAGCAACACCAGGGCGCCGAGCGCCAGGCGGACCTCGACCAGCGCGAACACACCGAAGTCCGCAGCCGACACGCGCATGAATAGAAACGAGCCGCCCCAGATCGCGCCCAGCACGGCGATTTCCAACGGCGTCAGCCAGCGCCGGGCCAGCGGCTGTGGCGGCAAGGATGCGTTATTCATTCGGCGGCCCGCTCACACCATGCCGGTCAATCCTGCACCGCCGTGTACCCCTGTCGCTGCAGCAACTGGATCAGGCCGTCGTGACCGATCAGGTGCAGCGCGCCGACGATGACCAGGCAGTTATCATCGCCCGTGAGCAGCTGCGTGATCTTCGGCAACCAGCGGCGGTTGCGCTCGGTGGTGAGCAGGCGATAGAGCTCGGGGGACTCGTTGCTGCCTTCGCGCAGCAGCTGCTCGAGTTTGGCCGTATCACCGCGCTGCCAAGCCTGCACCACGGCATCGGTCTCGCTCCCGGAGGTCGCGGAATCCTCCAGCGTGGAGCGCAAGAACTCGCGCTGCTGCTCGAGCGAGAGGTGCGCGAAGAAGCCGAGCTGCTCGTCGATCGTCTCCAGGCCGATGATCGGTTTCTCATCGGTCTGGGCGAGCAGCGCGAACTGCTCATCCACGCCGGCGGCGGAATCGAAACCGGATTGCGTGAGCTCGAGCTGCTGCAGCATGAGAGCCGCGAACCAGGGCTGGAAGTGACTCACGACTTCCGGTTGCAGTCCCAGCGGCTGTGCGCGCGCCAGAAACTTCGCGTACAGCTGCGGCCCCGCGGCCTCGGCCAGCGTTTGTCCCTCAGGCAGGGTTTCCAAATCTTCGCCGGATTCGAGCGCCGCACCGGCACCGACCTCGTTCAGATCGAGTTCCATGACCAGGATTTTCGACATGGCGTAGGCGTGCATGGCGGCGGGTGGCAGTTCACTGTCGGCTGCCTTGAGCATGTGCACCGAGCCGAGCAGGTAGAGGGTATTGTGCTTGCCCTTGACCTCCCACAGGATGTGATGCGCGGCGTCGGCGCGAGCGCCCGAAGCCGCTGCGAACAGCAGCCAGGCCGCCGCCAGCAGCCGGCACGCCAAGCTGCGGGGTGTCACCACATCAAGTCGTCGGGAACGGCAAAGCCCTGATAGGCATCCTCGGCGTGCGCACTATCTGCGGGGGCGCCCGGCGACACCACCGCATGCTCGTCGCGCTCGCGTATGCGCGCCGCCACCGCCGCCGGCACCCAGGCGTAGCCCCCGTCGTAGCGCACGATGGCGATCTCAGCGCGAACCAGCCGCTCGCGCATTGCGGCATCGATGGCGATACGCCGGATCTTATTGGCGTCGACAAAGTTGTAGAACTGGTCAGTGTCGACTTTCGGCAGGCGATTCTGCTCGACCAATTGCCTGATCTGCGCCAGGCGCGCTTTCCTCTCGGCCTGCTGCTGGCGCTGGCGGTTCAGCTCCTGGTCGCGGGCGGCCTTGGCCTGCTGCGCCTGACGGGCGGCGAGTTCCGCATCCGAGGCCGATCCGCGCTGCTGCTTGGGCAAGCGCTGCTGCCCCTGCTGTTGTTGCTGGCGTTGCCGTTCCGCCTCCCTGGCCTGCTTTTCATTGACCAGCCCGGCCTGCAGCAGCTGATCGCGTAACGACGCGCTCATGAATTGCAATATCTCATCGTCAGAACGATGGGATTATTCTAGCGCGCTGCGCAGGCTACCGACCGTCTTCGTGCCTGCAGAGGCTGATGCTCGCCGCGCGGTTCGCTGCGGGAGCCATAAACCATTGAATCCACAGCGCGCCGGTCGCGAACCGCAGCGCGCAGGCTAGAACCGCCACCCCGCATACGACCAGGACGCGCGCGAACCACTGGCGATGCTCACGTCACTGCGCAGGTATTCCGAGCGCATTGTGAGCGCATTCAATGCCGGATTGTCGAGGCCGGATCCAAACAGGGAATACGATCGGTTGCGATACGGGCCGATGATCGGACCGGACGACACCATCGTCCACGCATTCAGATCGTATAAATAGTAGCCCGATTGACCGAATACATCGATCGGATCGAGCGCTCTGGCATCGCCGGTGGCATCCCCGATGTCGTGGATCTTGGCGCGATAGATATCGTTGGAGCCGGTCACGCGCGCCGTGTCGTCGGGACGGCCGAAGTCGGCATCGGCCGGATCGGGGCTCGCGGCGGAGGCGAAATTGACGGCCGTGAGGGTCTTTCCGGCGCTGTCGTCAGTGTGTGCGAGCGTCGATGCCAACAGCATCCACAGCAACGCGGCTGGCGCGATCAGTGACTTCATGGCGCATGCCCTTGCGAAGGCGGCGGCCGGCTTCGGTTGCGGTTGAGAATTCGCTTGAGGTTAATAATGCATCAGCGTGCCACCGCTATCGTGGATCGGTCTGTGCGCTATCGCACACGCGAGCGTCTTTATGTGGATGATGGCCGTATCACGCCGCGTCAGCCAACACGGACACACCAATCTCGCGAACGCGTCACGGCAATATCGACTTTCGACGACTGGAAATAAGAGTATTCTTTGCAAATGCTGCACGACTTCCTGACTGCCCAGCGCGCTGAACTGATCGAGCGTTGCCGATTGAAGGTCGCTAACCGGCGCGCACCCCAGGCGACCGACGTCGAGTTGGAACACGGGATACCGCTGTTCATCGATCAACTCATCAAGACGCTGCGCGTGGAACAGACCGCAGATCCGATGCGCAGTCGCAAGGTTTCCGGGCCGGCCGGCGGTGGACAGCCGGTGTTGTCCGAGATCGGCGGCACGGCGGCGCAGCATGGACGCGAGCTATTGCAGCACGGCTTCACGGTGGACCAGGTGGTCCACGACTATGGCGATCTGTGCCAGGCGGTCACGGAGCTAGCCCTCGAACACGGCTCGCGCATCAAGGCGGACGAGTTCCGAACGCTCAATCGCTGCCTGGACAACGCGATCGCCGATGCGGTCACGGAATATGCCTACCGGCGCGAGGTGTTGCTGGCGGAAAAAGGCGTGCGGGCCTTGAACGAGCGGCTCGGCTCCCTCGCCCACGAATTGCGCAACCTGATTCATACCGCCTCGCTCGCCCTCACCGCCATCAAAGCGGGCAACGTAGGTGTCAGCGGGGCGACCGGCGCGGTACTCGATAACTCCCTGATCGGACTTCGCACCCTCATCGACCACTCGCTCGCCGATGTACGCGTGAGCGCCGGGATGCCGGCGCGCCAGCGGGTGATCTCCGTCGCCGATTTAATCGGCGAGGTCAAGATCTCCGCCTCGCTCGAGGCACAGGCGCGCGAATGCCGCTTTACGGTCCCCGTAGTCGATCCGGCACTGGCCGTGGATGCCGATCGTGAGTCGCTGATCTCGGCGGTCGGCAACCTGCTGCAAAACGCGTTCAAGTTCACGCGCGCGCACAGTGAGGTCTCATTGAACGCGTATGCGGCCGCCGATCGTATCCTGATCGAGGTGGAAGACAGCTGCGGCGGACTGCCGCCCGGGGACTTCGAGAAAATGTTTCAGCCGTTCATGCAGGGAAGTTCGGACCGATCCGGACTCGGCCTGGGGTTGTCGATCTGCCGGCGCAGCGTCGAGGCCAATAACGGCTTCCTGCGCGTGCGCGATGTCCCCGGCACCGGCTGCGTCTTCACCATCGACCTGCCGCGGCACGCGCTGCCCGATCCGATCGCAGTGGCGGTGGAAACCAGCGTCTAGGGCGGCGGCCGAAAGCCCGCGCGCCAGAGCGCGGCGCCGCCTTCAATACCGGCATCATTGGACACCACGCTCGCATCCTGCGGCAGGCGGAGGGTTATCTCCGCCGCGTTGCCCCCGCCGATGAACAGGTGATCGTAGTTGAGCAGCGAGTGCAGGATTTCGATGGTGCGCGCGACGCGTTTGTTCCACCGCTTCCGGCCGATGCGTTTGAGCGCCGCCGCGCCGATATAGTCGTTGTAGCTCGAGCTCTTGTGGATCGGATGCTGCGCCAGCTCCAGATGCGGCATGATCTCGCCATCGCGAAACAGGGCCGTGCCCGCGCCGGTGCCGAGCGTCAGGACGAGCTCAAGGCCCTTGCCGCCGATCACGGCCAGGCCCTGCATCTCGGCATCATTGATAAGCCGCGCGGGAGCGCCGCCCAGGCGGCGCGACAAGGTGTTCGCCAGCGCGAAGTTCGCCCATGCCTTGTTGCCCCAGTGGGGCGCCGTCAACACCCGGCCGTTGCGCACCACGCCGGGAAAACCGATGGCGATATGGTTGCAGGGCGGCAGCGGCCTGACCAGCCGCACCAGCGCACGGACCATGACCTGCGGTGGACATGGATCGGGCGTCTTCACCTTTATTTTTTCCGTCAGCATCCGGCCACTCGCATCGAGCACGGCGGCCTTCAGATAGGAGCCGCCGATGTCGATGCCCAGCACACGCAAGGGGTGCGCGGACTGGCGCCCAACGACC
>Ga0302326_10031226_pt1 | contig 10643 bp, 11 predicted proteins | sample Palsa_T0_3_FD_202264 | JGI IMG/M metagenome (GOLD analysis project Ga0302326, IMG submission 202264) | Peat permafrost microbial communities from Stordalen Mire near Abisko, Sweden - Palsa_T0_3 | ecosystem: Environmental > Terrestrial > Soil > Palsa > Peat permafrost | place: Sweden: Abisko...
GCTTTCATCTTTCCTCAACCCCGTCCCAGCCTGAGCGGCCAGCGCGGCAGCGTCGCCTTCGGACGACAGCACATCCGCGCCGACGTAACGATCGAATGCCTCGGCGACCGTCAGGCGTTCGATGCCCGCGAGCGATGTCGCCACGCCTCTGACACTGACCTTGGCCGGCAACACCTCGCGCAAGAATTCGACCGTTTCGGCGATAAGAGAATCCATATCCGCATCCGGGCGATACCATTCCAGCATCGTGAATTCCGGCGCGTGCAGAGCGCTGCCCTCGCCATTGCGCCAAACGCGGGCCAGCTGAAAAATCGGTCCGGAACCGCCCACCAGCAGCCGTTTCATGGCGAATTCCGGGCTTGTGTGGAGCCATAATGGTTCAACAGTACCGTCCTGGTGCTCACGTCGCGTCGCGAAGGCACGCAGGTGAACTTCCTCGCCGGGCACGGGGACGGCGTAAGGCGTCTCGACTTCCAGATAACCGCGCCCGGTGAAAAAACGTCGGGTGGCCTCGGTTAGCGCGGCGCGCCTGCGCAGGAAAGGCAGGCGGTTTTCGAGACTGTGCGGATGCCAAGGCGGAACAGAGGAGGACATGACCCTGCGTAGCCAAGGAACGAGGCTCCGCCAACCGGGACTTCGTGACCAGCCTGGCGCGACGCGGCTTGCCATGGGCGCCGCGAGACGCCATTGGGCGTAACGTGTGGAGACACCCTGTCCGCCATGACGATCCGTGACACGAGAGGCCTGATCGACGCAAACCTGCTCGACGCGTCGGACTCCGAGACGATCGAGGCAGTGGCCGCGCGTTACGCCATCGCCGTCACGCCAACCATGCGCGCGTTGATCGAGGCGCCGGATGATCCGATCGGCCGCCAGTTCGTTCCCAATCCCGGCGAACTGGCCACTGCGGCGCATGAGCACGCGGATCCCATCGGTGACGACAAATTCTCGCCGGTAAAGGGTGTCGTGCACCGTTATCCCGATCGAGCCCTGCTGAAGCCTTTGCTGATTTGCCCAGTGTATTGCCGGTTTTGCTTCAGGCGCGAGCAGGTCGGCCCGAGCGGCGGCGTGCTGACTGATGCGGAGCTCGATGACGCCTTTGCCTGGTTCGCGACGCATCCGGCGATTCGCGAGGTGATCCTGACCGGGGGCGACCCCTTGATGCTCTCGGCGCGCCGGCTTGCCACGATCATCGCCCGCCTGGCCGCCATCCCGCATATCGAGATCCTCCGGATTCACACCCGCGTTCCGACCACGGACCCGGCTCGGGTCGACCTGGCGCTCACCGAAGCGCTGATGACTGAGCGGCCGCTCTGGCTCGTGCTGCATGCCAACCATGCGAGGGAGTTCACGCCCGAGGGTATAGCGGCCCTGACACGGTTGCGGCGCGCCGGAATTCCATTACTTGGCCAGTCCGTTTTGCTGCGGGGCGTGAACGACAGCCCGGTCGCGTTGGAGGCACTGTTCCGCACGATGATCGCCACGGGAATAAAGCCTTATTACCTGCATCAACTCGATCCCGCTCCAGGAACCACACGCTTCCACGTTCCGATCGCCGAGGGACAGCGCCTGCTGGCTGCGTTGCGCGGCCGGGTGACCGGATTGGCGTGGCCGACCTATGTGCTGGATATTCCGGGTGGATACGGCAAAGTCCCGATCGGCCCTCAGTATCTGGAGGAGGACGGGTCCATTCGCGATCCCGCCGGCGCTCGGCATCGCCTTTCGGAAGCGTGAAAAGGCACCCATTCTGGATCCGGTCCAACGCCGCTCGCACGCTGCCGGGCACGGTCCCCTGGCATGGCCCTCACGCGGAAAGGTCCATGCTCGATCATGCCAAAGGCACGGCCATCCCCGATGCACCGGGCAGTGCCCCACCCCGCGTCTTCACGATCATGAACCCGGCATCCCGCAGGTGCTCCACCAGCCCCGCCGCGGTCACTCTGCCGATAATCAGGTCGGCGTCATGCACAAGCCGCTTGCCGTCACAGAGGACAGCTCGGGTTAACGCATCGGCTACCTCTGATGTGGTCGCGGGTTTCAGGGAGTCGGTCAAATCAGACCCGCGGCAGCGCCCTCCACGCCTGTGCGATCGAATCGAAAACATGATTGCCTCTCTTCCCCAACGAGGAACGATGCTGATAGGAAACACCCCTCACAAATATGATCCGCGTCTCACAACCGCCTGAAAATAGTGCCCCATGACGGCCCCAAAGCGATCGACGGCGCGACCGGCGTTTTGCGGCGATTACGTGGCTTCCAGTTGGACGGCTTCTTGGCGTTTACGCCCACGATTGCTACCTCACCCGAGATGGCTTCCTCCTGCCCGATCAATGGTAACGATTTCATCATGAAGTTAGCTCCGCCGAGCCGATCCTCCCGCGCTATAACACCGCGCACGCATCGCCTCCGCCGATGACCCGCGAGAACGTGCGATCCAGTCAGATCACCCCCGAGGCAATCCAGGTCGATCGATTTCCCCTGCCGCACGGATTCTTCACCCGCCGCGGTGGTGTTTCGACTGGTCCGTTCGCGAGCCTCAACTGTAGCCTGTCCAGCCAGGACAACCGCGAATCGGTGATGGAAAACCGCGGCCGGGTCGCCGATGCACTTGGCGTGTCACGCGGCTCCCTTCTGGGCTGCACGCAGGTGCATGGGATCAGCGTGGCCCATGTCGAGGCCCGTTGGGAGCCCGGTGCGGGGCCACGCGCTGACGCCATGGTGACCGGCCGGTCTGGGCTTGCCCTCGGTATCATCACCGCGGATTGCGCTCCGGTACTGTTCGCCGATCCTCGAGCGGGGATCGCCGGCGCGGCCCATGCCGGGTGGCGGGGCGCCGTGGCCGGAGTCATCGAAGCCACGGTCGCTGAGATGGTAAAGCTCGGCGCTCGCCCGGAGCGGATCGTCGCCGCTGTCGGGCCCTGCATCGGCCAGGCCTCGTATGAAGTCGCCGCCGACCTGCGCGATGAGGTGCTGTCGCGCTCGGCCGATGATGCCCGGTTTTTCGTGGACGGGCGCCGTGAGGGAAGATGGCGGTTTGATCTCCCGGGATACTGCGCCGCGCGGCTGAACGCGGCCGGGGTCGGACAGGTCATGGTCACGGGCATCGACACATTGGCGGAGGAAGATCGCTTCTTCAGCCACCGCCGGCGCACTCTCATGGATGGCGGACCGATCGGACATCAGATATCGGTTATCGCCATAGATTGAGTGTCGAGCCGGGACCGAGGGAGCGTCCGAAGGAAAATTGGTGAACAGGAAGCGCGTGCCTCGCGGCGCGATGTCAGCAGACTTTGGGAGGCCCCCAGACTTTGGGAGGCCCACGGCGTGGATGCCGCGTCAGCCGCGATCCTCGTCCGATGGTGCGACGAGATTCAAGGGTTCGACTTTCGTCGGCGCGATGTTGCTGTTCGTTGCGGTGGCGGCTTGTCCAGCGAGAGCGGATATGCCTTGCCCCATCCCCGATGCGCTCGCGTTGCGCGATATCTCACTTCCCGCCGCGAAACAGGAAGTCGCCGCCGACCACCGTCTCACCGTGCTTACATTCGGCGGTGTCCACGACCTCGGCGCCAGTGCGGAGATCGACCAAGCGACCTATCCCGCGCGCCTGCAGGCCGAACTCAGCGCTGCGCTGCCCCAGATCCAGGTCACGGTGGCGAATGAAGCGCCGCCCGGCAAAAACTCCACCGACGTACCGCCTGTGCTGCCTGGCCTGATCGCGAAATCAGGCGCTCGCCTGGTGATCTGGGGCCCAGGCGGGAGGGATGTCGCGACACGATTGGACCTGGATACGTTCCTCGACGCCGTGAAGGGCGGAATCAACGCGGCACGCCACGCTGGTGCGGACCTGATCCTGCTGGACACGACATTTGTTCCCTCGCCCACGCGCATGGCTTTGATCGAAGCATATCGGCAGGCGCTGCGGTCAATAGCGGTGGCCAACGACGTGCCGCTGTTGCGGCGCCACGACATGATGCGCGAATGGAGCGAGGAAGGAACGCTAAACCTGGCCGCGCGCGACCCGGCGGAAAGAGAACTCGTCGCGCGCCATTTGTTCGCCTGTGTGGCGCGAAGCCTGGCGGCGCCGATCGCGGCGGCTGTAAAGTGAGGCGACGCTGGACCAGCAACTATCCACCCAATGGGCATCAGGCCATTCCCAATGAAACCCTTGAAGGTTCGCGCTCAGAGCAAATCCTGAGGAGGATTGCACGGGCACGAGGATTTCAAATTCGTACGCGTTGCGAGGCGCGCAAGCCTGATTAGGCGTTCGTCTCGCCAGAGTCAGCAATTGACGTGCCGCTCACCGGGTCGTCTTCGTTGCCTGATCGACCTCCCTCGCCTCCCGGACGCACGGTCTCCAGCAGTAAATCCTGCCGCCTGGGCAATTCACGAATGTCACGCAATCCGAAGTACTCCAAAAACTTCGCTGTCGTGCCCCAAAGAGTTGGCCGCCCAGGAGTTTCCTTTCGGCCGCGCGCGACGATCAGGTCGTTCTCGAGCAACACGTCCAATGTTTGTTGCGACAGGCTCGTGCCACGCATGTCCTCGATTTCAGGGCGTGTGATCGGCTGGTGGTAAGCGACGATCGCCAACGTCTCCAGCGCCACCCGAGGCAATCGTCGAGGTACCTGCACGACCTTGCGCAATTGCGGTGCGAGGTCGGCGGCCGTGCGGAACTGCAACCCGCCGCCAACGTCCACCAGCTCGATCCCCCTGCCCTCGAATCGAGCCTGCAATGATGCGATCACGGCTGCCGCATCGATGTCGTCAGGAAGTATCTGCGACAGAGCGCGCGGGGTCATCGGCGTCACGCTGGCGAACACCGCTGCCTCCGCCAGCCGCAGGGCCGCCTCATCGGGCTCCCGTAGGGGTGGAGCGGCCGCATCGGGTTCGGAGTCCAATGGAGCAGTCGTCATGGCTGATCCTCCAACGCTCCGGCACGTCCCACGAGGATTGGGCCAAAAGCGTGCTCCTGACGCAGGCGAAGCTCACCGCCGCGGGCCAGTTCCAATCCCGCTATCAACGTGCTGGACATGGCGGCACGATGCTCCATCGATCCCGGCGAAAGAGCCGGCAGGAAGTGCTCCAGGCTCGTCCAGTCCGGCATCGAGCCGAGGAGCGACGACAGCCGTTTTAACGCGTCCTGAACCGTGAACCAGGACAGTTTTCTGGGCTGGTAAGCGACCGCCTTGGTGCCGCGGCGGACGGCGCGCAGGTAGCAGGACAAGAACGCGGCCTGATCAATCACCAGCCGGGACCGGTCGATGATCGTATGATCCTCGCGCGCGCCAAGCGTGAACACGTCGGCGCCGAGGATCGGGCGTCGTCCGAGCCAGGCGGCGGCGGCTCGAACCAGTTCCAGCGCCGCCAGCCGTTCGGTCAGAAGTTCGGCGATTTGTTCGGCGTCCTCGGTCTCGTCCCCGCCGGCCGGCACCAGCAGCCGGGATTTGAGCCAGGTAAGCCATGCCGCCATGACCAGCCACTCGGCGGCCAACTCCAGGCGCACCTTGCGGGCACCCTCGATCACCGCGAGGTACTGCTCAACCAGGGCCAGGATGGAGATCTTGGCGAGGTCCACTTTTTGGGCGCGAGCAAGGTCGAGCAGCAAGTCCAGCGGCCCCTCGAACCCCTCCAATTTCAGGAGCAGGCTATCTCCCGCGGGTTCTTCGGTCGCGGCCGATATATGCTCCGTGTTCGTCTGGCCCCCCGCGTTAGTCTGGCCCCCTGGCAGCCGCGCGTCACTCATGGGTACCCAGCCAGCCAAAATACGAGTCGGAACGCCCTCGGCAAAATGGCATCGAGCGCGTCGCCGATCGGGTTGATGCCGAAAATGTTGGGCAACACGAGGATGACGACCAACACGATGAGGATCCCGTACCGTTCCAGTCCGGCCCAGAAGCGGGCAACGCGCTCGGGGAGGATACCTGCGACGACGCGACCACCGTCAAGCGGCAGAATCGGCAACAGATTGAACAAGCCTAGCACCAGGTTGGTAACCATGAATGAGAGAAACACGACGATAACCGGCGACAGGGCATATACTTCGGTAAACCCTTCCAGATAGCGTGCGATCTCCGCGAACCCCGGTACCACGTGACCCACGACCGCCGTCAACCATGCAAGGAAGAAATTCATCCCGGGGCCCGCGATGGCGACAATGGCCATTCCACGCCGAGGATTAGCGAATTTCCAGGCGGACACCGGCACCGGCTTGGCCCAACCGAACATGAACGCGACCCGATGGATGGTCAGTAGCTGTGAGATGAGCAGGAAGCCAGGCAGGATGATCGTGCCCACCCGGTCAATGTGTTTCAGCGGATTGAGCGTCAGCCGTCCCTGATCGCGCGCCGTCGTATCGCCCAAAGCCAGAGCCATGAAGCCGTGCGCTGTCTCATGCAGGGTAATGGCGAAGATCACCGGGATGATCGCCAGCAACGCGTTCAGGACAACACTGCTAATCACGTCGTACTCCGGTCACGCTCTCGCGCGAGTGCCTCAGCATCCAGACCGAGGCGTCCCCTCTCCGCCTTGATCCTCGATCGGGCCAGGCGCTGACTTGCCTGATCCGACAGGGGCGGGCAACCCGCGAGGAGCGCCTCGGTTGGGGCATAAACGCCGCTGCAATAAAGCGCGATATCGCACCCCGCCGCCAGGGCCCGGACGGCCAGGTCGGCCGGCTCGCCGGCGAGCGCTTTCATCGCGAGGTCGTCGGTCACGAGAACACCCTCGAAGCCGATCCGTTCGCGAATGATCCGTTGAATGATGGAAGGGGACAAGGTCGCCGGCAAAGTTTTGTCGAACGCCGGATATAGGATGTGCGCGGTCATCATCCAGGGCAGATCAGCGTTGCGCGCGAACGGCAGAATGTCGGCGTCGAGATGGTTCGCCTCCACGATCGGAAGCGAAAGATGACTGTCGACTCGCGCCCGCCCGTGGCCGGGGGCATGTTTGCCGATCGGCTGCACGCCGGCGGCGAGCAAACCCTCGGCGAACGCTCGGCCAAGGCGCGCCACATCCTGGGGATCCTCGGCCAACGCGCGATCGCCGATGACGCCGTGCGCGCCCGGGATCGACAGGTCGAGCACGGGAGCCGCGACCGTGTTGAACCCGGCTTCGGCGCAGTCGAGACCGATTAAGGCGCCGCTCAGCCACGCTCGACGGATTGTGCGAAGCTCCGCGCCGGGCGGGTGCGCGCGCCAGGACGGCGGCCGCAGCCGCGCCACCCGGCCGCCTTCCTGGTCCACCATAAACACGGCATGCGGCGGCAGGACGCGCCGCAACTCGGCCATCAAAGCGCCAAGCCGTGGCCCGTTCAGGATGTTACGCGCAAACAGGATAATGCCTGCCGGGGGGTGCGCGCGAAACAGAGCCGCTTCCTCGGCGAGCAAGGCCGGGCCGGAGATGCCGACGATCGCGGCCTTCGTCTCAGGCGTCATAGGTCACGAGCTCATTAAATACAGGTTCAACGTGGCAGCACGGCGCCACGGATGCACAGGGATTATTTCAAACCGGGAACTGGCGATCCGCGGACGCCGGATCGAAGCATCCTTTAAGCGCCGAAGTTCGAGCCGACGTATGGTGCCGGCGGCCCGACCGATCAGGACTCAACCACTGAACACTGCGCGCCTTTCGCCTTCACCTTATCGCAGAATGCTTTCGCCTGCGCGGAGTCCGCGAACCCGCCGGTACGTAACCGCCAGGGCATGGGCCCAGACTCATTCGTCTTTTGGAACATCGCCCGATGCTGACCGAACAACTCCGGCATCTTCCTGGCGAGGTTATCCCAGGCCGCCTGCGCGGCCGCCTCGGACTTCGCCGAGGATAGTTGCACGGTCAACGTTTTAACGTGTGGGGGAATGATCGCGGGCGGGGGGAGAGGCGTTCTGATCGGACCTTGCATCGTCAGCAGCGCCTGGGGGTTGGGCTCCTCGGTTGGTGGCGCGAGATGGCTGTTGTTGGGATCTGCCTGCTTTTCTTCCGGCGCGACCGCCATACCGCCCGGATTTTCTGGTCTCACCCGAATCGGCCGCGGGTCCGCCTGCACGACCGGCACCGTGTCTCCACCGGAATGACCGGTCAGGCTATAGGCCGCGACGCCCGTCAGGATAGCGAGCCCCCCGAATCCGGCGAGGTAAAGCAAGCGTTTCGTGCCAGCGTCTATCCCCCGGTCGTCGCGGGAAGGCCGATACATGGGACTGGAGGCATTGACCTGGTCCGACATGATAATCCTTTCGTCATGCTTACCCGGGCTTGCCACCCGAGAGGGTCATCTACTGAAGGGTCACCGCATTTCTTCGGCTGGCTCGACCCCCATGACCCGAAGTCCGGAGCGAATCACGGTCGCCGTCGCCGCCACCAGAGCCAGCCGTGCGCGTGTCTCCACAGGCCGGTCCGCCTGAAGGAATCTGAGGGTCGAGTCGTCCCTTCCCCGGTTCCACAGCATATGAAAGTCGCCCGCCAAATCATAGAGAAAAAAGGCGATTCGGTGTGGCTCGCGAGCGATGGCGGCGGCCTCCACCGTGCGCGGCCAAGTGGCGAGACGGCGGATCAACGCCGTCTCCGCGTCATCCGTGAGGCTGCTGAGTTCGGCATGCGCGAGCGAATCCGGCGTGAGGTCCGGTTCCGGGAACGTGTCCGCCGCGCCACGCAACACGGAGCGGCATCTCGCATGCGCATACTGAACGTAGAAAACGGGATTTTCCCGGGTCTGCGCGACTGCCTGTTCCAGATCAAAGTCCATCTGGGCGTCGGACTTACGGGTCAGCATCGTGAACCGGACGGCGTCGCGGCCGATCTCCTCCAGCAGGTCGCGCAGCGCGACATAAGTCCCGGCCCGTTTGGACATTTTAACGGGTTCGCCGCTCCGCATGATGTGTACGATCTGACAGAGCACAGCTTCAAATTTGGTCTTGTCGTGTGAAATCGCGCGCACGGCGGCGCGCATGCGAGGAACGTATCCTCCGTGATCCGCGCCGAGGATGTTGATCAGAATGTCGTAGCCGCGGGCGATCTTGTCGGCGTGGTAGGCGATGTCATTGGCGAAGTAAGTGTTGCTACCGTCGGATTTGCGTAACGGCCGGTCGACGTCGTCACCGAAGCTGGTCGACCGGAACAAAGTTTGCGGCCGCGGTTCCCAGTCGTCAGGCGTCTTGCCTTTCGGTGGATCGAGCACGCCCTCGTAAATCAGCTCATCGGCACGCAGTCTGTCGATGATCGCATCGGTGGCGCCGGATGCGACGAGCGCTCGTTCAGAACGGAAAACATCTTGCTGGACGCCGAGCATCGCCAGATCGTCACGGGTTTCCCGCATCATGGCGTCGATGGTGAAATCGCGCACGATGTCGAGCCAGATTTCAGGCGCCTCGATCGTTTTATCCGGCCTGGCCAGCGCGGTGCCGTGCCTGTGGGCTAGCGATTGCCCTACCGGAACGAGATAGTCGCCGCGATATTGCAGGCCGCCCGGAACGGCATCAGCGAAAGTCTCTTCCGTCATTTCGGTACCGATCGCCTGCAAATACCGCCAGTAAGCCGCCCATGCGAGCGCCGTCACCTGGGCTCCCGCATCGTTGATGTAGTATTCTTTGGTGACCTCGAAGCCCGCTTTGATGAGCAGATTGGCCAGCGCGTCGCCCACCACCGCACCGCGGCAATGACCGACATGCATTGGGCCGGTGGGATTGGCGGAGACATACTCCACATCGACGCTTGTGCCCTGACCGACGGTCGAGTCGCCGTAGGCTTCTCCCGCTGTCAGGATCGCCGGTACGACCGCGCGGAACGCCGCCGGATCGAGACGGATGTTGACGAAGCCAGGTCCGGCGGTGACGGCTTCGGTGATGTCCGGGCTGGCGCGCAAGGCCTCGGCGATGGCGGTCGCGAGTTTCGCGGGGGGCTGGCGCGCGGCCTTGGCGCAGACCATGGCGGCGTTGGTCGCCATGTCGCCATGCGCGGTCTCTCGCGTTGGAGATACTTCGATGCGAGCGATGACCTCGTCCGGCAGTCCGGGAACGACGGCGTTCACGGCTGCCAGGACGGTGTTCCGGGTCGTGGCGAAAAGGTCGGTCATTGGGTTCCATCGTAAAAGACATCAACACGAAGTTCACCGAGAACCACGGCGTTTCACGGAAATACCGCCCTACCCGTTCACCGCGATATCCGTGAGCCTACGATGCTCGTCCATCGCATAGCGATCCGTCATCCCGGCAACGTAATCGCCCACGACGATGGCGGCGCGGTGCGTTCCGCCCTCGCCGGCGCGGGCGCGCCAGTCGTCCGGCAGCAGCGAGGGGTCGCCGTGCAGGATCCGGAAAACCTCCTCGGTTAGCCGCCGCGCCTTGGCGCTCATGCGGTTGACGCGCCAGTGGCGGTACATCCGGGCGTGGAGGAAGTCCTTGATCGCCTGATTGGCCTCGGTCATCTCTGGGCTGAACACGACCACGCGGTTGCGCGACCGGCGGATGGCGTCCGGATCCTTTGGCGCGAGTTTCGCCAGGCGCGCACGGGTTTCCTCAAGCAAATCGGTGACCATCCGGTCGATCACCCGGCGGATCGTCTCATGTCTCAGACGAGGCGGCGGCATGTCGAGGCTGGCCTGGCGCGCCTCCGCCAGAGCGGGTCCAACGATCGGCAGATGACGCAAATCGTCG
>Ga0302326_10031227_pt1 | contig 10642 bp, 10 predicted proteins | sample Palsa_T0_3_FD_202264 | JGI IMG/M metagenome (GOLD analysis project Ga0302326, IMG submission 202264) | Peat permafrost microbial communities from Stordalen Mire near Abisko, Sweden - Palsa_T0_3 | ecosystem: Environmental > Terrestrial > Soil > Palsa > Peat permafrost | place: Sweden: Abisko...
ACTGCCTGGCCAGAGCCAGGACATCGTCGAGATCGCGGCGCGGATTCGTGCGCCCGTTGAAATCGAAATCCCCGTCGGAGCGTTCGTGCCAATTCCACGGCACGTAAAGATCGAGCGTGTTAACGCCGAGCCGCTGAAGCGCCCCCATCGAAGAAGCCCACTGGTCGCGCGGAAGGCGCTCGTAGAAAAAAGCCGCGCCGTAGACGAAGAACGGTTTCCCGTCGACCTCGAACACGGGATTACCCTCGACCTCCACGGTCGCCGCATGGCCCCAGGTCGGGAGGGCAGCCTGCGCGCGCGCAGCGTGTGCGTTCATTCCAACGGCAGCGGCGACGAGGCCCGCTGCCGTTGCGGATTTCAGAAGAAACGGCCAGTCCCGTGCGAAGCGCGCGCGCACGACGTAGACGACGACGCCGGCCGCGAGCGTCACGCAACCGAAAACGATCGCATTCGTTCCGGCGGAGCAGAAGATGTAGATCCAGCCCCCAAGCGCGAGCAGCAGCGGTAGCGGGAAGAGCCACATGCGATACGGCGCGCGAATTCCACGAACGCGGAGCAGAACGACGGCGCCGAGCTGCGCGATGCTCTGAATGATGACCAGACCCGCGGTCAGCGCGTTGATGACGTCGCCGAGTGAGAGAAAACATGCCGGCAACGCGAGCAAACCGATCGTGACGAGCGAAACGTTGGGAAAGCGCCCGCGCGCGTCGAGATGGGCAAACGGGCGCAGGAACGTTCCGTCAACCGCAGAGGCGTACGGGATGCGCGAGTACCCGAGCAGATTGCCGAACACGGACGCGAACGCGGTGGCCAAGATCGCAACCGTGACGGCGACCGCGGCCGGCGCTCCCCAGGCGCGTTCGACGACGGTGGAGGCGACGTAGTTGGCCGCATCCGGTGCGGCGGCGCCGGCGGTTGCCGGGACGAGCTGCGGCCACGGCACGACGCCGAGCACGCCGAGCTGCACGAGAACGTAGAGAACCCCGACGCCGAGGATCGAGACGACGACCGAGAGCGGCAACACGCGCGGCGTGTCGCGAACTTCGTCGCTCACCGTGCACGATTGACCGTAGCCGTAGTAATCGTAGAGCGTGATAACGAGCGCCGGTCCGAGTCCCGCCCCCAGCGCCGCAAGCGTTCCGACGTGAACGTCGCCCGAGAGCGCCTGCGTCGCCGAAAACCGCGACGCGGCGGCGACAATAATCGCGCCGAGCGTCGCAACCGCAACGCCCGCAAGCGCGATGCCGAGCTTGCCGATCGTCGTGATCGGGCGATACAGGGCAACGAGCGTCACGATGCCGACGGCCGCGGCAACCTCGCCTTGTAACCGCGCGTCGTTTCCGAGGCGCGGCCACAAGTACCCCGCATAGTGCGCGAAGCCGATATAGCCGCTGGCTAGGACCAGCGGCGCGGAGAGCACGATCTGCCAGGTGAACAGGAACGCGAGCATCCGGCCCCAGCTCCGGTCCCCGAACGTCTCGCGCAGAAAGACGTAAGTGCCCCCCGAGCCCGGATAGAGCGAGCCGAGCTCAGCCCACGCAAGCCCGTCGCAGAGTGCGATCAGCGCGCCGACGACCCAAGCGACGAGCGCGATGCTCCCATGAAGATCGGCCAGCACGAGCGGGATCGTGATCAGCGGGCCGATGCCGATCATCGTGATGACGTTAACCGCCACCGCACCCCGCAAGCCGATGCCGCGAATCATTGCGCTTGTGCTATCGCAACGCGGGAGCCGCGTCCTTTCGAGGTGTACAGTGGGGCGTGGCAAAGAGCGAACTCGGCAAACTTCTCGGCCTCGCGGGGGACGTCCGCATCGATTTCATCGACTCCCCCGCCCTGCAGAACAATCCGCTCGGCGACCCATCGGTGCGTCCGCTAGCGGTGTACGTTCCGCCGAAGTTCGACCCGAAGGGCTCGAAGCGATATCCGGTCATCTATATCCTGCACGGCTACACCGGCGACGTCGCGGCGCTCGTCTCCGCGCGGCCCTGGGAGACCAACGTCGTGCAATGGGCCGACCGTCTGATCCGCGAGCGTAAGATGCCCCCCATGCTGCTCGCGATCGTCGACGGCAACAATCGTTTAGGCGGCTCGCAATACGTCGACTCGATCCACAACGGCGCCTACGCGACGTACACCGTGCGCGACGCCATTGGCCACGTCGACGCGACCTACCCGACGATTCCGAACGAAGGCGGCCGCGCCGTCGCCGGTAAGTCGACCGGCGGCTTCGGCGCGCTCTATCTCTCGATGACTTATCCCGGCGTCTTTTGCGCGTTCGCTTCGCACAGCGGCGATTCAAATTTTCGCGGAGCGTACATCCCCGAGTTCGCGCGAACGCAGCGCATTCTCGAGGGTCACGGCCGCGACCCGGCGGCCTTCGTCGACGCGTTCGAGAAGAAGAACAAGCGTTCGGACGACGAGATGCACGCGATCATGCTGCTCGGGCAGGCGGCGGCGTACTCGCCGCGCGCTGCCGAACCCTTCGCCTTTGACCTGCCGTTCGATCTGAACACCGGCGAGATGCGCGACGACGTGTTCGCGCGGTGGCTCGCCTACGACCCCGCGGAGATGTGCTTGCACAAGTTGATGGAGCTGTCGCGCCTGCGCCTGCGTTACCTCGATTGCGGCCGCCGCGACGAATACGCGCTCGACATCGGCGCCCGCATGTTCGCCGAGCGGGTGCGGGGCATGGACCTCGAGGTGCGCCACGAGGAGTTCGACGACGACCATCGCAACGTTGGGTATCGTTACGCGGTCTCGCTGCCCGCGCTCGCCGAAGTCCTGGAGTTCGCATGACGCTTCGCTCGTTCGCTTTCGTGGCTGCCCTCCTTGGGCTGGTTTTCGCACAGCTGGGGCGTGCTGCGCTTGCCGCCGGCTCCCTCAGTTACGACGACCCGGGGATGCATTTCACCGCTCCCGAGGGTTGGGATCGACTCGACTTGACCGCATCGGAGGGATCCGATCACGCGCCGGCCGCCGTCTTCACCTACCATGCCGGCAAGCCGGATGCACGTTCGATCGTCATCACGATCACGCAGGATAACGAGAGCCTTACTTCCTTCGAAGGTCAGCACGAGCAGGAGCTGCGCCAAAACTCGGACACCACGTTCATTAACAAGAAGAAGGCAACGCAGCTAGCCAACGGCATGCCCGTGTACTTCGTGACGTCGTCGTCGACGTCGCAGAACGGGGGCTTCGTCTATCGCTTCGAGTACGTCCTAATCGACGGCCAGCGCGGCATCACGGTCTCATACGTGGGCGGCGCCGGAGCGAACGAGAATGACGCGCTCGCTGCGCTCTCGTCCCTCTACGTCGTCGCCTATCCGGGACGCCGCCCGTCTTCCTAAAGCGCGCTCACCCGGAAGCTACAGCAGTCGTAGGCCCGGCGAGTTCGATGACGCAGAGCCACGCATAGCGGCGCGCCGCCGGCACAACGCGGAACAGCAACCGATCGAACGCATCCCCGAGCCGGACCGCCCCGGCGAAGGGCGGCGTCGAGCGCAGCGGGATCGCAGCCAAAGTCGCGAGATGGAAAAAAGAAACGTCGACGTTCCGGAAGTATTTTCTTGCGGCGTCGAAGTCGCGCATCAGCAGCGGGTGCTCGTCGCTCGTTCGCTCGTCCGGCGTGCGCTTGCGATACAGATTGATCGCCGGGTTGTGGCCGAGCGGCTCGCTAAAGACGGCGCGCCCGCCCGGGCGCAGCAGGCGCGCGAGCTCGGGGTAGGATGCATCCAGGTTGAGGTGATGAAGAATGCCCGACCCGATGATGAGGTCGAATGACGCATCCGGAAAGCCGGTAGCTTCGGCATTCGCGACGCCAAAGGAGACGTTGTGAAGCCCGGCCGCCTCGCATGTCGCTCGCGAGTGCTCGATCGCGACCGGTGAGATGTCGATACCGGTTACATGTCGCGCGATCGGAGCCGCCTCGAAGGCAATCGATCCGAGGCCGCATCCGTATTCGAGCACGTCGGCGTCCCGCGCCAACTCCAACACGCGTCGCCGAAACTGCGTTGAGCTCGCCTGCGTGATTGCATAGAAGCGATCCGATGGCCGCGCACCGCCGTCCGTGGCGAAGCGATTGTCATGAAACTCGCGCTCGCGCTCGATTCGGTCCTTCACCGGGCCGCACTTTCTGGTGGGTGCGGTTGCCGACCTTCAGATTCGCCCAGTGCGCGGCTCACATCTAGCGCTTCCCGCAAGTCTTCGACGAGATCTTCGACGTCTTCGATGCCGACCGAGAGGCGCACGAGCGAATCCGTAATCCCGCGGCGTTCGCGGTCGGCCGGCGGAATCGATCCGTGCGTCATCCGCGCTGGGATGCCGATCAGTGATTCGACGCCGCCGAGGCTTTCTGCGAGGCTAAAGAGTTTCGTCGCCCGCACAAAGGCGAACGCGCGCGACGCGGGGCCTTCCAGCGTGAAAGACACCATGCCGCCGAAGCCGCGCATTTGCGCGCGGGCGAGGGCGTGCTGCGGGTGCGAAGGCAGGCCGGGATAGAAGACGCGCGCGACGTCGGCGCGCGACGCCAGAAACGCCGCGATCTCGCGCGCGTTGCGCTCGTGCTCGCGCATGCGCAAAGCGAGCGTTTTCGCGCCGCGCATGACGAGCCAGGCATCGAATGGGCCCGGCACGCCGCCGACCGCGTTCTGGTGAAATTTGATCGACTCCGCGATCGCCGGATCGTTCGTCATCGCCGCCCCGCCGACGGCGTCGCTATGGCCGCCGATGTATTTGGTCGTCGAATGGACGACGATATCCGCCCCAAGCGCGAGCGGCGATTGAAAGTACGGCGAAGCGAACGTGTTGTCGACCGCGAGGGCGCAACCGGCCGGGCGCAGCGCGGCGAGCCCCGCGATGTCGGCAAGCCCTAAGAGCGGGTTGGTCGGAGTCTCCGCCCAGATCAGTTTCGTCGCCGGCGTCAGCGCGGCAGTCACCGCGTTGAGATCCGCCATGTCGACGTAGCTGAAACGCAAACCGTAGCGCACGAGGACCTTCGAAAAGAGCCGGTACGTACCGCCGTACAGGTCGTCCCCGACGACGACGTGGTCGCCCGCCGAGAGCAGGTTCAACACTGCCGCCGTCGCCGCCATTCCGCTCGCGAAGGCGCTGCAAAAACGTGCCTCCTCGAGCGCTGCAAGCTGCTTTTCGAGTGCGCCGCGCGTTGGGTTTACCGTACGGCTATAGTCGAACCCCCGATGTTCGCCGACGCCGGTCTGCGTGTAGGTCGATGTTTGGTAGATCGGCACGATCGTCGCACCCGTCGCCGGGTCCGCCTCCTGCCCGACGTGAATCGCCCGCGTGCTGAACTTCAACTATTCCGTCGTGCTTGCGGAAAGATACGAAATGATGTCTTGCCGGGTCACGACGCCAATCGGCCTGCCACCGTCGAGAACGACGATCGCCGAGTTCGCCAGCGTCAAGAGCTTGTAGGCGCGATCGATCTCAGCGTCGGTATCGAGGCTGGGGAACGGACGGCCCATCACTTCCTCGACGTGCTTGTGCAGAAGATCCGAGCGATCGAAGACGGCTTGCATGATCCCGACGTCGTTGACGCTGCCCGCAATCTCTTTCCCTCGCATCACCGGGAGTTGAGAGATCTCGTAGCGTCGCAAGAGATCGAGCGCGTCCTTGACGACGTCGTCGACCTTGACCGTGATCAGCGGCGGAAGCGGTTCCTTACTGCGCAGCACGTCGCCGACGGTGGCTTTGCGTTTGCCCTCCGCGAGGAAGCCGTTTGCGATCATCCACTCGTCGTTGAAGATCTTCGACATGTAGCCGCGCCCCGAGTCGGGAAACACCACGACGAGAACGGCCTCGGACGGCAGCTTCTTAGCGAGCCCGACCGCGGCAACGGCGGCGGTCCCGGAGGAGCCGCCGACGAGCAGCCCTTCCTCGCGCGCGATCCGTCGCGCCATCAAGAACGAATCGCGATCCGAGACGCGAACCATCTCGTCGATCACGCGCATGTCGACGGTCTCGGGCAGATACGACATGCCGATGCCCTCGACCGCATACGACTTCGGCGTGTCGCCCGAGTAGATCGACCCCTCCGGATCGGCGCCGACGACATGGATCTGCGGGTTGCGTTCCTTGAGATACCGGGCCGTTCCGGAGATCGTGCCGCCCGTCCCGATTCCGGAGACGAAGTGCGTGATCGTGCCCGCGGTCTGCTCCCAAATCTCGGGGCCGGTCGTGCGGTAGTGGGCGTCCGGGTTCGCGTGGTTGTGCCACTGGTTGGGCATGAAGGCGCCCGGGATTTCGCTGACCAGCCGCTGCGCCACGCCGTAGTACGACTCGGGCGAATCGGATGCGACGTTCGTCGGCGTGATGACGACTTCGGCGCCATACGCGCGCAGCAAGTCGATCTTTTCCTTCGCCATCTTGTCGGGCATGACGAGGATGCAACGATAACCCCGAATCGCCGCCGCCATCGCGAGGCCGGTGCCGGTGTTGCCGCTGGTCGCCTCGACGATCGTCGAACCCGGCCGCAAGAGCCCGTGTTCCTCGGCGTCGAGGATCATCGCGACCGCGGGCCGGTCTTTGACGCTGCCCCCCGGGTTGACGTACTCGATCTTCGCGAGCACCAGGCACGCGGCGTCGTCGACGACCCGGCGCAGCCGCACGAGCGGCGTCCGCCCAACCGCCTCGAGCGCGCTCTCGAAGTACGTGGCCTTCCGGGTATCGCTCACCGTCATGGCGGTTTGGATTCGGCAGCCTTCGGGAGGCTTCCGTTGCGGCCCGCATCCCGGGCGCCGCGGCGGCTGTTTACGGCGGTATGGCAACCGACTTTCGAAGCGGAAAAGACTTCCCGCGGCGCGGCCGCGAGGACTACGGTGGGTATCTCTGGCTCCTGCGCGCCTTCGACAAGGGGCGGGCGGCGGCCGGCGGCACGATCCACGACTACATCTATCCCTGCCCGATGGATCTCGGCGTCATGGAGCGCTGGGGGATCACCGCGCCCGACTTCGACGCGGCAATTGCGGCGAACCCGACCGACGAAGCGATCCTCGCGTGGCTCAAGGCGCGGGTCGACGATCGCCGTCGCGATGCAGCCAACCGCTGGCTTGTCGAGGAAAAGTCGACGAATCTGGACCGCCAGGATTCCGAAGAAGGCGTCGTCGCGGTCTAATTGAAAGCGCGCCGCTATGAAACCGGCGCGACGTGCATTCGTCCTGGCTTTGACCGGCATACTGCTCGTGGGCTGCGGACCGGCGATCCCGCCCGCGGGTAACTACGCCACCGTCTCAGGCCAAGTCGTCGATGCCGCAAGCGGGAAAGGTATCGCAAACGCGACCGTTGCGCTCAACGGCGGGGTCCTGAGCGCGCAGACGGATTCGGGCGGAAACTTCCACATCACGACGGTGCCGACCGGCGATTGGGATTACACGGTCAGCGCGCAGGGCTATAACTCGACGGGTCTGGTGACCAACGTGGCGCCGCTGTCGCCCGGCCAACAGTTCGTCATCACGATCCAGTTGTACCGGAGTAGCTGACGGCCGACGGCGGCGCCGAGAGGCGCACGAACGAGGAGCGCTGGGCCACGTGCTCGTCGATCAGCTTGAGCACGACGTCGGCGAGGCGCTGCGGATCGTGACGCACCGTCGAGGTTTCGCTGATGACGGCCGCGCCGACGACGCGCACGCCCAGCGTCTCGAGTACGCTGCGATCGGGTTCGACCGGAACCTGACCCTCTTCGGCGTAGACCTCTAAGAGCCGCCGCGGCGGTTCCTCGTTGACGATCACCGCGTCGCACACGCCGCGGCCGGCGTGCTCGACCAAGGTCCGGACGTGGGCTGAGGCGGGGAACGCGTCCGTTTCGCCCGGCTGCGTCATCACGTTGCAGATGTAGATCTTCAGTGCGTGCGATTCGGCGACGGCGCGCGCGACGCCGTCGACCAAGAAGTTCGGCAAGACCGACGTGTACAGGCTGCCGGGCCCGAGCACGATCGCATCGGCCTCGCGGATCGCATCGAGGACTTCGGGGAGCGCCTGCGCTCCCGCCGGTTCGAGCGTAAGCGTCGCGATCGGCGCATGCGAGCGCGAGATGTTCGTCTCACCGCTAACGATGCTGCCGTCGACAAGGATCGCGCGCAGGCGCACGGTATCGAGCGTCGCGGGCAGCACGCGCCCCTTGACGTTCAGCACCCGGCTCGATTCCTTGACGGCGCGATCGAAGTTTCCGGTAATCCCCGACATCGCCGCGAGGAAAAGGTTGCCGAACGAGTGGCCGGTCAGCCCGTCGCCTTCGCTGAAGCGATATTGAAAAAGATCCGTGACCAAGGCCTCATCGTCCGCGAGCGCCACCAGGCAATTGCGAATGTCTCCGGGCGGCAGGATGCCGAGTTCCTTTTGCAGGCGTCCCGAACTTCCGCCGTCGTCGGTGACCGTCACGACCGCCGTAAGGTTCGTCGTCGCGCGCTTGAGGCCGCGCAATAAGGTCGACAGACCCGTTCCGCCGCCGATCGCGACGACCTTGTACCCGCTGCGCAAGCGCCGGTCCAGCAGCGCGTCGACGATTTTGTCTTTCGCGGTCGGCGCGATCGCTACGACGATCGAGCGCATCCATTGCCGGATGCCCAAGAAGATGAAGACCGCTCCGACGAATGCGAAGATGTACGACAGCGAGCCGAGCGGCACGCCGAAATCGGACATCGCATTGTCGATGTACTCGTTGACCGGCAGGCGCGTGCCCTCGGCGATCAACCAGCGCGTCACGCCGTTGACGAAAAGCATGGCGCCCACGATCGCGAGCAGCAGCCAGCGCTTGAGCCCCAGACCCGGATAGAACCAGCGCAGAAAACGCAGCGGACCGCTCGTCACGCGCTCACCAGTTCGCGGTGTTCGCTCGCGACGGTCAATCCGACGATCCCCTTGAGGTGCGCGCTCAAGCGGTTCGCCACGTAGACCGAGCGATGCCGCCCGCCGGTGCAGCCGATCGCGATCGTCAAGCGCGACTTCCCTTCACCGATGTAGAGCGGAACCAGAAAGTCGATCATCGCAAACAGCAGCCCCACGAACGTTTCGGTTTCCGGCAGCGCTTCCATGAATTCGACGACGGGACGATCCGTGCCTGAGAGTTTTTTGAGTTCGGGCACGTAGTTGGGGTTGGGGAGGAAGCGAACGTCGAAAACGAGGTCGGCGTCGCGCGGCAAACCGAACTTGTATCCGAAAGCGACGACGTGCACCGAGAGCCGTCGCGCGGTCGGCTCGTTTGCATAGGCCGCAACGATATGCGCCTTCAGCGAACCGTGGGTGAATCTCGAGGTATCCAAGACGAGCGTCGCGCGTTCGCGCAGCGGGGCGAGGTCCGCGCGTTCGAGCGCGATCGCTTCGGTCAGCGTGCCGGCGTCTTCGCGCGGGTGGCGCCTGCGCGTTTCGCTGTAACGCCGCACGAGGGCCTCGTCGTTCGCGTCGAGGTAGAGCACCTCGAAGCTGACGCCGAGTTTTTCGAGCTGCGCGAGCGCCTCGAGCGGGTCGCCGAATGCTCCGCCGACACGCGCGTCGAGCGAGAGCGCAATGCGGGCGATCCCGGCGCGCCGTGCCAAGGTTACGAGGTCGATGAGCAGCGCGGGCGGGAGATGATCGAGGCAGTAAAACCCCAGATCCTCAAAGGACTTCATCGCCTGGCTCTTGCCCGCGCCGGAAAGCCCCGTCACCACCACGAAGCGGGAAAACGTCACCGAGGGTCGCCGGAGTACGTGCGCATGAGTTTCTTTTCGCCCGAAAAAGCTAACGCCCTCATTCCGGCGCTTGCTCCGCTTGTCGAAGAGCTCTGGGGCAAGCGCCGCGAGCTCGCCATCCGGCTGCTCGAGCAGGACCCCGAGCTACGCCGGGCGCGCGGCCGCGCCGGCGCCTCGACCGCCGAACGCCGCGGCGAGTCGCGCCGTACCTCCGAGCTTAAGGCGGAAATCGTGCGCATCATCAACCGCATCGAGGCCCACGGCTGCCTGGTAAAGGATCTCGACCTCGGCCTCCTCGACTTCCCCGCGCTCCGTGACGGCCGCCCCGTCTTCTTGTGCTGGAAAGCCGGCGAACCCACCGTCACCCACTGGCACGGCACCGACGAAAACTTCACCGCCCGCAAGACACTCTAACCGCGCGCCGCCGTTGTCATGCTGAGCTTGAAGAAGCGGCGACGGGATATGGCCATGCACCGTTTGCCCTTCGACTCCGGCGCTGCGCGCCTTCGCTCAGGGTGACATGGTCAGGCGGTTGCGGCGGCGGTCTCGACCTTGATGAAGTCGTCTGCGAGCCCTTGCAGCCGCACTTCGCCAAACTCGACGGTGTAGGCACCCGCTTCGACGCTCTTGACTTCGCCGACGTCGGGGACCGTTGCAAGCTGCGGGATCTTGGAGCGGATCTCATCCGGTAAACGGACCTTGTCGCCGGCGTTGAGGCCACCGCTCAGGTAGAGGCTCTCGAGTTCTTCCATGAGCATCGGCAGCGGAATCCCGTAGCCTTCGCTCACTTGCTCGATCGTCTCGGTCTCGCTGATCGCGCAGTGCGAACAACCGCCCAAGTGAAACTTCGCAAAAACCCGGCGCGCGCCGGCATGCGTCTTGAACGCATTCTCGACGGTCATGTCTTTGCTAAAATGAGCGCTCACCAAGTTCCCCCATAAGGCCGCGGCCATCATCCG
>Ga0302326_10031228_pt1 | contig 10642 bp, 10 predicted proteins | sample Palsa_T0_3_FD_202264 | JGI IMG/M metagenome (GOLD analysis project Ga0302326, IMG submission 202264) | Peat permafrost microbial communities from Stordalen Mire near Abisko, Sweden - Palsa_T0_3 | ecosystem: Environmental > Terrestrial > Soil > Palsa > Peat permafrost | place: Sweden: Abisko...
TGGCCCCAACGCTCAGCAAACGCCCGTCGGGAAATTCGCGATTGTTGCATTCAGGTCTCGCAGGTCGCGGTAGCGCAACGCTGCGGTTGCAAACGGTTATCCGATCGTGTCACAAATGTGACAAAAGTACCCTAACGTTATCAAAGTGAAATCTGAGCTCCATGTGCATGGAGTGCTGACGGAGGGGAGTTCAACATGACTGCGACGAAGAGGGCTGGCTTTCTGCGCCGGCCAACGTCAAGGGGGCGGACGAGGCTTGAGACCGGGCGATCGACGTGGGACACCGCGGAAGTCGTGGTGACGTCGGTTCTGCGACCGGTCATCGTTACGGCGGGTGTTTGTGCCGCTGCCCTCGCATCGATCCCTGCTGCGCATGCGGATTCGGTTGGCGACTCGATGGCCCCGGTTCTCAACGGAGTGGGTATCGGCAACAACGGCCCGGTCAGCGGCGCAATCGCACAGATGGGACAGTCCATTTGTCCCATGCTGGTGAAACCCGGTGGCAGCCTGGCCAGCAATGCGGCTCAAATCAGCGGTCACGGGGGTCTGGCCCCACCCGTGGCCGGCTTCCTGGCCAGCATGGCCATCCAGGCGGAATGCCCGGGATTCATGACATCGGTCGCCAACGGAAACATGCCGTTTCCCATCCCCGGCGCCGGCGGGCCTGGATTGCCGCTCGGCCTACCTGGGGCGCCGTCGCCGGGTCCGCAGTCGCTGCTGCCCGGCCTCAACCTTGCCGGCGGGCAACGAGCGCCTTTCCCAGGTTTCTAGGCGCGCACTCACCTGGTCGACGGTCAGTCGAAAAGCGGTAACGTCGCGGAGGTATCCCTTGTCTCGAGTGCGAGCAGCGACCGTTTCCGATTGAGACCACCGCCGTACCCGGTGAGGCTTCCGCTGGCGCCGATGACCCGGTGGCACGGAACGATGATGGCGATCGGGTTGTGGCCGTTGGCCAAGCCGACGGCACGAGCGGCGCCCGGAGCGCCGATCTGTTCTGCGACTTCACCATACGACCGGGTCTCACCGAACGGGATCGTCAGCAGGGCATGCCAGACTCGCCGCTGAAACTCGGTGCCGCGCAGATCGAGCTCAAGGTCGAAGGTGGTGAGCTCGCCGGCAAAATACGCGTTCAGTTGGTCCACTGCGTCGTTGAACGCCTTGGGATTTGGAGACCAGCCATTGCGACTCGGTTCGTAGGTCTGGTCGACCATTCGCAGATTGGTGAGCGCTTGGTCGTGGCCGGCCAGCGTCAATAATCCGATCGGGCTGTCAATGGTGCGGTAGTGGGTCATGCGATCTCCTCTGCTGGCCAATGGTTCACCGGATGCTCCAGCGTCGTCCACAGATATTGGGTGGCGTAGGAACGCCAGGGGCGCCAGCGGCGGCTCAACGCGCTTAATTCGCGGTGGTCGCTCGGCAAGCCCAACTGCTCTGCGGCCCAACGCAATCCGAGATCGCTGGCGGGAAAGGCATCAGGGTCACCCAGGCCGCGCATCGCGATCACCTCTGCGGTCCACGGTCCGATTCCGGGCACCGCTAGCAGTTGACTACGAGCCTCGTCCCAGTCGCAGCCGGCGTCGAGTACTACGCTGCCATCGGCAAGCGCGGCGACGAGGCCGGTGACGGTCCGCCGACGCGAGTTCGGAACGGCCAGGTGAGCAGGATCGATGTCGCCGAGTTGCTCGATCGACGGAAACGTATGCGTGAGAGCGCCGTTCGCGTCGTGGACCGGATCGCCGTACGCGATGACCAATCGGCTGGCGTGGGTCCGCGCGGCCTTGATCGATACCTGCTGGCCCAGCACCGCACGAATGGCTAGTTCGGCCTCGTCCACGGTGCGCGGTATGCGCTGCCCAGGTGTCTTGGCAACCGCCCGGGCAAGGGCGGCATCGGAACTCAACACGTCAATCACGGCGTCCGGGTCGGCGTCGAGATCGAGAAGTCGTCGGCAGCGCGAGATCGCGGTCGTCAGATCGCGAAAGTCGTCGAGCACCAGCACGCATCGGACATGATCGGGCGCCGGTGTCAGGCTCGCGATTCCGTTGCCGAACGGTAGTCGCAGGGTCCGCCGGTAGGCGCCGTCACGAACCTCTTCGCAGCCGGGGACAACGCTGGCGGCAAGGTGGCCGAATACTCCTTCGTAGGCGAACGGAACCCGTACCGGCAAACGCAGCGAAACGGTGCCCGGCGACCGCACATCCGTTGCGGCACGCCCTAACCGAGCGGTCGTGCGCTTACGCAATTGGGTCGGAGTGCTGTCGCATACCAAGCGCAGCGTGTCGTTGAATTGGCGGATGCTGGAAAAACCTGCGGCAAAAGCGATGTCTCCGAACGGCAAATCGGTCGTCTCGATCAGTACCCGCGCGGTCTGGGTGCGCTGCGCGCGGGCCAGGGCAAGCGGGCCGGCGCCGGTTTCTGCCTGCAGTAATCGCTGAAGCTGTCGTTCGGTGTAGCCGAGGTGGGCGGCCAGGCCCCCGACACCCTCGCGGTCCACGGTGCCATCGGCGATCAGCCGCATGGCCCGTGCGACGAGGTCGCCTCGAATGTTCCATTCCGGCGAGCCCGGCGACGCGTCCGGGCGGCAGCGCTTACACGCGCGAAACCCGGCACGTTGCGCGGCTGCCGCGGTCGGATAGAACTGCACGTTACGTGCGAACGGTGGTCGGACCGGACAGCTGGGGCGGCAATATATCCCGGTGGTCCGCACGGCGGTGACGAACCAGCCGTCGAACCGAGGGTCCTTGGAGTGGACGGCTCGGTAGCAGCGGTCGAAGTCTTCGTGCACGGTTCGACAATTACACCGGGCCACCGACATTTCTAGCGGGAAAGCGACATCGTGGTGCCCAATCGGGTCGCCCGCAGCCGCTCCGCAGCGTCAGTCCAGTCGCGGCGGTGGTGGCTCAGGCGCTGCGCCCCAGGCGTGGGCGGCGGTGCTCCGGCTAGCCGGGCAGTAAGTCGTCGTCGGGCGAGGTGTGCCAGGCGATCTCGGTCAAATCGGTGAACGCGACGACGGCCAGTTTCTCCTCGTCGCGGATCAGTACCGAGTCGCTGAGTAACGCCGGCATGGTCCACCCGTCGGCATGGAGCAGTCGGATGACCGAATTGGCGTGCTCGCGCAGGACCGCGACAACACCGGAATCCGCTGGGGCAATACACGCCACCAGGGACTGCGCGTTCATCGTGGTCAGGTCTTCGCGGGAGTATCCGACCATCGCAGCGAATGCCTCGTTGGCGAATGAAATTTCGCCGGCGTCATCGACGGCAAGGATGGGAACGGGGAGTCGACCGAGGGCGAGTAGGGCCGGGAAGTCGCGCAGGAACTCAGTTGCTGATTCGTCGCGGGGCCGCCCACGGCGTTTGTCGTTGACCGAAAGCGCAGATTGAGAGCCCATCCTCGAGTTTCCCTTCGGTCGTCCGGTGAATGTGCCCTCACTTCGGACAGCCGACGTCGTCAGGCGGGCGCAAACCTAAAGTGAGAGAGTACTTACTTACTACTAAGGTTGCAATCGAGTACCGTCGATCGCGTGCAAACGGCTGATACCTCGAGTCGCGACCGGTTGCTCGATACCGCGCTGGCCCTTTTCGCCAGCCGCGGATACGCCGCGACTTCGACCGCCGAGATCCAGAAGGCTTGCGGCATGTCGCCGAGCTCCGGGGCGCTGTACCGCCATTTTCGCAGTAAAAGCGACGTGCTACGGGCCGCGCTACGCCGTGGTCTGGATCGGATGCGGACATCGCCGGCGTGGCGGCATGCCACCACGCCTGCCGAGCGGTTGGACGCTCTCGCGAGCGTCGCCGCGGCCGCACAGCAGACGATTACCGACAACGCGGACCTCGTGCGGTTGATGCTCCTCGAACCTGATGCTGCGCCGGACATGGTCGATGAATTGTGGGTACGCAACTTCGCGTTCGCGCATCAGATCATGGGGCAGGCGTTGCGGGCCAGCGCCGAAGACGCCGGAACCGAGATCGACGACCCCGAGGCGATCAGCGCAGTGCTACTGGCCGCACTGAGTTATGCACCGGTCATGGAAGTTCTGCTCGGTCGCGCGCCCGCTGACATGGACCCCGACCGTTTCCGAGACGCCTGGCTTCGGCTCAGCCGGTCCGTGTTCACCCACGGCGTTCCCAACTAGATCAGCGTCGCCAATTGCGTCGGTTGATCGTGGCCGCGCAGCGTGACGGTCTCACCCAACGACCAGTGGGTCCGTTCGTCGGCATTCGCGGCGTTGATGGTGTCCGAGGATGCCAACAATCGGCTCGGTTCGTTCTTGGCCAACTCGCATAGCCGGGCCGCTTCGTTGACCGGCTCGCCGATGACCGTGTATTCGAACCGCTCCTTGGCGCCGACATTTCCGGCGACGGCGTTGCCGGCCGTGACCCCGATGCCGGCCTTGCACTCGGGCACCTCGGTGTCGAGACGACGGGCGATGGCGCGCGCGGCCCCGAGGGCCTGGTCTTCCGGTCGGTCGAGATGGTTGGGAGCGCCGAACACCGCCAGCACGGCATCGCCCTCGAATTTGTTGACCAGTCCGTGGTGACGGTCGACCTCCTCGACGATCACCGCGAAGAACCGGTTCAGCAGCTGCACGACGTCGGCGGCCGGGCGACTCGTCACCAGGTGTGTCGAGCCGATGATATCGATGAAAACCACTGCGACATAGCGCTCTTCGCCACCGAGCTCGGGCTTGTCTCTTTCGGCAGCAAGGGCAACCTCGCGGCCCACGTGACGGCCGAATAGGTCGCGCACGCGCTCGCGCTCGCGCAAGCCGTCGACCATTGAGTTGAATCCGCGTTGCAGCTCACCGAGTTCGGTGCCGTCGAACACCACCAGGTCGCCGCGCAGATCGCCGTCTTCCACCCGCTTGAGCGCCGCCCGAACCACCCGCACCGGCGTCGCCGTCAGCCAGGCCAGGATCCACATCAACACAAAGCCGAAGATCAGCGCCGCGGTCGATATCACCAAGATGGCTACCGCCAGTTGGGTCTTGCTCAGATTGTCGAGCAGCACGCCGCCCAGCAGCGCGGTAACCATGATGCCAAGTACCGGAACGCCAGACCCGAGCAGCCACACCGTCAATGTCCGGCCCATGATCCCTGGGGCCAGCCGCCGCGGCGCCCGGCCGGCCTCGAGTGCCTGAGCGGCCACCGGACGCAACGCGAACTCGGTAAACAGATAACACGCGGTAGACACCAAAATGCCGCAGACGCTGACGCAGAACCCGACGATCGGAATGAACGTGCTGTCGGCCAACCCGTAAAGCGTGGTCAGCAAGCCGGTGCCGAGGACCCACAGCACGAGAACACCGAGTGCCAGCCAGAACGGAGCTGTAAACGTGGCGCGCTCGTCGGCCGGAGTGGGCTCGTGCCCCTCGATCGCCCATCGCAGGGCCCCGATGGTCCGGTGGGTTATCAGAAATGTTCCAAGTCCCAACGCGACGGCACAGTAAGCCGGCGTGACGCCGAAGGTAATCCACAGTGGTGCGTCGCTGAAAATGCTTGGCGTCGGGAACGCGACGGTCAACAGCAGCGTCGCAACGGCGATTCCGATCAGGTTCGCCCCGACGATCAACACGGTCAGGATGAGCTGGATGCGTACTCGCTGACGGGACTGGCTCTCCGATACCCGCCCGAGCAGCCAGGAGCCGTAGGCCGGTGTTTCCGGCAGTCGACCGCTCTGCTGAGTCACCCGCTCCAGCACTCGCCCCAGCCGTTGCGCGGTCGATCGCTTAGCCGTCATGGTGGCGCCAGCCTAATTGCCGCCGCCGCCCACGCTTAAGGTGTGTTGCGTGCGTCTCGTCATCGCCCGCTGCACCGTGGACTACGTCGGACGCCTCACCGCTCATCTGCCCTCGGCACGCCGGCTGCTGCTCTTCAAGGCCGACGGCTCGGTGAGTGTGCACGCCGACGACCGTGCCTACAAGCCGCTGAACTGGATGAGCCCGCCGTGTTGGTTCACCGAAGAGGTCGACGGCGAGGTACCGGTCTGGGTCGTGCAGAACAAGGCCGGCGAGCAACTGCGCATCACCGTCGAGGACATCGAGCACGACTCCAGCCATGAACTCGGGGTCGATCCGGGGTTGGTCAAAGACGGCGTCGAGGCCCATTTGCAGGTATTGCTCGCTGAGCACGTCGAGCTGCTCGGGGCGGGCTACACCCTCGTGCGTCGCGAGTACATGACGCCGATCGGGCCGGTCGACCTGTTGTGCCGCGATGATCAGGGGCGCTCGGTCGCGGTGGAGATCAAGCGCCGGGGCGAAATCGACGGGGTCGAGCAGCTCACCCGATACCTGGACTTGCTCAACCGGGACAGCCTGTTGGCGCCCGTGAGCGGGGTGTTCGCCGCGCAGCAGATTAAGCCGCAGGCGAAAACTTTAGCGACTGACCGCGGAATCCGCTGTCTGACATTGGATTACGACAAGATGCGGGGCATGGATTCCGATGAGTTCCGGTTGTTCTGAGCTGCCTCACTAGACTGCTGTCATGGCTCGACGCCGTCCTTCACCGCGTCGGCAGCAGTCGCTTGGGCCGCTGCCCGCTCCGCGGCGGGTAGAGACCGGGCCAGACGGACACGACTACGAGGTTCGGCCGGTGGCCGGCTCGCGAGCGCTCAAGACGTATCGTTGCCCGGGCTGCGACCACGAAATACGCTCGGGCACAGCTCATGTGGTGGTGTGGCTAGCCGATTTCGGCGAGGTGGCCGTCGACGACCGGCGGCACTGGCACACGCCGTGCTGGGCTAACAGGGCAACGCGCGGGCCGACCAGAAAGTGGAGTTGAGGCGTCAGTGCGCGGAATCTGAATCGTCGGCCGGTTCGACCAACTCGATCAGGACACCGCCCGCGTCCTTGGGGTGGATGAAGTTGATCCGCGAGTTCGCTGTGCCGCGGCGGGGCACGTCGTAGAGCAGGCGGATTCCCTGCTCGCGCATGCGCTCGCTGAGGGTGTCCAGATCGCTGACCCGATACGCCAGCTGCTGGATGCCGGGACCACGCTTGTCGAGGAATTTCGCGATCGCCGACGAGTCGTCGATCGGAGCCATCAGCTGAACTTGCGCACTACCGACCGCGGCGCCGCGCACCGACAGCATTGCCTCGCGAATTCCCTGATCGTTGTTGACTTCCTCGTGCAGCACGATCATGCCGAGGTAGTCGTGATACCACGCGATCGCGGCGTCGAGGTCGGGGACCGCGATGCCGACGTGGTCGACTGCCGTCACCAGAGCGGTGCTGAGGACTCGACGGGTGTCAACTTGATCGGTCGTCATCACGTAACGGTAACCTGACGGGAACGAATCCGCTTCTCCCGATCCGTTGGATCGGCTGTTGAACCCCGCCCTGGAGGTAGTCATGACGACATCGGTGATCGTTGCTGGAGCACGGACGCCGATCGGCAAGCTGATGGGCTCGCTGAAGGACTTCAGTGCCAGCGATCTGGGTGCCATCGCGATCAAAGGCGCCCTGGAGAAGGCGAACGTGCCCGCCTCGCTGGTCGAGTACGTAATCATGGGCCAGGTACTGACTGCGGGGGCCGGCCAGATGCCGGCACGGCAATCCGCCGTCGCGGCCGGCATCGGCTGGGATGTGCCGGCGCTGACCATCAACAAGATGTGTCTGTCCGGCATCGACGCCATCGCGCTGGCTGACCAGCTCATTCGGGCCGGAGAGTTCGACGTCGTGGTGGCCGGCGGCCAGGAGTCCATGACCAAGGCCCCGCACCTGCTGATCGACAGCCGCTCGGGCTACAAGTACGGCGACGTCACGGTCCGCGACCACATGGCCTACGACGGCCTGCACGACGTGTTCACCGACCAGCCGATGGGTGCGCTCACCGAGCAGCGCAACGACGTCGACAAGTTCACCCGCCTCGAACAGGACGAGTTCGCCGCACGGTCGCACCAGAAGGCCGCCGCGGCATGGAAGGACGGCGTTTACGCCGACGAGGTGGTGCCGGTCAGCATCCCGCAGCGCAAGGGGGACCCTCTGCAGTTCAGCGAGGACGAGGGCATCCGGGCCAACACCACCGCCGAGTCGCTGGCCGGTCTCAAGCCCGCGTTCCGCAAGGACGGCACCATCACCGCCGGTTCGGCATCGCAGATCTCCGACGGCGCGGCCGCGGTGGTCGTGATGAACAAGGACAAGGCCACCGAGCTGGGATTGACCTGGCTGGTCGAGATCGGTGCTCACGGTGTGGTGGCGGGCCCGGATTCGACGCTGCAGTCGCAGCCCGCCAACGCGATCAAGAAGGCGATCGCCCGCGAAGGTATCTCCGTCGACCAACTCGACGTGGTGGAGATCAACGAGGCGTTCTCCGCGGTGGCGCTGGCGTCGACGCGGGAGCTCGGCATCGACCCCGGGATCGTCAATGTCAACGGCGGCGCCATCGCGATCGGGCATCCGATCGGCATGTCAGGCGCCCGGATCACCCTGCACGCGGCCCTCGAGCTGGTCCGCCGGGGCTCCGGCTACGGCGTTGCTGCGTTGTGTGGAGCTGGCGGCCAGGGAGACGCGCTGATTCTGCGCGCTCGCTAGTTACCGGCCAGTACGGTTTGACGCCGACAGATCGATAGCCGCGTCCAGGAGTTTGCTGGCGTCGCGATCGCGTCGGTGCGTCGACAGTGGATGTGACGTTGGTCATACGGCCCTCTGAACCGGATGAAACGCGCTCGACGGCTGCGTGCCAGACTTGACCGCGTGAGCCGTCCTCGACCTCCGATTGGGCCCGCGTTGACCGGCGGCGCAGTCGACCTGTCCGCCCTCAAACAGCCCCCGCCCTCCGCCGGCGAGACGCACGGTGGCGGCTCGGTGGCCGCCGCCGGCGTCGAGGTCAACGAGGCCAACTTCGAACAAGAAGTACTGCTGCGCTCCAACCAGGTGCCAGTGGTCGTGCTGCTGTGGTCGCCGCGCAGTGATGTCTGCCTTCAGCTGGCCGACCTCTTGTCCGACCTGGCCGCCGCCGACAACGGCAAATGGTCGCTGGCCAGCGTCAACGTCGACGTGGCTCCCCGGGTGGCGCAGATCTTCGGCGCCGAGGTGGTCCCCACCGTCGTGGCATTGGGTGCCGGACAACCGCTTTCCAGCTTTCAGGGCGTGCAGCCGCCGGAGCAGTTACGCCGCTGGATCGACTCGCTGCTGTCGGCCACTGCTGGAAAGCTCGGCGGCGCAGCCGATTCCGACGAGCCGGAAGAAGTGGATCCGGCTCTCGCGCAGGCCCGCCAGCAGCTCGAGGACAACGACCTCGGGGCGGCGCTCGACTCGTATCAGGCGATCCTGGACGCCGACCCGAACGATGCCGAAGCCAAAGGCGCAGTGCGCCAAATCGTGTTTCTGATGCGGGCGACCGCGCAGTCGCCGGATGCGGTGCCCGTCGCCGATGCCGCACCGGATGACATCGAGGCGGCATTTGCCGCCGCTGATGTCCAGATCCTGAGTCAAGATGTGGAAGGCGCGTTCGGCCGTCTGGTCGGGTTGGTGCGGCGCACGGCCGGTGACGAGCGGACGTCGGTGCGCACGCGGCTGATCGAGCTGTTCGAGCTGTTTGATCCCGCCGACCCGGAAGTCGTCGCGGGACGACGCAACCTCGCTAACGCGCTGTACTAGGCGGCTTTTCGGGTTCGAGCCACAGCGCTGACATCGGCGGCAGTGCCAGCACCGTCGATGCTGGGCGGCCATGCCACGGCGCATCGGTCGCGTCGACGCCGCCCAAGTTTCCGATCCCGCTGCCGTGGTAGACGGTCGCGTCGGTGTTGAGCACCTCGCGCCACCGTCCGGAGCTGGGCAGGCCCAGACGGTAGCCGCTGTGCTCAGCGCCGGCGAAGTTGAACACACAGGCCATCACCGAGCCGTCGCTGCCGTACCGCAGAAAACTCAGCACGTTGTTGGCGGAGTCGTTGGCGTCGATCCAGGAGTAGCCCTCGGGCTTGATGTCCTGACTCCACAGCGCCGATGAACGGCGATAGATCGAGTTGAGGTCCTGCACCAATCGCGAAATTCCGGTGGAGAAACTGTTCTCGTCGAGCTGGAACCAGTCGACGCCGCGCTCCTGGGACCATTCGGCACGCTGTCCGAATTCCTGGCCCATGAACAGCAACTGCTTGCCCGGGTGTGCCCACTGGTAGGCCAGCAGGCTGCGCAGCCCGGCCGCCTTCACGTGGTCGTTGCCAGGCATCCGGCCCCATAGTGTGCCCTTGCCGTGCACGACCTCGTCGTGGCTGATCGGCAGCACGAAGTTCTCGCTGAACGCATAAAGCATCGAGAAGGTGATCGCGTGGTGGTGATAACTGCGGTACACCGGATCGCGACTGATGTAGTCGAGCGTGTCGTGCATCCAGCCCATGTTCCATTTCATCGAAAAGCCCAGGCCGCCAACGGTCGTCGACCTTGTGACGCCCGGCCACGAGGTTGACTCCTCGGCGATTGTGACGATCCCGGGCGCCGCCTTGTGGGCCGTGGCGTTCATCTCCTGCAGGAACTGCACGGCCTCGAGGTTCTCCCGGCCGCCGTGGATGTTCGGTGTCCAGCCACCTTCCGGGCGTGAGTAATCGAGGTAGAGCATCGACGCGACGGCGTCCACTCGCAGTCCGTCGATGTGGTACTGCTCGAGCCAGTACAGCGCGTTGGCCACCAGGAAATTGCGCACCTCG
>Ga0302326_10031232_pt1 | contig 10641 bp, 8 predicted proteins | sample Palsa_T0_3_FD_202264 | JGI IMG/M metagenome (GOLD analysis project Ga0302326, IMG submission 202264) | Peat permafrost microbial communities from Stordalen Mire near Abisko, Sweden - Palsa_T0_3 | ecosystem: Environmental > Terrestrial > Soil > Palsa > Peat permafrost | place: Sweden: Abisko...
GGTCCGGGTCGACCTGCGGCCGCTTGAGGCGGAGGCGGAGCCGGGGCCGGGGCCGTCGGCTGGCGACGCGGCGGGCTCCCTCGGCCTGATCGCTGTTCGCTCGGTCACCGCGATGACCGGATACCTCTATCCGGACCGGGTCGACGTCGAGCCGGTAGCCGATGGCTTTGTCACCGGCGACATCGGCCGCATGACGCCGGACGGGCTCGTGATCGTGGGCCGGCTGGCCAACTGCGTCAACGTCGGCGGTACGAAGGTGAGCCCGGAAGAGGTCGAGGCCGTGTTGCTGGAGTTCCCGGCCGTGCGGTCCTGCCTGGTCGACGGTGAACCGGACGAATGGCGTGGCCAGCGGATCAGGGCCACGGTGACTCCGGCCGACGTTGACCTGTCGGCGCTGCGGGCGTTCTGCCGGGAGCGGCTCTCAGGGCCGAAGCAGCCGAGCCGGTTCGTCAGCGTCGACAACCTCGAAACCACCGCGACCGGAAAGGTGATTCGCGGCCAGGCGGTGGCCGCCAGCTCTCCGCGCTAGGAACGCGCGGGACCCTCATAGGAAACTCGGTCAGATCGGCCACATCACAGCAAAGTTCCACAAAGCCCCTAGAACTCCCGCCGTGACTTGGCCATTCGTGTCACTATTGGTCACCTTGGGGTCCGGTTCTTTTGGGATGAGGAGCGATCTGATCCCTCCGGCGTCTGGTGCAGGCCCGGCTGAGCGCTGAGCTCAGCCGATTTGTAGGGGGACAGGTTGGATTTTTCGCTCAGCGCGGAGCAGCAGGAGCTGAAGGAGGCGGCCATCGCCTTCGCCCGCCGCGAGCTCGATCAGGATCTCGCCGCCCGCGATGACGCGGGCGAGTTCTCCCCGGACTCGTGGCGCGCCTGCGCCAAGTTCGGGATCCAGGGGCTGCCGATCCCGGCCGAGCTCGGCGGCGGCGGCGCCGACATCCTGACGACGGCCGTGGTCATGGAGGCCCTGGGCTACGGGTGTCACGACAACGGGCTCATCTTCTCGCTCAACGCGCAGATGTGGACGCTCGAGCTGCCGCTGGTGAAGTTCGGCACCCCGGCCCAGCAGCAGAAGTACCTGCCCGGACTGATGGCGGGGGACATCATCGGCGTGCAGGGGGTCACCGAGCCCGACGCCGGGTCCGATGTGTACGGCATGCGGACGCGGGTCGAGCGCAAGGGCGACGACTACGTTCTGAACGGGACCAAGACGTACATCACGAACGCCCCGATCGCCGACATGATCGTGGTCTTCGCCGCGCACCCGGGCAAGCCGCCGATGTCGGGCCTGTCCGCTTTCCTGGTGGAGAAGGGGACGCCCGGGTTCTCGGTCAGCCGCGACATGCCCAAGATGGGCATCAGGACGTCGCCGATGGGCGAGGTCGTGCTCGACGACTGCGTCGTCCCGGCCGAGAACCGGCTCGGGCCGGAGGGTGCCGGGATGGCCATCTTCAACTCGTCGATGACGTGGGAGCGGAGCTGCATCCTGGCCAGCGCCGTGGGCGTGATGCAACGCCAGCTCGAGGCGTCGGTCAAGTACGCGCGGATGCGCAAGCAGTTCGGCCAGCCGATCGGTAAGTTCCAGGCCGTATCGGGCAAGATGGCCGATATGTACCTGCGGCTCGAGGCCGCCCGGCTGCTGATCTATCAGGCGGCCTGGCTCGGCCAGCAGGGCAAGCCGGCCCTGGCCGAGGCGGCGGCGGCCAAGCTGTTCACCAGCGAGGCGTGGGTGGCGTCGAGCCTGGACGCGATTCAGATCCACGGGGCCTACGGCTACACGAAGGAGAGCGGCGTCGAGCGCGACCTGCGGGACGCCGTCGCCAGCACCATCTACTCAGGCACCTCCGAGATCCAGCGGGTCATCCTGGCCCGGATGCTGGGCCTCTGAGCCACCCTGAGCCCGGGAGAGGAAAGTAGTAGAGCAATGGCGTATCTGCTGCAGCAGCTGCTGACAGATAGCGCGGCGCGGGCGCCCGAGCGGCCGGCGGTGGCGGTCGGAGAGCGGAGCCTCAGCTACCACGAGCTCGACCGGCTGAGTAACCAGGTCGCCCGCGCGCTGGTGGCCCAGGGAGTGGCCCCGGGCGACCGGGTGGGGATCCTCGCCCCCAAGTCGGCCGCCGCGGTGGTGGCCGTGTACGGGGCGCTCAAGGCCGGGGCCTGCTACGTCCCGCTCGACCCGAAGTCGCCCGCCCCCCGGCTGACCGCCATCATGGCCGACAGCGGCATCGCCGTCGTGCTGGCCGACCAGGCGACCGCGGGCCAGGCGGTCGGGCTGGCCGACAGCGTCCCCCAGCTGCGGGCCGTGGTCGTGACCGGGCCGCACTGGGGCCGCGCGGCCGCCGCCGGGCCGGAATCCGAGCCGGGCCCGCGGGATCCGGTCGTCGTGCCGTGGGACGCGGTGCTGGCCGAGCCGGACGAGGCGGTGGCGGACGGCCAGGCGATCGACGCCGATCTCGCCTACATCCTGTACACCTCCGGGTCGACCGGGACGCCGAAGGGCGTGATGATCTCGCATCGCGCCTCGCTCACGTTCGTCGAGTGGGCCGCGTCCTGCACCGGCCTGACCGAGCAGGACCGCGTCTGCAGCCCGGCCCCGCTCCACTTCGACCTCTCGGTCTTCGACGTCTTCGCCAGCTGCCAGGCCACCGCCTGCATGGCCGTCGTCCCCGAGATGACGGCGATGTTCCCGGCCCGGCTGGCGCAGTGGATCGAGCGCGACCGGATCTCCGTCTGGTACTCGGTGCCGTCGGTCCTGACCATGCTCGTCACCTACGGCAACCTGCGGGGATTCGACCTGTCGGGGCTGCGGACGATCATCTTCGCGGGCGAGGTCTTCCCGGCCAAGCACCTCAACGGGCTGATGGCCGAGCTGCCGCACGCGCGCTTCCTCAACTGGTACGGGCCGACCGAGACCAACGTCTGCACCTGGTACGAGGTCCCGGCCGGCACGACCGGGCTGACTGCCCCGGTCCCGATCGGTCGGGCTTGCGCCAACACCGACGCGTTCGCGGTCACCGACGCGGGCGGCCGGGTGTCCAAGCCCGGGGACGAGGGCGAGCTCTACGTGCGCGGCTCCGGGCTGATGCGCGGCTACTGGGGCGATCCCGCCAAGACCGGCCGGATGCTGGTCGGGAACCCCTTCCAGTCCGCCCACGACGAGCTCGCCTACCGGACCGGCGACCTGGTCACCCTGGACGACGAGGGCAACTTCGTGTTCCTCGGCCGCCGGGACGGCATGGTGAAGACGCGCGGCTACCGGGTCGAGCTCGGGGAGGTCGAGACCGCGCTCTACGGTCATCCGGCCGTCCGCGAGGCGGTGGTGCTGCCGGTGCCTGACGAACTGCTCGGCAGCCGGCTGCGGGCGTTCATCTCCGCCGAGGGCGAGCTGACCCGCGAGGAAGTCCTCGACCACTGCCGTCGGCGGCTTCCGGCGTATATGGTGCCGGACGTGGTGGAATTCTGCGCGGCGCTGCCGAGGACCTCCACCGGCAAGATCGACCGCGCCCTGCTCGCGGGGACGTAGCCAGATGAACATGAGTAAGCAGTAGCGCACTATGGAGGACAGTTAATTGGAAGCGGTCATCAACGACTACATCAGCCGGGAGCTCGTCCAGGACGCGTCCCTGCTGCCGCTTGAGAACACGACCCAGCTGCTTGAGACGGGCATCCTCGACTCGCTGAGCCTGCTCCGGCTGGTGATTTTCGTCCAGGAGCAGTTCGGCATCGTGGTGGACGACCTGGATCTGGTTCCCGAGCATTTCGCCAGCGTGGACGACATCTGCTCGTACCTCCGTTCGGTGTCCGGAGGAAAAGCGGGCCAGGCCAGCGCCCGTGGCTGAGGCCGGAGCGAAGGCGGGGCTGTGGCTTCGCCGGGCGGAGGGTTTTGCCTACTGGTCGGTGATCGCGCCGGTGGCGGCGTGCCTGCCGGGTCGGCTTGCCTACCGTGCTGCCACCCTGCGAGGTGACCTGAATCACTGGCTGTGGCCGCACAAGCGCTCCGAGATCGTCCGCGACCTGCGCCAGGTGCTGGGCGACGAGGTCAGCCAGGAAGAGGCCGAACGCCTCGCCCGCGACCTCTTCCGGTACCGCTCGTGCGAGATCATGGACCTGATGCGGGCGCGCGGCAGCGCCCGGTCGCTGCGGAAGCTGGTCGAGATCCAGGGCATCGAGCACCTGGAGGCGGCGCTGGCCGGGGGCAAGGGCGCGATCCTCTGCACCGGCCACTTCGGCTCCCACCAGAACGGCTTCTCGGTCCTCAACGCCAGCGGCTACCCGGTCACCACGATCGGTCGCTGGGACTGGAAATACGACACCACCGTGTCCCCGGCCGAACGACGGTTCTGGACCCTGGCGTTCTCCCGGCGCGTGGTCCGCCACCGGCGGCGGCCGCACCTGGAGCCGTGGCCGGGGCGGTTTCAGGTCGCGGTCCAGGCCGCGGCGGCGCTGCGCGAGAACGAGTTCGTGACGATCTGCAGCGACGCCGGGCCGCTGGCCGCCGACCAGCCCCGCAGCCTCGAGCTTCCCTTCCTCGGGCAGAAGGCGAGGATGCTGCCCGGTGTGGTCTCCATCGCCAAGCTGACCGGCGCCCCGGTGCTCATGGTCTTCATCCACCGCTCGGCCGACTACCGGCACCAGACGCTGGAGATCTCGCCCCCGGTGTCGATGCAGGGTGACACCGAGACCGCGTTCGAGCGCGTCGTGGCGGCGATAGACGCCGCCATCCAGAGAAATCCCGCCAGCTGGAACCTGTGGTTCGAGAACGACGTCCTGGCCCGGCTCGGACTGGTCCCGGCGACGCCCCCGGCGGAAACGGCCGACGAGCTCCAGCAGTCCACCAGGTAGGAATGGGGCACTTTGCTATGAGCATGGCCAGTTCCGAATGCACCGTCGTGATGGCGACCTACAATGGCGCCAAGTACCTCGCAGAGCAACTCGACAGTCTCGACCAGCAAACGGTCCCTCCCGCTCGCCTCATTGTCAGCGACGACGGTTCCTCGGACGATACTAAAGAGATTCTCGCCGCCTATGCGAAGAAGGCCGCGTTCGAGGTGACGTTGGTCGACGGCCCGCGGCAGGGTTACGCGGAGAATTTCTGGTCCGCCGCTCAGCTGGCCCAGACCAGATACCTGGCCTGGGCCGATCAGGACGACGTCTGGCACCCGCACAAGATTGAAAAATGCGTGCAGGCCCTCAGGGACTTCGAGGCGGATTTTGTCGCTCACCCGGCCGCGGTGGTCGACAGCCAGCTCCGGCCACTGGGCCGAACTCTTCCGCCTTACCGGAGCACGCGGGTTCTCGCTGCCGCCGAAGGGAGCCCGTTCGATACTCCGCCCGGACTCGTCTGTGTTTTCAAGCGGGAGCTGCTGAGCGAAGTGGACTGGGCCGCCCGGCCGCTCTCGCATATGCACGAGCGCCAGATCGGACACGACCAGGCGGTCGAGCTAATCGCCTACGCATTCCATCGCCGAGTTCGGCTGATCGAGAGCCTGGCGTCTTATCGCCAGCATGCTTCGAATACGCAGGGAGATCCCAGGGTTCACGGACTGGCCCGGCAGACCTCCACCGCTTTGCAGGTCTCGGCCGACAACTACGCAATTTTCGCCAGCCGGGCGCAAGGTTACGCCGACTACATCGCCAAGATATCGAATGCCGGCGATGCGGCCGTTCGCGCCTTCCAAGCCGCGGCCGAACGCGCGCAGTACCGCGCAGACATCAGGAACGGCAAGAATTTCTACGTCCGGCTGCGATCATTGATCGAAGCCACGAGCAAGGGAACCTATCGTTCTCGGGACAATGGCGGATTCGGCACGCCGGCGTTCGTCAACGACAGCCTCGCCTCGGTTATCTCCGGGATGCACCGAGCCGGCTGAGACGCCAAGCACGAAAACTGGCAGAGGACGCGGGATTCGAACCCGCGAGGGGTTGCCCCGAACACGCTTTCCAAGTCTGTTGCCGGGCGTTCACCCTGGATCAGCGCCGTCCGTGACCTTGGCCACCGGATCGAGCCGATACTAGCCGAACGTCGCCGGACGCTGGCGAATGAGACCAGAACTGAGACCAGCAAGTGGAGACCTTGGCCTGGTCCCGAGCACACTAGTGCCGTAGCAGATTAGGTTTGCCCGGCTGGGACTTCCGTCTCGGGTGCTGATCGCCGAGACCGGGCCGGTGGGTGAACGGAGAAACCCCCTTGGATGGAACTGATGGCCGAGCGACGGCGCAAGACCCTGGTTATCTGCCGCCGCTGCCACGAGGACATCCACGCTGGCCGGGCAACCACGCCCTACCCGAAATGATCACTGGAGAGCAGGGTGCGAGGAAACCCGCAAGCCCTGTTGGGAAGAGACCGACGGAAAAGGACCTGGCCAAGGGCACCTCGCCGGCGGTCCACTTCACTCGGCGGGCAGGTCGGCGAAACCCACCGGGAGCAACCCCGGCAGGGCGCCCCGGCCTGACCCAACCGGACGCATAGCGGACGGCAGAAGAAGCTACCCGGCCCCGCGAAGCGATCAGCAACACGCCCAGCGTGGAGATCGGGACGGGACCCGGAGGATGTGCAGCATCGTCGTCCGCAGCGCCTCGCGTAGTTCATCGTCGGACAGGTCGGCCAGCTCCGGCAGGTACCCAGGGATGACGGACACGGCCGTGAAGGCGAGCCGCTCGGTGGCGGTAGGGTTGTCGCCGAAGATCAGTTCGAGGGCGCGCCGGCGCACCGAGAGCGGCTCCTCGTCGAGCTTTTCCCGCCTGGCGGCAGGATCGGTTGACGTCAGGGCGTACTGGCGGTTCGCGACGAAGAACTCGACGAAACCGTTCACCACGTGCTCGACCCGGGCCCGGCGCCCGCGTATCGCGGCCGCCTCGTCAAGCAGCGTTTTGAGCTGCTGCACTCCGGCCAGGATGATCTCGTGCCTGATGTCGACCTTGGCGGGGAAGTGGTAGTAGACGGCGGCCTTGGTCAGCCCCATCTCGTCGGCGATCATCTGCAGCGAGGTCGCGTCGTAGCCATGCTCGGCGAACAGCCGCTGCGCTGTCTCAAGGATCTGACGCCTCGTCCGTTCGGCTTGCGCTGCCCGGGTGGACGTAGCCCGTACCGGCGTCGCCATCGAGGACTCCTCACTGGTTGAACTAAATCGGAGTATACATCCCGACGGCCGGTGATTCACTAGCTGTACGGCCGGTTAGTCGCTTGCCAGTCGACAAGCAACTCACCGGACCATCGGCTAGTGATTCACTTGACGTTTGGCTAGTGAATCGCCTAGCGTCGGACCCGATACCCATCCCGTACTCCACCTCCGGAGTTGCTTCATGGCGAGCTATTTGTACCGACTTGCCCGTTTCGCCTACCTGCGAAGGCGGCTAGTCCTGGGGCTCTGGCTGGCAGCGGCCATCGCCGCCATCGCGATCGCCCAGGCCAGCGGCGGTAAGACGAACGACACCTTCAGCATCCCCGGCACCGAGTCGCAGAACGCGGCGGCCGTGCTGACCAGCAAGTTGCCGGCCTTCAGCGGCGGCTCGACCTCGATCGTCTTCGCCACCCGTAGTGCCGCCAACACCGGAACTGGCAAGGTCACCGGCGCGGCCGACAAGGCGGCGATCGAGTCCGCCATGGCGGGCCTCAAATCGATCCCGCAGGTCTCCGTTGTCACCACGCCCTTCCAGAGCAAGCTGATATCGCCGAGCGGCACGATCGCGCTCGGCTCGGTTCAGTGGTCGGTGCCGGCGTCGAGCGTGACGGACGCGAGCCTCAACGCCGTCAAGGCAGCGATGGCGCCGGTGCAGGCCAAAGGCGTCCAGGTCGAGTACAACGGCAGCGTGTACCCCGGCTACCGGGTGGCGGTCTCAGAGACACCCGAGCTGATCGGCATCATCATCGCGTTCATCATCTTGATGATCACCTTCGGCGCCTTCGCGGCCGCCGGCATGCCGATCCTCGGCGCGATCGTCGGCGTGATCACCACGCTGATGGGCATCACCGCCGTCGCGTCGGTGGTGACGATCGCGTCCGCGTCGACCACCGTCGCGCTGATGCTCGGGCTGTCCTGCGGCATCGACTACGGCCTGTTCATCCTGTCCAGGCACCGGGCCAACTTGCTCAACGGCGTGACGCCGGAGGAGTCGGTGCCGCTTGCCGTGGGCACGGCGGGCAGTGCCGTCGTGTTCGCCGGCCTGACGGTGATGATCGCGCTGTGCGGCCTGACCGTGGTCGGCATCCCGTTCCTGACCGTCATGGGCCTGGCCGCCGCGGCATCCGTCGCCGTCGCGCTGCTGATCGCGCTGACGCTGGTGCCGGCCCTGCTCGGCTTCGCGGGCATGAAGGTCGCCAAGTTCACCAGGCTGCCACTGCTCGGCGCGCGCGCCGAGCAGACCGCCCGCCGTTCCGCCGCGGACCCGGAGAGCCCGGCCGGCGCCCGGTGGGCCAGGTTCGTCGTGCGGCGCCGAGTGCCCGTGCTCATCGGCGCGATCGCCCTGCTCGGCGCGCTCGCGATTCCCGCTTTGTCTATCCAGTTGGGCCTGCCGGGCGCCGGATCCGACCCCGCAAGCTCCACCGACCGCCAGGCCTACGACCTCACCACCGAAGGCTTCGGCGCCGGCTTTAACGGCGCGCTTCTGATCGTCGCCCAGGACGTGCACAGCCCCGCGGCCACCAGCCAGATGGCGGCGGCGCTCACGAAGCTGCCCGACGTCGCCACAGTGACCCCGGTGACCACGCAAAACGACATCTCGCTGATCAAGGTGATCCCGAAGAGCGGGCCGAACGACCCGGTCACCGCCACCCTGGTGAACACGATCCGCGGTGACCGCACCGCGATCGAGGGCAACACGGGCGCGCACATCCTGGTCGGCGGCACTACGGCGTCCAACATCGACGTCTCATCCAAGCTGTCGGGCGCCCTGCCAATCTTCCTGATCGTCGTGGTCGGCCTGGCGTTCGTCCTGCTGACCTTCGCCTTCCGGACGATCCTGGTGCCGATCAAGTCCATCCTCGGCTTCCTGCTGTCGATGGCCGCGGCGCTCGGCGCGCAGGTCGCGATGTTCCAGTGGGGCTGGGGCCAGCACATCTTCGGCATCACCCCAACGGAGACGATCAGCTTTCTGCCGATCATCATGCTGGCGATCATCTTCGGCCTGTCCAGCGACTATGAGGTGTTCGTCGTGTCGCGGATCAAGGAGGAGTTCACAAAGAAGGGCGACGCCCGCCGCGCCGTGGCCGGGGGCACCGGGCAATCGGCCCGCGTGGTAACCGCCGCGGCCCTGATCATGTTCTCCATCTTCGTGGCCTTCATGTTCACCAGCAACCCGACCATCAAGGCGATCGGCTTCAGCTTCGCCGTCGGCGTCTTCCTTGACGCGTTCGTCGTCCGTCTCACGCTGGTGCCGGCCGTCATGGCGATCATCGGATCAATGATCTGGTACCACCCGCGGTGGTTCGCCAGGTACGTCCCCGACGCCGACATCGAGGGCAAGCGCCTGGACGAAAGGCTCGCGGAGGGGTCGCTCGCCAGGGAGCGGACCCCCGTGGGCAGCTGAGGGAACCACGCGCCCGTTCGGAAAATTCAAAAGCGTTATCCCGAACGGGCGCGTGCTCCGCGCCCACCGCACCATCCCCGGGCCGACCCGAGGGACAGGCCATGAACCCGGTGGCCAGCGGAGCCTGGTCCGCTGGCCACCAACCCGCAACGTCGGTGGGGTCCGCCCCGGTCCGCCCCGGTCGGCCCCAGCTTCCCGGCGCCACTCAGGTGCCGTGGTCATGCCAGCAAGGCCCGGGCGCGCGGATCAGCCGACATCGGCGCCCGCCTCGACACCGACACAATGGAACCCGGCGACGCGGCCAAGGCCGTCGACGCGCTCGTCATGGCCACCAAACGCACCCCATGATCAGTCCCGAAGGACCACAGCCCCGGACGAGTCAAGCCCTGGACATCGTCGTGCCCGCGTTGACGCTGCCAGACAGCACCGGAGCCATCGACCACGAGGCATCTCCCAGTACGCCAAGCGGGCCGCCGCGACCTGGACCGACTACTTCATCCTGTCCGCCAGCGCGGAAGTGGAAGTGCTGGCGGCCGGCCCACCCGCCGACTGGGCGGCGATCTGGCTGATGCACGGCCAACAGGCAGAAGCAGGCCCGTGAAACCTGGTGCTGAGTCCATGCTGACACCCGTGACCTGCTCGCCGTGGTGCGCCAGACCGCCGACCGCTGCCTGGCCGAGATTCCCGAGCGAGACGACTTCGTCCACTACGACTTCACCCTCGCCAACCTGCTCACCACCGGCCGGGGCATCAGCGGCGTGGTCGACATCAACCCGCCCGCGCTCACCGGCGACCGGGCGTTCGACCTAGCGACCATGCTGTTCTACCTCTATGACCGCCATGACATCCGTGAGCAGTTGCGCGGCCGCGCACTCGAGCGCACCAGCAGGCGCGCGCTCAGCGCCTACCTCGCGCACATGCTGCTCCGACAAGTCGACTGGTCCCTGCGCCATCACCCCGGGACCCCCTCCACCACGCACCACCTGCACCTGGCCTGGCTGGTCGCGGCCGACCTGACTGAGCGGCCATAAGACAAGTACCCGAATAACCCCTTCTGCGCGCCTCGGCCAGAAGACGCCTAGCGCCCTGACGGCGGCCATATCGGCGGTTATC
>Ga0302326_10031234_pt1 | contig 10641 bp, 10 predicted proteins | sample Palsa_T0_3_FD_202264 | JGI IMG/M metagenome (GOLD analysis project Ga0302326, IMG submission 202264) | Peat permafrost microbial communities from Stordalen Mire near Abisko, Sweden - Palsa_T0_3 | ecosystem: Environmental > Terrestrial > Soil > Palsa > Peat permafrost | place: Sweden: Abisko...
TCGTACGCAGTCCAGTCATGCACGACCGCCCTAAAACCGCGGTGATTCCTTGGAATACACCGGTTGCCGGAAAGGTGGGAAATTCAGGATCGTTCAACTTCGGCTTTGGATTTGTAACCACGCTCAGCGCGCGTCACATTCCCGACGGTACGGGAGCTGCCGCATTCCGGCACCTCAATCACATGCACTGGAATTTCGGCCTCGACGGGACCTTTGATGGCGCTCTTGCCCTGGGAGGACGGGTGAACATCACTGGCGGCGCGGTAAACCACAGCAAGATGTTCGGCGGTATCGACCCGGCGAACCCGCCGATGCACGGCGGCGCCATCGCGAATGACAGCTTCCACACGACGGACACTTAGAGCGGGCAGCCATGGAAACTAATATCTCCAGATATCCTTCGGATGCACTGCCTCAGGGTGGGCCGGCCTTAGTGGTCACTGCGACGCAGGAGTCCCTCGCTGCTTCCCAGTTGTATCGGCGCGGAATGAGTTCGCCCCTCCGCTGCCCGGCGGATGTTCCGGTCACGGCGATCATCCGAACACCGGTGCTGTCTACAGCAGACGTAGTCGCCGCCACGGCCGGCGAATGGATAGCTTCGCTGCTCACGGTCGAGTTGGAGATTCGCAAGTTCGACGGACCTCTGGCGGCCAACGATCCTTGGATTGCGCTGATCGCCGTCGGATTGGGGAGCTTGCAACGCGGCTCCTATGAGGTTGCGGTGCGGACTACGCTGTTGAGCTTCACCGATTTGCACCATCCCGAAACCGCCGGCGGCTCGTCCATCACCGAGCAAGAATTCTCTTTTACGTGTAACTGAGGAACAAGTAATATGTCGGACGGCTTTCCCAACAAACCGAAGATCCTGCGTGGCGCGTTCGTTGAATTTGGACTGAGCCTGCCGCCGTTGGTGGTGGTGTTCCAGTTCAACCCTCTGCAGCTGACGCGCAACCGCAGCCTGTCGTTCGCCGTGCCCAATCCGCCGCCACCACCGCCAGGGAGCAAGGTTCCAGTGAGCCAGGCGCCCACGCGGACCCTACGTCAGTTTCACGGGCAGTTCAGCAATTTGCTCGACCTGCAAAAGCAGCAGCTGGTGACAGTGCAGGAACAGACGATTGGCTTCGATATTCGTCTCGACGCCACCGACAAGCTGGATGACGGCGACACCATCACTGAGCAGTTCGGCATCGCGCCGCAGATCTCCACCCTGGAACTAATGGTGTATCCCAAGGACGAGAGCCTGACCGCCAAACTGGTCAGTGCATTGTTGTCGCCGGGCAACACCCAGGGCTTCAGTTTTACTCGAGGTTCCAACCCTCCCATGATTCTGTTTATCTTCGGGCGCAAGCGGGTGCTGCCCGTCAACATCAACAGCATGAATATCACGGAGACGGAATTCGCCACCGACCTGAATCCCATCCGTGCCACTGTGTCCGTGAACCTGACGGTGATCGAAGGCAAGAGCGTTCCCTACCTCTACTCCAAGGCCATGGTGGAGGCGATGTCAGCGCTGAACCTGGCCAACATCTCGAGCGTTGCGAATGTGGTGATTCCCGGATAGTCATGTTCAACAAGATTTCGCGTTATCGCAAGTTGCCGACGGTGGTCGTTCCGGACGCGGAGGGGCGTCAGCTACCCAGCAGTGAGCTGCGTCTGCTGCCCACGGTGACCGGCAGTTATCTGCACACCGTGGCATTAGGAGACCGTTTGGACGCGTTAGCGAACCAGTACTATAGGCAGCCGCTGCAATGGTGGAACATCGCCGATGCCAATCCCGCCTTCCTTTCTCCACTTGCTCTGCTCAGCCAGGATTCCGTGACCACGACCCGTTTTCCTGTGAGCGTAGGCGGCACTCCCCCGTGGTCCAATCTCTTCCCGGCACTGCAAGCTGTCGTGGGAGTGGAGAACATCGCGGTGGAGCAAGAGGTCCAACTGGTACAGCAACAGGTGACCGTGGCCGGACAGACGATTACAGCCTGGGTGGAGCAGATCACATGGGTCGTGGTGGTTACCTACAACAACGTAAATGTGACCGCTGAAGCCCTCACCTCTGTCATTGAGGCAGTGGGGTTTCAGGTTATGCCATTTGTGGATGTAAACCAGGTGGGACAGGACATCATCATTCCACCAAAGCCGATCGGATAACCCCCATGGCATTCGACAACTTGAAGATCGAATTCGATGGTAGCGAAATTTCGCAGCTCTACTGCGACCTTGTCAGTCTCGAAGTGGAGCTCGATGTCGAGCTGGCGGGAATGTTTCGCATGCATATATCGCTGCTGCTGGATGCCGACGGCACGTGGACTTATATCGACGATCCTCGCCTCACCATCTGGACGCAAGTGGTCGTGACCGCCGGATTGGATGACGATAGCGAGCAATTGATCTCCGGCTACATCACCCATATCCGGCCGGCCTTCGGGGTGGGCCTGGACGACAACACGCTGGAGATCTGGGGACTGGATACCAGCGTGTTGTTGGACCGCGAGGACGTTTTGAAGGATTGGCCGAGCAAGAAAGACAGTGACATCGCGAGCGAGATCTTCAACACCTATGGACTCACGCCGGAAGTGGATGACACCGTGGTCATCCACGACGAAAACGTCTCGACCATCATTCAGAGGGAGACGGATATTCGCTTCCTTAAGCGCCTGGCTTTGCGCAATGGCTATGAGTGCTATGTCGACGGTGATACCGGCTATTTCCAGCTACCGCAGTTAGGCGGTACACCGCAACAGGTGCTGGCCGTTCAATTCGGCGACGACACCAACGTCAACCGCTTTCAACTCGATGTGAACGCGCTTGTAACCGCGGATGTTTCCATGTCGCAGGTCGATCACAACACCAAGCAAGTGCTAGAGGCTGATTCGGTTCCCGGAAGCCAGGAGGCGCTCGGAGCCAGCGATTCAGACAGCTTCCTGGGTACGAATGAAACCTCCGCGCTGGTATACATCGGCAAAACGGTGGCTACCGGCAATCCCGAGATGACGGCCTTGTGCCAGGGCCTCTACAACGACGGCGAGTGGTTCGTCACTGGCGAAGGCGAGGTGGCCGCGAACCAGTACGGAAACATTCTCATGCCGCGCGCGACGGTGACTATCAAGGGGATTGGCGAAACATACAGCGGTATCTACTACGTCACTCACGTCAATCACGTCTTCAATGCGGACGGCTATGTGCAACGTTTCAAAGTCAAGCGCAATGGCCTGATGCCGACCGGCGCGGAAGATTTTTCTGACAATGGAGGAGGGCTGTTCGCCGGCTTATGAACCTGGAAAGGTTGATCGCGGATCTGGCGGAGAAGGTCGAGCACCGCTTCTACGGGAAGTACCGTGGGATCGTAGTGGACAACCAGGATCCGGTAAAACTCGGACGTTTGAAACTCAACGTTCCCAGCGTACTCGGAAGCGACGTGGTGACAGGCTGGGCTACTCCCTGCGCGCCCTACGGCGGCGCAGCCGACGTTGGGTTTCTGTTTATTCCCGATGTCGGCGCGGGAGTTTGGGCGGAGTTCGAGGAGGGGGATTTGGAGTTTCCGATTTGGAGTGGCGCCTTTTGGAGTCAGCCTAATTCAACCACCGAAATACCCAAACCGAACCAAGACAGCGACGGGAGCGAGAAGAGCGACGTTCAGGATCCGCCGACCTCGAAAATCATTAAGACGGCCAAGGGGCACACACTGCAATTCGAGGATGCCGACGGTGCGGAGATGATCCTGCTGCGGGAAGGCGCGAAAGGACACTTTCTCACCATGGATGCGAACGGAATCACGGTGACCGATGCCAATAACAACAGCATTCAATTCACGTCCGAGGGCATCACGATAACCGATGCCAACAACAATGCGATCGAGATGACGAGCAGCGGCTTCACCATCACCGCGGCAGTGCCGTTCAAGATTGACGCCAGCGGACAAACCATAACGATTATCGGCAGTTCGATTGCCTTGCAGCAGGGGTGAAGCATGGGAAAGCTCGTGGTGGTGCAAGGCGACGCGGTGAAAGGGACGGATACACACACGGTGGCGGGCTCTGCAACCAATCCCGCCGCCCCGCCGCCGACTTTGCCTTATGCAGGCACTGGCAGCTATACCTACAACGGAGCCATGACGCAGGCACTGAGTACTTTGGTAAAAATCGGCGGCCAGCCCGTCGCGTTGGAGACGAGTCAAAGTTCCTTAAATCCGGGAGAGTTGACCGGTGGCGGTCACGCTCCGGCGGCGGGTTCCGATTTCATTCCGCCAACGCCGGCGCCGATCCCGGCCACCTTAGCGTTCCTCCCCCCGATTCAGGGGATTGGAATTCCGAACGCAGCTTCGGGCAGCGCATTGCTGACGATCGGCGGGGTCAAGGTTTTGCTCGATGGTGACAAGATCGACACCTGTGACGGCACCGGATCGGCGAACTCGACGGTGACGGCATCAGGGCAAAGTTTTGTGAGTTGTTCTGCGTAGGCGGAAGAAAGAGAAAGAGGCATGGCAACAGGCTTTGGCTTCCCGTTCGGCGTGAACCCAGCTGGCTCCATCGTCCCTGATCCGGACGAGAACGTTGACTTGCGGGGAAACATTATCCAGGTGCTGTTTACCAATCCGGGCGAGCGGGTCAATCAACCCGATTTCGGTTGCGGGCTATTTAGCCTGGTCTTCGATCCGGCGAACACGATTCTGGCGGCAGCGATGGAATTCACCGTGGGCGCGGCGCTCACCCGCTGGCTGGGTGATCAGATCCTGGTAAATGCAGTCAACGTGACCACGGCGGACGAGACGGTAACGGTGGAAGTGGCTTACATCAGCCGGGCGGACCTTACGCAGCAGGCGGTTCGCGTCAGTTTTCGGTGAGGATCAACTATGGCGAACATCGTACAAGTCGGCGGCAGTCCGGTAGTCGACTACATGGCGCGCGACTACAGCAGTCTGCTCCAGGCCATGTACAACCAGATTCCGTCCAAGCTGCCGGAGTGGACTGACTTCAACAACCAAGCCGACTTCGGCAATGTGCTTTTGGAGATGTTCTCCTACATCGGTGACATCCTGAGCTATTACCAGGACCGGGTGGCCAACGAGAGCTACCTGGGCACGGCGCAGACCCGGCGCAGCATCATTCAGCACCTGAGCCTGATCGGCTATACGCTGTCTACCGCCGTGCCCGCCGCTGCCAGCCTTACTGTAACCGTGGCGGCTACGGTGAGTTCCGTGGTCACGGTGCAGCGCGGCGATGCCTTTGGGACTAAGAGCCAGAAGAACAAGCCCAGCCTGCGCTTCGAGTACAACCAACCAGGCCCGCTTAGCATAGACTTCAGCACGATCGCGGCGGTGAACGGCAAGAAGACCTTCACCGGCATTCCGGTAGAAGAGGGACGGCTGATCCAGTCGGAGGTGGTGGGGACGTCCGACGGCACGGCCGACCAGCGCTTTGTGCTGGCTCAATCCCCGCTCATCCTACGGCCTATTGCCGCTGCGCAGCAGACCAGCAGTGACGTGACCCTGCTGACGCAGGTGGGCGCGACCATCGTCAGCTGGAACTTGCAAGACACTCTGGCCTTCAGCCGCGCCGACCAGAACGACTACGTCATCGAGATCGACGAGAACGACGAGGCTACTGTGGTCTTCGGTGACGGCGTCCTGGGAGCGATCCCACCCAGCGGCGCGCAAGTTCAAGTTACCTACCGGGTAGGCGGAGGATCGGCGGGTAACACGCCGGCCAACACTATTCAAACCATCGTCGGCGCACCGCAACTGGCGTTGCTCGCCGCGCAGGTGACGAATCCCGCACCCTCCACCGGTGGCGATGATCGCGAAAGCATTCCACATGCCGTGCAACACGCACCTTCAGTGTTTCGTTCCTTGAAGCGCGCTGTGACCGAAGCCGATTATGAGGCGCTCGCCCTCAGTCTCCAGGGGGTCGGCAAGGTGCAGGCGCGGGCGACGGCATGGAACGTTATAACGCTCTATGTGGCTCCGCAGGGTGGCGGCAAGGTAAGCGACACCCTGGAAGCCAACCTCAAAGCCTTTTTCGAAGACAAACGCATGCTCAGCCAAATCATCGAGGTCGCCGACGTTGATTACGTTCCTATTTATGTAACCGCGCAAATCGGTGTTGAGAGCTATTACGTTCCCGCGGATGTGCAGGCCGCCGTGCAACAGGCAGCCGCGGCTTTGTTGGCCTTCGATAATGTGACCTTCGGCCAAACCATCTACCTCAGTAATTTTTACGAAAGCAGCGACACCGTCCCCGGCGTGCAGTTCGTCAACATCACGGAATTCCGCCGCGGAAATGAGGCGCCGGGAACCATCGAGAGCACCGGCTTCATCAAGCTGGCTTCGAACGAAGTCGCCACCATACCTCCCGATGCGGCCTATGCCACGGGGATCCAGTTCGTCCTCGTCCAGGGAGGGAGTTAGTCATGCGGTTGCTCAACATCACCGCGGTAGCGAATTCGGCCGGCAACCGGATCGATCTGACCTGGACCAATCCGAATCCCGTGGGCTTTCCCGGCGTGCGCGTAGTGCGCCGCGAGCATACCCATCCGCTCAATCCCACGGATGGTGTGATCGTTGCCGATGGCACGGGCTTTCTCTCCGCCAGCGACACCGGATTGAAGGGCGAAACCGCATACTACTACAGCCTATTTCCTTTCAGCGGTACCCCGGCGGTGTTTGCGCCCGACCCGCACAATCGCGCCTCGGCTCTCGCTACTGCGCCTTACGGCTTCTCCGGGCTGATGTATTCGCTGCTGCCGGCGCTCTATCATCGATACGACGAAGCGCAGCCACCCAGCTCCAATCCCGCACTCACCCCTGCCGATCAGCAGCGAGGCCAGCTTCAGCGCTTTCTAGATTTGCCCGGCGCCCAGTTCGATTCGATGTACAGCCTGGCGCGAGCGGCTCTGAACCTTTGCGACCCGCAGCGGGTGGAAGGCGTTCTGCTGCCGCTGCTGGCGCAGTGGATCGCATGGAAGACCGACTACAGCCTTGAAGTTTCCGGACAACGCAATGAAATTGTCTTCGCCCCCTATCTCTTTCAGACCATCGGCTTGATCCCCACTGTGGAAGCCACGGTCAAACGCCTGACGATCCTGCCTGGCGGTTCTGGTTGGGAGAGCCAGACGAAGGAGTTCGTCTATAACGTGGCGCGCACCAATCAGCCGGAGAGGCTGAATCTGTGGTTCATGCAGCGCCCGGCCGCCGGTGCCTTCGGCGCCGCGGCCCTCGCCTCGGAAAACTTCGTTTATGACTGGCGTCCCAGCGCCGTCGCGGAGAGCGATGGCTCTTTCTCCTTTTTCTATCAGACCTACCGTAACCATGGCTGGGACATCTGGACTAAGAAATTTGACCCTGGTCAGCCGTCGCCCTGGCAGCCGAGCGCTCCTGTCGTCGATCAGCCAGGCGTCGATACTCGGCCTACTGCCGCTATGCAGGGCGCCATTCTGTGGCTTTTCTGGGAAAGCTACCATCCCCCGGCCAATCTAAATTGGCAGATCCAGTTCCAGCAGCGCACGGCGGGAGTTTGGTCCGCTCCAGCCGCCTTCAGCGACGCAGCCACGCCACGGCGCATGCCGGCGGCCGTCGCGGACAAGGCCGGAGGCCTGTGGCTCTTCTGGCTGGAACAGTCGGCGGCCAGTTGGAGTCTCAAATACAACCACAACGATGGAACCAACTGGTTAGCCGCGCCGGTTACCTTTCCGCTGGACGCCGGCAATGATCCGCGGGTGGAAGGCGACCTGATCGCCTTGTTTCACCCCACCAGCGCCACCCAGCCGATATGGCTGTTCTGGGCGCGCCATGAACCGGCCGCAACGCCGGGCCAGAGTCGCTGGAGCATCGCCTACCGATTCAAGCAAGGACTCGACCCGGCCGTTCTCGACTGGTCTGCGGTGACCGAACTGCCCAAGCCATCGGCTGACAACCACGACCGTGAACCCGCTCCCGTGGTCGACAGCGCCGGCAACATCGAATTGTTCTGGAGCTCGACCCGGAGCGGCGGCTGGACGCTGTGGCAAGACACGCTGAACATCGGCACGCTGCTATTTGGCGCTCCCGCGCAACTCACCAACACGCCATACTCCAACCGCGCGCCTTTAGCTGTGAACACCACTGCCGGCACGCTGTTGGTCTTCCGCTCCAACCAAAGTTTGCCGCACAGCAGTTCGGTGTATCGCGCAACTCAGACGCTCGACGTGCGCTACAACGGCACCACCACGGTCGACACACGCAACACGGCAAAAATTGCTTTGTTCGGCAAGTTCGAGGATTTCCAGACTTACACCTACGACACGGGAACAAATGGCGTCAGGACAAACAACGACCGCATCGCTCGCGACACCATCGGGCTGTACCTGACGCCGGACACGGCCGACCCGGTACAGATCAAGGCGACGATTTCGCGGCTAGCGGGCGCTCTGGGCGACTTTATGCCGGTCACAGAACGAGCGGTTTTCATCACGCCGTGAGCCGGCGCGAAAGGAACAGATATGAGTGACTATTCCAAATCGCCGCTCGATGTGCTGGTGGCAAACCAGGCCAAGGGATACACCGGTCTGTACCTCGAGCAGGCGGTGCCGCTGCTGGACCGCGATCTGAATCTCTTGCAGGACCTGATCTACGCGACAGTGCGCTCCGTCTTCACGCACTACATCGGAAGCGGCATTCCGGAAGGCGCAGACGGATTTTCCATCCAACCGTCAGCAACCGCGCAGGACTTCGTAATCAAGGCAGGACCAGCGGGGCCGGGCACATATCTGGCCGCCGGCATCGAGGTCGCAATCGCTGCTGATACCGATTACGTAACGCAAAACTCAACCGCCCTGACTACGCCAGCCGCCGCACGCACGGACATCGTGTACCTGGACGTCAGCTTCGCGGAGGTCGACGGCACCACCGATGCCGACCTGAACAATAGCGCCGATGTGGGGATGGAAACGTCGGTTCGCGTCAAGCCGGTATGGATCGTCAGGGTGGCCGAGGGAGTACCGATGCCAGCGCCTCCGGCAGGTCACGTCTTTGCTCCCCTGGCGCAGTTGAACCGCGCGGCCGGCAACAACATGATCGCCGCAGCCATGATTACCGATCTGCGGCAGTCGCGCATGACCGTTTCCGCCATCACAAAGAGGCTGGCGTTGATTGAGCAACTGCTGCTTCTGCCGGGCTTCAAGGATCCGCCAATCATTCCATTGAGCGCGACCGTGGGTGCACAGGTCGGCTTGCAAGGCAGAAATTTCGACATGGGAAGTACCCCGCAAGTTTTCTTTGGCGCCGTTCCGGCTACGGTCGTTCTTCCAATCACGGCGGGCATCGTAAACGTTACTGTGCCCAATCTTGTAGCCGGTGGTTATAGCGTGTCGATTGTCACCGCGGGTGGAGGACCCATAACCGCCCCCAAGCTGTTCACCGTCGTCGGCGTCCCGCCGCCGCCACCTACTACAGCCCCGACCTTAGCTACGGTTAATCCCGTCGTGCCTCTAACCGGTGCGTCGGGCGCGGCCGTCACCATTACCGGGACGAATTTTGACCAGCCGGGACTCGCGGTGTCGTTCAATCTGGTGGCGGCGCAGGTTGTGAGTTCGACCGCGATTCAAATTTCGATCAAGGTGCCCAACGTGGCACTCGGTGGGTACACCATCACGGTGAGCACAGATGCAGGAAGCGTCGCCGGCCCCAATCAGTTCACGGTCGCTTAGAGATCAAGAGAGAAGGAGCTCAGTATGGCATTTGACGTTTACCCACAAAATGGCTTGGGCCAAAACCCACAGCCACTAACCATCGCGGCCGGAGCGACATGTCCCGCGCAGCTGTTTACAGAGCACAGGGACTCGGGAACGCCTAACACAATGTACATGCGGGTAGCCATCGTGGCTGGGGTGGCGGACCCGACCTTCCAGCTTCAGGCCGGCACCGGCGACGCGGTGACTGTTCCGTCGACGCAGGGAATCTGGGACAAACCCGGAGGCCCTGGCGGCGGCGGAAACTATGTTGGAGATTCCTACAAGGTTTCGGAAGGCAATGGAGTCTACTTCATCACCGTTTTGTTTCAAGACCCCAGCTCTTCAATATGGCATTTGCTTATCACCAACAACGACGGCGCATCGAAGAATTTCACGTGGGTCGTCGCCGATTCCGACACTTCTTCGATGCAGGCGTGGATCGACATGGCGACCGTTACTCCGCCCCTTCCCTTCGAGACGCTGATCACCGACAGCGATCAGTTTAACTTACGTGTCTTCAACTACGGTACTGGGCCCCTCTCCGGACTTGCAGGAACTTTCTCGGGAACGAATGCAGCAAGCTTTAGTTTCAGCGCATCGGCCACTCCCATTCCGCCCGGGGGGCTGCTTGACACTTCCGTTGCTTTAGCGCCGGTCAGCACTTCGGCGGCCTTGAGCGCAACATTAACAATCACCAGCAACGACTCCAAAGAACAGACCCTGCCATCGCCAGGCCACAACAGCATTGTGGCGATTTCCGGCCAAGCGGAACAACTGGAGGTTGCGTTCATGCTGGACGCGTCCGGCAGCATGGCCTTTTCACCGGGCGGCAAGTCCATTATCAGTATTGCTCCGGACAGCACGCGCTGGGGCATGCTAAAAACGGCCGCCGAGGCCACGCTGACGATGCTTGGAAATCATGCTACCGGAAAGGGAACGTTT
>Ga0302326_10031237_pt1 | contig 10640 bp, 11 predicted proteins | sample Palsa_T0_3_FD_202264 | JGI IMG/M metagenome (GOLD analysis project Ga0302326, IMG submission 202264) | Peat permafrost microbial communities from Stordalen Mire near Abisko, Sweden - Palsa_T0_3 | ecosystem: Environmental > Terrestrial > Soil > Palsa > Peat permafrost | place: Sweden: Abisko...
GTGGAAGTCAAGGGCGCGGAAGCTGCGTCCGGGTCGTAAGATTATAGCGGCCGCTGGATGCGGTGGTCGGTCACCAGCATTTGGCCGGCATCCTGGGTGGGGCGTTTGGGCATGTGGCAGCGGGTGCACTCAAGCGCCGCGCCGCCGTGCATCGTGGGGTGGCAACCGCGACAGACCATCCGGTAGTCCGCGGCGGTCTTCGAGAAACCGTGCGGCGGGTGACAAGTCGTGCATGTCAACTTACCCGCCGCGCCTTGATAGCAGCGCGATTCGAGCAACCGGTACGCCGCGCTGTTTAGCTCGAACTTGTCCTCGCCCGCGGCGCTGGCGCCGTGGGCGGACTTCGGCCCGGCGGTTTCCAGGTGACATTCGAGACAAGCCGCCTGACCGGGTTGGCCCGAACCCACCGCGCCGTGACAGTTCGCGCAGCCCATGGCGGTTGGACGATCGTTATTATGCGAGGCATTATGAGAAGCATGGCAGGCCAGGCACTCCACCGAAAAACCGAAGCTGGGATTTCCCGCTAGCGGCACTTCCGACAAACTGCCGTCGTCCGCTCGATGCAACAGGATGCGCGCGTGCCGGCCGGAACCGATCGCGGCATCGATGCGCAGGCCTTTGACACTATCTAGCGCAGACAAGTCCGGCGCGTTCGAGAAAGACCGCGCCATGCCGGTGGCCGCAAATTGTTCCGCCGGATCGGACTGGGCGCGCAGCTTGGCGATGTTCTCCTTGATCTTGCCCGCCTCGGGAGAGTCGGGATGATACTGGAGGAATTCTTCGAGTTCGCCCACAGCCGCCGCGCGATCCTTCTGTCGCAGATCGATTTCCGCCAGGATGAGCTGCGGGTGCGAGAAGTGCGCGGGATCCAGCCGCTTGGCGGCGGTTAGATACTTCCTGGCCAAGTCCGGTTTATCGAGGAAGAAGTAATTCATGCCAAGCTGCGAGTTAGCCAGTGCGTCATTGGGTCTGGTAAGAGCGGCGTAGAGGTTATAGCGCAGCGCTTCGTCGAACTTAGCCAGGTTGATCAGCACGCCACCGAGGTTGACCAGCGGTTGGTAGAAATCGGGGTCGGCTTCCAACGATTTACGGAAACAGGTCTCCGCGCGCGGAAACGCGCGGCTCTGGTAGGCGATAGTCCCCAGATTGTTCCACGCCGGCGCGAACCGCGGCGCCAGCTCGACCGCGCGTTCGAGATGCGCGACGGCGCCCTCGACATCGCGTTTCGCCAGTTTCTTTTCGGCCTCCTCATATTCCCGGCGGGCCTGGTCCGGAATGGCCAATTCCTTGGCGGAGACGAGGGCGGTGCGGCGCAGGCTGTCGCGCGTTTCGAACTCCCCGTCGTGCATTTCAAGCGTCAGTTCGATGCGCTTCCTGGCATCCGCCTGGCTGGGTCCGACTTCAATGGTGCGGCGCATCTCGCCGTGTCCGGGTACGAACGCGCCGAGGGTGTAAGTGCCGGCCGTCAGATCGCGAAAGCGGAAATGGCCCTCTTCGTCCGCCAGGGTGCTGTCCTCGAAGGGCGCGATGGCGCCATGCAGCCACACGGACGCGCGCGTGCCGGGAATCAGGCGGCCGCGCAGTTCATAGCGGGCCGTCTCCCCTCGGGCGCCCAGGACGAGCGCCAGCAGCAACAGCGCACCGCGCATCACCCATTAGTCATAGCGCACGGCGGGCGAGGGAGCAACCGGCGGGATTGAGCGACGCGCGCCGCGCCACGTCAGTGGCATCGGACAGCCCTACGATGCGGTACAGTAGTTGACAACAGCTATGTCCGGGAAAGTCGCTGTATTCGACACCACGCTGCGGGATGGTGAGCAAGCCGCCGGCACGCGGTTGGGCAGCCGGGAAAAGCTCATGATCGCCAGACAGTTGGCCCGGCTCAATGTGGACATTATCGAGGCCGGCTATCCGGCATCTTCGCCGGAAGACTTCGATGCCGTGCAATTGCTCGCGCAAGAGGTGGAAGGGCCGGTGATCTGCGCATTGTCGCGCGCGGTCGCTTCCGATATCGAGGCTTGCGGCAAGGCTCTGGCGAAATCCAGGCGCGCGCGCATTCATACCGGCATCGGCGTATCGGATATCCACGTGATGGGAAAGTTCCAGGATGCGCGTTACGGTACCAGCTTGGCGGAGAAGAAGGCGACCCTGCTCGCCATGGCTGTGGAAGCGGTGAAACTGGCGCGCAGTTATGTTAGCGACGTGGAGTTCTACGCGGAGGATGCCGGGCGCGCCGATCCGGGTTACTTATTTGAAATGTTGCACGCGGCAATTGAAGCCGGCGCCACCGTGGTCAACATTCCCGATACCACCGGTTACACCGTGCCGGAGCAGTATGGCGCGCTCATCTGCATGGTGCGGGAACGGGTGCCTAATATCGATCGGGCGGTGATCAGCGTGCACTGTCACGACGACCTGGGGCTGGCGGTGGCCAACACCCTGTGCGGTGTGATGAACGGCGCCCGCCAGGTGGAAGGCACCATCAACGGCATCGGCGAGAGGGCCGGCAATGCCGCACTGGAAGAAGTGGTGATGGCGCTGCGCACGCGCCGCGATTACTTCGGCGTGGACACCGGGATCGATGCGCGCGAGTTCCACCGGACCAGCCGGTTGGTGGCCGACATGCTCGGCATGCCGGTGCCGGCGAACAAAGCGGTGGTGGGCGGAAATGCCTTCTCGCATAGCTCGGGAATCCACGTGGACGGCTTCTTGAAGGAGCGCGAGACCTACGAGATCATGCGCCCGGAAGACGTGGGGATCACCCAGAGCCGCGTAGTGCTGACGGCACGCACCGGGCGGCACGGGTTGCGCGACCGGCTGGAGAAGCTGGGTTACTCCGTATCGCAGGAGGAACTGAACCGGACTTACCAGCGCTTCCTGACTGTGGCCGATAAGAAACAGGAGGTATTCGACGAGGATCTGATCGCCATCTTACACGATGAGATTCACCCCGCCGCGGAGACTTACCAGCTTGAGTATCTGCACATTTACAGCGGCACATCGGCGATTCCGACCGCCACGGTGAGACTGCGAATCGGCGGCGAAATGCGCGAGGGCGCGGCGATCGGCGACGGTCCGGTGGATGCGGCGTGCAAGGCCATTTCCACTGTGACGAAAAGCGCTGCCAAACTGGTACGCTACGAGATTCGCGCGGTCACTAGCGGCACGGAGGCGCTGGGTGAAGTCACGGCGCAGCTTGAAGAAGCCGGCTGGAAGGTGATAGGCCGCGGCGCTTCCACGGATGTGATCGAAGCCAGCGCGAAGGCTTATATCGACGGGCTGAATAAGTTGGCCAATCTGGAGTTGAAGCGGGCTGAGACGCCGTCCGAGCAAGGCGGCAGCCTTTGAAATGACAGTACCGAATCGGGGGGCCGGCCGAGCTAAACTGGACTTTGCGTTAATCGAGCAGTCATTAGCGATGCCGCCGTCTAGTCTCTTAATTTCGAAGATTGGGCCCGAGTCGGATGTTTTGCCCCGGAATTTGTTCGAGCACTACATTCACGACATGGCAGAGTGGTTTGAAATCGACACCAAAGCCGATGGAAGCTACTCTTACGACACGTCCTTAGTATGGGAGAACGGCTACGACGCGTATTTGGCGAAGTTAGGGGATTCGATCGCCGGGTTTGCCATTGTTGGATCGGCAGTTGAGTGGCTAGGCGACACTGGCGCCCATGACGTGCACGAGTTCTTTGTTATCCGCAGATTTCGGAGGAGCGGAGTTGGACAGAGAATGGCAACGCTTCTTTGGAGTGAACGTCCGGGCGAATGGCTCGTCAGAGTCCTCGAATTAAATGCGCCGGCCGTCCTCTTCTGGCGAACCGCGATTGCCAGCCACTCGCATGGTTCGTATGAAGAGGAAAGGCGCATCGTCAGCGGGCGGCCATGGCGATTCTTTAGGTTCGTATCCCATGGCGCCTGACCACGTTCTATCTGCTGGCAAAGGACCGCCAACTTCAAGCGCTTCCCGACGCCAGGTCGCGTCTAGCCAACGACGAAGATCAAGCGGGCGGCGTACGCTCGTTTTCCCAGAGTTGTTCGGGCCCACCAGCAGATTGACCCGCCCCAGACGGTCCAGAGTCAGGTCTTGAAGCCCTGGGAATTTCCCTTTCGTTAGCTGTCAAGTGCGTACATCGCTTCGCCAAATCAATCTTAGCCTACGGCACCACCAGCACCTTCCCAAATTGCTCCTTCGCCTCCAGCCGTTCATGCGCCGCGCGGATCTCCGGCAGCCGGTACACCCGGTCGATCACCGGCTTCAACTGCCCGCGAAAGACGAACTGCAGCACCCGGTGCAGTTCGCCCATGGCTCCCATGAACGATCCCAGGAGCGAAGGCTGGCGGCTGAACAGGAAGCGCAGGTCCACTTTAACGTTATAGCCAGATTTCTTGAGGAGGGTCTCCCGGTATACATGCAATATATGTATACTGAATCGAGTGGCAGATGAGCTGGAAAGCAGTGCATCGCGGATTTCGGCGAAGCCGGTCTTCGATTGGGATGACGGTAATGTCGGGCATCTAGCGCGCCACAAAGTAACACCACAAGAGGCCGAGCAGGTCATGTTGCATAGCCCTGTCGAGATCGATTACCAATTCATCGATGGCGAAGAGAGGTTCGTCGCCGTGGGGATGACGCGCCTCGGACGCTTTCTCACGATCATCTGGACAGATCGCGGGGGAAGCATCCGGGTAGTGACGGCGTTTGATTCAACTGAGGACGACCAAGCGGTGTACCTCAGCGAAAGAGGATTCGGGCGATGGCCATGAAAAAGAGGGTCCTTCCAAAATTCGACAGCGAGGCTGAAGAGGCCGAATGGTGGTATCGCAATCGAGAGCGGGTCTCTCGCGACTTGAAGGATGCGGCCAAAGGCGGGGAGGTGAAGGTCCTCACCCCGGAGAGGTTGCGTGAGCGGCTGCGGGCATCCGCGAATTCGCGTAACATCACAATCCGAATGCAGGAGTGCGATATCGAGCGAGTACGCCGGCTCGCAGAGAGGAAAGGGATCGGCTATCAGACATACATGAAGATGTTGTTGCGTGAGGCGCTCGATCGCGAAGACCGCAAGGCCGGCTAACGCGCATCGCCCCTACGGCACCACCAGCACCCTCCAAACTGCTCCTTACCCTCCAACCGCTCATGCGCCGCGCGGATCTCCAACAGCCCGTACACACCCGGCCGATCACCGGTTTCAACTGCCCGCGGAAGACGAACTAGCACCCGGTGCAGCTCGCCCATGTTCCCCATGAACGATCCCAGGAGCGAAAGCCGGCGGCTGAACAGGAAGCGCAGGTCGATCTTGGCGTCGTTAGCCCGTGGCGGCGCCGCAGGTGACCACGCGGCGGGCGGGAGCCAGCGGTTCGATGCTCTTCTGCCAGGTGGCCGTGTGCCCACATCCACGCCGCGCTTGGCGGTGATTTTGCGCACTTCCGCAGAAATGTCCTGCTGGTAATGATCGATCACGTGGTCGGCGCCCAACTCGCGCGCCTGCACAATCGCAGCGCACCGTCACAGTCCGATCAGTGCCTTGAGGAAGGCGTGAAGCCTGGCGATGTTCGGCAGCGCCAACGAGTCCTCGCACAGCCACCGATTTTTATCGATACTGGTCTGAATCGCTCTCGTCGGCTTAAGAAAGTTCGCGATGCAGCCCATTGTAACCTTGATCTCGCCCGACGGCCTGTCGAACTCACGCCGGTCCTCGTTCGGGAGGGCAATCGCCGCGGCCCCGGCTGTGAATTGCCCGGCCTTCTCGCGAAGTTCGGGGTAGATCAGGCTGGCGCAGTCGTCCAGCAGATTCTCAAGGGTTCCAGGGCTGTGATTGTCCGGGAAGATGAAGATCCCGATCCGCGGAGCGGCCTGATTCACCGCGCCAGGTTGGTCCGCGACCGCAAGCTTGATAGCTACGATGTCAGCCTTGAGCCGTGCGAAAGTATCCGGAACTGGGGTCTGCCAGTCGGCGTCCAGGAACAGTCCGATCGAGGATATTTCCGTGGATCTGAAGGCAGGGGTGCTCCGCGTTTCTTCAACTGTGGGAACCAGACGGCCGATCCCCCCGGCGCTGTGTATCGCGATGGAGTGGTTGCCGTTCTGAAAGAAGACCGGCACGGGCACTCTCTTGAGAAGGTCGCCACCCGGTGGGTACTGCCTTGGGATGAGTGGATGCCAGAACGCTTCGAGATGCTCTTCTCGCCGCACCTTTTTGAAGCCGCTAGCCCGCAAGAGCCGCCCAATGAATTCCAGATCCTGCGGACCTTCGACGACGAGGTAGGAGTACTGCAAGGTGACTAAAGCCTCACATCAAGCCCGCGCTCATAGCGCAATCTGTGCAGCAGATGGCCGTCTAACCTTTGCACTTGGGGAACGCCGTTGGCCGCTTCCAAATGGTAAACCACGATCCGGTCTAAATTCCTGGACTCGGCCTCGATCATGGCATCGACCGCTTCCAGGCTGTGCGTGGTCGCGAAAAGTTGTACGTCGAGTTCCTCGCAGCTCTTCACTAGCCAGGAGAAAAGCGACCCAAGCGCCGAGACATGTAAAGACGATTCGATTTCGTCAATCAGTAGTACCCCACCAGCTAACGGAACTAAAAGGACTGCAATCGAGAAAGCCCGTCTTATACCGTCACCCAGGGAACTCAAGGGAAGTAGTCCGAACGCGCTGTGCTCAATGTAGATTGCCGGTGACCTTCCTCTAGGTACCAGGATCTGGATATCGCGAATCTGTGGGTCGATCGCTCTTGTCAGTTCCAGCATTTGTTCCTTCAGCCCGGCTTCGGCAGCGTATGAGAACTCCCGCGGCCGAATGGATTCCACACGAGAAGGTGGAAGCATGTGGACGGGTCGACTAAGGAGCTCAGTGTGCGAGGCCAGCTTAGGACTCTCGTCCTCCCAGAGGTCGTAGCTCACGCCCGCTGGACCATCCTGCCCGACCATCTTAAGCTCAACATGCGCTCCGGACTGCTGATGGCCGTTCAAATCGCTGTCGAGCGTGCCTGCGCCGGCGGACGGTTTAGCCCTAATCCGAGATATCGGCTTATAGGCCGCCGTCACTTCCCTAATGGGAAATCGGCCCGTCCCAGAGATGGCAAGATCGCTGCCGCCAAAGTGGCCGTCGGCCAGTCGCCGGTGCGGGAAAAACCACTCCACCCCCGCAAAGAAAGGGTCGCCGGCGCTTGGTACCTCCCGCAGATAGGCAGCTTGGACCCACGCCGCAAGATCCAATGGTCGGCAAAACACTGAGATCGCCTCAAGTATGCTCGTCTTCCCAGAGTTGTTGGGGCCGACCAAGAGATTCACCCGTCCCAAGTCGTCGAGAGTCAGGTTTTGAAGTCCGCGAAATCTCCGAATCGTCAGCCTGTCAAGTGCGTACATCGCTTCGCCAAATCCATCTTAGCCTACGGCACCACCAGCACCTTCCCAAACTGCTCCTTACCCTCCAACCGCTCATGCGCCGCCCTGATCTCCGGCAGCCGGTACACCCGGTCGATCACCGGCTTCAACTGCCCGCGAAAGACGAACTGCAGCACGCGGTGCAGTTCGCCCATGGTCCCCATGAACGAGCCCAGCAGCGAAAGCTGCCGGCTGAACAGGAATCGCAGGTCGAGCTTGGCGTCGTAGCCCGTGGTGGCGCCGCAAGTGACCACCCGGCCGGCGGGCGCCAGCGATTCCACGCTCTTCTGCCAGGTGGCCACGCCCACGTGCTCGACGACTACGTCCACGCCGCGCTTGGCGGTGATCTTGCGCACCTCGGCCGAAATGTCCTGCTTATAATGGTCGATCACGTGATCGGCGCCCAGTTCGCGCGCCTTGGCCATCTTCGCCGCGCCGCCGGCCGTGGCGATCACCCGGCAGTGGAACATCTTGGCAATCTGGATGGCCGCCGATCCCACGCCGCTGGACGCGGCCAGCACCAGCACGTCCTCGCCCGGCTGCAACTGCGCGCGCGCCATCAGCATGTGCCACGCGGTCAGAAACACCAGCGGCACCGCGGCGGCTTCTTCATAGCTCATCAAATCCGGAATCTGGATGGCGCTGTACTCGGGTGCAGCCAGATACTCCGCATTGCCGCCATCCACGCGATAGCCGAACATGCTGTAGCGGCGGCACAGATTGTCGTACCCGGAGACGCAATAAGAGCATTGCCGGCAGCTCAATCCGGGCGAGAGCAGCACGCGCCACCCGGGCTTTACGCGCTCGCACAGGTCGCCCACGCGCACCACTTCGCCCGCGATATCGCTGCCCAAAATGTGCGGCATGTCGAACTTCATGCCGGGGATTCCGGCGCGCACAAAAAGGTCCAGGTGGTTGAGCGCGCAAGCGCCTACGCGCAGCAAAATTTCGTTGCCTTTGATCTGGGGCTCGGGCGCGTCTTCGTAGACCAGCACTTCCGGCCCGCCGTGTCGATGGATGCGTGCGACTTTCATGCCATCCAGCGTATCAAGTGCGCCGCCATGCTGCTATGCTGAAGGTTCCTGGGAGGCGAGCATCGTCAAATTCTGCGTGCTGGCGAGCGGCAGTTCCGGCAATTGCGCGCTGCTGTGCACCAATCGCACACGCATTCTGGTGGATGTGGGGCTGAGCCTCAAGGCTCTGGCCCGCCGCCTCGAATCCATCGGCGAGCAGGTTGAACCGCTGCACGCCGTTCTAATCACGCACGAGCACTCCGATCATATTTCGGGCCTCGCGCGCTTAGCGCGGCGGCTCGGTATTCCGGTCTACATCAGCAAGCTGACCGGGCCGGCCATCGATTGGGGCGAAGGCCAGCCGAACCTGGAGTGCTTTCAAGCGGGCGCCAGCTTCGTGGTGGGCGATATCGAAGTGGATAGCTTCGGCATCCCGCACGACGCCATCGATCCGGTGGGCTTCTGTTTCCACGCCGAAGGCATCAAGATCGCCGTGGCCACGGATCTCGGCTACCTGACGGAATCGGTCAAGTTTCACCTGCGGCGATCCAACCTGATGCTGCTGGAATCCAATCACGATCTGGAAATGCTGAAGGTCGGGCCGTATCCCTGGTCCGTGAAGCAGCGCGTGATGAGCCGCGTCGGGCATCTTTCGAACGACATGATGAGCGACTTTCTGCTCCGCGATTTCGATGGCACGCCGGCGCATCTGGTGCTGGGCCACCTCAGCGAGCACAACAACCATCCCGAAATTGTGCGGCTGGTGGCCAACCAGGCGCTAGAGCGGCGGGGCCTGGCGACGCCGCTCGAAATCGCCAGCCAGTCGCGCCCCTCGGAGGTTTATCGGTTTTGATCGCACGCTATACGCGGCCCGAAATGGGCCGCATCTGGACGGACGAAAACAAATTCCGGCAGTGGCTGGAAGTGGAACTGGCGGCTTCCGAGGCGCTGGCCGAAATGGGAGTGGTCCCGCCGGAGGCTGCGCGCGCGCTGCGGGCGCATGCCAGCTTCGATACCGCACGCATTCTCGAAATTGAGAAGGAAGTCAAGCACGATGTGATCGCCTTCACCACGTCGGTGGCCGAGAGCATGCGAGCCGCCGGGCATGCCGAAGAGTCGCGCTGGCTGCACTACGGGCTCACTTCCAACGACGTGGTGGATACCGCGCAAGCCTTGCAGATCCGCCAGGCGTGCCGCGTTCTTTTGGCCGGGTTGGAGGCCCTGCAATCCGTTTTAAAGCGCCGTGCGCTGGAGTTCAAGGACACCGTCCAGATCGGCCGGACGCATGGCGTGCATGCCGAGCCGGTCACCTTCGGGCTGAAGCTGGCCATCTGGTATGGCGAAGCGGGCCGCGATCTGGCGCGGCTGCGGGCGGCCGCCGAAGACCTGCGGGTGGGGAAGATTTCGGGCGCCGTGGGTACCTTTGCGCACATCGGCCCGGAGGCCGAGGAGCGCATCTGCGCACGGCTGGATCTGAAGCCCGCGCCGGCCGCTTCGCAGGTGATCCAGCGCGACCGGCACGCCTTTTTGGTCGCGGCCCTGGCGCTGGTCACCGCCTTGTGCGAAAAAATCGCGCTGGAGGTGCGGCACTTGCAGCGCACCGAAGTGCGCGAGGCCGAGGAGTATTTCGCGCGTGGGCAGAAGGGCAGTTCGGCCATGCCGCATAAGCGCAACCCGGTGACCTGCGAACAGATCTGCGGGCTGGCGCGCGTGGTGCGGGCCAATGTGCAAGCCGCCTACGAGGACATAGCCCTATGGCATGAGCGGGATATCTCGCATTCCTCCGTCGAGCGGGTGATTTTGCCGGATTCCACCATCCTTACGGATTACCTCCTGGATAAGACCACCAAACTGGTGGACCAACTCCTGGTATACCCCGAGCGTATGCGCCGTAACCTGGAGATGACCCGAGGGCTGGTGTTCTCCGGCCAATTGCTGCTCGATCTGGCAGCCGCCGGCATGCTGCGCGAGCAGGCGTACGCCATCGTACAGACTCACGCTATGCGCGCGTGGGAGCAGGAATCGGACTTTCGGGCCGCCATAGAGGCCGACCCGGCCATCCAGAAGGTACTATCCCCGGCCCAAATCGCCGAAAGCTTCTCCCTGGAGCGCCAGTTGCGTCATATAGACTCAATTTTCCAGCGTGTCTTCAACTGATTAACGCAGAATGCCACACCTGTTAAGGCCCATTCATTTTTTACGTGTAATGTTTTGGCTTTTCGGGTAAAGTATATCTGTACG
>Ga0302326_10031238_pt1 | contig 10640 bp, 10 predicted proteins | sample Palsa_T0_3_FD_202264 | JGI IMG/M metagenome (GOLD analysis project Ga0302326, IMG submission 202264) | Peat permafrost microbial communities from Stordalen Mire near Abisko, Sweden - Palsa_T0_3 | ecosystem: Environmental > Terrestrial > Soil > Palsa > Peat permafrost | place: Sweden: Abisko...
ATGGACATGGCTCCGGCGATGACGTTGAAGAGGATGTACCACTGGGTGCCTAGGAGCATCAGCGCCACGGACCCGATGCCTAGCCCGCCGCCCAGCTTGACGAGTCCGATGAGCAGGATGGGGAAGAATGCTGTGGCCGGAACCGAGGCCAATACCTGGGCGACGGGCTGGACTATGCGGGCGAGGTTGGGATTGAAGCCGATGGCGACGCCGACGGGGATGGTCCAAAGGGCGGAGATGAGCAGGGCGGCGTTGACGCGGAGGAAAGTGGCTGCGGCGCCTTCGAGGAGCAGGCGGAAGTCTGGCCAGGTGACCTGGCGAAGCATGATGACCGCGTGCACGGCTCCCCAGCCGACGAGGCAGACGGCGACGATTGCAAGGGCCCAGAGACCGGCGGAATTCTTCGATTTCTTCTGGTCGTCGTCGAGGGGCTGGACGATACGGCAGGTTTTGGTGCGGGCCATGCGGCGGTAGATGGGCTCTTCGAGGCTGGTCCAGATGCGGCCGGGAACGTTGCTGAGGACTGTGGAGCGCTGCAGCAGCGTCAGAATCGGCGAGGTGACGCGATCGGCGGACTCGACCTGTTCGAATTTGAATTTGTCGCTCCAGGCAATGAGCGGACGCCACACGACCTGGTCGGTGGCTACGACGATGAGAATGACGACTGCGATTCCGGCGATGAGGGCGCGGACGTCGCCGGAGTTGGTGGCGGTTTGGAGGTAGCTGCCGAGGCCGGGGAGTTGGAAGTTGCGGTCGCCCATGGTGAACATTTCGCAGGCGATGAGGGCGAACCAGCCGCCGGCGACGGAGACGATGGAGTTCCAGACGAGGCCGATGGCGGCGTAGGGCATTTCGAGCTGCCAGAAGCGCTGCCAGGCGGAGTAGCGGTAGATGCGCGAGGCTTCGAGCATCTCTTTGGGGATGCTTTTGAGGGATGAGTAGAAGCTGAAGGCGAGGTTCCAGACCTGGCCGGTGAAGATGAGCAGGATTACGCCCATTTCGATGCCCATCTGGTGGCCGGGAACGAGCGCGACCATGGCGAGAACGACGGGCGGAAGGAAGCTGAGGACGGGGATGGATTGGAGTATGTCCAGGGTTGCGACCATCCAGGCTTCTACGCGCGGGTTGTAGGCGGCGGTGTAGCCGTAGGTGATGGCGAAGGTCAGGCTGAGCAGGTAGGCGACGCCGATGCGCACGATGGAGTAGAAGGCGTAGATGGGCAGGGCGCGGATGGAGTGCGAGATGGGGACGACAGGGATGGGTGTTCCCATCCAGTACTGGCAGGTGTGGACGATGGCGAAGAAGATTGCGAGGCCGCAGGCGGCGAGGCCGAGGTCGATGACGAAGGGCCAGTTCCGCACGGTGACGAGGGAGCGGGCGAAAGGGTGCTGGAGCGGACTTTGAAAGGGGTTGGGAAGGTTCATTCCGCGTCCTCGCCGGTGGGAACCTCTTCTTCAAATTCTGCTTCTTCGTGGGCGTCCGGCAGGATGAATCGGCGGCGCGAGGCGTCGAAGTCGAAGAGTTCGGCGTAGCGGCCCCAGTTGACGGCGGTTTCGACCTGGCGCTGGCTTTCTTCGGCGCTGAACTGTTCGTCGAGCATGTCGAGGAAGAACTCTTCGGGGACGGTGTGGTCGGATTTGGTTTCGAGGGCGCGGCGGATCTGGCGCAGGAGCAGGACGTTCTCGGTCGCGGCGGCGCGGAAGAGCTCTTTCTGGTGCAGGATTTCGGAGTTGGCGTAGGCGCTGCCGGTGGGGGTGATGGCGGCGTCGCCTTCCTCGATGGTGAGGAAGCCGAGGAGCTGGGCGGCGTCGACGATGGGGAGCAGGTCGTCGATTTCGAAGGCGAGGTCGTCGGCGAGGCGGTAGATGTCGTCGCGGCCGCCTTTGTCGATGAGGAGTTCGAGGAGACCGGCGACGCCGCCGGGGCGGGCGTGGGGCAGCATCTGGTAGTGCATCTGGCGCTGGTCGCGGACGGGCCTGCCGGTGGTCTGGTCGGGCGCGGCGGGAACGACTTCGGGGCGTGTGAGGACTTTGTAGATGTAGTCGACGAGGTTGGTGAAGGCTTCGGATTTGCGGTCGCGGGGATGGGCTATCTGGACCTTGAAATCGGTGCGGATGTGGCCGGGATTGCGGCCGAGGACAATGATGCGGTCGGCGAGCAGGACGGCTTCTTCGATGTTGTGGGTGACGATGAAGACGGCCTTGGTGGGCATGGTCTTCTTGGCCCAGAGTTCGAGGAGTTCGCTGCGGAGGTTTTCGGCGGTGAGGACGTCGAGGGCGGAGAATGGCTCGTCCATGAAGAGGACTTCAGGCTCGACGACGAGGGCGCGGGCGAAGCCGACGCGCTGGCGCATGCCGCCGGAGAGCTCTTTGGGGAATGCGGCCTGGAAGCCGTCGAGACCCACGGTATCGAGCATTCGCAGGCTGCGTTCGCGGCGGGTTTCGGGATCGATGCCGCGGGCCTGGAGCGGGGCTTCGACGTTTTCGAGCACAGTGAGCCAAGGGAAGAGCGCGAAGCTCTGGAAGACGATGGAGACGTTGATTTCGGCGTCGGCGATGGGCTTTTCGTGCCAGTAGACCTGCCCGGCGCTGGGTTTGGAGAGGCCGGTGAGCATGCGCAGCATGGTGGATTTGCCGGAGCCGGAGGGACCGAGCAGGGCGAGAATTTCGCCGGGCACGATGGAGAGGTCGGTTGGGGAGATGACCTGAATGCGATTCTGGCTGGGCTGCGCGTAGTATTTTTCGATCTGCTCGGCGCGAATGATCGGCTGCGGACTGATCGGGCCGGGAATGGCCGGGGACATAGCGGGGCTCGTGGCCGGACTCGTATTGGGGGGCGGGGCGGCTTGCGGCACAGGCGAGTCTCCAGTGTGTTTTGCCAGAGGATGACTCGTGGCAAGTGTGACTTTGTAATCAGTCTATTGCAGGCGAGTCGCACGGTCGTGAACTGGCCGTCGTTTCCAGGTGCAACAGGAAACGAAGTTTGCAATATTTCAAGAAAAAAAGTTGTGTCTGGAGAGATTGACCGGGGAAAACGGACGTAATGTTCTGGTCAAGCTCTTGCCAAAGCGTATCATTCTTCTAGAGCAATTCTTCGGTTAGTTTGAGTCAGTGGAGACCATTTCGGCACGCCCCTCGTCTTCGGCTTACCATCGGACTGGTCCGAGTCTGTGGCTGGTCCGCGAGAAGAAGAGAGTGCCTGCCGAAATACGTGGGCCAGATTGCGCCGGCACGAGATGCGCCGGAGCGCAACCGGAAGGCTCGTTAACCCGTCAATTCTCTTGACGCTGCTGATAACATCAATTCGCTTGCGCCGGAATGATTCTGAACCATGCCGAATGGGAGACTATGCTCGAGAACGCACACAAACCCCGAGTTTTGGTTGCTGACGACGAACGCGTTATTGCCGACACGCTTGCGATGATTTTGAACCAGAGCGGATTTCACGCACGCGTCGCTTATACCGGCGAAAAAGCATTGGAACTGGCTTCGGATTTCGAGCCGGAGATGCTCATTTCGGACGTAATCATGGCGGGCCTGAATGGGATCGACGCCGCCATCAAGATCCGCGAGATCCTTCCGTCGATCAAGATTTTGCTCTTTTCCGGCCAGGCGGCGACTGCCGATCTGCTGGAAAAGGCGCGGGCGCAGGGGTACGAGTTTGAGATTCTGGCCAAGCCGGTGCATCCGCAGGATTTGCTGGCGAAGCTGAGAGCTTAATGTCCTGAAATCAGAAGTGCGCCGTGATTTCGGGCGATGTGTCGGAACGTAAGTTGTTGAAAAGCGGGTCCTTCACTTCGTTCAGGATGACAAACTTTACGTCGTTCCCTTTGTGCAGGATGACAAACTGCAGATCCTTCACTTCGTTCAGGATGACAAGCTGCAGATCCTTCACTTCGTTCAGGATGACAAACAGCAGATCCTTCACTTCGTTCAGGATGACAAGCTCGTTCAGGATGACAAGCTCGTGCAGGATGACAAGCTCGACAGGATGACAAGCTCGACAGGATGACAATTTATGTTATGAACTTCCGACTCGGGGGGGGCTAGAGTTCCCGTCGGCCTTCCATGGCGCGGGCCATGGTTACTTCGTCGGCGTATTCTATGTCGCTGCCTGCGGGGACGCCGGTGGCGATGCGGGTGATTTTCACGGAGTGGCTGCGTAAAGTGGAAGCCAGCCAACTGGCGGTGGCTTCGCCTTCCAGGGTGGGACTGGTGGCGAGGATGACTTCGTCGACTTCGCCGCGTTCGACGCGGGCCAGCAGGTTTGCCGTGCGGAGCTGATCGGGGCCTACGCCGTGCAGGGGCGAGAGCGTGCCGTGGAGCACATGGTAGACGCCCTGGTAGCCGCGGGTTCGCTCGATGGAGGCGATGCTGGTGGGTTCTTCGACGACGCAGACGAGACGTTGGTTGCGAATCGGGCTGCTGCAATAGGCGCAGGGATCGACGTCCGTCACGTTATTGCAGATGGAGCAGAGGCGCAGGCTGGCTTTGAGCGCGCGAACTGCGTCCGCCAGCGCGGCGGCATCTTCGTCGCTGGAGCGGAGAACGTGGAATGCAAAGCGCTGGGCACTTTTGGTGCCTACGCCGGGCAGCTTTTTCAGTTCTTCGATGAGCCGGGCCATTGGCTCGGCATAGCGTGACATGGTCGCTTCGCTCCAGGGAGTAGGGAACAGGGAACAGGGAGTAGGGAACAGGGAACAGGGAGTAGGGAACAGGGAACAGGGATTAGGGAACAGGGATTAGGAGTAAAGGGGTGTCGAGTGGCGTGTTCCCTAATCCCTATTCCCTGTCTTTCTAGCCGAGGCCGGGGAGATTGAGGCCGCCGAGCATTCCCTTTAACTGGCCCTGGAGTGCTTCTTCGGCTTTGCGGCCTGCGTCGTTGACGGCGGCGACTACCAGATCTTCGAGCATTTCGACATCGGCGCTGTTGTTGCTCAGGCTGGAGACGGCGGCAGGGTCGATGTGGATTTTGAGCAGTTGCTTTTTGCCGTTCATGGTGGCGGTCACGGCTCCGCCGCCGCTGGTTCCCTCGATTACGGTCTGGCTCAGCTTGCGCTGGACTTCTTCCTGCATCTGGCTGGCCTGGGAGAGCATCTCCTGCATTTTGAGTGGATTGAACATAATAGCTCCGTAATACTTGAGGGTTTTGGGGGCCCTATTTCTCGCGTAGATCGACTACAGTGACAATCTCGGCGTTGAAAACTGCCTGCGCGTGGACGACGAGGGGGTTGTTCCGGGCTTCGTTTTCGATGCTGCCGAGCGGTGCACGAACCTTAGTCGAGGCGCCGGAAGTCGTCAAGCCTTCCCCGGGCACAATCATGAAGCGGGAGGGCGCGCCGGCCTGGGAGAGTCCCTGACGGATGAGCTTTTCCGCTGCCGCGTTGAAGGTGAGCCGGATCATGGTGGCCTTGGCATTGACTTCAATACGCACGCTGCTGCCTTCGACGTTCCATTTGCCGTCTTCGACGAGAGTCGCGGCGGTCGCGTGGCCGCCGGTATTCAGGGCCTGGGCGACGGCGTCGCGGATGGAGTCGATGTCGCCGGAGTCGCCGGAGGAAGCAGCGGTGGGCGGGGCTGGCGGCGGAACGGGCGCGGGTGTTGGCGCGGGTGTTATCGGGGGTACGATCTGAGGGCCGGATTCGGCGACGGGCTGGGCTGGGATTGGCGAATCTGGGATTGGCGAATCTGGGATTGGCAAATCTGGAGCCGGTTCAGAGAGTGCCAAGGCGCCGATGGTGGCTGGTTCGGACGGGAGATCAACCACGTTGCCGGGCTGCGGAACTGGCGGTGCGGCGAGTGTGCGGCTGACGGCGGCGTTTGGAAGATCGCGCACTGGAAGAGAAGCCGGCAGCGAAGCTGGAGCTTCGGCGGCGCGCTGGTTGCTTGCGGCGAAGGGCGAGATGGATGGTGGGGTCGGAGGAGCAGGTCGCGCGACTGTTGCGGTCGATGCGATGGGTCTTGACGGGCTGGATGGCGAGCCTGGGGTGGGATTGGAGCGTTTTGCGAGGCTCTGGCTGGCCATTCCGCTGAGAATTTCTTCCATCGGCAGGAGACGCTGCGCCTGGATCAGCTTGAGCAGGCCCAGTTCGAGATGAAAGCGCTGCTCCTGACGGTAGTTCAGCTCGTCGAAGGTACGAAGGGCGATTTGCAGGTTTCGGGTGAGCTCTTCTTCCGTGAAGAGGGCCGCGGTACGGGCGGCACGGGCGCGTTCGTCGTGCGCGATTTCCAGGAGGCCTGTGTTTTCGCCGCCGAGCTTGGCCATGAGGCAGTTGCGCAGGTAGCGCACCATCTGCCGGGCCAGGGCTGCTGGGCTGTTGCCGGAGCTTAGGAGCTTGTCCAGGTCTTCCATGAGACGGGCGCTTTGCTGGGTGCTGACGGCTTCCATGAGTCGTTCGAAAACGGCGTTGGGGACGGAGCCCATGAGTTCGCGGATCTGGTCGGTTTGCAGCACGGCGCGGCCGTTTTCGAGCGGCGCGGAGGCGATGGCCTGATCCATGATGGACAATGCATCTCGCATTGACCCGTCGCCGGCTTCGGCTAACAGGGCCAGTGCCGCGTCTTCGGCGGAGACGTCTTCGTTGGCGGCGATGGTTCTCAGCTGGGCGAGGATGTCTTCGAATTTGACGGCGTGGAAGCTGAAGTGCTGGCAGCGGGAGCGGATGGTTTGCGGGATGCTCTCCGGCTCGGTGGTGGCCATCATGAAGATGACGTGCGATGGCGGTTCTTCGAGAGTCTTAAGCAGCGCGTTGAAGGCTGCGTCGGTGATCTGGTGGGCTTCGTCGAGGATGTAGATCTTGTAGCGGTCGCGAGAGGGCGAGTAGCGGGCGGCGTCGCGGAGTTCGCGGATTTCGTCGATACCGCGGTTGGTGGCGGCGTCGATTTCGATGACGTCGACGGCGTTGCCCTGGCGGATTTCGCGGCAGGAGTCGCACTCGCCGCAGGGCTCGGCGGTGGGGCGCTCGGGCGATGCGATGGCGTTGCGACAGTTCAGGGCCTGGGCGAGGATGCGCGCGATCGTGGTCTTGCCGATGCCTCGGTGGCCGGAAAAGATGTAGCCGTGGGCGATGCGCTGCTGGGTGAGGGCATTGTTGAGCGTGCGGGTGACGTGGTCCTGGCCGGCTACGTCAGCGAAACGCTGCGGACGGTATTTTCTTGCCAGTACCTGATAGCCCATCGTTCCTGTTCTCCCAAGGGGATTGTATCGTTTCGCTGTCCGGTTGCGGATTTCGCTGAAGGTGGAAAACGAGGACGATTTCGTAGCGATGGGCTATCCGAAGACTTTCAGGATTTTGATTTTGCGCTCTTGGGGAGTGTCTTTGTGGCTTTGCGTTTGCTGCGTTTTTTCTTTGCGGCTTTGCGGGCTTCGGCTTTGCGCCGCTTCAACTCGGCTTGCGAATACATGGATCCGCGGCAGTTAGGTGCTCCGCAATGGCAGGTGCAGGGGTCGTCGCCGCCTTCGTAGAGGCAGTAGTCGTAGGTGATTTCGGCGTCGGCGGGAATGTTGCGGAGGGCGGTGATCCAGACGCGGCCGTCTTCGTCTTCGCTGGTTTCGGCGTTGCCGTCGCAGCTGTGGTTGATGAACATGGCGGTGCAGAAGCCGTCGATGACAATGGAGCCGTCGCCCAGTCCAAAGAGATAGGTGACGGGGTAGTCGGTGTAGAGGGCGTCGGCTTCTTCTTTACCGATGCGCCGGCCGGTGTATTCGGCGATGCGTTCGCCTTTGCGGACGAGCGAGGTGGTGTAGCAGCCTGCGGCGTGGATGGCTGATGAGCGAACGATTAGTCCCATGGATGATGGCTCGATCCCATATTCTGTATGAAGTGTGTTTCTGAGGATTGGGTCATCCTGAGGAAGTCCCAGAAACGCATCGTAACATTGGGCGGGGCGGAACGGTAGTCTCAGAAGAGTTTGCGTGAGATGGGGTTGGATTTGCGGAGAGATTGGTCAATCCGGTGGTTGCGTGGGATCATTCTGGTGGGTTTGTGGGTGGTGGTTGCTGCGCCCGCGCTGGTGGCGCAGAGTGCGCCTCCGCCTTCGGCTCCTGATCCGGCTCCAAGTCCGGCTCCAAGTCCGGCTTCTAGTCCGGCTTCTAGTCCGGCTTCGGGTCAGTCTGGGGCACAGCAGGGCAATCCGTTCCCGGAGGACGATTCAACGGCTCCAGCAGCGAAGAGCGGCGCGAAGCAGGACTCGCCGGGCGCCAAGCCGAAGACAGGTGTGGACAACCCGTTTCCGGGTGAGGACCCGAATGCTCCGATTATTCCGGTTGGGCCGGATTCGGGAGCGGCGGGAGCGAATCCGGGCGGCTCGCGGGGTTCGGATTCTGGTTCGGGGCCGACGCCGCGGAGGGATGCGGACCCGGATGGCGATCCGGTGCGTTCGCCCGATGGATTGGCCCATACGACGGACGATGACGGATTCGCTTCGAGCAACTCGGGGTTGAACAGGGTGCCTGCTCCGGATGACAGCGACGAGCGCCCGGGCAAGTCGACCAAGAACAAGACGCGTGAGCAGGTGATCAAGGAAGACGTGGATGTGGGCGGCTTCTACTTAGACAAGAAGAACTGGAAGGCGGCACAGGGGCGGTTTACTGCGGCGTTTGCGCTGGATTCGGAGAATCCTGATGCCGTGTGGGGGTTGGCGGAGGCGGAGCGTCATTTGCAGCTTTACAAGGAAGCTGCGGAGCATTACAAGCTGTTTCTTTCCTATGATCCGGATGGGCCGCATCACCGCGAGGCGCGTAAGGCTTTGGAAGAGGTGGAGGCGGCACGACCGTCTGCGACTGCTTCCTCGAAGACGGCGGGATCGGACGGCGCATCGCCCAAGTAGATGATTTTAAGCCACTTAAGTTGTGTGTTGATTTTTTAATATGCGATGTGTCATTTGTTTCGTGTCAAAAGGGGCCGTTTGACATATTCTTTTGTTCGACATAGAGTCCATTGCATTCCGATTGTCGTGGAAGGGACTTCGCAAGCAAGCCTACATGCATCCAGTTTTGATGTCCGCCCTGGAACCACTGGCTGAACAAATCGCGAGGATAAGTCTGCAAGAGGCGCAGGTTCCGCCGTTGCCAGGGCAGGGACGGTGGTGCGCCCAGCAAGTTGTGGAACATCTGATCCTTACCTATGAGCTGACATCGGGTTCGGTGAGTCGCCACTTGAAGTCGGGACATCTCCCCAAGAACCGACGCAGTCTGCTGGAGTTTGTGTTGCGGGTGCAGACGATCGGACTCGGCTACATGCCGGACGGGATTCCTGCGATTCGGGCGTTTCGGCCTAGCCAGTTCACTCCGGAGGACGGGCTGACGATTGCAGCGCGCTTTATGGAGACGGCGGAAGAGATGGACAGGCTGCTGGTTGCAGCGAGACGGAAGTTTGGCATACAGGCGTGCGGAGAGCATCCGTTTTTCGGTGTGATGCGCGTGGATGAATGGCGGCGCTACCATGCGATTCACGCGGCTCATCACGCGGGCCAGTTGCGAAATGCGATTCGTTATGCGCAATCGTTGCAGGCAGCTCCCGAGGGGGCGGATCCGCTGACCCCCGCCCCTGTGCGAAGAGGCGCCTGAGTGGAGATTTGCTGCGATGGACTATCCAAAGAAAATCTCAAGGTGCAATGCTTTGAATATCCAATCCGGGTAGAAGATTTCGGAGACAGCGGCAACGCACAGGAAAGTTCCCAATGGCAGAGGCATGGTGGCCCATTCGCTGGTTCTGCGGCGAAGTGCTAAGACGGCGAGCCAGACGGAAGCGGCTGCCGTGGCGGCAAAGACCGAGAGGACAAAACTCTCCATGGCGCCGATGAGGCCCAGCCATGCTCCCAGGAGGGCCATCAGCTTGGCGTCGCCGAGGCCCATGCCTTCCTTGCGGCGGACAAGCCAGTAGGCCAGCCGGATGAAGAGAACAAGGCCGGCGGAGGCGAGGATGGCGAGCGCGGACGTTGTCGCGGCGTGGGTGAGTATTCCGTGGCGGTCTATGGCGTCGCCGGACCAGCTACGCAGGAGCGTAAAGAAGAATCCGAGTGCGATGCCGGGCAGGGTGAGCGCGTCGGGGAGCCAGAAGTGCTCGGCGTCTAGGGCTGCGAGAGCGACGAGAAGCCAGCATAGGACAGCGGAACCGAGGATCTGGGTTATGCTTTGGGCGGTGGCGGCGGGAAAGATTGGGAGGCTAAATTTTGCCCAGCAGGCTGCCCAGAGCAGGGCGATGGCCAGTTCGATGAGGGGGTAGCGAATGCCGATCCACTTGCGGCAGGTGCGGCAGCGTCCGCGGAGAAGTATCCAACTGAGCAGAGGCAGGTTTTCCCACCAGGCAAGCGTGTGGTCGCAGTTGCGGCAGTGGGAGCGGGGCGAGACGATGCTTTCGCCCTCGGGAAAGCGCGTGAGGAAGACGTTGAGGAAGCTGCCGAAGGCGAGGCCGAGCAGCGCGGCGAAGATGGTTCCGAGAAGATGCAGATCGGTAATGATTTCGTTCACACTCCCTGGCTTCGTTTGGTAGAAGGTCAATTTGGAAGAGGCAGGCCCTCAGGGGCTAAAGCCCCGTGATATTGCTGGATTTAATGTACGGGCTGAAGCCCGTACCCTTCATCCTGAAGCCCGGTACTCTTCATCTTGAAGTCTGCTCCCTTCATCCGAAGCTCGTATCC
>Ga0302326_10031239_pt1 | contig 10640 bp, 11 predicted proteins | sample Palsa_T0_3_FD_202264 | JGI IMG/M metagenome (GOLD analysis project Ga0302326, IMG submission 202264) | Peat permafrost microbial communities from Stordalen Mire near Abisko, Sweden - Palsa_T0_3 | ecosystem: Environmental > Terrestrial > Soil > Palsa > Peat permafrost | place: Sweden: Abisko...
AGGAGCGTCCACGTACGTTATTCTTCGCGGCGAGCGGCCCTGATCGATGACATCCACTTCCAGCGCCTTCACGCACTTGCTCGGTCCGGTGATCGACATTGCGCGTCGCGCGGGTGCCAGGATCCTCGAGGTCTACGAATCCGGCGAGTTCGCGGTCGCGAACAAAGCGGACTCTTCGCCGCTGACCCAAGCCGATCTGCGTGCGCATCAAACCATCGTCGAGGCGCTGCACGCATTGACGCCGGATTGGCCGGTGCTGTCGGAGGAGTCGGCCAGCATCGACTTCGCCGAGCGCGCGCACTGGTCGCGCTACTGGCTCGTGGACCCGCTCGACGGCACCCGGGAGTTTCTCTCGCGCAACGGCGAATTCACGGTCAACATCGCGCTGATCGACGGCCATGAGCCGGTGCTCGGCGTCGTCTATGCGCCGGCCAAACGGCTGCTGTATTACGCCGTCCCGGGCGCCGGGGCATATCGCGCGCTCGCCGATGAGCCCGCCCGTCCGATCGTGGTGAAGCGCTACGCGAACTCACCGATACGAATCGTCGGCAGCCGCTCACACCGCGGCGACTCGCTGGACGGCCTGCTGTCCCGGCTGGGCTCCTACGAGCTGATCGCCATCGGCAGCTCGCTCAAGCTGTGCATGGTGGCCGAAGGCAGTGCGGATCTGTATCCACGGCTCGGCGCGACCTCGGAATGGGATACGGCGGCGGCACACGCGGTGGTGTTGGCGGCCGGAGGTTACGTCACGAGCACCACGGGCACGACGCTGACCTACAACAGCCGGCCGGAGCTGCGCAACCCGCATTTCCTGGTCTATGCCGATTGCGACCGGGACTGGCACCGCCTGCTCTGAAGCGCCGCCGTAACACGGCCCTCCGTACGGTCCGCACATCCCCAAATCCTACGGCCTGGCGGGCGATCGTAGAATTCTTCATGCCAGCACTACAGGAGGCAGCGATGCCCGGCTGAAGCCAGCGATCCGGAAACAGTGGCGAATTCGAACGCCAACCGCTGACAGGAGCCTGGAGGCCACAGTGAGGAGGCGCAGCTCACAAAAGCCGCAGCTTGCTGTTGCATCGTGCGACGTTGTGCCTTAACGTTCGCGCGCTCTTACGGACTGGCCGACTACGGAGGTGTGACAAGACTGCAATGAAGAAACGCAAAGCGTCCGCGAACAGCGAACCTGGGCCTCGTCTTCACCGCGTTAACCTGTATCTCGAGAAGAATTTCCCCGACTTCTTTGCCGAAGCACGCTTTCACGTCGGCAACGACGACTACTTTCTGTACAGCCGTTTCGGCCAGTACCTCGCCCGCTCCATCGAAAGCAACCGGGCACCCCGTGATAAGATTCACCGAGGATTCACCGTCCTCAACAAGATGGCGCGTATGTCCGCCAAGGACCCGGCGGTGCGCCGCATGCTGGTCACCGGTCCGCTGGAACACCTCGTGGACCATCCCAAGGCGCGCGCGCTGGCGCGCAAACACCTGTCCTCGGTTGCCCAGAGCTACCTGGAAGGCCTGTGCGAATAAACTCGCGGTCCGAGCATCCCGATCTGCACCATGAGCCCGCCAATCAGCGCCCTGGATCTACTGTTCTTCTGGTTCGGACCGCGTCCGTACACGGCGGCGCGGATCCAGCAGCATGCGCGGCTCTGGTTCGGCGAGCCCGATGCGCCCGAGCTCACCCCACAGACCGATGACCTGATCCGGGAGCGCTACGCTGACCTGACCCTGGCGGCCGAGCGCGGCGATCTGGCCACCTGGGAATCCAGCCCGCGCCGCCGGCTGGCGCTGATCCTGCTGCTCGACCAGTTCCCGCGCAATATCTACCGCGGCACCGCGCGCGCCTTTGCCCAGGACCTGCAGGCGCTCTCACTCACCGTCTCGGGCATGCAATTCGGCGCCGACGCCACGCTCGACCCGGTGGAGCGACTGTTCTTCTACATGCCGTTGATGCATGCCGAGAGCCTCGACGTGCAGGATGAATCGGTCGCCGCGTTCCGCCGGCTGCTCGATGAAGCGCCCGCCGCGCTGCACCGCATCTTCGACAGCAACCTGAAATACGCCGTATTGCACCGTGACATCATCACGCGCTTTGGCCGCTTTCCGCACCGCAACCAGGCGCTGGGCCGCGGCAGCACGCCGGACGAAGTCGAGTGGCTCGCCGCCCATGGCGATGAGTTCCCCTAGCGCCGCTACTGCGACGCTTGGTCAGCGCGCGCCGAGCTGTAGTGGGCACGCACTGACAGGGGATGCTGACATCGCAAGCCTCCGCACGCTGCTGATCAAGGACCTCGCGCGCGCGGACAATGGCTTGGAACCTTGGTAACAGGAGCTTCACATGGGTACTACCGACAAGCCCGCGGGCGCGAGCGCGAATTCCCCGTCGCAGTCCGGTCAATCACAGACCAAGCCGCAGTCGCCGCCGCAATCATCGCCACAGCAGCAGAAGCCGTCCTCAGGCCAGCAGTCGCAGGGACAACAGAAGCCGGGTTCGACAGGCAATCAGAACCCGCGCGACAACAATCCCTCGGGCAACCGCTCTGCACAAAGCGGCGCCGAACGGGTTGGGTCAGTCGCTCAGGGTAACGACCCGATGAATGACGATGAGCCTGAAATTGAATCGAATAAATCTCCGGGGGCCTCGGATCGCAATCGATCCGACCGAGATCGCACCCAGGTGCGCTAATTCGAGCGGATTAATCTTTGAAGACGTGCAGACGAGCACGTCAGTGACGGCGCCGGTCCCGGCGCGGTGGTTTCGCCGCGGCCGCGGACCGGCTTTTTGTGGTCTCCCGCCGCTCTATCCCCAAACCGCCCGCGCCGTGTCGACCACCAGTTGCAGCTTCTTGAGCTGCATTTCCACCGCGACGTCATTGCCGTGCACGGTGCTTGAAAAGCCGCACTGCGGTGACAGGCACAGCTGCTCGAGCGGCATGAAGCCCGCGGCCTCATCGATGCGCCGCCGCAGCTCGTCGATGCTCTCCAGCCGGTTGAGCTTGGTCGTGACGAGCCCGAGGACCACCCTTTTTCCTTTCGGCACGTGGCGCAGGGGCGCAAAGTCGCCCGAACGTGCATCGTCGTACTCGAGAAAATAGCCTTCCACGTCGAGCTCATTGAACAGCACCCGCGCCACCGGCTCGTAGCCGCCTTCCGCCGCCCAGGAACTGCGAAAATTGCCGCGGCACAGATGAATGCAGATCGTCATGCCCGCCGGCCGATCCGCGATCGCGCTGTTGATCAGCCGCGCATAACGCAGCGGTAGCTCATCGGGATCATCTCCGCGCGCACGGGCCGACTCGCGCTGCTTGGCGTCGCACAGATAGGCCAGATTGGTGTCATCGAGCTGTAGATAGGTGCAGCCGGCCGCCGCCAGGTCGCGAATCTCCTGCGCGTAGGCCGCCGCCACGTCGGCGTAGAACGCATCGAGCTGCGGATAGGCCTCCTGATTGATCCCGGCGCGGCCGCCGCGAAAGTGCAGCATGGTCGGTGAGGGGATCGTGACCTTGGGTGTGCGATGGGTCACTGACTGCAGAAATTCGAAGTCGCGTCGTTGAATCGGGCGTGAATGCCGCACTTTTCCGGTCACCCGCATGACCGGCGGCGCATAGTCGATATCCCCGTCGGCCTTATGAAACTTGACCGGCATACCGCCCTTCTCGACCACCCCATCGAGCTGCGTCAGGAAGTCGACATGAAAGAACGTGCGGCGGAATTCACCGTCGGTGATGCCCTGCAGGCCGACATCCTCCTGCAGTTTCACGACCTCGCGGATCGCCCGATCCTCCACCGCCCGCAGCTCGCTGGCCGACATCGCGCCGCGCTTGGCCGCATCGCGCGCCTCGATCAGATAGCGGGGCCGCAAGAAGCTGCCGACGTGATCGGCACGAAACGGCGGCCGGGCGTTCAGCGCGATCGTCTGCGGATTGGCACTCATAGGCTGCACTCCTGAGCGAAACCGTGATTAGCGTCGCGCTGACGCGCGGCGATGGGGCATTTTAGTGGCCTGGCGGCTCGAAATCCTGCGCTTCGAGCGGCTTTTCGATCACCGGTCCGAACTTCGCGACTTCGGCACGGATGCGCGCCGCATCGCCGATCAGCACGATATCGACGTCCTCGCTGCGCGGGTAGGCGGTGGCGACGACCTGTCTTGCGGCTGCCGCGTCCACCCGCAGCAGCTGCGCGCCGAAATCATCGATGTAGCTCTCCGGCAAGCCGTAGAGATCAAGGTCCGCCAGGGCTGCCGCCCAATCGGCGCCGGTCTCAAAGCCCAGCGCGTACTGCCCGAGGATAAAGCTGCGCGCGGAATCGATGGCCGCGTCGCTCACGCCCTGCTGCTTGAGCGTCGACAAGGTCTGCAGCGCGACCTCGATGGCACGCGCCGTGCTCGCCGTTTGCGTGAATGAACTGATGGCAAACTCGCCAGCCACCGCGCCGCGGTGAAACCCCGCGTGCGCCGAATAGGTCAGGCCCGACTTGACGCGCAGCGCCTGCACCAGCATCGAACCGAAGCTGCCGCCGAAGGCGGTATTGGCGATATCGAGCGCCGCGCGCGCCGCATACGAGCGCGCCACCCCGACATTGGCGATCCAGAAATAGGTCTGCGCCGAGCCGGGTGCATCGATCAGCAATACTCGCCGGCCCTGCACGCGCTCCGGTGCGGCCAGCGGCGTGGCCGGCGCGCCGGCATGGCGCCAGGTGGCGAAAGCGGCCGTCACGGCGCTCTTGAGTGCGGCGGGATCGAAGTCTCCGGCAAATACCAGCGTCAGGCGATCGGCGCCGAATTGATCGCGGTAGAACTTCAACACGTCTTCGCGCTCGATCCCCGCCAAGCTGGTCTCGCTGCCACCGACCGGCTTGCCATAGGGGTGTCCGGCGAACAGCAGCGCGCGACCGTAGCTGCCGATCAGGCTTTGGGGCTCGGAGTCCTTGGCGGCCTTGATAAATTCGATGCGCCGCGCGCGCAGTTTTTCCAGTTCGGCGAGCTCGAAGTGCGGACGCTGCAGCGCATCCGCCAGCAGCCCCAGCAACAGCTCGCGGTCGCGTGCCAGAAACTGGCCGTGCACGATGATGGCCTCGCTGTGGGCGTCGGCATCGAAACTGCCGCCCGCACCCTCAACCGCATCGGCGAAGGCGTAGGCGTCGCGGCCACCGGCGCCATGCGTCAGTAGCTCCGCCGTGAGCGAGGCCACGCCCTCGCGGCCGCCGGGGTCGAGCCCGGCCCCGCCGCGCATCAGGGCTTCAAAGGCGATCAAGGGCACGTCGTGCTGCGGGATCAGGATCAGCTTTACGCCATTGGCCAGAGTGAAGCGCTGATGCGGCGGAATCTTCACCCCGACACTCGTCGCCTGATCGGCGGCATGGCTCCAGCTGCTCACTGTGCCGAGCAGCGCGGCAGCAGTCACCGCGCGCACCGAGCGCCGCAGCATCACTTCACCACCGCGCCAGGATGAAAGTCGCCGCCGCCGTGGGCGGCATCGGGCTCCTCGCCGCCCTGAGGCGCGAGCACGCCGACGGTGCGCTGATCGGCGTTGAACACTTGACGGGCGATCTTCGCGACGTCCTCGCGCGTGACGCGTTCGTAGGCGTCGGGCGCCGCAAACAGCAACTTGTAGTCGCCGTGCATGACCGCATATTCGCCGAGCAGACGAGCCTTGCCGTCGATGGTCGACACGCCACGCCAGAAATCCGCCGCCATCAGGTTGTTCGCGCGGCGCAGCTCCTCATCGGTCACGCCGTCGCGGACGATGCGTTCGAGCTCGGCATCCAGGGCGTGCTCCAAGTCGGGTACCGAGCCGCCTTCAGGCAGCGTAGCGTGAATGACAAACAGGTTCGCGTCGAACCCTTCGGGCCAGCCGCCGCCGATCGCGACCGCAAGTTTTTGCTCCTCCACCAGGGCGCGGTTCAGCCGCGCGGCATGCCCGCCCACGAGGATGGTCTGCAGGATGTTGAGCGCCGGCTCGAGCGGGTCGGCGGCCGCGATCGCGTGATAGGCATACTGCACCAGCGGATTCTGTCCGGGCCGCTCGAGCACCAGGCGCCGCTCGCCGTGCTGTTCCGGCTCCTGGGTGCGCACCGGCGGCGGCAGCTCGCGCGCCGGCACCGGCGCGAAATATTTGCGCGCCAGCGCAAACACCTGATCCGGATCGACCGCGCCGACCAGCACCAGCGTGCAGTTGTTGGGCGCGTAATAGCTACGGAAGAAGTTCTGCAGGTCGGCCATGGTCCAGGAGGCAATGTCCGACGGCCAGCCTATGGTCGGAATCCGATACGGATGCGCCAGGAACGCGGTGGCCTGCACCTGCTCCTCGAGCAGTGCCGCGTTGCTGTCCTCGACGCGCAGGCGCCGCTCCGAATAGACCACCTTGCGTTCGTTCTCGACCACGTCGGGCACGAAGGCGAGGTTCGCGATGCGATCGCTCTCCAGTTCGAACACCAACTCCAGCGCCGAGCGCGGAAACCAGTCCTGATACACCGTCACGTCCTGTGAGGTGTAGGCGTTGTTGCTGGCGCCCTGGCCTTCCATGAGCCGATCGAAGTCCCCCTGCGGGTGCTTCGAGGTGCCGTTGAACATCATGTGCTCGAAGAAATGCGCCAACCCGGTGGTACCGGTGCCTTCATTGCGGCTGCCCACGTGTACCCAGTTGTACAGCGCCACATTCGGAATGTTGTGGTCCGGCCAGACGATGATCTGCAACCCGTTGGGCAACGTCGTGGTGCGCACGGCCGACGCCGCAGCGGCAAAGGAGCGGGTTGCAGGCGCGGGCGCGGCCGTGGCCGGCGCTGCGGAACCGACGGCGCCCACGGCAACGGATGCGAGCGCGCCGCCGACCCACTTCAATCCACGCATTTCCTCGGGCTCCATGAGGGCTTAGTGGGGGCGCCTGAGTGCGGCGACGAGGTCGAACAGCGCCACAAAAGAAAAGCGCCGCAGGCTGGGGAGCGCAGCGGCGCCTGAAGGCGAACATCGGGGAGCGTTGTCCGCAAAGGTTGGGGAAAACCTTACAAACAAAGCAAAGCAAGCCTTATGCCAAGAATGTACAGTCATAGAAATCAATAAGTTGAATTTAGCTGCCAGAGAAGCGGCGCCGTCGAGACTGACAATTTATGTCAGTCGCTGACGAAACGCTGACGTCCGGTGGCCTCAGGCGGTCACCGGCACGCAGACCTGCGCGTGCTGCTTGAGCCGGCTGCACAGCCCCTTCGCATCGCTCTCGGAATGCACGCTGACGCGCAGCTTGTAGACCGGTCCGCTCTTGGACCTGCCCGGCACGAAGTGCGGCTTGAGCGACTTGAGGTCGTCAGGGTATTTGGCCGCGAGCATTTGCCACTCCGACTCCGCCCGCGCCTTGCTGTGGAACGCGCCCAGCTGCACGAAGTGGCGGTGATCACCCGTGCTTGCGAGCTTGCTGCCCGCGCCGTGCGCGGGGCGTCCAGAAGCGCCCTGGCCGGGCGGCGGATTCGCGGCGGCGGCCGTAGCCGGGGGCCCCGTGACCGGCTGGCGGGCCGCGGGCGCGGCGCCTGACTGCGCAAAGTTCTCGATGCGGATGCGCGCTTCCTGCGCCCATTTGCTGTCCGCATGCGCTGTGATGAACTGCTGGTACGCCTCGCGGGTGTCGGCGGCGGCGGCGGCCTGCCAGTCGTGATCCTCGGCGATTTGCTGGATACGCGTCTGTGCCTGCGCCGCGTTGGCGCTCTTGGGGTGCTGCTGCAGGAACTGCTGATACGCCTCGGGCGTGTCTGCCGCGGTGGCCGACTTCCAATCCGCGTTCTCACGGCTGCAGCCCGCCAGCGCCAGCGTGCCCAGGATGATCGCCACCAAACAAATTCCTGTGTTGCGCATCACATCGCCTCCGGCTGACTAAGCGAATAATTGTAGCAGTACGCGGACCTGTAGCAGTGCTCAGCGCCATGAACGATAAGCCCAATCGCCGAATTCTGGACCGCCCGACCGGCTCGCTGTCGCTGCTGGCGGGCGGCTCGCGTGTGGTCGGCGATGTCATCACCCCGGGCGCTCTCATGATCGGCGGTCACATCTGCGGTGATGGCAACATCGGCGGCGAGCTGTCGGTGTCGGCCGAGGCGCATTGGGAAGGCGACGTGCATGCCGACAGCGCCGTGATCGCCGGGCGCATCACCGGCTGCATCGTCGTGCGCAAGAAAATCGAAATCGCCGCCAGCGCGATCATCCGCGGGCGGGTGATCGCCTCCAGCATCGCGATGGCGCGCGGGGCGACGATCGATGGCGAGGTCACCGTGACCGGCAACCAGCCGATCGTTGAATTCGAGGACCGGCGCGCCAGCGCTGTGACCGCCACGGCCACCGTCACCGCCAAACCCATAACCGCCACCGCTGCTGCAACGCAGACGCGCTAGACGCCGCTCGCCTATAATCTTTAGCGGCGCTGCTGCACGGATGCCCGCTTGAACCACGATCGCTTGATCCATCTGGTCGCTCACCGTGGCGACGCCCGCGATTTTCCGGAAAACACGCTTCCCGCCTTCGCCTCGGCGCTCGAGCTGGGACTGCGCTTCCTCGAGCTCGATGTTCATATCTCGGCCGACGGCGTGCCGATCGTGATTCATGATCACGATCTGACGCGCACCACCGGCCAGCCCGGCTGCGTGTTCGACCTGCGGGCGCGCGAGCTGGTGAAAATCGACGCCTGCGAGCCGAGCCGCTTCGGCGAGCGCTTCCGCGGCACCCGCATTCCGCTGCTGACCGACGTGCTGGCCCTGCTGGAACGGCGGCGCGAAGTCACGCTGTTCGTCGAGATCAAACGCGCCAGTCTCACTCGTTTTGGCTACGACCAGGTGGTCGCGCGCGTGGTCAAAGCGCTCAAGCCCGCGCGCGGTCAGTGCGTGGTGATCTCGTTCGATCTGGCCGCCGTGCACCGTGCGCGCCAGATCGGCAGCATGCCGATCGGATGGGTAATCAGCGCCTACGATGCGCACACGCGCCTGAAGTTCGAAGCGCTGCAGCCGGAGTACCTGTTCGTCGATCACGAGGTGCTGCCGCCGGGCGAGGGCGCGCTGTGGCGCGGTCCCTGGCGCTGGGCGGTGTACGAAGTGGAAACCCTGGCGATGGCGCAGTCGCTCGCGGCGCGCGGCGCCAACTACATCGAGACCATGGCGGTGCGCGAGATGAGTGCGGCGGTGCACAGCCTGCAGCAAAGCGCGCGGGCCCCGGGCCCGGGCGTGTGAGCGCCGCGTACGACGTCGATGTCGCCGTCATCGGCGCCGGCATTCACGGCGCGGGCGTCGCCCAGGCCGCCGCTGCCGCCGGCCACTCGGTGTTGCTGCTCGAGCAGAGCGCGATCGCCTCCGGGTCCTCCAGTCGTTCGAGCAAACTGATCCACGGCGGCCTGCGGTATCTGGAGACCGGACAGTTCCACCTGGTGCGCGAGAGTCTGCGCGAGCGCGCCACGCTGCTGCGTCTGGCGCCCGAGCTGGTGCGGTTGCAGCGCTTCTACGTCCCGATCTATCAGCACACGCGGCGACGGCCCTGGCAGCTGCGTCTGGGTCTATCGCTATATGCGCTGCTGGGCTCGCTGGCCCGCGACGCGCGCTTCGCTACCGTGCCGCCGCGCCTCTGGGGCACACTCGATGGCCTGGATACGGCGGGACTGCAGGCGGTGTTCTGCTATCACGATGCTCAGACCGACGATCGGGCGCTGACCGGCGCGGTGGTGCGCTCGGCCCAGGCACTGGGCGCCCGATTCATCTGCCCCGCGCAGTGCACGGGCGCGCTGCTGTTCGAGGATGGGGCTGAGCTGCGCTTCCGGTGCGCTGCGCGCGACGAGCAATGCCGAACGCGGGTGCTGATCAATGCCGCCGGCCCCTGGGCGGACACGCTCGCCCAGGCCATCACCCCCGCCATTCCGATACCGGCACTCGAGCGCGTGCAGGGCGCGCATCTGGTGCTGCCAGGCGCGCTCGAGCGCGGCATCTACTACGTCGAGAGCCCGCGCGACGGTCGCGCGCTGTTCGTGATGCCGTGGCGGGGCCAGCTCATGATCGGCACCACTGAGACGCGTTTCCACGGCGATCCGGCCGACGTCGCGCCCAGCCATGCCGAGATCCATTACCTGCTCGGCGCGTTGAAGCACTACTTCCCGCGCTATCGGGACGCCTCACCCGATGACATCACCAGCAGCTTCGCCGGATTGCGGGTGTTGCCGGGCGGCGGCGGTCACGCCTTTCACCGCTCGCGCGAGACCCTGCTGGTGCCCGATCGCGCCGGCCGGCCGCGGGTACTGTCGATCTACGGCGGCAAGCTCACGACCTATCGCGCTGTTGCGCAGCGCGCGCTGCAGCGCGTCGCGGCGTCGCTGCCGCAGCGGCCCGCGCTCGCCGCGACCGATCAGCTGCCGCTGCACGCCAACTGAGCGTGTACGGCCACTGCATCATGCACGGCTACTGAGCATATGCGCGGAGTACTGGCCCTGGACCAGGGCGGCCATGCGAGCCGCGCATGCATTGTCGATGAGCACGGCGACATTGTCGCCGAACAGCAGGTTGCGATCGCCACCACTCACGGCAGTGACGGCGAGGTCGAGCACAACGCGGATGAAATCGCCGCCTCGCTGCGAGCCGCCGCCGTCAGCGTGCTGCGCGGCGCCGGCGGGCTGGTGATC
>Ga0302326_10031241_pt1 | contig 10639 bp, 8 predicted proteins | sample Palsa_T0_3_FD_202264 | JGI IMG/M metagenome (GOLD analysis project Ga0302326, IMG submission 202264) | Peat permafrost microbial communities from Stordalen Mire near Abisko, Sweden - Palsa_T0_3 | ecosystem: Environmental > Terrestrial > Soil > Palsa > Peat permafrost | place: Sweden: Abisko...
ACCGGCGTCTACGAAAGCGACCTCGGCCTGATCGCCCCGGCCCTGGGCGAGCTGGCCGGCTACCAGGCCGCGATCGGCGCCGCCGACGTGGACCTGTTCGACAACATCACCCCGGAGTTCAGCAGCTCGATCGGGTCCCGGACGGTGGCCGAGCGAGCCCGCAGCGCCAGCTTCCTGGGCGTGGACGCCATCCTGGTCAGCGGCCCGCAGGCCGGGGTGCCGATGAACATGAGTGACCTGCGCGCGGCCAAGGCGGCCGCGCCGGATACGCCCGTGCTGGCCAACACCGGGGTCCAGGCCGACCGGCTGGCCGAGATCTTGCCCATCGCCGACGGCGTGATCGTCGGCACCAGCCTCAAGGTCGACGGCATCACCTGGAACCCGGTGGATCCGGCCCGGGCCCGCCGCTTCACGCAGACCGCCGCCGAGGTCCGCGCCTCGCTCTCGGTCCCCAGCTGAGCCCGCGCTTACGAGCCGGCCGGGGTCCGCTGCGCGGTGCGGTACAGGTCGACCAGCTCACCGGTGGTGGTGGCGTCCTGCGGGCCCTTGTCGTCGCGCCAGCGCCCGGTGAACCGCGGGAACCGCATGGCCAGCCCGGCGTCCTCCTTGACCAGCCCCCAGCCCGCCGAGTAGTGCGGCGACAGGGTCAGCTCGGCGGACAGGACCTCGATCACCACCCCGGGCTCGAACCAGAAGTCCGGCTGCTGCCGGGCGTCGACCCGGGCGGGCTTCTCCGCCCGGGCCAGCGGCGCCAGCCGGTCCGGGAGCGAGGCCAGGTCGGCGTCGGAGAACCCGGTACCGCACTTGGTCACCGTGCGGTAGAGCTCCGCGTCCGGGTCGTACGCGGCCAGCAGCACCGCGCCGTACGAGCCCGCCCGCCGGCCGCGGCCCGCGAACGCGCCCACGATGACCAGGTCCGCGGTGTCGGACAGCTCGGTCCGGTAGTCCCGCTTGAGCTTGATCCACTGCCAGCCCCGGTTGCCGGCCTGGTACACCGACGCCGGGCCGACCGACTTGCACATCAGCCCCTCGCACCCGTCGGTGATGGCCTGCTCGAACGTCGCGTCCAGCGCGGCCGGGTCGGTCACCTCCGTGGCGGTGGTCAGCCGCAGCCCCGGCGAGATCGTGATCGCCTGAGCCAGCGCGGCCCGCCGCTCCGGATACGGCCGCCGGGTCCAGTCCTGCCCGTCCGCGTACAGCAACTCGAAGCAGAACAACCCCACCGGCACGTCCCGCACCGCCTCGGCGATCCCGTACTTGCGCCGCCGGAACATCACCTCGGCGAACGGGTGCAGCTCGTCGGTGGCCGCGTCGAACGCGACCACCTCGCCCTCGATGATCGCCTCGGCCGGGCCCAGCCCGGCGGCCAGCACCTCGACCACGTCCGGGAACTGCTCGCTGACCTCTTCCAGCCGCCGGGTCCACAGCTCGATCCGCCCGTCGGCGGTCTTGTGGGCCTGCAGCCGCATGCCGTCGTACTTGTACTCGGCCGCGCACTCCCCGCCCAGCTTGGCCAAGATCTCGGCCGCGTCGGCCAGCCGCTGGGCCAGCATGACCCGCACCGGGTTGCCCGGCCGGACCTGGATCTGCTCGACCCCGGCCAGCCCGTCGCGCACCAGCACCTGGGCGATCAGGCCCAGGTCGCAGCAGATGTTGTAGGCGCGCTCCAGCACCGGCCGGGCGGCCCGCCCGCCGGCGTACACCTGGGCCAGCGCGTCCAGGATGGTGGGCGTGCCGATGCCCAGCCGCAGCCCCCCGGTGACCTGCCGCAGCAGGTACCGGGCCTCGAGCGGCGTGGCCTGGCCCAGCATCCCGGCCAGCAGCTCCAGCTTGCGGCCCTGCGAGCCGGTCCCCTCGGCGTTGGCGATCTGCCGCAGCGTGTTCACCACCGTCACCACGGTCAGGACCGCTGGCCGGTCCGCCCCCTCCTCGGCCAGCACCGTGTCGGTCAGCACCGTCTCGGCCAGCAGCAGCTCGGCGGTCTGCCCCAGGTCGCCGATCTCCCGCACCCGTGCCGCGACCACCTCGGGGGCGGTCCCGGTCGCGGTGCCCACCGCCCGGATGGCCAGCTTCTCGGCCAGCCCCAGGTCCACCCCGGCGAACTCCGGCGCGATCAGCCCCTGGCCGAGGTAACACACCACCGGCAGCAGCGGGGCCGGAGTCTGCGCCAGCAGCGCGGCCAGCCGCTCGATCAGCGCCAGCCGCCCGGTCGCCCGCTCCAGGTCACGGTAGGCCTCGGCCACGATCTGGTAAATCACGACGCCCCCCGCGGTTATCCCGGAGCCACCGGATTGGTCCACCGGAAGCCTATAGAGTTCTTGACCTTACCTGCATGACCTATTTAGAGTTCCTTCATGGCCCTCCGCCTGACGGTTCAGGTTCTGCTCGTGTTGCAGGCCCTGCTGCGCGAGCCGAGCCGGGAACTCTACGGGCTGGAGCTCTCCGAAGAGACGGGGCTCTTGCCCGGGACGGCGTACCCGATTCTGCTCCGGCTGGAGGGCGAGGGGTGGCTCACCAGCCGGTGGGAGGATGTTGATCCGCGGGTCGAGAAGCGGCCCGCGCGCCGGTACTACCGGCTGACGGCCGGCGGGGCGGTGCAGGCCAGCGCGGCGGTGGCGGGCGCGCGGCGTCCCGCGAGCGCCGCGCTGCGCGGCCTGGCCGCCGAAGGCGGGACCGCCTGATGCCCGGCTCCTCGCTCAGCGCGAACCGCCGGAAGGTGGTCCTCGTGGCCGGGGCCACGTCCAGCTGCGCGACCGGGTTTACCGCCCTGCTGCACTCCTTTCCGGACACGTTCTCGCTGGTCGCGATCGCTGCTCTCGTCCTCGCCACGACGAGCATCGCGGTCTACGCCTGGCCTGCCGACGACGGATTCCTGACCCGTCCGGCCCGGGCCGGACGTAACGGCATACCCCGCCGGCCTGGCGGGCCTGGCGGGCCTGGCGGGCCTGGCGGGCCTGGCGGCGCGGTGCTGGCGCCGCCGACGACGGGCGGCCGGTGGCCGGTGTTGCGCGCCGCGCCCGGCTCCGCTTCCGGCGACCGTAGGACTTCCTGCAGCTTGGTGAGCAGCGCGGCTTCGGAGAACGGTTTTTCGATGAGGTGGATGCCGGGTTCCAGGACGCCTTGCACGTCGAGGAGACCCTGGGTGTAGCCGGACATGAACACCACCCGGGCGGCGGGCTGCATGATGCGGACCCGGTCGGCGAATTCTTTCCCTTGCATGCGGGGCATGATGACGTCGGTGAGCAGCACGTCGATGTGCTCCAGCTGGGTGGCCAGGACGTTCAGCGCCTCGTGGCCGCTGGCCGCGACCACCACGTGGTAGCCGTTGCGGGCCAGGATCCGGCGGGTGACCTCGCGGATGGCGGCCTCGTCCTCCACGACCAGGACCGTCTGGCCCTGGCCACGCTGCGGTTCCGGGAGCGGCGGGGGAGCGGGGGTTAGGTCCTACTCGGTGACGGGCAGCAGCGCAGTGAGGCTGGTGCCCAGACCGGGTTCGGAGTAGATCCGCACGTGCCCTCCGGCCTGGGTAATGATCCCGTGCACGGTGGCCAGGCCCAGGCCGGTTCCCTCGCCCTTGGGCTTGGTGCTGAAGAACGGCTCGAAGACCCGGTCCAGGACGTCCTTGGGTATCCCGGTGCCGGTATCGCTGACCTTCAGGGCCACGTAGCGGCCCGGCGGCGGCAGCCCGCCCTGGCCGGTCCGGTCTCCCTGGTCGATGCGGGTGCTGGCGGTCTGGATGATCAGTTTGCCGCCCTGCGGCATCGCGTCGCGGGCGTTGACGGCCAGGTTGACCAGGACCTGCTCGATCTGGCCGGGGTCGGCCAGCACCGAGGGCAGGCCGGCGGTCAGGTCGGCGATCAGCTCGATGTGCTCGCCGAGCGTGCGGATCAGCAGCTGCTCGACGCTCTGCACCACGTCGTTGAGGTTGAGCACGCGCGGCTGGATCATCTCCTGGCGGGCGAACGCCAGCAGCTGGTGGGTCAGACCGGCCGCCTGTTGGGCGGCCCGCTGGACCTGCCCGATGTCGTCGCGGACGGCCTGCCAGCGCTCATCCGGCGGTTGCCGGGCGACTTCCTCGCCGACGAAGGCGGCGTAGTTGGAGATGACGCCGAGCAGGTTGTTGAAGTCGTGAGCCACCCCGCCGGCCAGCTGGCCCAGGCTTTCCAGCCGCTGAGACTGGTGCAGGTGCCGCTCCAGCTCGTCCCGCTCGGCCTGCAGGCGCAGCCGCTCCTGCTCGGCGGCGATCTCCAGCCGCTCGGTCACGTCGCGGATCACGGCGGTGATCAGGAGCCCTTCACCGGTACCCATCGCGGCCAGGGACACCTCGGCCTGGAAGGTGCTGCCGTCACGGCGACGCCCGGCCGGCTGCCGGTCGGCGCCCATCGCGCGGGGCCGGGGATCAGCGGCATACCCGGCCCGGTGGGCCGGGTGCAGGCCGCGTACCTGATCCGGGACCAGGATTTCCACCGGCTGGCCGACCAGCTCGTCCCTGCGGTATCCGAACAGCCGCTCGGTTTGCCCGTTGACCAGCACGATGCGCCCGTCGCGGTCCACGCAGACCATCGCGTCCGGGCCCGCATCCATCAGCCCGCGGAACCTGGCCCCCGCGCGCTGCCGCTCGGTCACGTCCCGCGCCACGCTCGCCACCCCGATGATCGTCCCCGTCCGGTCGGCGATCGGCGACAGGTTCAGCGACACCTCGACCGTCGTCCCGTCCTTGCGCAGCCTGCGGGCCTGGTACTGGTCCACCCGCTCGCCCCGCGCGACGGCGGCCACTGCGGCCGCTTCCCGCTCCCGGTCCCCGGCCGGGATGAGCACCTCGATGTGACGGCCGGTGACCTCGGCGGCGGCGTACCCGTACAGCCGTTCGGCGCCCGGATTCCAGCTGGTGATGACCTGATCGAGGGTCTTGCCGATCACCGCGTCGTGGGAGGACTGGATGATCGAGGCCAGCTGCGCGGCGCTCTGCGCCGCCTGCCGCCGCTGGGTCACGTCCCGGACGGCGGCGAAGACCAGGATCCCCTGCTCGGTGTCGAGGGCGGACAAGGAAATCTCAGCGGGGAAGGTGGTGCCGTCGCGGCGGCGCCCGGCCGGCTGCAGGTCGGCGCCCATCAGGCGGGGCTGCGGGTCGGCGATGTACCCGGCCCGGTGGCCGGGGTGGACGTCGCGGGCCCCGTCCGGTATGAGCATGTCCACCGGCTGGCCGATCAGTTCGTCGCGCCGGTAACCGAATAGCCGCTCGGTCCGGGCATTGACCAGCGTGATCCGGCCATCGGCGTCGACGCATACCATCGCGTCCGGCGCCACCTCGAGCAGCCCGGCGAACCGGTGATGTTCATGATGCTTCACGGCTACCACCCCAATGTGTGGTCGCCCGATTACCTAAAGTCATCATTTCACAGCCGGGGAACCGCGGCGACCACGCGCCCGCAGCCGCCGGGCGGCCGTCAGCAATCTGCGACTACTGAATGTTATGTTACAATTACTTACGATGACAGCGTTCGATGCAGGCCTGCGAGGAAGTGCCGTTGGCATCGAAAGCACTCAGTTCTCGTGAGGGTCTCCCGACAGGAGCGATCGCCGTCTGACCTGGCACGCGCTCCAAGGATCATCGGGGATGATTTCACATGGCCAAGCCGGACGCCGAGCGCCGCGCCAGGCGGATAGCGCTAGAACGATCCGAAGTGGCAGCCGACGCCGAGCGCCGCGTCAGCCGGGAGACGCAAGAAGGATCCGAAGTCGCGGCCGACGCCGACCGCCGCGCGAGCCGGGAAGCGCAAGAGCTAATAGAGGTGCTACAGGATCAGTTGCAGCAGGCCAAGCGCATGGAGAACCTCGGCCAGCTGGCAGGCGGGGTCGCGCACGACTTCAACAACATCCTCGCCGTGATCCTCAACTACGCGGCGTTCGTGTCTGAGGAACTGAACGCACCGCCTGAATCCGACTGGCCTGAGCGCCTGCAATCGGCCCGCAGCGACCTCGGGCAGATCAAGCAGGCCGCCGAGCACGCCGCGAGCCTGACCCGCCAGCTGCTCACCTTCGCCCGGCGAGAGGTAACCCGCCCGCAGGTCCTCAACGTCAACGACGTCATCACCGCGCTGGAGGAAATACTGCGCCGGACCCTCGGCGAGCACGTCGAGCTATCTACCTCGCTCTCCGGTGATCTGTGGCCGGTTCTGGCCGACCCCGGCCAGCTGCAGCAGGTGCTCATGAACCTGGCCGTCAATGCCCGCGACGCCATGCCCGGCGGGGGAATGCTGACCATCGATACCGAGAACATCACCGTGGACGCCGACAGTATCGCCGGGGGATCCAAGGCGCGGCCTGGCCGGAACGTGCGGCTGCGGGTGAGCGATACCGGTACCGGAATGACCGCAGACACCGTTGAACATCTATTCGAACCATTCTTCACCACTAAGGAAACCGGCGCGGGCACGGGGCTCGGCCTGGCCACGGTCTACGGCGTCGTCGCGCAGGCCGAGGGCAGCATTCGCGTCTACTCCCAGCCCGGCGTGGGCACGACCTTCAGCATTGTCTTGCCGGTCACCGCGGAGGCCGCCGTCCCGGTCGCCAAGCTTGTGCCCTACCAGCGAACACCGCAGGGAGAGACCGTCCTGGTCGTTGAGGACGAAGCGGCCCTGCGCGAGGTCACCAGGCGCATCTTCGCGCGCAACGGCTACCACGTGGTCACCGCCGCGAATGGCCCGGAAGCTCTCGATCTCGCCCGCGCCTACCCCGGCGAGATCCACCTCCTGGTCACCGACGTCGTGATGCCGCGCATGCTCGGCAAGGAAGTCGCGGAGAAAATGCGGGCCATCAAGCCCGGCATCGAAGCCCTCTTTATGTCCGGCTATGCCCGGCCCGTCCTGGCCTCCCAGGGCAGACTCGACCCCAACGTGGCCTTGGTGGGCAAACCATTCTCCGAATCCGAGCTCATCGGACGAGCCGGACAGGTACTCAACGGCCACTTCATCGGGTTCGAGACGATCGAGAACACAGGTACGTCATAGGTTCTCCCGGTCAGGTCCAAAACCGGCCGCCGAACGACCCGCCGGATAACCTGGGCTGGTGAAGGCTGGAGCAGCCCTCGTCTTGACCGCGGATCCCGGCGTGGCGGCGACCCGGGCCGTCGCGCAGGCGCAGTCGGCGCTGGGGGACCGGCCCCCGTCGCTGGCGGTGCTGTTCGCCTCGGCCCACTTCCTCGCGGTGGCGCAGGACCTCGTGGCCGCGATCGCCGAGCAGACCGGGCCGCTCCCGCTCATCGGCTGCGTGGGGGAGGCGGTGGCAGGCGGGGCGCGAGAGGTCGAGTCCGAGCCCGCGGTCTCGCTGTGGCTCGGGGCCGGCCTCGGCCCGGTCGAGACCTTCGCCATGGAATTCGTCCGAACGACCAGTGGTGGCGCCTACGGCGGCTACCAGTTCCCGCACCAGGCGGCAGGCGCGCACCTGATGATCTGCGACCCGTTCACGTTCCCGGCGGACGGCCTGCTGGCCCACCTGAACGAGCAGCGGCCCGGCGCGATGGTCATGGGCGGGCTGGCCAGTGCCGCGCTGGCCAGTGCCGGGCTGGCCAGTGCCGGGCTGGGGCCGCGGCAGAGCCGGATGTTCCTTGACGGCCGGGTGCTCTCCCGCGGCGCCGTCGGCGTCCACCTGCCGCACGCCGAGGTCCATCCGCTGGTCGCCCAGGGCTGCCGTCCGGTGGGGGACGCCTACATCATCACCCGGGCCGAGGGCAGCGTGATCCTCGAGCTCGGCGGGCGTCCGCCGCTGGTCCGGCTGCGCGAGATGGCCGCGGCGCTACCCGCCCGGGACCAGGAGCTGCTGGTCCAGGGCCTTCAGCTGGGGGTGGTGATCGACGAGTACCGCACCGAGCCGGGCCAGGGTGATTTCCTGATCCGCGGCGTGGTCGGCGCCGACTCCGACTCCGGAGCCATCGCGATCGGCGATGAGATCCAGGTCGGCCAGACCATCCAGTTCCACGTCCGGGACGCCGCGTCGGCCGATGCGGACCTGCGGCGCGCCCTGGACCGCGAGCTGGCCGCCCTGGGCGGGCGCCGGCCGGCCGGGGCGCTGCTGTTCACCTGCAACGGTCGCGGATCCCGGCTGTTCGCCGAGCCCGACCACGACGCCGGGCTCATCGCGGCCATGCTGGGCGACATCCCGCTGGCCGGGTTCTTCTGCGCGGGAGAACTCGGACCGGTCGGCGGGCAGAACTTCCTGCACACCTTCACCGCCTCCATCGCGCTGTTCCCCGATCCGGCTCCGGAACGCCCTCACCCGATCCGGCCGTAGTACCGCAGCAGCCGGTCGGCCGCGCGGAACAGCGGCGGGTAGCGCTTGACCTGACGGCGCGCCCAGTCGGTGGCGGCGCCGCGTGCCCGGTCCGCGGAGCCGACGACCGGGCCACGAGCCACGATGCCCGCCCCGATGTACAGTTCGCCGCTCTTCAGCGTCTCCTTGTACGGCTCGGGCCCGGCCCCCATGTCGATCACCTGAACGCCGAGCTCGGCGGCCTGCTCGGCCATATGCAGGTGCTGGATCATCCCCGGCGATTCCCGGCCGAAGCGCAGGTCGTAGGCGGAGAACCAGGCTCCGAGCAGGTCGCCGCAACGCAGGCCGAAATCCGCGGCGATCAGCGTCTCGCCCGCATAAAGGACAGAAAGCAGACCGCGGAAATGGTCGTTACGGGTGCTGAAAAGCTGGTCCATGAAGCCGACGACCCACGGCCGGTCGAAAAAATTCAGCTGCCTGCTCCGGTGATACTGATCAGCCTTCCAGGCCATGAGCGTGCGCAATTCCGATATATCGCGAGAGTCGACCACGAAACGGAGCTCGCCCGCTTCACGTTCCAGTCGCCGTTCCTTGCGGCCTAGCTCCCGGCAAAACTTGGGCGACCTTATCCGAAGCCTTTTCTGGTATACTTCGAACCCGTCACTCAGATCTATAAGCGGCGCCGGGCGCGCGGTGAACGTATAGCGCTCGAAGGGCCCTTGGCCCGGCACCAGGTTGTCGAACCGCCAGACGGCCACCCGGCACGCTCGCAGCAGCTCCCGCGGATCCCAGTCGGCCGACGGCGCGTGCACGAGTCCCTGGCAGTAGTTCAGGCCGGCGCCGATAGGTACGCCGACCCCCCCGCGTCGCTCAAAAGGGAAAAATCCCGCGATTTCCGGCCCGTCGTAAAGTACCGCGACACGAGCCTGCGTGCGAAAATTGCCAACGGCAATTGAGAATTCGGGACACAAGAACGGGCTGGCCAGCGATGCCGTCGCGCGCTGCATGGAGCGCCACGCGGCAATCTCGTCCGGGCCGAGTTCACCTGGGCGCGCCACCGAGATCTGCACCTGATTTATTCCCCCCGTGCCGTTTAGACGCAATATTCCTATCGGGTCCGCCGGCCTAGAGTGTATTATCTTAAACCGTCGGAAGTGGCCAGTTGCCGCGAGCGTGACCTGGCCAGAGCGCCGCGCCGGTCCGCTTCACCGAGTCGCTTCACCGCCCCGCTTTATCAGGCCCTTCGCCGGGCCGCTTTACCAAGTCGCCCTTACTGTGCCGCCCTTACTGTGCCGCCTTACCGTGTCCCCTGCCGTGCCGCCTGCTGTGCTGCCTTACCGGGGGCCGCGGGAAGCCCGATGCCCCGTTCGGCGAGCACGCCCCCCGCTCGTGACCGCGAGACCGTAACCTGGGAGGGTCAACCCCCTGCGTCACCAGGGCGTCCAAGGGGGCGAGGAAAGGGAACCGAGATGACGCCAGCCCAAGCCCTGGTGGCCCTTATCGGCTGGGCGCTGATCGTGACCGCCGGGTACCACGTAGGCAAGTACAAGGGCCGCCAGACCGCGGGCCTCACCCTGACCATCCTCCTGGGGCTGCTCGGGCTGATCATCCTCGCGTGCCTGCCCAAGACCCAGGCCGTAAAGCTGACCGAGGCGCAGCGCCAGTACGAGCTCCAGGCCGAAGCGGCCCGGCGAGCAGGCTACCCGTACCCGCCGCCGCCCCCCTACCCCTACCCGCCCCAGGGACCATACGCAGCCCAGGGCCCGTACCCGCCCCAAGGGCCGTACGCAGCCCATGGGCCCTACCCGCCCCAGGGGCCGTACGCAGCCCCGGGACAGTACCTGCCCCAGGGACCGTACGCAGCCCAGGGGCCATACCCGCCGCAGGGACCGAACGCAGCCCAGGGGCCATACCCGCCGCAGGGACCGTACGCAGCCCCGGGACAGTACCCGCCGCAGGGGTCGTACGGGACCCCCGGACAGTACCCGCCGCAGGGACCGTACGGAGCCCCGGGACCGTACCCGCCCGAGGGGTCCGAGACAGCCCCGGGACCGTACCAAGCACAGGAACCGGACCCGCCCCTGCCACCGCCGGCCCCGTGGGATCCGCCCGCGACGACGTGACCGCCGCTTCGCCGACGCCGTGACCGCCAAGCTTCGCGGCCGCGACTAGGCTGGGCCCCTGCGTACCTCCCTCACCGGCCCCCGGCCCCGGATCACCAGCGCCGCCCTCGGCCTCAGCCTAGGGCTGCTGGCCCTGGGGCCCGGCCTGCGGCGCGGTTTCCTGCTCAGCTACGACATGGTGTTCGTCCCCCGCGAGCCGTTCTCCGCGGCCCTGCCGGGCCTGGCGCCGCCGCGCGCGGTCCCCAGCG
>Ga0302326_10031243_pt1 | contig 10639 bp, 9 predicted proteins | sample Palsa_T0_3_FD_202264 | JGI IMG/M metagenome (GOLD analysis project Ga0302326, IMG submission 202264) | Peat permafrost microbial communities from Stordalen Mire near Abisko, Sweden - Palsa_T0_3 | ecosystem: Environmental > Terrestrial > Soil > Palsa > Peat permafrost | place: Sweden: Abisko...
CGAGGGCGATCCGGTGGCCCGCCCGGGCGCGGGCACCCAGATAGAAGTCCGCTCGCTGTCGAAGTCCTTCACCGTCGGCGCCCGCACCGTGGCCGCGGTCGACGACGTCTCCTTCAGCGTCCGCCGCGGCAGCACCCACGCGCTGGTCGGGGAGTCGGGCTCGGGCAAGACCACGACCGTGCGGCTGCTGCTCGGGCTGGAGCAGCCCGACGCGGGCGAGATCATCATCGGGAACGCGTCGGTGCGGTCCCACTCCCGCGGGCAGTGGCGCACGCTCCGCCGCCACCTGCAGCTCGTCTACCAGAATCCGTTCACGTCGCTCGACCCGACCTGGCGGCTTGAGCGGATCGTGCGCGAGCCGCTTGACCGCTTCGGCGTGGGCACCAAGGCCGAACGCGGCGACCGGGTGCGCGAGGCGCTCCGCTCGGTCGGGCTGCCCGAGTCGATGCTGTCCCGCCGTCCGACCCGGCTCTCCGGCGGCCAGCGCCAGCGGGTCGCGATCGCGCGGGCGCTGGTGCTGCGACCGGACGTCGTCGTCCTCGACGAGCCGACCTCGTCGCTGGACGTCACCGTCCAGGCCGACATCATCGACCTGCTCTTCGGCCTGCAGCAGGAGCTGGGGCTGACGTACCTGTTCGTCTCCCACGACCTGTCGCTTGTCCGCCAGATCGCGGACACCGTGTCGGTCCTGCAGGCCGGGCGCGTGGTCGAGAGCGGCCCGGTGCAGGAGATCTTCTCCCGCCCGCAGCACCCCTATACCGAGGCGCTGCTCGACGCCATCCCCGCGCTGCCCCGGTAAAGGGCAACGGGCGGGCGGCGCGGAGCCCCGCGTGCGTTAAAGGAAGATCAAGTTCTTTCTTTTGAACGCACGCGTGGCTCCGCCGCTCAGGGGCCGCTGAAGACTCGACCGCAGGCCGGCCCAGCCGGGTGGTTACGGCAGCGGGACCGCGCGCCAGGCGCGTCCGCCGTCCGTCGTCCGGTACAGCGTGTCCACTTCCTCGAGCGCGTTGTTGTACGTGTTGCACACGACGTAGCCGGTGGCGGCGCTCGGGTAATACAGGTCGGCGAAGATCGCCCCGTTGTTCTGCGGGATCTCGGGGGTCCACGTCTTGCCCGCGTTGAACGAGAGGTACAGGACGAAGGTCGTCACGATCGTCATGTCCGTGGTCGAGTCGGTGACGAAGCCCTCCGTGTTCCCCGAGTCGAACACCGGTCCCGACGGCTTGAAGGCGCCGCCCAGCTTGGCCGCGATGAACACCTGCTTGTCGTTCTGGCCGAGGCCGATGTCGCTCGGGCTGCCGCTGCACAGCGCGATCACCTTGCCCGCGCGCACCCCGCCGAGGTCCGCGCTCGTGGTGACCGGGCAGGGCAGCGCCGCCGCTTTGAAATGAACGCCGTCGGTGGAGTACCAGTACTTCTCGGTCTCGTAGTTGTTGCCGAGATCCACCTCGAGGGCGCCCTGGTCGCTGAGGTCGCCGTAGGGCCCGGAGCCGGTGATCGACAGCCCGCGGACGACGGTGAGCACGCCCTTGCCGGCCACGCCGGAGTAGACCGCGGCCGACGTGTTCGTGGTCACCAGCGCGAACACGCGCCCGTGGGTGATGGCCACCTCGTTGACGTCGAGGGAGGAGCCGGTCGCGCCGGCCAGGCGCTCGGCCGACCAGTGCCGTCCCCCGTTGGTGCTGACGTAGATGTGCGTGCCGTCGTTGGCCTCGATGACCCCGTCCTGCCACGTCACGTCGGGCTGGTCGTTGTCGGCCGGGTACGGCGTCGGCGGCGCCGACAGCGACTGCCAGGTCTTGCCGCCGTTGCTGGTCGTGATCAGATAGGGCTTGGCGCCGGTGGCCCGCTTCAGGTACCCGAGCACGATGCCGCGCTCCGGCGTCAGCCAACTGGCCGCCATCGGCCGCAGGCCCTTGGGGATCGCCGTCGAGGCGGTGGTCTTGGCGCTCGCTGCGGGGGCTGCGCTCGCCGCCATGGCCGGGGCCGCCAGGCCGATCGTGCACCCCACGATGGCCGCCAATGTTGCTATGTGCTGTTTTTTCATCATGTACTAACAGACGACGCAAATGCCCGATCGGTTGGTTCACTCCAACGGCCAGCGCCCTCGGCTGGTACCGGTCATACCGCCGCCGGCCCGGAAATCAAACTGCGGGTTGACGCCCTCGTCGGCGGGCGGGCGCGAGCCTGGCAGGGCGGGGACCGGCCGCACCAGACGGCGGACCTTCGGGCTTTGGCGCCGGGGGACTGAGCGGCTCGCTCCGGCACACCGCCTGGTATTTCGGCTCGACCGGGCTAAGCGTGGCCGGCCTGCTCCTGATGTGGGCCGGCCTGGTCATCCGGATCTGGGCGATCGTGGTGCTCGGCCGGTCGTTCCGGATGACGGTGGAGGTCGATGCCGACCAGCAGGTGGTCGACCGCGGCCCCTATCGCTGGGTGCGGCATCCGTCGTACTCGGGGATCCTGCTCCTCATGGCCGGCTTGGGCCTGTACTACGGAAACTGGCCCGCCCTGCTGATCCTGCTGGCGCTGCCGGCCGGCACCCTGATCCACCGGATCTCGGTCGAGGAAGCGGTCCTGACGGAGGTCATGGGCCCGGCCTACGCGGACTACGCCGCCCGGACGAAGCGGCTCGTGCCGAGGTTGTGGTGAGTCCCGGCTACCCGGCGCAGACCGACTTATTCCGACATGGCGAGCGCGTCGAGTCGCTATGGTGGGGGGTCGATACGCTCGGGCCGGGATCGAGAGGAGCACGCGTGCACGCGTCTGGGGCAGTGCCGGCCGTTCTCGCCAAGGCCGGTTACGCGGCGGCCTGCCTGGCCGCGGTGATCGGGATCGTGGTGTCCGGGTACGCGCACAACCTGGTCGGCCTGACCAAGCAGATCGAAGGCGGCGCGTCGATCGGCGACAGCCCGTCCGTCGGTGCGATGAACATCCTGCTGATGGGCCTGGAGAGCCGCACCGACTTCGAGGGCAACACCCTCAGCGCGGCGCAGCTCGCGCAGACGCACTCAGGCAGTGACAAGCCAGGCGGCGACCTGGGCGCGCAGGACACGGACACGCTGATCCTCATCCACGTTTTCGCCGGCGGCCAGAAGGCGGTCGGCTACTCCATCCCCCGCGACGACGTCGTCAACTACCCGCACACGACCCTCGACGGGATCACCGAGGGGAAGATCGACGGGGCCTACAACTACGCTTACAGCCAGTACGTGGACGAGAACACCGGCAAGATGAGCCAGGACGCCCTGTACGAGGGGGCCAACGAGGCGGGTCAGGTGTTCGAGGTCCAGACGGTGGAGTCGGTTACCGGCGTGCACATCGACCACTTCGTCGTGTCGAACATCTACGGCTTCGAGCTGATCGCCCAGGAGCTCGGCGGCATGGAGGTATGCCTCGAGCAGGCCCCGGCGTCCAAGGAGCCGGACGGGTTCGGGAAGGGGGGAAACCTGATCGACCTGCCCTTCCCCGGCGCCAACTTCGCGCAGGATAGCAACTCGGGCTTCAACGCCGTCCTGTACGACGGCTACAACCTGAAGAAGGGCGGCGCGCAGTACCTGCACCTGGCGCCCCCGCAGGCGCTGGCGTTCGTCCGCGCCAGGGACTCGCTGCCGGGGGTCGACATCGGCCGGACCCACCGGCAGCAGGCGGCCATCGACTACATCATCTACGACCTCAAGCACCGCAGCGTCCTGACCGACCCGTCCGTGATCTCCAGCCTGCTGTCCGGCGCGAGCTCGTACCTCAAGACCGACAGCGGCCTCAGCCTGCTCGACTTCGCGCCAGAAATGAAGTCGCTGACCGGCTCGAACCTGTCCCTGTCGACGCTGCCCGACGCGGCCGTGCAGAACATCTACATTCCCGCGTTCGGGAACGACCTGCAAGACGCGAACTACATCTACGTGCCGGACCTCCAGCGGATGGTCAACACCGGGTTCTACGGGTCCGCGAGGGTCAGGCCGGCCAAATCGGTGACGGTGGACGTCTACAACGGCAGCGGTGCCGCCGGGCTGGCCGGGGGCGCCAGTCAGGCCTTCGCGAGCCAGGGCTACAAGGTCGGTAACGCCGCCAACGCCTCCGCCCAGTCGCAGACCGTGCAGGACAACACCCAGGTCTTCTACGGCGCGGGCGCCGAGGCGAACGCGGAGAGCATCGCCGACGAGGTCGGGGCCATGACCGCCGGCGGGGCCCTGGGCGCCACCGCGCTGTCATCGGTGCCGGCCGGGCACGTCGCGGTGCTGCTCGGCTCGGCGGTCACCGTCCTGCCGGCCGGCCTGGAGGCCTTCGGCGGCACCACGGTCACCGCCCAGGACTTCATCACCGCCGCCCAGCAGGACCACCTGCCCGCCAGCGAGCTGCCCCCGGCCTCGGCCACGGCGGGCACCCAGTCCGTGGGCTCCGCGCTCTTCGGCGCGCGGGCCCAGGCGCCGGCCCAGCCGGCCACCAACCCGACCGCTAAGCCGTCGGCCAGCAAGACCTCATCCACCAGCGATAACCAGGCGGTCCCGGCCAACGCCCTCTACGGCATTCCCTGCGTGTACTAGCCCGTTTTAGGAGCTTCGCTCCGGGTGCTCGATGTCCACCGGCGGCAGGTCCTGCACGTCCTGCTTGGCGATCTTGAGCTTGATGCCGTCGACCGTGCTGGCGACCGCGCTGATCGGGATGGCCACGTCCTTGCGTCCCCACAGATGGCCCTCTTGCAGCAGCACGTGGGTCACGCGGCGGCTGCCGGGGTCGATGACAAGCCCCTGCACATGGCCGATGTCGCCGTCGGTGGCCTCGACGGCCTCGCCCCGGCGCACCTCCACCTCGCCCAGGGGGACCGCGTCCGTGGTAATGACCTGCGCGGGAAGGTCACCGCCGAGGCCGAAGCGGGGCACGATCATCCCGGCGCCGAGGCCGTAATAGGGCATGAAGCCGATCTGGCCAGGCCCGTAGCCGCCGTAGTCGCTGGTGGCCGGGATGTACTGGGTCTCCTCGGCCGGGGCGAGGTTCTCGAACTCCGCCTTGGTGCAGCGGAGCCGGATCTCGCCTGCCGCGGCGTCGACGAGGTCGAGCGGGACCAGCCGCCCGTTTTCCCGCCCGTGCTCCGGATCGACCACCAGGTGGGTGACCGCCTGCGCGACGGGGTCGACGATCACGCGGCTCAACGTGCCGACCGCACCGTCGCTGCAGCTGGCCTCGGTCCCGATGGTGAACTGCGTCGTGTCTGCCATAGCTGTTCTCTTCCCCGCTGGCAGAGCTTTACCGCCCGCTGCTGAACGCCGCGTCGAAGGACGCCGCGGGCGGCTCGAAGTCGAACTGGCGCAGGAAGGCGAGCGACGCGGGCGCCCCCAGCAGGCGGTCCATCCCCGCGTCCTCCCACTCGACCGAGATCGGCCCGGCGTAGCCGATCGAGTTCAGCATCCGGAACACGTCCTCCCACGGCACGTTGCCGTGCCCGGCCGACACGAAGTCCCAGCCGCGCCTGGGGTCGCCCCACGGCAGGTGCGAGCCGAGGCGCCCGTTGCGGCCGTCCAGCCGCTTGCGCGCCTCCTTGCAGTCCACGTGGTAAATGCGGTCGCTGAACTCGGCCAGGAACGCGACCGGGTCCAGGTCCTGCCAGACGAAGTGGCTCGGGTCGAAGTTCAGCCCGAACGCGGGCCGGTTCCCGACCGCCTCGAGCGCGCGCTTCGCGGTCCAGAAGTCGTACGCGATCTCGCTCGGGTGCACCTCGTGCGCGAACCGCACGCCCTCGGCGTCGAAGACGTCCAGGATCGGGTTCCAGCGGTCGGCGAAGTCCGCGTACCCGCGCTCGATCATCGACTCGGGCACCGGCGGGAACATCGCGACCGTGTGCCAGATCGACGACCCGGTGAACCCGATCACCGTCCGCACCCCGAAGGCGGCCGCGGCCCGCGCGGTGTCGGCGACCTCGGCCGCCGCGCGCTGCCTGACCCCTTCCGGCGACCCGTCACCCCAGATCCGCGCGGGCAGGATCGCCTGGTGCCGCTCGTCGATCGGGTGGTCGCAGACCGCCTGCCCCACCAGGTGGCAGGAGATGGCCCAGCACTTCAGCCCGTACTTATCAAGCAGCTCGTGCCGTCCGGCCAGGTAACCGTCCTCGCCCAGCGCGCGGTCGACCTCGAAATGGTCGCCCCAGCAGGCGAGCTCGAGCCCGTCGTAGCCCCACGAGCTCGCGAGCCGGCAGACCTCCTCGAGCGGGAGATCGGCCCACTGTCCGGTGAAGAGGGTGAATGGCCGTGGCATAGGTCCTCCAGAAGAACTTCAAAAGCATTATCCGGAACGTACGCGGCTTACTCTGCTCTGGCGATCGTCTCCCAACCGCCGCCGGCCGCCGCGCTGCGCTGCACCGCGTCAAGCACCCGCTGCACCGCCAGCCCGTCGCCGAACGAGGGCTCGGGCTGCGCGCCCGCCGCGATCGCGGTCAGCAGGTCCAGGGCCTGATGGGTGAACGTGTGCTCCCAGCCGAGGATGTGGCCCGGCGGCCACCAGCCGGACAGGTAGGGGTGGTCCGCCTCGGTGACGAGGATCCGGCGGAAGCCCGCGGTCGCGCCGACGTCGGTGTCGTCGCCGTCGTAGAACTCGAGCTCGTTGAGCCGCTCGAGGTCGAACGCGAGGCTGCCGGCCGAGCCGTTGAGCTCGATCCGCAGCGCGTTCTTGCGGCCCGGGGCGCACCTGGTCGCCTCGAACGTGGCCAGCGCGCCCGAGCCAAGCCGGGCGGTGAACGCCACCGCGTCATCGACCGTGACCGGCCCGGTCCCTGAGCCGTCGGGCAGCGGTCGCTCCGGGGTGAAGGTGGCGCTGACGGCCGACACGCCGGCGATCTCATCCCCGGTCAGGAAGCGGGCCAGGTCGACGATGTGCGCGCCGAGGTCGCCCAGCGCGCCCGACCCGGCCTGCTCCGCCTGCATCCGCCAGGTCAGCGGGGAGTCCGGGTCGACCAGCCAGTCCTGCAGGTACACCGCGCGAACGTGGCGCAACCGGCCGATCCGGCCCTGCTCGACGAGCCGCCGGGCCAGCGCGATGGCCGGCACCCGGCGGTAGTTGAACCCGACCATGGCCCGCGCGCCGCGGGAGAACGCCGCGTCCGCCGCGGCCGCCATCGCCTCCGCCTCCGCCAGCGTGTTGGCGAGCGGCTTCTCGCACAGCACGTGCTTGCCCGCCCGGAGGGCGGCGATCGCGATCGGCGCGTGCAGCCGGCCGGGCGCGACGATGTCGACCAGCTGCACGTCGTCGCGGGCGATCAGCGCGCGCCAGTCGGTCTCGGCCGCCGCCCAGCCCAGCCGGCCGGCGGCGGCGCGGGTGGCGGCCTCGTCCCGGCCGCAGATCGCCGCCAGCCGCGGCCGCAGGGGCGGGTCGAACGCCCGGCTCACGGCCTGCCAGGCCTGCGAGTGCGCCCGGCCCATGAACGCGTAGCCGACCATCCCCACGCCGATGCTAGGCAGTTCTGGCATACGGATCCCAATCCGCCGGCAGCGCCGCGGGCACGTCGAAGACGGACTCGACCGGCTCGAAGGCCCCCGAGGAGGCGGACCGCTCGATCGCGGTCATCAGCTCCAGGACGTGCAGCGCCAGCTCGCCGGAAGCCCGGTGGGGCTCGCCGCTGGCGATGGCGCGGACCATGTCGACCACGCCGCTGCCGCGTCCCGCCGCCGCCCCCTGCGCCGCGACCGCGGTCCAGTCCTCGTCGCCCGCCCGGCAGACCCGCAGCACGCCGTCGAACTGGTTCGGATCGGGCACCGCGAGGGTGGCGTCGGTCCCGGTGATCTCCACGAAACCCGACCGCCGCAGCGGCGAGTCCCAGCTGAACAGCAGCGATGCGGTCTGCCCGGCGGCGTACTCGACCAGCGCGGAGGTGTAGGTGGGCACCTCCACGCTGAACTCGGTGCCCGCGCGCGGCCCGGAGCCGATCACCCGGGTGTCGCGCGCCCTCCGGCCGACGGCGGCGACCCGCGTGGCCGGGCCGAACAGCATCCCCAGCAGCGCCAGGTAGTAAGGCCCGAGGTCGAACAGCGGCCCCGCCCCCGGCGCGAACAGGAACTCCGGGTCCGGGTGCCACGACTCGGGCCCCGGCCCTTGCAGCAGGCTGAGCACGCTGAGCGGCGCGCCGATCGCGCCCGAGGCGATCATCCGCCGGGCCGACTGCAGGCTCGCGCCGAGGATGGTGTCGGGCGCGCACCCCACCCGCACCCCGGCCGCGGCCGCCTGGTCGAGCAGGGCGCGCCCGGCGGCGGTGTCCGGCGCCAGCGGCTTCTCGTTCCACACGTGCTTGCCCGCGGCGATCGCGGCCGAGGCCACCTCGGCGTGCGCGGCGGGAATGGTCAGGTTCACCACCAGCTGCACGCCGGGGTGATCGAGCGCCTGCTGCAGGCTGCCCCAGGCCGGGACGTCGTAGGCGCTCGCCTGCGCCTTGGCCCGGCCGGCGTCGACGTCAGCGCAGAACAGCACGCGCACGTCAGGGAACTTGGCCAGGTTCGGCAGGTACTGTTTGCTGATGTTGCCGCAGCCCACGACGGCGACGCCGAAGGGCTCGGCTGCCGCTCCTTCGGCCGGCCCGCCCGCCATGCCGCCGGCCCTCCCTCCCCGCCCGCCACCCTTCATCAGGCCCCCTGCCCGCGGTGGACCGGGCGGGCCAGGCCGTGCTGGGCGAGCCAGGCCAGGCTGTCGCCGACGGCGGTGAGCATGTCGGTCGCGCAGCGGTCGAGCTCGACCACGTGCCATTCGGCCGACGGGCAGGCGGCGAGAATATCGGCCACCGGCATCCGGCCGCTGCCGACGGCGACCATCATGTCTTCTTCCCTGCTGATGGCCGGGCCGTCCTTCACGTGCAGGTAGCGGACCCGGTCGCCGAGCCGGCCGAGCAGGGCGGGCACGTCCTGGCCGCCGACCGCCGCCCAGTAGGTGTCGACCTCGAGGATCACCGCCGGGTCGAGCGCGTCGGCCAGCACCTCGAGCCCGGTCCGGCCGCCGATGATCGACGACAGCTCGAAGTCGTGGTTGTGGTAGCCGAGGCGCAGCCCGTGGTCGGCCGCCTTGACGGCGGCCTGGTTGAGCTCCTTGGCCAGGCCCGCGATCGCCTCGGCGTCGGCGTACCGCTCGGGCGGCGCCCACGGCACGATCACGGTGCCGCCGCCGACCGCGCGCACCCCGCGCAGCAGGACCTCGTCGTCCTCGCCGAGGACGTTGGCGTGCACCGAGCACACCGCCAGCCCGGCCTGGTCCAGGTCGGCCCGGAGCTGCTCCGGGTCGGTCCGCACGTCGTAGGGCTCGACCGCGCCGTAGCCGAACTCGGCGACGCGGCGCAGGACCTCCGTCCTGCCCGTCGGTAGGACCTCGCGGAGGGTGTAAAGCTGCAGGGCCGGCGGACTGCTGATCAACGTGCCACGCTCCTTGCCGGGGATCACTTTTCGCAAAGTTCCCGCTAACCGATCGCTCTAGCTAGCACGCTAGAGTGCACTTTCACGGGTGTCAATGACCGATGGTATGGGTAGGGATTTTTCGAAAAGTTTTACCGGGAGGGGGCGGCGATGGCGGCAGGCGCGGCGCGGTCGGGGCGCCCGGGCAGCCTGACCAGCATCGCGGCCGGCGCCGGGGTGTCGGTCTCGACCGTGTCCAAGGTGCTGAACGGGCGGACCGACGTGGCGCCGGGAACCCGCGAGCGGATCAGCCGCATCCTCCGGCTGCACGGCTACCAGGTCGCGCCGAGGTCCGGCATCGGCCTGGTCGACCTGCTGATCGGCGGCCTGGGCGGCATGTGGGCGGAAGAGCTGATCCGCGGCGCCGTCGCCGCGGCGGCCGAGACCGAGATCAGCATCATCGTCAGCCGCGTGGCGTCGGCCGAGGAGTTCGCGCGCTGGCTCAAGATCGCGACCACGCGCGGCACCCTCGGCGCGCTGAGCGTGCTCTACCTGCCCGACTCGGCGACGCTGCGCAAGCTGGCCGACGCCCACATTCCGCTGGTGGTCATCGACCCCCCGGACGAGCCGGGCGGGGAAGTCCGGTCGGTCGGCACCACCAACTGGCAGGGCGGCCTGGCCGCCACCAGGCACCTCATCGAGCTCGGCCACCGCCGAATCGCCGCTATCGGCGGCCCGGACAACCTGTGGTCCTGCCGCGCCCGGCTCGACGGCTACCGCAGCGCCCTGCGCCGGGCCGACCTGCCGGTCGACGAGGATCTGGTGCGCTGCGACGAACTCACCGCCGACGCGGGCCTGCGCCGGGCCCGCGAACTGCTCGCGCTGGCGGCGGCGCCGACCGCGATCGTGGCGGCCAACGACGCCCAGGCGTTCGGCGTGCTGCAGGCCATCGCCGAGCGCGGGCTGCGCTCGCCCGGCGACGTCAGCGTGACCGGGTTCGACGACCTGCCGATCGCCACCTGGGCCACGCCGCCGCTCACCACCGTCAGGCAGCCGCTCGCGGCCATGGCCGCCACCGCGTTCTGGATGCTGACGTCCGGCGCCCCGCCCGACTCCGCCGCCGAGCGCGAAGTCCAGCCCCGGCACCTGGAACTGGAGACAACCCTCGTCACCCGCCGCAGCACCGCCCCGCCCCGCTGAGCGCCGCCCCGCTGAGCGCAGTGCTGGAAACGGGTCGCGGCGGGCACAACCGTGTGACCCGCGCGACTAAGGGAGGTTTA
>Ga0302326_10031244_pt1 | contig 10639 bp, 11 predicted proteins | sample Palsa_T0_3_FD_202264 | JGI IMG/M metagenome (GOLD analysis project Ga0302326, IMG submission 202264) | Peat permafrost microbial communities from Stordalen Mire near Abisko, Sweden - Palsa_T0_3 | ecosystem: Environmental > Terrestrial > Soil > Palsa > Peat permafrost | place: Sweden: Abisko...
TAGATGCGTCGCATTGCAGCTTCATGACAACAAAGGTTAACGCCCTGCGCGGCAGCAACAAACATCGATGTCCGACAGCACACATGACGCGGCAAATGGCGGCGTGTCCGCGGAGTCACAGCGTTGTCACGGCATGGCGTTAAATGATTCGGCGATGACAGCGCCGATTCTCGCCGCAGCGTCTTTCTGCATCGCCACCGCCGCCGTTCACGTCGCGAGCCTCATGATCGCGGCGCTACGTTTGCAGAGGCGCACGCCCGCCGAGCCGCTGTCCCGCCGGAAACTCCCTCCCGTCAGCCTGGTGCGCCCGCTATGCGGAATAGACAATTATGCCGCCGACACGCTCCGTTCGACGTTCGATCTCGACTATCCGCGTTGCGAAATCCTGTTCTGCGTCGCTTCCGCAAAGGATCCCGTCGTCCCGTTCATCGAAACGTTGATGGCGGAACACGCGGCAGCCGGCGCGAAACTGCTCGTCGGCGACGAGAGGGGGAGTAACAATCCGAAGCTCAACAATGTGCTCAAGGGCTGGCGCGCCGCGGGTCACGATTGGATCGTGCTCGCCGACAGCAACGTTTTGATGCCGCGCGATTACATCGAACGTCTGTTTGCAAGCTGGCAGCCCGATACCGGCCTGGTCGCCTCCCCGCCGATCGGCTCCTGTCCGGAGGGCGCTTGGGCGGAACTCGAATGCGCATTCCTGAACACCTATCAGGCACGCTGGCAATACATCGCCGACGCGTTCGGCTTCGGCTTCGCCCAGGGCAAGACCATGCTGTGGCGGCGCGCCGACCTGGAACGCGCCGGCGGCATTGAAGCTCTCGCCAGAGAGGTCGCCGAGGACGCGGCAGCGACCAAAGTGGTACGTGGCGCAGGTCTGAAAGTGCGGCTGGTCGATCGGCCCTTCGTCCAGCCCCTCGGCCATCGCGGCGCCGCCGAGGTTTGGAATCGGCAGCTACGCTGGGCGCGCCTGCGCCGCGCCAGCTTTTTCGCCTATTTCCTGCCGGAAGCATTGTCGGGCGGCGTGTTGCCGATGATCGCGTTTGCCATCGCCGCGCCCGGTTTCGGTCTGCCGGTAGCGCTCAACGTGGTAGCGTTCGGAATCCTCTGGTATGGCGGCGAAACGTTGCTCGCCGCGGCCGCCGGTTGGCATCTTTCGGTGCGTTATCCGTTCTATTGTCTTGCGCGCGACCTTCTCTTGCCGATCCTCTTCGTCAGCGCGCTGCGTGGCGACGGCTTCGTCTGGCGCGGCAACGAAATGCAAGTCGAGCGGCTACGGCCGCGCGGCATGATGGCGCTGGTCCCGCCGCGGCTGAATGAGCTTGCACCGCGGGCGCGCCGGCGGCTGCGCTCACTCCGCGCCCGGATATCATAATTTCGCACAAGGTAGACGCGGTTCGGCAAACGCGTCCGCAATTCCTAACTTCGTTTGGTCGCGCGGCCGGAAATGAAATGAACGCCGGCTGTCGTTCCTGACTGCCACGCCACCGAGCACTGACGGCGCAATTGTCCATCATGCGACAGTAGCAGGATAATGTGATCCGGAAGGGCGGCGGGTGTTTCCAGTATGAGGCGCATCCCGGTGGCCGAAACATCGACCATCGTACATGCCCCTAAGGTCTGTCCGTCGACACCTATCATCCTCGCGCCTTGGCGGACCAACCGGCGGACGTTCTTGCGCTGTTCCGCACCCATGTGCCGTGCCGATCAACTTGAATTGTTTTGCTGCTGATACTCGCTGCGACGGTCATCGCCTGCTTAAGACTTGCGGCTTGGACCGTTGCAGTCCATCCAGCGAGGAAAGCCTCGGTACGGCGGCGTCATTCGACGCGGTTCGCCGGACCTGCCAAAATCGGAGAACCCTTTGAGCTCCGCTCTGCGACAATCTGAAGAAATCGGCCCGCGCAGCGTCGACGTCCTGATCTGACATCGCCCGGCCGATGGCGCGGCAAGCCAGTATTGTCCGAACTGTCGGCCACTCCAACCCGGCGGCTTTGCAAGGCACAAGAACCGCCTCGCGTTGGTCGCTCTGCAGAAGATTTTCGAGCAGGAGCAAAGGCGCCCCGCAAAGCCGCGAAAGCGCCGCCACCATGTCTGCGTAACGGCCGCTCGTCGCAAAATCGAAGATCGCGGCTTCGTTGAGCTTGCCGGCGGCGCGCATCGCGTCAACGCGAGCCTGCGCGTCGGCATAGTCGTGATCATTTTGGAAGCCAGCCTCGTGATGCGCATCTTCCGAGATGGCGGCGAGAACACGTTGAATTTGTTCGCGACTTTCCGGGCCGGCTAGTGCGAGAAGACGCGAACGTACGGCTTCGGTGGCGCGCAACAACAATTCTCGAAATAGACGCAACGGGACGTCGAGTCGAAGCCCGACTTTCTCGGCAAGTTTCTCGTCTCGTTCCGAGTGTCGCACGAGCGTCGCGAAGCCATTCTCGGAGAAGGCGGCACCGGAATTTCCGGCGAGTTTGTGGAAAACGGGGCCATCGCCACGCTGTAGCAGGACGTCCGTCACAGCCGTGGCGATTTGAGAACGGCCGGAGATCGCCAGCAGATGTGCCTGAGTCTTCGTGTTGGCGATTTCAATCAGATCGTTGTCGCTGAGACGAACCGACGCCGTCAGAATCGGTTCCGCAACCGCGATGTTGTCGTCCCGGGCCAACAGCTGAACCACATCGAGTGGCGCGTTGTTGATTGGCCCAAGACGCCGGCTGAGTTCAGCAAGCGCCTTTCCCTCGATGCGCTTAATCAGATGTCCCAGGACATCGTCGAAAACGTCGATCTGCCGATCACTGAGCCGATCCGCATCCGCAATAAAAAGATCGGTGATGCGCCGCAATGTGTCGACGCGTTTGTCCCTGGAGCCGCTATGGATCGCGTCTTCCAACTCTCCAATAAGTGATTGGCTCGCATCCATAGTGTCCGCCCCTGGACACGGCGCCTGTAGTCAGGTTCCGGCGCAAAAAGTGGCGCTGGTTTACCTAGACGCCCCACCCGGCACGATGCTCTCTGAGGTTGAATATAGTATTAACTCAAGCCCATTAGGAGCAAATATCTCGCGATGGTAGAGTATTCTAATGCACTCGCCCATTGGGAGCTTGCGCCCCGTTCTGCCAAAGCGAAGAAGCCGACGCCCTTGGTAGCGCTTGGCGGTTTCTGCGCGTCGCGCCACTGGGCCGCCAGGGCGACGCCGGCACATTATATTTTGGCGCGCGTCGATTCGATCAATCGGTTCGGACCGCGTTTCAAAACGTAATGGTGTCGGCAAGGAGCGTTCCTGTGGGAACCGCTTGGGCCCGCTGTAGATACTTGCTGTTGTGGCCGGCGCAATTGTCGCCCCGGGAATTGAGCTCCTCGATGCTTTTCTGACTCCCGGCACGACCCGCCTCTGTTTCAAGTTGGGCGATCCGCTCGGCCAACGATTTGATCCTTTCTTCGGCGTGCGTCAGAGCCATATCGCGCGTCTTAAACACTTTCAGAAGCAGGTCGAGTTTCTCGTCGGCTCCGTGGCTCGCGACGGCCGCATCTGCAACGTCGCGCTCGGCGGATCTTCTCTCTTCGGTACACGTCAGCAAACTCCGCCGCACCTCCACGAGCAGTTTTTCGGCCGCCATCGCGCGCAAGGACATGGCTTCGAGACGAGCGTTCAGCGTATGGGTTTCGGTTCGGTACTTTTCCCTCGCTTCGTGGAAAGCAACGGCCAGCTTGTTGCGTTCGGCTTCCACCGTAACTAACACCATCTCCAGCTGTTCGGTGCGCGGCAGCAAACTCTGCCGCATCTCCGCGAGCAGCTTGTCGGCGGCGACCGCGCGCGCGTACGTCGCTTCGAGACGGGCCTTCAGAGCGTGGGTTTCGCCCTCGCGCCTCTGGTTCGCTTCGTCGACCGCGGCGGCAAGTTGGTTGCGTTGGGCTTCCGCCGTGACTAACGCGGTCGCCAGCTGTTCGGTACGCGCCAGCGACCGCTGCTGCACCTCGGCGAGCAGCTTCTCGGCCGCGACCGCGCGCGCGGACATCGCTTCGAGACGAGCGTTCAGAGCGCGGGTTTCGCCCTGGAGTCTTTGGTTCGCGTCGTCGACCGCGGCGGCCAGCTGATTGCGTTCAGCTTCCACCGTGATCAACACCGTCCTCATCTGTTCGGTGCACGTGAGCAACCTCTGCCGCATTTCGGCGAGCTGCTTCTCCGTAGCGACAGCGTGCGAGGACGTGGCTTCGAGACGGGCGTTCAGCACATGCGTTTCGGTCTGGCGCCTTTCCTCTCCCTTCTTGACCGCGGCGGCCAGCCTGTTGCGTTCGGCCTCCGTCGCGGTCAGCGCCGCTTTCAGCTTCTTGAGATGAGAGGCTGCTTTTTCGGCCGCCAAATCACCTTGCGCGAGGCGGCAGGACAGGCGCTCGTTCTCTTTGGCCATCGAACTGAGCGACGTCTGAAGCAGATGGTCTTCGATCGCCTGGAGACTAGGCCCTTCACGCGCCAAGCCGAGCTCAACCTCCAGTTCAGCGAGCCGCGTTTTTGCTGCCGCCGACAGCGCCGACCGCGCGGCGTCGCTTTCCATCAGGCGGTGAGACAGGCGCGATTTCTCGTCGATCATCAAATCGAGCGACGTCTGAAGCGAGCGGTTTTCGTTCTCGCGAACAACAAGCCTCTGGCGCGCGGAAGCGAGTTCGCCCTCTAGTTTGGCGATCCGCTTGTCCGCCGCCGCGACCTCCGTGGTCAGGGTCTCTCTATGTTCTTTTGGTCGTGGTCCGGCACCGGAATCCCGCGCCACGTGCGGCCGCTGGAGCGGGGCTGGCCCCGCGTGCGTCGGCTCTGATTCATTCGCAGGCTCGGTTTTGCCCGTTTCCGGCCGAGGCTCGGACTCAGCGCCGAGAGTCCGGACATGGGACATCCCTCGTCTTGGCGCCGGTCGCCGCCGAGCGTGTTTAGCCGCAGCCATCGCCGCCATTCCTAGCGCGGTGTGAGTGAAAGCGAGGCCATCGGCCTGATGCTGCCAGCCGTCCCGCTGCGCCGCATTGCCGGTGAGAGCCACGTGTTGCGAGTCGGTGGGTCGCACGATGCGCGCAGCCTGACGAAACAATGGTTAACAGACGGTTACTTCGGTGCGCCATCACAAGAGGGATCGAGCGGGCCGACCTGGATGAAAGATTTCTCGAACACGTCGCCCTGGCTCTAGCCTGATCTAATCAGATGCCGCACTTTGCTGTGCCGTCCGGTCGGCAATTGCCTCAAGCACCGCACGATCTAACGGAAAGTCCGCCGCGATCCAGGCTTCTTCGGCCGCGCGGAGCGCAATGCCCAGAGCAGGTCCCGCGACGAGGCCACGCCCCATAAAGTCGGCGGCCTTGAGCGGAAATACGGGAGCCGTCCAGCGTTGCGGCAGACTTGCAAGCTCGTGCCAATCACCGTCAGCGACGCCCGCATCGGAGCGCGCCCAGGCGACAAACACGCGGTCGACGAACTGCTGCGGCCCGAACTGATAGAGGAGCGCATGCGCGGCGCGCGCCTGCGGCTGCGGCGCAACGCGCCACCAAGCTTCCAGCGCCGATAGCCGCTCGGATTCGGCATTGGAAAGTCGCAGCCTTTGCGCGAGCCGCTCCGCGTCCTCCGCAACCCACACGCCGAGCGCGCCGAGCCGTCGGACAGCGTCGGGTTTGGCGCCAAGCGCCGCCTCGACCTTGACGACGTTCTCAAAGCTCGCGAGGAACCCGACGCCGCCAAGCACCATGCCGAGCAGTCCACTCTCCGCCATCACCGCAAGCGTCGGGGTCGCACGCGAAGCGACCAGGAGCTTCAGCATTTCCATCCGCACGCGCTCGCGTGAAAGCGCGTCGATGCCGGCGCGCGCCAAGATACAAGCGTGCAGGCCCGGCGCGTCCGGCGGGCCCTCGCCGAAATGCGCGTGAAAACGGAAGAATCGCAGGATCCGCAAATAATCTTCTTCGATCCGCCGTTGCGGATCGCCGATGAAGCGCACGCGGCGCGTGGCGAGGTCACCGATGCCGCCGACATAGTCGTGCACCGTTCCCTCGGCCGAGGCCGAAAGTGCGTTGATCGTGAAATCGCGCCGCTCCGCGTCCGCCTTCCAGTCGCGCCCGAACACCACGCGGGCCTTGCGGCCGAATGTTTCGACATCCTCGCGCAGCGTCGTGACCTCGATCGGCCGGTGATCGATGACGACGGTGATGGTGCCGTGCTCGATGCCGGTCGGAATCGACTTGCCACCCGCAGCCTCGACGCGGCGCGCAACTTCCCCGGGCACAGCCGTGGTCGCGACATCGATTTCGGCGACAGGAAGGTGCAACAACCCGTTGCGCACGGCCCCGCCGACCACGCGCGCTTCTTCACCGTCGCAATTCAGAAGCGCCAGCAGGCGCGCAACCTCGCCCTCTTTGAGCCAAGCGGCGTCGCCGAGATGCAGCACACGCGTCACCGCGTCGTTTGCGGCACGAACTTGCCGCCCTCGACATGCGCCGGCACGTAGGTCGAGCCCGGCGGCGAACCGCCGAATTCCGCCAGCACGAGAAAGCTCCCCACCATCAACAAGAGCGACGCGATGATAAGACCGGCGATGCGGCGCAACGTCCAAGCGTTTGGATGAAGCACTTCCGCGCGCGTCGCCAGGAGAAAGGCCGCATAAAGAACGAACGGGGTGAGAAACAGCCCGATCTCGGTGAAAATTGGCCGAATCATGCGTACACCCGATCGTAGAGGTTCCGCACGATACCCGCGGTGATGCCCCAAATGTAGCGATCTCCGAAAGGCATGGCGTAATATTCGCGGTCGATGCCTTTCCAGTCGCGGCTTCGGCGCTGGTGATTGGCCGGCGTCATCAGGAAGGCGAGCGGCACCTCGAATGTCTCGGTGACCTCGCGCGGATTGAGCGTAAGCGTAAAGTCCGGTTTGACCCGCGCCACAGTCGGCAAAATGCGGAAGCCGGAAAACGTCAGGTAGAGATCGAGATAGCCGAGCGGTTCGATCAAAGCCGGCGCGAGACCAATCTCCTCCCTGGCCTCGCGCAGAGCCGCGGCAACCGGATTCTCGTCGCCGGGATCGATCTTGCCGCCGGGGAAAGCGATCTGCCCGGCATGGCTTGCGAGCTCCTTGGTGCGGATGGTCAGCAGCACCGTCGGCTCGCGGCGATCGATGATCGGAATCAAAACAGCCGCAGGCTTCGTGGCGCTCACGCCGGCAACCTCCCACATCGACGGGTTGAGATCGAGATCGCCGCGCGCGCCCTGCGCCATCGGATCGGTCAGCGCCGGCGGCACTTGCAGCGTGAGCCGCGCCCTCGCGCGGTCAAAGAAGCTCTCACCCGCCGTCCGCTGCGACGGCGTTTGTTGTTCGCTCACGCCAAGCCCCTCACCTGATCGGCCGGCGCCATGGGAAAGAACACGCCCATCGACGTCACGCCGAACATGGCGCTGCCCTCAACTTCGCGCTCCTCGCCGAGCTCGACAAGATCGAAGAATAGGGTGCGCGTCACTTTCGCCCACAGGTCGCGGCGGACGTGAAGATAAGGTTTGAGGCCACCCGTCTCGGCCTCCGGCTCGAAGCGCAGCGCATGTGACGGCCCACACTGCACCCAGTCGTCGACATTGGTGCGGAAGTTGAGCACGCGACCGGCGCTGGAATCTTCGACATTGAGTTCGACAGCCAGGAACGGCGCGTCATCTACCTGGATGCCGCACTTCTCCACCGGCGTCACGAGAAAGTATTTGTCGCCCTCGCGCTTGAGCACCGAGGCGAACAGTTTGACCAGCGCCGGACGTCCGATCGGTGTTTTTAGGTAGAACCAGGTACCGTCGGTCGCGATCCGCATGTCGAGATCGCCGCAAAAAGGCGGGTTCCAGCGCTCGACCGGCGGCGGCCCTTTGCCTTTGACGGCGCCACTTAGCGCGCCTGTGATCGCCTCCAGGCCGGATTGCCCTTCCTTCGCCATGGTTTGCCTTGAACGTGTATGCTTGGAACCTAAGTTCGGGGGCAGCACTGGTCGCGGGATCGTGATCGCCGAGCCGCGATTACGCCGCGCTGAAGGTACGTTGTGTCCCCGGCGAATGAAAGAATCGGCGCAAAATCCCCTTCGTAAGGCTGGCGCGTATATTGCATCGCAAAATAGCGGTGCAAAGCCGCCCGCTTACGTTCGTGCAAATGCCGCGAATCTGATTCGCTGCCGTATTCGGCACAAGACAGGGAGTTAAGCCATGCCCGCTGCCGGTGGAGATGGGCTCGAAAAGCTCGAAGACATGATCGTGCGCGCGGCCGAATCAAGCGCCGATCATGTCCGCGCGGCAAAAGCCGCGATCGGGACGGTCATCTTCGGCCAGGACAAGGTCATCGATCAGGCGCTCGTCACCATCCTGTCCGGCGGTCACGCGCTCCTTCTTGGTGTGCCTGGCCTCGCCAAGACCAAACTGGTGGAGACAATGGGCATCGTGCTCGGGCTCGACGCGCGGCGCGTCCAGTTCACGCCCGACCTGATGCCGTCCGACATTCTCGGCACCGAAGTTCTGGAAGAAAGCCAGACCGGCAAACGCAGCTTCCGCTTCCTCTCCGGGCCGGTCTTCGCGCAGCTGTTGATGGCCGATGAGATCAACCGCGCCAGCCCGCGCACCCAATCGGCGCTCCTGCAGGCGATGCAGGAGCAGCATGTCACGGTTGCCGGCACGCGCCATGACTTGCCGCGTCCATTCCATGTGCTCGCCACCCAGAACCCGCTCGAACAGGAAGGCACCTATCCGCTGCCGGAAGCTCAGCTCGACCGCTTCCTCATGGAGATCGACGTCGACTATCCCGACCGCGCCGCCGAACGAAGGATTCTTTTCGAGACAACGGGCGCTGACGAAACGCGGGCCAAGCCGGCGATGAGCGCGGAAGATCTGATGGCCGCGCAACGTCTGGTGCGCCGGTTGCCGGTCGGCGAATCCGTCGTCGAGGCCATCCTTGCGCTGGTGCGCTCGGCACGACCCGGACCCGAAGGCGGCGGCGAACCCGCAAAGCTGATTGCCTGGGGACCTTCGCCGCGGGCTAGCCAATCGCTCATGCTCGCCGTGCGCGCGCGAGCGCTGCTTGACCGGCGACTCGCGCCTTCGGTCGACGACGTGCTCGATCTCGCCGAGCCGGTGCTCAAGCACCGCATGGCGCTCACCTTCTCCGCGCGCGCGGAGGGCGAGACCATCGAAGCGGTGATCGCACGCCTGAAAGCGCGGATCGGTTAAAGCGGATGGCGGCCGAGCCCAGGCGCACGTCCGATCACGATCGCCCGGCGGTGCAGCGTGCGGTCGGCGAAGGCCGGACGCTTGCCGCCGCAATGCCGCGGTTGATCCTGGAAGCGCGGCGGGTGGCGGCAACCGTGATCCACGGCCTGCACGGCAGACGCCGCGCCGGACCTGGCGAGAATTTTTGGCAATACCGCCGCTTCGTCTCCGGCGAACCGGCGTCCCGCGTCGATTGGCGGCGCTCGGCGCGCGACGATCATCTCTACGTGCGCGAGCAGGAGTGGGAAGCCGCACACACGGTTTGGATCTGGCCCGATCGCTCTCCGTCCATGATATTTGCTTCGCCTCTGGTGCGCGACACCAAGCTCTATCGCGCATTGGTCGTCGCGCTGGCGCTTGCCGAAGTTCTGGTCGAAGGTGGCGAGCGCGTGGGAATTCCCGGCCTCCTGCGCCCGACCGGCAGCCGCAATATCATCGAGCGCATGGCGCAGGCGATCATGCACGATCGCAGCGAGCGCACCAGCCTGCCGCCGAACTTTTCGCCCTCCCCGCTCGCCGAAATCGTTCTGTTGTCCGATTTGTGGAGCGACATCGGCGACGTGCGGCGCACCATCACGCAGCTCTCCGGCACCGGTGCGCGCGGCCATGTCGTGCAGATCGTCGATCCCGCCGAGGAGACCTTTCCGTATTGGGGCCGTATCGAGTTCGTCGAACCGGAGGGCGGCGGTCGCGTTACCGCGGGCCGGGCGCATACCTGGCGCGACGATTATACGGCGCGCGTTCGGCGCCATCGGGCCGAAATCCGCAGTGAGACCGACCGCCTTTCCTGGAGCTTCATCATTCACCGCACCGACCGTCCGGCGAGCGAGCTTCTGCTGGCACTGCACGCCCGCATCGGCGGTCTGGTGGACGGCGGAACGCCCCCGCGCGCAACCTCCGAGCCGAGGATGCCGGCATGATTGGCGGACTGCCGCTCGGCTTTGCCGAACCATTGGTGTTGATCGGATTGCTGACGTTGCCGGTGCTGTGGTGGCTGCTGCGACTGGTGCCGCCGCGGCCGCGCAGCATCGACTTCCCGCCGACTCGCCTCCTTCTCGAAATCGCACCCAAGGAGGAGACGCCGGCGCGAACACCGTGGTGGCTCACCATTATGCGGCTTCTCCTCGCCGGACTTGTCATCATTGCCGCCGCAGGTCCGCTTTGGAATCCGCCGCTGGCGACGATCACGACGCGCGCGCCGATCGCGATCCTGATCGACGACGGCTGGGCCGCCGCCGCGGCTTGGGACGCGCGTTTGCGCACCGCCGAGGACATCATCGCGCGTGCCGAGAATGATCATCGCGCGGTGGCGCTTGTCCCGCTCTCCGAGGGCACGCGTGACATTTCGTTCGCCGCCGCTGGTTCGGCGCGCGTGCGGTTACAATTGATCAAG
>Ga0302326_10031245_pt1 | contig 10639 bp, 8 predicted proteins | sample Palsa_T0_3_FD_202264 | JGI IMG/M metagenome (GOLD analysis project Ga0302326, IMG submission 202264) | Peat permafrost microbial communities from Stordalen Mire near Abisko, Sweden - Palsa_T0_3 | ecosystem: Environmental > Terrestrial > Soil > Palsa > Peat permafrost | place: Sweden: Abisko...
CGCTGATCGACGCGATGGGTTATCCGGATCGTATCGTCCGCTTTGAGGCGGCATTCGCGCTGGCGTCGGCTCTGCCGCAAAAATCCTTTGCTGGTGGTGAGCAGGTGGTTCCGCTCCTGGCCGAAGCCATCGCGCAAACCGGCGTTGCCAACGTGCTGATCATCGCTCCCTCGCAGGATCAGCAAACCAAGCTGGCTGGGTTCCTCAAAGGGTATGGCACCGCCGCCGGCACCGATGCCCAAGGCGCCTTCGCCCAGGCTCTGACGCTTCCGGCGATCGACGTGATTCTCATCCCCGAGGAACTCGGCGACGCCGAAATCCAGCGGGCCTTTGATCTGGCCAACCGCAGTCCCAGGCTGGCCCGGGCCGCACGGGTGATCATCACTGCTTCCAAGGCGTCCCACTGGACCGAAGCCGCTCTCAATGATCCGCTTTTGACGACGACCCAGGCGGCCGATAGCGCCGGTCTCGTGAAGGACGTTGAAGCGGCTCGGCAGCGTGTTGGCGGGCTGCCGCTTGATGAGAAGATTGCGACGGACTACGCCCTTCGAGCGGCGCATCTGCTTGAACAGATCGCCATCAGCCACACGCCCGCTTACGACCTGGCTGCGGCTGAGGCGACGCTGCTCAGTTCTCTGTCTGACAGCCGGCCGGAAGTCGCCGAAGCAGCCGCCAGCGCCCTGAGCCTCATGGATTCCAAAGCTGCCCAGCCCGCGATTCTCGCCAAGGCCCTGGACGACAAAACCGCCGACGATGTGAAGGCCAGCTTTTACAAGAGCCTGGCCGTCAGCGCCCGCAACTTCGGCAATCGCCTGGACCAGAGCGGCGTCGATTCGCTGCAGAAGGTAATCGAAGGTACCGCCTCGCCCGACGTTCGCACCGCCGCCGCCCAGTACCGCGGCGCGCTCGATCTTCCCGCCGACGAGGCCAAGCAACTGATCATCAGTCAGCAGTAGTCTTCCTTCGCGGCTCTTCATGCATTTTCCGGAAACTCGGCCAGTTCAGCGAACACCGCGTCGACGAGGATCTGGAGTTGCATCTCGCTCACAGCAAGAGGCGGCATCAGTACCAGCACATCGCCGAGAGGACGGATGATCACGCCGCGCTTTCGGATTTTTGCGCAAATCTGCGCACCAACACGCATTCGCGGATCGAACGGCCGGCGCATTGCGCGGTCGGCGACGAGTTCAATGCCGACCATGAACCCCTTCTGGCGCACTTCGCCGACCTGTGGCAGTTCCCGCACAGGACTGAGCATCTCGCCCAAGCGGCTGTTGGCAACGCGCGACACCAACTGGTTCTTCTCGAACAACTCGAGCGAAGCCAGCGCCGCGGCACAGGCGAGGGGATTGCCCGTGTAGGTGTGGCCATGGAAAAACGTCTTCCCTTCCCACGGCTCGCCGAGAAACGCCTCGAAGATTCGCTGGCTTGCGAACGTCGCGGCCAAGGGCAGATATCCGCCGCTAATTCCTTTGGCCGTGCACATCAGGTCGGGCTCGACGCCCTCATGCTCACAGGCAAACATGCGGCCCGTTCGACCAAAACCGGTTGCGACTTCGTCGGCAATCAGAAGCACGTCATGTGCGGCGGTGATGCGGCGAACATCGCGCAGAAATCCCTCGGGCTGGACGATGATGCCGCCGGCGCCTTGCACGATCGGCTCGATACAGACGGCTGCGATGCGCTGCCCGTGCGCTTCGAGCAATCTTTCGAGTGCATCGAGGCATTTCTTCTTCACCGCCCGCGGATCGTCAGGGGTGTCACTGCGATAGACATACGGTGAAGGGCAAAAGTGGGCACGAAAGAGCATCGGAAAGTGCGGTGCGTGGAACGCGGGCATGCGTCCCACTGACATGGCTCCAACCGTGTCCCCGTGATATCCCTCGGCAAATCCGACGAATTCGCACTTCTCCTTGCGCCCGATATTGAACCAGTATTGAGCGGCCAGCTTGAATGCCACTTCCGTCGCGGTCGCCCCGCTGTCGCTGTAGAAGACCCTCTTGAGGGACCGCGGAACGATCTGCATCAGGCGCTCGCCGAGCAGAATTGCCGGCTCACTGGCCAAGCCGAGCATCGTCGAGTGGGCGACCTTGTCCAATTGGGCGCGGATCGCGGCATCGATCTCGGAGACGCGATGTCCGTGCACGTTGCACCAGAGGCTGCTGACGCCGTCAAGATAGCGATTGCCGTCGCTGTCGATCAGATACATTCCGTCGGCCCCCGCAATGATCAGCGGCTCGTCCGCCAGCCATTGCTTCATGTGCGTGAAGGGATGCCAGAGATACTGGCGATCCAGTGCCCGAAGTTGCTCGGTCGTATGCATGATCTCAGGCACCTCAGGCGAGGCGCACTTCGTCTCCGACTTTCAGCTGAAGCGATTGTGCGGCGGACCCTTCCCGAATTGCCACTTCGATGAGTCCGCTGCTTCCGATAAGGGCAACCGGCTCACCGCGGGCGACGTCCGAATACGTTCGTCGCAGGGGGCCGAGGAGCTTTCCCTTGACTCGGACCATCGTTTCGCCCGCGGCCTTCCAGGGAATGTTGGTCGTCGCGTTTCCAAAATGGTCGATGTGAATCACCTGGCCGACATCCGTTGTGCTTGGAGCAAGATTCAGCAGGACAGGCTCCGCGAAGGGGCGAGCCAGGGTGCGAAGCCGCTTCCCGGCCGCGATCCTGCCGGCGGCTGGCGCCATGATGTCTCTTCCGTGAAACGTGTTGCTTGAACTTGCCGGACGCCAGGTGAGCTCGAACGTTTGCGCTTTCCCAAGCCGTCGGCAGGGCCAGGTGATCAGACCGTTATCCGGACAAACGACGGTCTGTTTTGCGATGGTGCAGATCAGCAGCACGCGTTCGCCTCCGACGCCCGGATCGACAACGGCCAGGTGAACCGTGCGCGGCGGGAAAGCATGCAATGCCCGCTCCAGGGCGATCGACCCGGCAACGATGTCGTGAGCGGCTATTTCGTGGGTAATGTCGATCAATCGAGCGCTTCGGCAATTTCGCAGCAGAACCGCTTTCATCTCCGCGACGTAACTGTCTCTCGTGCCGAAGTCGCTGAGGAGGGTGATGATCGGATCGTGCGCGGCCGCGGGCATGGGTGCAGGATAGGGGCGGCAATTTCTTGCGCCAACAAGCCGCGCGCTCTACTTCTTGAGCGGATTTGCTCCTACAATGGCATACCGATGAATGATGTTGAAGAACTCTCTCCGCTGCAGCAGATGATCCAGCAGCAGATCATCGATAAAGGGATCCGCGATGAGCGCGTGTTGGCCGCCCTGCGTGCCGTGCCGCGCGATCGCTTCTTTCCGGAAAAATCGCGCCGCGACGCTTACGCAGACAGCGCCGCCCCGATCGGGCTGGGTCAGTCGATCAGCCAGCCGTATATCGTGGCGCTGATGACCGAGCGTCTGAACGTCACTCCGCAAAGCCGCGTGCTGGAGATCGGCACAGGCAGTGGTTACCAGACCGCGATCCTCTCGCGTCTTGCTGGCGAGGTTTACACCGTCGAACGGCTCAAGCCGCTGCTGGATGAAGCGTTTGAGCGCCTGCTCTCGATGAACCTGCGGAATATTCATTATCGCTTCGGCGACGGAACGGTAGGGTGGCCCGAGGCGGCGCCGTTTGACCGGATTTTGATCACCGCCGGGGCGCCCCGGTTGCCGCGAGCCCTGCTCTTATCGCACCTGAGCGATGGCGGCATTGCCGTGCTTCCGACCGGGCCGATCGACGAACAGATGCTGGTCGGAGTGCGACGCCAGGGAGACGAACTGCGAACGGCGAATATCTGCCCATGCCGGTTTGTAAAGCTGATCGGCCAAGAGGGATGGGAAGCAGAGTAGAATCGCTTCCCGGTGGCATGGGCGTGCCGCCCATGTTGGGTGCGTGGTGCTGAAGAAAATCTCTGATACCACGGATCCTTCCCATCCTGAGCCACCTACACGGGCAGGATTCCCGTGCCACGGGGAAACCTCCTCTCTTTCCCAACGCGTTGACTCGCTGCCGGGAATCGGTCCGACGCGGGGAAAATCCTTTCGTTCGCTGGGCGTGACGACGCTTGGTGAGCTGCTCGATTACTTCCCCCGCACCTATCAGTTCGAATCCTCCGAGTTGGCGATCGATCAACTCGTCGCCAATCAAATCCAAACAGCGCGCGGCGAGGTGGTAGCCGTCGACTACATTTCGAGCCGGCCGCGACCGCGCTTCGAAGCAACCCTCGACGACGGCACCGGACGATTGAGCCTGGCATGGTTTCACGGCGCATATCTCCGCACGCGCATTGTTCCCGGCCAGCAGATTCGCGTCCGCGGCAAAGTATCGTTCTTCAAAGGCATCCCGCGGCTCACGCAGCCCAAATGGGAAATCGTCGACGAATCGACCGAAAAGATCGAAGAGTCGAAGTTCCGCCCGATTTATCCCGCGACGCTCCGGCTACATTCGGATGTCATTGCCCGCGTGATTGATGAGCAACTTGACGCCGCCTGCGAGCAGATTCCCGAATGGTTTGAATCCGAACTGCTGAAGAAGCGCGCGCTGCTTCGGCGCCGCGAGGCATACCGGGCAATTCATCGTCCGCGCGACTGGAACGATGCGCTGCGGGCACGCCGGCGAATCATTTACGATGAGCTGATGCTCATGCAGCTTGGCTTGGAAATCAGCCGGAAGCTGCGCGACAGGGATGTGAAGGCCCCGCTGCTCAAATTGGACAAGACGCTCAACGACCGCATCTGCCGGCGGTTTCCATTCACGCTGACCCGGGCGCAGCAGACTGCTGCCTGGGACATCGCGCGCGATCTGATCAGCGGTCGGCCGATGAATCGGCTGCTCCAGGGTGACGTCGGCAGCGGCAAGACCGTCGTCGCGCTCTATGCAATGCTCGTTGCCGTCGCCAACCGCTTTCAGGCCGCCATTCTCGCACCGACCGAAGTGCTGGCTGAGCAGCACTATTTCACGCTCCGCAATCTCCTCGCGGATTCGAAGGTCAACATCGGCCTGTTCACCGGGCGCAGCAAGCGAAAGAGGAACGTCTCCCAACTCGCCGATGGAACAATCCACATCGCCATCGGCACCCAGGCGCTGATTCAGGAAGACGTGGCATTTGAAAATCTCGGGCTGGTCGTCGTCGATGAGCAGCACAAGCTCGGCGTGCGCCAGCGGGCCGTGCTCAAAGGCAAGGGGCTTTCGCCCCATTACCTCGTGATGACCGCCACGCCCATCCCCCGCACGCTCGCCCTTTCGTTCTTCGCCGATTTCGACGTGACCACCATCAACGAGATGCCCCCCGGTCGTCAGCCGATCCATACCCGCTGGCTGCGGTCGGATCGCGCCGGCGAAGCATATGAGTTCATCCGCGAAGAAGTGGGCGCGGGCCGGCAGGCGTACATCGTGCTTCCGCAAATCGACGACACCGGCCTCGACGATGCCAAGTCGGTCGTCAGGGAATCCGATCGGCTGGGGAAGGGGCCGCTCAGCGGATTACGGCTGGGCGTGCTGCACGGCCAGCTCCCCACCGATGAAAAGCAGCAGACGATGAATCAGTTTCGCGCCGGAGAAATCGATGTCTTGATCAGCACCACCGTGATCGAAGTCGGCATCGACGTGGCCAACGCGACGGTGATGCTGATCGACAATGCCGAGCGATTCGGCCTGTCGCAGCTGCACCAGCTCCGCGGCCGAGTGGGCCGCGGCCAGCACGCGTCACATTGCCTGCTTCTCTCCGACGCCGTCACCGAGATCGCCGAGGCGCGACTGACGGTGATGACCGAATCCAACAACGGCTTCGAAATCGCGGAGATGGACCTGAAACTCCGCGGCCCCGGCGAATTCTTCGGCACCCGCCAGCATGGCCTCCCCGAATTCAAGCTCGCCGATATCACCAGCGAACTGCCGCTGCTGCAACAAGCTCGAGAAGACGCCCACGCGCTGCTCACGGACGATCCCCGACTCACAAAAGCCGCGCACGCCGATTTGCGCAAAGCGCTGCGAGCGCAGATCGGCGATTCGCTGGACTTGGCTCAGATCGGATAAGACAACACGGAGCAGGACGTAATGGTAATTGTGCGGTCGGCCGGTTTAGAATTCGGTGATGCTGATTCGGGACTTTGTTTGGCCGCAGGACCGGATCGCGCATATTGCGCGACATGGCGTGTAGCCTTGGGAGGTTGAAGAGGTCTGCATGGGGCATCCGTTCGTCCAGCGGGCCCGCTCCCGAGGCGAAAATCCGGTATACTACGTTCTCGGGCAAACTGATGCGGGCAGACACTTGTTCAGCGTGGTAATTCGGCTGAGGGACGGGAAAGGTTATCCTGTCACGGCCAGGCCCATGGGCGTTAATGAAAGGCGTCGATATCGGCGATGGAGAGCGCGATGAAGACAAGCAAGTTGCCACGGACTGATTCGATTCAGGCTCTCGCCCGTTTTTGGGAAACGCATGATCTAACGGACTTTGAAGACGAACTCGAAGAGGTCACCGAGCCGGTGTTTTGCACCAACGATTCAATTCGCCTGCACTTGCATTCGCGTGATGCCAAGGCCGTGCGCCAGCTCGCTGAATCGAAGGGAATTTCGCAAGCCGAACTCGTCCGGCAATGGGTTCTGCAGAAGCTGGGGGGCGGCAAGCGCGGGCATCAAACGAGAGACTAGCGAAAAGACTTCCGCGCCAAAGCAAAAGTTGTGAAATCGGCGCCACCCATCGGACGGTTGCTGCGCGGCAGGTACAATTTCTTGGATGTTCGGCCATGCGAGGAAAATTTATGTCGAGATCGAAATCCTCGGCCCGATCGACCGGATTTGGAGCCTGACGCAGACGCCGGAATTACATCAGCGGTGGGACCTGCGCTTTACGGAAATTACCTATCTCCCGCGCATTGATGCATCGCAACCACAGCGATTCCTGTATGCCACGCGCATCGGGTTCGGGATCAACGTTCGCGGCGGGGGTGAATCCGTCGGCAGTTGTGAAGTCGCCGACGGTGCGCGTTCCTCCGCCTTGCGGTTTTGGTCCAGCGACCCCAAAAGCCTGATCCGTGAGGGATCTGGCTACTGGAAGTACCTGCCACCAGCGGAGCACGCGCCAGCGGTCCGCTTTCTCACGATGTACGACTACGACGTGAGATTCGGAAGGTTGGGCCGGCTGTTGGACCGCATGGTTTTCCGCCCGACGATCGGTTGGGCGACGGCTTGGAGCTTCGACCGCCTCCGGCTATGGATCGAGAGAGAGATTGACCCCGCGGCCTCCCTGCGGAACGGCTTGATCTACCTGACTGCCCGCGCCGCGCTGGCCGCCGTCTGGATCTATCAAGGAACCGTTCCCAAGCTCGCTTTTCGACATCCAGACGAAGTGGCCATGCTCCGTGCCATGGGGATATCCAATTCGGCCGCTGCGCGGCTTTGCACCGCCATCGGCTGCGCTGAGATCGCCATCGGCCTCCTGCTGCTCCTCCGCTGGCGTCTGAGCGCTCCGCTTTGGATGACGCTGGCTGCAATGCCCATGGCGTTGCTCGCAGTTGCGCTGAAATCGCCCACGTTCCTTGCCGCTCCCTTCAACCCCGTTGCGCTCAACCTGTCCGTCTTCGCGTTGGCAGCGATCTCGTTATTGATCGTCCGCGACGTTCCTTCGGCCTCCCACTGCATCCGCCGTCCGCCGCGGGAGCAACTGTGAGCTCGATCTACCAGACGGCCATGGGATCCGATTTTTCACGTCTGCATCCGCAGATACAGAAGCGATTCGGATTCAACAGTGAAGATCATGTCTGCGCCATCGGGACGGGGGTCATGGATCGCCTCTGGCATGGGCCGATCTACACACTGCCATTTCTTTATGTCGGATCATGGCGGCGAATCATGTTTCCCGAGCAGGGGCAACACGTTCCCTTCACGATCGAAAATTACGCGTATCAGGACTCACTTGGCCGGGAGACCGTCACATGGCTGCGCACGTTCAAGGCGCGCAGGATCCGGAGGTTTGACGCTTACATGCTGTACAGCCGGGAACGCCGCAAAATCGTCGACTACCTCGGCACGCACCAGCATTTGGCGGTGGACATCGATCTCTCCGTGGACTCACGAGGCGGACTCAAGTTGCGCAGCGGCGAGCAGCGCTTCTACGAGGGAGTGATCGGCTTTCGTTTCCCCATGCTGTTCTCCGGCATCGCGGAAGTCTGCGAGTGGTATGATGACGACGCCAGGCGTTTCCGAATCGAGGTCGATGTTCGGAATCGAATCTGGGGAAAGCTCTTCGGCTACTGCGGTTCGTTTGAAGTTGAATGGCTGCCGATGCCCCCAGAGCAGATTCCGGTCCATGCCAAGCCCCGTCGTGAAGAGCGACGCGAGTGACGACCCGACCCGGCGATCGTCAAGGACGAAGGTGCGGTCGAGTGAATGGTCCGCACGACGTGGGAGTTCCGAGTTATTCACCAAGGCTTCCGTACAAGCAAAGGGGCGTGAGTGACCATGATAAAAAGGGTGTCATCCACAAGGTGAAAGGGCAAAGACGCGAATTCATTCCGCCCTCTCACCCTCGTTTCCTTCGCTGAGATGGCGCAGTTCTTGTTTTCGTGACAACACGTCACTCCTCGGCTTATTGGATTGCTTCCCCGTCTTCCTTCGCGTTTTGCTTCACGCCTTCGCGGCTCTTCTCTGGGGTTTCAAATTGAAGTTACCGTGTTCGACGTTGTGTCGATCGGCTTGGTGAAATCCGTGCTGCCTCGACTGACTTGGAGGACTTCGAAATCGATCTCGCTGTTGATTTCGGCGCCGATGAGCAGCACGAGGGCATCGATGTAGAAGAAGAGCATCAGGATGGCGACGCCGCCGAGCGTGCCGTAGGTCTTTTCGTACCCTTTGCCGCCGACGCGGTCGACGTAGTAGCGGAACGCCATCGCCAGAATTACCCACACGAACACGCTGAACACCGAGCCGGGCGAGAGCCAGCGGTAGGGATGGCGCACCGCCGGGCCTTTGTAATAGATGATCGAGAGCAGCGTCATCATAAACAGCAGGGACAGCGTCCAGCGCAGGATGTCGAACAGGAGGATCGGCGTCGAAAGTCTCGTCGCGTAACCCACGTGAATGATCCACACCTTGACCGCGCTGCCGATCGGCAGCAGGCATGCCACCAATAGCAGCAGGATGATGATGACGATCGTGAGGAGAATCGCCAACGGCCGTTGAATGTAAAATGGCCTGCCCCGCTCGATGTCGTAGCAGCGATCGAGCGCCGACATGGTCATCGTGATACCGCTGCTGGCGGCCCAGAGCGCCACGCCCAGGCCGAGGTACAGGAGCTTTCCGCGCGGCTCATAGAGGAGGCTGAGATAATTGTCGTTGATGTTGTGCCAGATCATGTCCGCCGACTCGGGGATCATCTCCTTCAGCTCCCGATGAATCTCCACGTGCGCCCGGTTCTTGATGTCTTTCGGCAGGTAGGGAAGCAGCGCGAGCAGAAAAATAAAGAAGGGAAAAATCGCAAACAGCCACGAATACGCAAGAGCCGCGGCCCACGTCATGAGGTTGTCCCTCATCGATTCGTCGAGGATGCGCTTTGCGAATGGGTACCAGCCAATCCTCTTGATCACGCGCGGGAAATCGGAAAGCCGGGCCATGGGGGCATTGTTTTCAACCTCCAGCGTTTGTCCATCCCGGGAAATGCGAGAGGCGCGGGTACGTCCACCGTGTGCGCTGCGGCTCAAAGCGATTCATGAAGAGCCGCGAAGGCGCGAAGCAAGAAGCGAAGGAAGGGGAAGGCGAGCACGCTGCAGCCAAACCGCGCGCGGAACTGGGTTGGGAGATAGCTGAGGACGGGGAGAGCTCAGGCCGGGAGAAAATGGAAGCCTTCAAATTGTGAGTTGCAAATTTCAAATTGGAGAATGGGTATGTCCCCGTCCCCAATCCGCATTTTTCATTTTTTCAATCCCCAAGTCCCCCCGTCCCGCCTTCTCTTCCTTCGCGTTTTGCTTCGCGCCTTCGCGCCTTCGCGGCTCTTTATCCTCAGGTCAGATTGACCTGGACGTGTTGGACGATGTGTCGAGTGTTGTCGATTCCGTAGCGGCAGCTGCGTGCAGGAGGTTCATGAAGAGGCGTTCAGCGGCGGCATCGAGGCCGAGGTTTTCGAGGATGCGAAATGCGCTCAACACGATGCGCCCCGTTCCATGCGCGTGAACTGAGAGCAAGACGCCGGAGCGATATTCGTCGGGGTGAATCCGGCTCAGATGTGCCGCGGCGACGATTTGACCGCCGGCATCGAGATCGACGAACGCCACCAGTGGAAGAAGCTCGCGAAAGATGCGGTCGTCGAGCAGGCCACACCCTTCAAGGTTGTCCAGAATTGGATGTGCCGTGCCCCATGCGTCGATTGGCTCTCCCGCATGCCGCAAGCCCGCGATCGTTGCCAGCTCTCCTGCGGACAGCCAGCCCTTTCCGTCCGGTGCGCGAAAGAATTCGGGCGTGAGAAAAATGACGGTCGATCCGTCATCGGCGCGTTGCGACAGCTGATCAAACATCGCCGACGGAGCCGAGCCGTGGGGCGAACTCACGACGAGGACGATTTCGCCGGCTGTTCCCGATTCCTGCCCACTGGTCTGTGAGAACGGAATGCCGCGCTCGTTCAGCCAGCCCACCAGCGCCGCGTCCTCGCCCAGCAAAT
>Ga0302326_10031248_pt1 | contig 10638 bp, 5 predicted proteins | sample Palsa_T0_3_FD_202264 | JGI IMG/M metagenome (GOLD analysis project Ga0302326, IMG submission 202264) | Peat permafrost microbial communities from Stordalen Mire near Abisko, Sweden - Palsa_T0_3 | ecosystem: Environmental > Terrestrial > Soil > Palsa > Peat permafrost | place: Sweden: Abisko...
TCATCTCGCCGGGCTCAATGCGCGTGCGGACGGAGTGCCACCGACGCTGGCTCTGGTCGAATACGTGGCCGCACACCTCATGGGGAGCCCGGCTCCGGAGTTGCGACAGTGGAACGAGGTCCAGGCAGAGCGGCTCGGGCTTACCAGCGAACTAGCCGCGTTGCGTGTGCAAGCTGAGGCCACGTCGCTTGCTCCGTCGGTGCCGCCGTGCCTGGTCGTGCAGTTTGCAGAATACGGAATCGATTCCAGGCGCTATGTTATGTCGCACTGGATACAACACCGTCCTGGGCCGTGGCAGCCGGATCGTGGTGAAGACCAGATCGTCACACTGGAAAGTGCGGAGAGCGCAGTCGAGGGGCTGATCAGCCACGCCGAAACCATATGGAGTAAGCGTTCCGGGCGGGTAGTGGTTGAGTTTGTTCTGCCTACACCACTGCTAAACGAAGCGGTGGACTGGTGGCTGACCGGCGCGCGCAGCAGCGGAGGAGTGCCGCTATGCCTGGATTATCCTGTTGTCGTACGAAGCCTGGAACGGATGCGGACGCTTAACTACCACCGATTCTGGCGAAATCGATGGGAAGCGATGGCAGCCGCGCCTTCGCTACGCGCCCACTGGATGCTGAGCAGTGATGACATTAGTGTCTGGAATGCCCAGCTGCATTCGGACGAGAGCCTCTCTGTGGTGGTGCTGAACGAGCCGCCTGCCTCGGCACCAGGGACCAAGGCAACTCAGCTATGGATGGCGCTGCTAGCCGGCATTCCGGTAGTGCTCTGGGACAGGCGTGAACGGCGTGCCGATAACTTCGAGGGCGTCGTTGACGAACTCGTCGATGGTGCGCCGTCGGGGCTAATAGATCGAGTACAAAAATTGCGTAAGGAGGCTGCGGTCTCGGTGGACGCGGACAATACTAAACACCTCGGACGTCACCTGGCAGTGCTCTGGGATGATCCAGACCGGTTGGTCGACGTCTGGCCATACGCCCCGCTGAATCCAGACAGCCACGAGAGAAAATCTGGCCATGAGTAGCAGTATGCCGCCGAACGACCAGACGCCGACTCCAGCGGTTCCGGCCTGGTGGGTTTACACGGGCGTTGGCCAACCACGCGATGAGCTCAACCTTGCTCGCGAGCTGCCTGAACCGCCCAGTTGGCGGCGTTTCGACGGTCGCCCCGTTCAGTCGCCGCCACCACCGGAGAGCGCTGACACGAATCGCCGCCTGGGCTCGGCTGGCCGTGCCCTGTTCCGTGCGGATCAACATGAAGTCGATGTGACCAACGCGGCACTACTGCTGCGCCGGCCGCTGCTCGTGACGGGCGCTCCTGGCACCGGGAAATCATCCCTGGCCTATCGTGTGGCCAGAGAGCTGAGACTCGGGCGGGTGCTGTCGTGGGCGATTACCAGTCACAGTACGTTGCGATCAGGGCTGTACGGCTACGATGCGATCGGCCGGGTGCAGGCGACAGCAGCACGCGACCCGGCGACCGGTATCGGAAACTTCGTCCGGCTTGGGCCGCTCGGCACCGCGCTGTTGGCATACGAGCTGCCACGAGTTTTGCTTATTGACGAGCTGGACAAGAGCGACATCGACTTGCCTAATGATCTTTTGCACGTTTTCGAGGACGGAGAATTTGAGGTTCCCGAACTGGTCCGGCTCCGCGACCGGGACCGCGAGGTCTCTGTTTTTACCGATGATCCTCACCAGGTAGCCACGATTGTTGAAGGCCGCGTGCGTTGCCGCGCATTTCCCTTTATTGTCATCACGAGCAATGGAGAACGTGAATTTCCACCCGCCTTCCTGCGGCGGTGTTTGCGCGTCGAGATCGCTCCGTTGCGCGAAGAACAGCTCGCGGCCATCGTTGCCGCGCACTTTGGCAGCAGCGGAGATCATGGGGAGCTCGTCCGATCCTTCCTCGACCGCAGCCGTGATGCGCGCCTGGCTGCTGACCAGCTGCTCAACGCAGTGCACCTGACGTCATCCGGGGCCTTTTCTGCCGACGAGTCCTGGTCGCGGCTGCGCGATGCCTTGTGGCAGGAACTTACGGCGGGTGCGTGATGGGGCCAAGAGGGCGTGATCAGGACCGGCAGGGACTCACTGGCGACCCCGCCGGCCCAGTCTTCCGTACCGCGGATCTGGCTTGGCAGGAACTCGCCGATGCACTCTGGTTGGCTGCTGTACGTCTCGCCGCAAGCGACCGATCCCGATCAGCTGGCGACGGCACCCCGACGAGCCGCGAGGGTCTCTCGGCAGGGCCGGGGGACGGATTCCCGCTGGGCGGCGAGCCCGTCTCGGATGATCCTCCGGGTAACGGCGATTCGCGGGCCATGAGCAGCGGTGCCGTGAGTTTCCAGGGCGGTAGTCTGGGCCGCGATGCCAACATCTGCCGTGAGCCCGGCGTTTCCGCCGACGGCTCGGACTGGGTGCGCTCCTCTGCCTGGGAGCAGTCGCGACGAACGAAATCCCATCGGCCGTTGGTCTTGCCGGATAGCGCCGCGATCTCCCGCGCCCTGCGTCCGCTCAAGCGGGCGACTCCCTCGCGATGGGAGACCGAACTGGACGAAGAGCTGACAGCACAGCGCGCGGCCGAGGATGGCTTGTGGCTGCCATATACGAAACCGGCAGCCACCCGATGGCTGGACCTGATCCTGGTCGTAGACGAGGGGCCGTCCATGTCAGCGTGGCGGCGTTCGGTCGCTCAGTTCAGTACGCTGCTCGGCCGACTGGGTGCCTTCAGGGACGTGCGGCTTCGGGTCCTCGCTCTTCATCCCAAGGACGACGACTCAGAGCAGATGCCACGGGTGATACTGCGCGGCCAGGAGGGCGGCCTAGGTATAAGTAACCCTGCCGAACTGCTGAGCCCAGCGGGACGACGGGCGATCCTGATGCTCACCGATGGTCTAGGACCGGCTTGGCGAACTGGCGCAGCGCAACGCACGCTTGCGCTTTGGGGTCAGTCTGCGTCCGTTGCCGTGATCCACTTGCTGCCTCAGCAGTCCTGGCATCGGACTGCGGTCAGTCCTCGACGAGTCCGGCTGCGCTCCCCTGGGCCCGCCGCAGCCAACCGGCGTTTTGTGGTGAGCGCGCCCGTCGGTCGACGCGGAGCCCTTGACCCGCTACCTGACGACTGGTCCGTGGCCATCCCCATTCCCGTGCTGGAACTGGACAGCGATTGGCTGGGCTGGTGGGCACGCTTGGTCGCCGACCAGAGTACGGGGTGGGGTGACGCGTTGGTCCTGCTGACCAGCACGTCACCGGCCGAGGCACCACCGCAGTCCCGAGAGACACGGGCGGAAATGCCGTTTACTGGACGGGAGCAGGTGCTGAATTTCCGCGCTAACGCATCGCCGACTGCCGTTCGGCTTGCCACCCATCTGGCCGCTGCTCCATTGGAGCCAGGCCTCATCGATGCGGTGCAGGACGAGCTAATGCCTGAGTCGAAACCGGTGCATCTCGCCGAGATCTTGCTGAGCGGCCTGATCCGCTCGGCTGGCCGTCAGTCGGCTGGTGACAGCCCGCCTATCGTCCCGCTGGATTTCATCGACGGTGCCCGGGAGATGCTCCTCGCCGGAGCTGCTAGAGCCGAAACTGCCCGTGCATTCGCAGCCGCTGCCGACCACTATGCAGAATTGATGCCCGAGGCGCAGGCCACGCGTGGCGCGCTGCTCGCCCCTGACCAGGTGCCGGATCCGCCGGTGACGCCCGAGACGCTGCCGTTCGTACGGGTGGAACTCGCGGTGATGCGCGCCCTCTCAGGTCCTTATGCGAGCCGAGCGCGGCGAATTGGCCATGCAGTAGCTAGTCTCGATCATGCAATGGCGGCACCAGAAATCATGCGTGAGCCGGATGACGCGGCTGGCGCTGTACCTCCTCACCCTGGCCAACGGTCAGGAATAACGGCTGCAGAGTCAGTGCCATCGACCCTAGATGACGAAATAACGGATGAGATAGGCGTCTATATGCATTCAGGCAATTCGGACCCGCGCCTGACCGCCGACGAGCCGAACGGAACTGCGACCGCGACGATGGAGCTGGAGCAGGCGGTGCCAAGCGCCAAGGCCGACCAGACGAGCGTTACCGGCGGGAAAGGTGGCTACAGCGGCCGGGGCTATGTAGGAACGCAACCCGTCCCGGTCTGGGATGTGCCGCCAAAGAATCCAAATTTCACCGGGCGCGACGATCTGCTCACGCAGTTGCACCAGCAGCTCCAGAGAACCGCAACGGCCGCAGTCCTCCCCAATGCTCTGCATGGCATGGGTGGAGTGGGAAAATCACAGATAGCAATCGAATACGTCCACCGCCACGCCGCTGACTATGAAGTCATCTGGTGGGTCCCGGCCGAGCAGCCGGGTCAGATTCTAACCGCGCTTGCCGCTCTCGCCCAGAGGCTGGGCCTGGACGTGGGCACGGAGGCCAACACGGCGGTGCCGGCAGTGCGTGAGGCGCTTCGCTCGGGCAAGCCGTATCAGAACTGGCTACTCGTATTCGACAACGCCGAGGACATCTTCACCGTCCGCCCGTTCTTCCCGACTGCGGGGACAGGCAAGATTCTCGTCACATCGCGTAATCCGGAGTGGGACGCGGTCGCCGCCAATACTTTGTCCGTGGACATATTCCGGCGGGAGGAAAGTAAGGCACTACTCCGCCGCCGGAACCCGGACCTGTCCAGCGGAGAAGCCGATCGTCTCGCCGAGGCACTGGGGGACCTTCCGCTGGCCATCGAGCAAGCAGCCTCCTGGCGAGCGTCGACCGGTATGGCGGCGGACGAATACCTGTCGCTCATCGAGCAGAAGCGTACCGAACTGCTTGATGTCGCCGTGTCGCCAGACTATCCGCAATCGGTCGCTGCGGCATGGAACGTGTCGCTTGACCGCTTGGCAAAAGACAACAAAGCAGCGGTCCAGCTGCTGCAGATCTGCGCGTTCATGGCACCGGAGCCGATTCCTCGAGGCTTGTTCCGCGGGTCCCGCAATGTGGAATTGACGCACGAGCTCAACGAGGCGCTGCTGGATCCGATCATGCTCAGCCGCGCCATCCGGGACATCAATAAGTACGCCCTGGCCAAAATTGACCACCGGAACAACACCATCCAGTTGCACCGACTGGTGCAGGCGGCACTGATCGGCCGGATGCCGGCGGATCTCCAGGCGGAGATGCGCCATGGCGCGCACGTGCTGCTGGCTAACGCAAACCCGGACAGCCCTGGGTCGAGCGATCAATGGCCCCGCTACTCACAGCTGCTTCCGCATGTCAATATGTCCGGCATTATCGATTGCGGAGATTCCTGGGCCCGGCAACTGCTTACCGGCATGATTAGGTTTTTGTACTACTGGGGCGACCACGAGGGCTGCCTTGGACTAGCTCGGCGCGTAACGAGCAGCTGGATGGCGCGGTTTGGCGAAGAAGACGCCGAGACACTGACGGTCCGCCGGTTCCTCGCGTTCATAACGCGGGTCATGGGCAACTACGAGGAAGCAGCGGACCTTGATCAACAACTGCTCGATACCTATATGCGAACGGCGGGCGAAGATGACGAGGCCACGCTTGACGTAATGCTCCAGGTGGGCATCGACATGCGAACAAGGGGCGACTTCGCTGCTGCACGAGACAGCGACCAGCGGGTACTGGACCGGTCTAGGCGCGCCTTCGGTGACGACGATCCTGCCACTCTGCTCGCCGCCCACAACGTTGGGGTGAGCCTGCGTCTCGTTGGGGACTATCGGGCCGCACTTGAGCTTGACCAGGAGACCTCGGAACGCCGCGCTATTGTGCTCGGCGAGGATGATTCGCAGACGCTCAATACCCTTAACGGACTGGCGATCGATCAGCGCGAGTGGGGGAACTATATCGGAGCACGCGACCAGCAAGAGGCGACATATGCGCGTGCGGTGCAACTATTTAGCGCCGGCAATCCTTTGAGCATCCGATTCGCGCAGAACCTGGCGGTGTGCAGGCGCCGGGCTGGCGACCATGAGGGAGCGCGCACTCTATCCGAGGAAACAGTCAGTCGGTTTAATTCCCGTTATGGTGACACATATCCGGACACGCTGGCCGCGGTCACCAATCTGGCCGTCGACCTTCGCCAAACCGGTGACCTCGAAGGATCGAAGGCTCTAGGCGAGCAGGCATTCACCAGGTACGCGCACACACTTGGCGACCGTCATCCTTATACCCTGTCTGTGCGGGCCAACCTTGCCGTAACCTTGCGGCTGCTTGGCGAGGTGGATGCCGCCTATCGGAACAACGCGGTGACGCTTCCGGTTTTCTGCGAGACGCTCGGCGCAGATCACCCCCTTACGCTCACCTGCGCAACGAACTTCGCCAGCGACAATTATGCCCTGCAGAATTTTGGCGAGGCTCTGCGCCAGGACACCGACACGCTGGAGCGGTTGCGCGGGATTTTCGGTGACGAACACCCTTCAACGCTGGCCTGCGCGCTCAACGTGGCATTCGATTACCGCGCTACGGGGAGGACCAGCGAAGGCGATATGTTGCGGGCTGAAACAATTGACAGACTGCGACATGTATTGGGCGATTCACATCCTGCCACCATTGCCGCGACTAGGGGCTTCCGTGCGGAGGCCGACATTGCTCCAATGCCATTGTAAGCGGTTGACCTGCAAGCGAACGCCGATAAGCTGATACCGCAGAGCCACTCCGCGATAGCGCGCGGGTCAGGTATCGCCTGGTCCGCGCGCGACCCGCGCCCGTGGCTGGAGCGAAGTTTACGGTGCAGCGCTGGCATCAACTCGGGACATTCGAGTAGTGATCGTCCACCACGATTCTCAGCCGAGACGGCCAGCGCGAGACCGACCCAGGCATCAGGCTGATCGGGATCGGCAGCTAGCTGTCGGGCATAAGCATTAGCCGCAATCCGGTAATTGCCCGACACCAACGCCACGTCACCCGGATGATGGCCATGGTGAGCCGCATTCCTGCTGGACAGTCTGTGAAACTCGTCCGGAGCGGTCAGCCGGAGCCGAGCTAGAGCTATTCGCTGATGGGTCCAAGACACGCCAAGGTCAGGGACCATGCGGGGGGTGGGCCAGTCATCGATCCGGGCCGTATGTCCTTGGCTGAAATCGCGGGCCAATTTGGCGATATAAGCAGAGTCGGTTTGCAAGTGCCTGACCCGCCATCCCGCCCGATGGTCCTGCACCGCAAGTTGCGCCGCAGCGGCTATGTGCTGGTCTACTGCTTCAACCCACCATCTCCGCATCGTGGTGGCCATGCCTGCAGCGAACCGGCGGCCAAGTTTAGTCAGGCCTGCGTCTGCGTGCAGGCTCTGTAGCGCGTGCCAGGTCTGTTCACGCCACAATGCGAACTCAAACTCCGCAAATGCCCGCTGTCTCGCGGAACTACACGAGCTGCGGTGCAGCCGCCAGAATTCGGTGACGCCCAAGAACGCATAAACTCCCTGCAGCAGACCGCTCAGCGGCCGAGGGTCATCACGCCATGGGGCGTAGAGCCGGGGCGAACTGTCATCCCTGCACAGCTTCAGCAAGTGCAGCAGCCCGCCGAGCTTGATGTGCTGAAATTCATGCACCAATGTCACCGCGAGTGCGGTTGGGTCGGGGGGCATCGATATAAGCGCGCTGCCAGATGAATCCCCCGAAGATGCGCTGCGCACCAAATCCGGTGACGGTGGAAGCGGTACCACTGAGGTCAGCCCCATGGCCACGGCTGAGGCCAGTCGCGGATTATCGCGTGTCAGGATTTCGTAGGCACCGTTAAGCAGATGCCGCCATTGCCTCGTCTGTGCATGGGAAAGTCGTTCCGGGGGAACGGGCTCGCCGATTTCGCGATACGGATCAATGTCGTCCAGCCAGACAACTACCTCGTTCTCTCCAGACTGGGAGCCGATCCTGCGTAGGGTCCACCAACCGTCGCTGTCGGCAGTCCCCGGCAGGCGGACATTGACCACATCATGCGCGGTTCTCAGGCACATATGGCCGGAGTTCACGGACGCCTGCACGACGCCGCAGGCCATGCCTTGGCCGAAGCGAGCCATACCAAGCGTGGGAATCATGACGGTGCCGCCACGGTGCGGCACCGTAACCAGCATCTCGATGCCCGCTCGAGCGGCCACGGCCAGTACGATGTTGTATAGGTAACCAATATCAACCCAGAGCGGCACGGCTGGGGATTCTGTCACCCTATGCAGCCGCCTGAGGCTGTGCGCCAACCACATTCCCGTCTGCGGGTGCATCAGGAGTTTATCAAACTCTGCGGGTGCCCGATTCTGCACCGCGATAAGCATGTTCCACGCGGTTTCGACGCTAGGCAGCGGACCGCACGCGTTTGCTTCTTTCGCAGCGCCGTCGAGCATCGCCCGCAGCAGCATCAGACGGCGGCTCCGCTCGCCAGACGCCAGGACGTCAAGCACTTTCGGACCGCCGCCGCCCGCAGCCAGGTCGTCGAAATTCTCTGGGAGAACGACATGACAGGGTGGATATGACCCAGCAGATTTACCGCCCGGCACCGCAACTTCCTCAATCGGCACGGCCCGGCGGATCGCTGCCGCCGAAGTTACCGCGCGGCCGGTCTACCTGCTGGAGAAGCTGGTCCAGGGAGGAGGCAAGCGCCTCATCGTCCTGCACGCGGAGATCGGCGAGCGAACATCCGGCCAGGTCAATTAGGTCTGATTCAAGATCACCTGACACAAGGTCTGGATCACTGTCCACCGCCGAACTATGCGAATCTCGCCGGGTCCACGACTCCATGATGCTCTGATAATAGAAGTTCCATCGATGTTACGGAAGATCTACCGTGTAAGTCGACATCCGCGAACCAGCCTTGTGCCGAATGTGCGAAGTGGGCCACGCTAGCAGCGGCAAGCTTGTCAAAATTATTTCTCTCCGGTTTCTGCACTCGCAGCAGTCACATACCGGGGGTTCAGTGTGGCGAGTAGACGAATGAGCCACAATGATAGCGTGCCCTGGTACACATGGGTCTTCAGTGGAGTCGGTGCCGCGATCGTGGCTCCCATGATCGGGTGGCTAGTCAGACGTGTTCCCCGAAAATCTCATCCTGACAGAGAGGGCGACGACGTGGGTCATTCGGCTGACGGCAGCCCGCTTGCCGATCCTACGCGGTCACTAGGCCATGATGATGGAGTTGGTCATGGGGCTGCAGTTGCTGTGCCGGACGGAAGTGCCTCCGAGCAGCCTGCTCCTGATTCCGCCCGCCTCGTCGACGCCCTGCTCGTTATCCCCGGCATGCGCGATCCGGACTTCCGTCGATCTGTCTACGGGCATCTGCCCACAGTAGTGTCAGATCAATTGCAAATGGACAAGCGGGCCCGCATCGAATTGATCAACCTTATTGATACATTCGGCCAGTATCAGCATATCAAGCCGTGGTCGGCGATGCTTCGCAGGCTGGACGAAATGCTTCCTGAACATCCCGCCGTGCAAAATCTAGCAAATTGTTTGACCGAATTGAAACTACTTTGACAGGTTGATATTACCCGATCGATTTCCCGTGATGATGTGACCTGAGCTGGCGGCAACCCGACCGCTAACGCATCAGTCCCAGCAGACGGCGCCTGATGACGGTTCAGAAATCCGGTGCTTGGTATGTCCAGAGCCCCTGGAGCCGGGGCGCAGGATCTGGCTGAACCTGGACCACGCCCCGTTCTTCTGTGTGTACTCGTGCCACCACGCGATCCGCTGCAGCAGCTTCCGGCCCACCGCCTCGGTCGCGGCCCGCCGGGTCAGCAGGTGCTCTGCGCCGTAGATCTCCGGGGTCTCACCCACGATCCCGGTACCGCCCTGGGCGACCAGCCGGTCCACCGCGTTGCCGAGCGCCGGGTTCGCGGTCAGGCCCGAGTAGGAGTCCGAGCCGCCGCAGTTGGTGCCCAGTACCAGCCTGCTCGCCGGTACGGTCTCCCGGCTGGCCTTGTCTGCCGCCGGCAGCATCGCGGTCAGCCGCTCGATGCCCGCGGCGACCGTCTTCTTCGTGCCGCCGATCTCCTGGATCGTGCCGGTGCTGACCTGCAGGTCCGCCCGGAGCTGCAGGCCCTCGGTGAGCGCCTTGACCTGGTTGTCCTCACAGCCCAGGCCCAGGATCAGGAACCCCGCGAAGTTTGGGTGGGCCAGATAGCCGCGCATGACCCGGCGCAGCACGTCGATGCCTTCCCCGGACGGGGCCATCCCGCAGCCCAGGCCGTGGGTCAGCGCGACCACGCCGTCGACGTTTTCGTAGTCGTCCAGGAGCCCGGCGTACCGCATCCGGTTCGCGATCTGGCGGGCCGCCGTGGCCGAGCAGTTGACCGTGGTGAGGATGCCCAGGAAGTTCCGCGTCCCGACGCTGCCGTCCGACCGGACGTATCCCTGGAACGTGGCCTGCGCTGCCTCCGGAAGCACGCTCTGCGGCACCGCGTCCGAGCAGAACTCGTACACCCGCTCAAACTCGCGGTACTCCAGGTTGTGCAGGTGGACGTGCTCACCCGCCGCGATACCGGCCTGCGCGAAGCCGATCACCTGGCCGTACCGGCGCACCGGATCGCCCGCACCGATATCGCGTACCGCCAGCTTGTGCCCGCGTGGGATGTCGCCGCGCAGCAGGATCTGCTGGCCGCCGACGTCGAGGGGAGTCCCGGCGGCCACGTCACCCGTGGTGATGGCCACGTCGTCGGCGG
>Ga0302326_10031251_pt1 | contig 10637 bp, 11 predicted proteins | sample Palsa_T0_3_FD_202264 | JGI IMG/M metagenome (GOLD analysis project Ga0302326, IMG submission 202264) | Peat permafrost microbial communities from Stordalen Mire near Abisko, Sweden - Palsa_T0_3 | ecosystem: Environmental > Terrestrial > Soil > Palsa > Peat permafrost | place: Sweden: Abisko...
AGGTACTGCGGGCAGGTCTCAGCGAAGACGTTCTGGCCGGCGTCGCGGGCCGCCGCCACCGCCGTCAGCGCGTGCGCGGCCGACAGGTGCACGATGTAGAGCGGGCAGTCGGCCACCTTGGCCAGCGTGATCGCCCGGCTGGTGGCCTCGCCCTCCAGCTCCGGCGGCCGGGTCAGACCGTGCTGGACCGGGTCGGTCCGCCCGGCCGCCACCGCCTGCGCGACCAGCTGGTCGATCGCGATGCCGTTCTCCGCGTGCATCATGATCGTGGCCCCGATGCGGGACGCCTGCTGCATGCCGAGCAGGATCTCCCCGTCGGTCGCGTAGAACACGCCCGGGTACGCCATGAACATCTTGAAGCTGGTCACCCCGGCTTCGACGCACGCCGTCATCTCCTTCAGCGACGTGTCGTTCACGTCGGAGACGATCATGTGGAAGCCGTAGTCGATCGCGCAGTTGCCGTCCGCCTTCTCGTGCCACTTGTCCAGCGCCGCGAGCAGGCTGGTGCCCTTGGCCTGCACCGCGAAGTCGATGATGGTGGTGGTCCCGCCCCAGGCGGCGGCCCTGGTGCCGGTCTCGAACGTGTCGGCCGAGAAGGTGCCGCCGAACGGCATCTCCATGTGCGTGTGCGCGTCGATCCCGCCCGGGATCACGTACATGTCGGTCGCGTCGATGGTGTCGTAGGCGGACCCGATCGTCGCGCCGTCCCGGGCGAGCAGGGCGGCGATCTTCTCGCCCTCGATCACCACGTCCGCGTCCAGCGTTCCCTCGGCGGTCACCACCGTGCCGCCCTTGATCAGCAGCGACATCAGGGGTTGACCAGACTCTCGTACGAGTCGGGACGGCGGTCCCGGTAGAACTGCCACAGGTCCCTGACCTCGGTCAGCCGGTCCATGTCGAGGTCGCGGACCACGACCTCGTCGGCGTTGTCGGAGGCGGCGTCGCCGACCAGCTGGCCGCGCGGGTCGACGAAGTAGGACTGGCCGTAGAAGTCGTTGTCGCCCAGCGGCTCGACCCCGACCCGGTTGATCGCGCCGACGTAGTACTCGTTGGCGACCGCGGCCGCGGGCTGCTCCAGGTTCCACAGGTACGAGGAGAGGCCGCGCGACGTGGCCGACGGGTTGAACACGATCCGCGCGCCGGCCAGGCCGAGTGCCCGCCAGCCCTCCGGGAAGTGCCGGTCGTAGCAGATGTAGACCCCGATCCGGCCGACCGCGGTGTCGAAGATCGGGTAGCCGAGGTTGCCCGGGCGGAAGTAGAACTTCTCCCAGAACCCCTTCACCTGCGGCAGATGATTCTTCCGGTACTTGCCGAGGTAGCGCCCGTCGGCGTCGATCACGGCGGCGGTGTTGTAGTACAGCCCGGGCTGCTCCTCCTCGTACATCGGCGCGATGATCACGAGGTGGTGCTGCCGGGCCAGATCCTGCATGAGCCTGGTCGTCGGCCCGTCCGGGATCGCCTCGGTATAGCCGTAGTAGTCGGCGTCCTGGACCTGGCAGAAATACGGCCCGTAAAACAGCTCCTGCAGGCAGACGACCTGCGCGCCGGCCGACGCGGCGGTCGCTATATGCGCGGCCGCGGCCGCGATCATCGAATCCTTATCCCCGGCCCACGCCTGCTGGACCAGGGCAGCCCGGACGATTTCCGGCATGCCGGCCTCCTGGGGGTGTTGAAAGCCTAAGTTGTCGCAGCCTCATCCTCCCCAGCAACGCCGCGGATTAGACCGGCCGGCGCCGCCTCAATCCCCAACGTTAGCTTCCCGTCACCGGCCGAACGGCTCAGGTTGCCCGGCGCGGGCTTGACAGCGCGTACCTGGTGACGCATTCTATAACCAATTAGTTTTGAAACAAGGTGGTTATGGATGATGGCAGACCGGCTCAGCCTCGTGTTCGGTGCGCTCGCCGACCCGACCCGGCGGGCGATCTTGACCCGGCTGGCGGACGGCGACGCGACCGTCGCGGAACTCGCCGAGCCGTTCGCCATGTCCCAGCCCGCGATCTCTAAGCACCTGAAGGTGCTGGAGCAGGCGGGCCTGATCTCGCGGACCCGGCGGGCGACCGCGCGGCTCAGCCGCCTAGAGGCCGAACCGCTCCGCGAGGTGACCACCTGGCTGGCCCGCTACCAGCGGTTCTGGGACGAGAGTCACGAGCGTCTCGATGAGCTGCTGGCGGCGCTGCAAGCTGGCCAGGAAGACGGTTCCGCCCCATCATCGGCAACAGTGAAGGAAAACCACGATGAGCAAGACCTCGATCACCGCTGAGCCAGGCATACCCATGATCATCACCACGCGTGAGTTCGACGCCCCGCGCGACCTGGTGTTCCGCGCCCATACCGACCCGGACCTGCTGGTGCAGTGGCTCGGCCCGCGCGACCTGACCACGACCGTCGACCGGTACGAGGCCCGCAACGGCGGCACCTGGCGCTACACGCAGAGCGATGCCCAGGGCAACAGCTACGGCTTCCACGGCGTCTTCCACGGCAACCCGTCGCCGGACGCCATCGTGCAGACCTTCGAATTCGAGGGCGCGCCCGGTCACGTCTGCCTGCAGACCGCGGCCCTGGCCGAGCGCGGTGGCAGGACGCTGCTGCGCACGGTGTCGGCCTTCCAGTCAGTGGCGGACCGCGACGCGATGGTTGCCTCCGGGATGGAGCGCGGCGTCCACGATTCCGGTGACCGCCTGGCCGAACTGCTGGCCCGGCTGCGGGACAGCTGACCGATCGAGAAAGGAACAGCCATGGCCGACCTCGTCCTCACCATGACAATGAGCCTCGACGGGTTCTTCTGCGGACCCGATGGCGAGCTGGACTGGATGACCCAGACGCCAGACCCCGAGTTCAGCCGCGACAACGTGGCCTTCTTCGACCGTTTCGACCGGGGCTTCATCGGCTACCCGACAGCCGCGGGGATGCTCCCGTACTGGCTCAACGTGGCCGGCGACCCGCAGGCCCCGGCCGGCCAGCGCGCCCTCGCCAAGGCGCTCAACCGGCTGCGCCCGATCCTCATCTCCAACCGCGAGGAACCGGTCCCGTGGCAGAACGCCGAACTGCTCGTCGCCCACGACGACCGGCAACTGGCCGACGCGGTGCGCCGCGAGAAGGACAAGCCAGGCAAGGACCTCGGTGTTCCCGGCGGCATCCGTACCGCCCAGACCCTCATCCGCCTCGGGCTCGTCGACGAATACGTTCTCACCGTGCACCCGGTCGGGCTCGGCAGCGGCAGGCGGATTTTCACCAGCCGGACCGGCCTGGAGCTGATCGAGACCAGAACCTACCCCTCGGGAGTGGCGCGCGCCCGTTACCGCCCGGCTCGCTAACAGGCACGGCGGGACCGCTCAGGTCCCCGGTAGCCCGAATCTGACGGCTGCCCGTATCGCGAAACAGGAAATCGGCGTCGCCGGCCAAACAATCACGCCTGCCGCGGGCTTTCTCTCATGTAAGCGCCGGCTCGGGCGGGGCTTGGCGGGACGGACAGAAAGCCGATGGAGGCGATCGGAATGCCGCATTATTCACCGTATCTCGTTATAGTGCTGATAGTAGTCAGACTTGTCTTCCTGGTAATGGCTTGGTGCGCCAAGTTGTCCATGGAGCGGGCTCAGGTTCAGGGCCTGGCTCTCCTGCTCGGCACCGCCAGGCCGGGCGTGACGGTCATGAGGAAGAACGTGAACGGCAGCATGCTTTTGGTCGCATCGGCGCTGACCGATGCCAGCGCGCAGGCCAGCGCCCCGGCCGGGGAGAACGGGACGGGCCGGGTTGAGTGACGACGGCTTCGCGGAGTTTTACCAGCGGTCCTTCGCCCACGTCCTGTCGGCCACGATCATGGCCTCGGGGCACCGTGGTGATGCCGAGGATGCGGTGCAGGAGGCCTACATCATCGCGCTGCGGCGCTGGGCCGCGGTCGGCGAATACGACGCTCCGGAAGCGTGGGTGCTGAAGGTGGCTCTGCGACGCCTGTGGCGCAGCCAGCGGAAGCGCCGGCACGCGGAGCAGCTGGCGGTGACGGTTCCGCCGGACGCGACCCCGGAGGAGACCGCCTACGCCCGCGAGGTACTCGGCGCGCTCGCCACGCTGCCGCCCCCGGTCCGCATCGCGATGGTTATGTGCGCCGTGCTCGGCTGGTCGCAGGCGGAGGTGGCCGAGGTGCTGCAGGTGCCGCGTAACACGATTGCCAACCGGATCTTCCGCGGCCGGGCCAAGCTGGCAGCTCAGCTCGGGATGACCGGGCCGGTCACCGGCGTACGCGACCCGCTGGTGCCCACCCAGGGGCCGGTGGCGCGGTTCGCGGTGTTGGAAGAGGATCCCGTTGGCGAGTCGCTGGCCCGGGCCGAGAGCTGGCTGCGAGCCGGGATCGAGGCCGAGCCGGACGCGGCCGGCCGGATCTGGGCGCGGGTCATGGAATCGGCGACCGCCGGCGCGGAAGAACCCGGCCAGCCTGAGCGGCGGCGCCTCATCAGGCGGCTGGCGCCCGGCCGGCCCGCTCGAGAAGACCTCGATGGTTAACCTGTGGCGGCAGTGCCTCGGCGCCGTCTTGCTGGCCGGCCTGTACGCGGTCGGCGCCGCGGTCGCGGTCTTCAACCTCGTCATCGTGTACTTGCCCGTCCTGCTCTACCTCGCCCTGCGCCACCAGTTGCCCGAGGGCAAGTACTCCGGCGCGCTGCTGGCGGCGGCGTCGGCCCTGATATTCGGCACCGTCCTGACGCTGAGCCTGTCGGCGATCGGCAACGGGTTCCGCGCGGTCCGCCGGATGGGCGAGCCGTGGCGGGCGATCGGCCTGCCAAACGGGGGGACCGAGCCGTTGCGGGAGCTCATCGCCGAGGTCTGCGCCAAGCTCGACACCCGCGTTCCGCATGAGCTGCGGGTCACCGCCGCGCCCAACGCCGCCGTGACCGAGCAAGCCTGGCGGGTCGGGATGCCCGGGTCCACCCGGACGCTTTACATCGGCCTGCCGCTCCTGGTCGGCCTGTCGACCGATGAATTGCGGGCGGTGATCAGTCATGAGATGGCGCATTACGCGGGCGGCCACGCGCGGACGAGCCTGCTCATGCACCGGGGCGTGGTCACCCTCGAAGCCATCCGCGGCGCCCTGCAATTGCTGATCGTGACCCCGCCGAAGCGCCGTTCGGTCGACTTCCGGCCGCTGATGATGCTCTCGTGGTGGTTTCTCTACGGCTACGCGCTCGTCGGCTACTGGGCCTTCACCGCCTACTGGGCGCTCTACTGGCGGCTGAGCTTCGCGCTGCGCCGGGGCCAGGAGTACGACGCGGACCGGGGAGCGGAGCCGATCGTGGGGGCGGCCGGGCTCGGCGGCGCGCTGCGCCGCGCCCAGGGGGTGGCGGAGGCCTGGGGGCGCTTCCACCGGGAGTTCGTCCTGCCGATGCGCCGGGCGGGCTGCACGTCACCGGAAACGTTCGACGCGTTCGGGCGGATGATCGCCGACGGCGCCTACCGGGAGACGGTGGAGGCCTGGGAGGGGGATCTGGCCGGGCAGTCGACCGCGCCGACCGACACCCATCCCTGCCTGGCGGACCGGCTGGCCCGGCTGGGCGGCGTCGGCCCGGCCCCGCGCGATCAGGCCGGCCCGCCGGCCATGAGCCTGATCCCGGCCCTGGCCGAGCGGCCGTGGCGGGCCGTCCTGACCGAGACGCTGGGCTGGGACAGCCGGCTGACGACGGCGTCCTGGGCTGAGTGCCTGCGCCGGATCGACCGGCAGACCGGCCAGCAGACCGGGCAGCCGACCGGGCAGGCAGGCTCGCGGCCGGCCGGCCAATCGCTGGTGATCGCGCCGTCGGCCGCGTCCCGCGACATGCTCGGACCCTGGCCGGACGTCGAGGAGGTATGGCGGGCGCTCGGGACCGCGACGCGGGTGGGAGCGCTCGTCGCCGCGGGTGTCCTGGGCGTCTACCTCGGGCACGCGCAGCAGCAATTCCAGGAACACATGTACGCGGCGGAGCACCCGCCCTTGACGCTGCCCTCGGTACCACCCTTCCAGGGGATCACCGCCCTGCCGAACCCGGTGCGGGACCTTCCGTCATTCTCGCCCACATTCCTGCTCCCCCAGAGCGTGCCGTCAGACCTGCTCTTCACCACCGTCACGGTCCGGCCAGGCGACACGCTGAGCCTGATCGCCTGCCAGCACTCGACGACGGTGGCACAACTGCAGACCTTGAATCACCTCGGCTCGTCGACGACGATCAAGGCCGGGCAACAGCTGACGGTGCCGAACCTGCCGACGATTTCCGTCGCCTGCGGCTGACGCCAACGCGGCTGACGCCAACGCGGCTGACGCCAACGCGGCTGAATCAGCCGCTACGCCTTCCGGCCGGCCTCGGCCACCAGCAGCCGGTCCCCGGCCGCGATAACCGGGTCGTCGGCCAGCCCGAGGCTGAACTCCCCGTCCCTGACCAGGCCCAGCACCAGCCCCAGGCGCTCGCTCCTGATCGCGCTGAGCGGCCTCCCGACGGCGGCGGCGCCCGCCTCCACCTCGGCGAACGTGTCCCGCTGGCCGACCAGCTGGGCGAGCATCTCACCCGCGTGCGGGGTCTCCAGGGCGGCCGCGAGCGCGCGCGAGACCAGCTCCCGCGACGACACCGTCTGTTGCACCCCGAGGTCGTGCAGCGCCTCGCGGACCGACGGCGACTCGACCAGCGCGGTGATCGTCAGCGCCGGCGCCTGCTTGCGCAGCAGCACGGCGCTGACCAGCACGTCCCCGTCATTGACGCCGGTGATCAGCGCCTGCTCGGCGCCGGCCGGCCGGGCCTGGGCGATCACGGCCTCGTCGGTCGGGTTGCCGCGGACCACGTGCACCCCGGAGCGCGCCGACGCGGGATCGACGTCGGCCACGTGCACCACCGGGATGCCCGCGCCCGCCAGCTCGTCGAGGATCGCGGGCACGTTCGGCGACATGCCCACGATCAGGCGGTAGGTCCCCTCGGGGAACGAGGTGCGCATGTTGAGAACCCTCCGGATTCCGGCGGCCGCGGCCGCACCCGAGACGATCGCGAACGCCGCCGCGAGCAGCGGGATCGTGGTGAGCATGACGAGCGAGGCGATAAGCCGCCCGATGGGGTTATGCGGCGTGATGTCGCCGTACCCGACGGTGGTCCCGGTGGTGACCGCCCAGTACAACGCGGTGCTGTACGGCAGGTCTTCGGCCACGGCGAACAGCCCGGAGCCGAGCAGCACGACGCCGACGGCGGAGCCGAGCAGTATGAGCAGGTGCCGCCGGTGAGGGACGCCGAAGGCCCGCAGCAGGAGAGCTATCACAGCGCCAATAGTGCAGCAAACCAGTCCTGACCGCCCCGGACTCGCCCTACCCGACGCGCCCGGCCGGCATAACGCGCCGCTGGCTAGGGTTAGCAGTGCTGGAAGGGACAGCAGCGACGACCGGAGGCGACGATGAAGGCGGTACGGTTCGACGAATACGGCCCGGTGGCTGTGCTCGACGTTCGCGATGTCCCGATCCCCGAGGCGGGCCCTGGCCAGGTCCTGATCCGGGTCAAGGCCGCGGGCATCAATCCGGGCGAGGCGAAGATCCGCGACGGCGCGCTGCACGAGCGCTTCCCCGCCACGTTCCCGTCGGGGCAGGGCAGCGACTTCGCCGGGGTGGTGGAGCGACTCGGGGCGGGCGTGACCGCCGTCGCCGAGCAGGACGAGGTCATCGGCTGGGTCGATACCAGGTCAAGCCAGGCCGAGTACGTGGTGGCCGACGCCGGCGACCTCGCGCCGAGGCCGTCCGGCCTGCCCTGGGAGGTCGCGGGCGCGATCCCGGTGGCCGGCTTCACCGCCTGGGCGATGGTCCGCGCGGTCGACGTCAAGCCGGGCGACACCGTCGTCGTCTCCGGGGCGGCCGGCGGCGTGGGCTCGCTCGCCGTGCAGCTCGCCCGCCGCGCGGGCGCGACCGTGATCGGCCTGGCGGGCCCGTCCAACCACGACTGGCTCAAGCGGCACGACGTGATCCCGGTCGCCTACGGCGACGGCGTCGCCGACCGGATCAGGAACGCCGGCCCGGCCCGGGTGGACGCGTTCCTGGACACCTACGGCGGCGACTACGTGGACATCGCCGTGCACGACCTCGGCGTGCGCCCGGACCGCATCGACACCGTCGTCAACTACGACGCGGTGGCCAAGTACGGCGTCAAGGCCGACGGCAACGCCGCCGGCGCGAGCGCCGCGAACCTGGAGACGCTGGCCGGCCTGATCGCCGCCAAGGAGCTCGAGCTGCCGATCGCGCGCACCTACCCGCTGGCGGACGTCGCCACCGCCTACGCCGAGCTCGGCCGGGGGCATATCCGGGGCAAGATCGTGCTGATCCCGTAGTCGGCCCGGCCGGGTAAGGTTTGCCACAGAATCACCCAGTACCGGGTTAGCGCCCGCCCCGGCTAGGAGCCACCCGCCATGACCGCCAGGCAGCAGATCGCCCGCCTGCTTCCGCTGGTGCTGCTGGTCATCCTGGTCGCCGCCGGGCTGCGCGGCGAGGTCGCCGCCCCGCGCTGGAACGGGCCGCTGAAGGCGGACGGGGTCGCGATCGGGCTGGTGCTCGAGGTCATCCTCGGCGCGCTGCTGATCGTCACGCTCCGCCGCGACGCGGTGGCCAGGCGGCTGGCCGAGCGGCGGCCCCACAGCGCCGAGCCGGCCGACATCGAACCGCCCGCGGCGCTCAGATTCACGCTCAGGTGGGTGCTCGGCGGGGCCATGGTGGCGGTCGCGGTGGTCCTGATCAGCGACCTGCACCTGCACTTCCTGACCACGGGCAAGCCGTCGGCGACCCTGCCCAACAAGGGCCGCACGAAGAAGCCGCCGCCGCTGCCAGCGCACGGCCACGGCGGCGGGACGCTGCACATCCCGTGGGCCCCCATCCTCTACGGGCTCCTGGTGGTCGTGCTGGTGGCGGCCGTGGTGATCAGCATCTGGTGGTCCAGCCGCCTCCGCAAGCCGGCCGCGCCGCTGGCCATCGAGGACGTCGGGACCGAGGAACTGCGGGCGGCGGTGGAGTCCGGACGGGCCGCGCTGGCCGAGATCAGCGACGCCCGGGCCGCGATCATCGCCTGCTACGTGGCGATGGAGCGCAGCCTGGCCGACCGGGGCACCCGCCGCACCGTGACCGACACCCCGGACGAGCTGCTGGCCCGGGCGGTCGCCGCCGGAACCGTCCGCGGTCCCGCCGCCAGCACGCTGACCGGGCTGTTCTACGAGGCGCGGTTCTCCACCCACCCGGTCGCCGGCCGCCAGCGGGCGGCCGCCAGCGCCGCCCTCGACGACCTCGCGGCGGAACTGGCCGCCGCGCAGCCGGACGACCAGGCCGCCCCGGCCCAGGGCGGCGGCCGGACATGAGCCGCTGGCGCGACGCGACCCCCGAGCTGATCATCGCCGCGATCCTGGTCGCCGCCGCCGCGCTAGCGGGGGCGGCCGTGTCCGGCTGGCCGGGCGTGGTCGTGGTCGCCGCGGCCGCCGCCGTGCTCGCGCTGCTGGTGCTCAGGGCCGCCCTCCCCAGGTCGGCCGCGCAGTCCTTCCGGCTGGCGCGGGACAAGCAGCAGGCCCGGGCGATCTCCGGCTACGGCCAGCGCCGGTTCGTCGTCGCGACCAGCCTGACCAGCCGCCCGCTGTACGAGTCGGACCTGCGCCCGGTCCTCGAGCACATCCTCGCCGCCCGGCTGGCCGAGAGTCACGGCGTCAACCTCTACACCGAGCCGGAGGCGGCCCGCCGGGCGTTCTGCCGCACCCGCGCCGACGAATCCGCCTGGCCCTGGATCGATCCGGGGCAGGCACTCAACGCCGACCAGCGATCCAGGCAGCGGCGCGGCATCCCCCGCCAGACGCTGGCCCGCCTGATCACCCGATTGGAGCAGTTGTGACCCCGGAAGAGACCGCGCGGCAGGCCGCCGCGATCCTCGACGAGCTCGAGAAGGCCGTGGTCGGCCGCCGCCGCACCCTCGAGCTGGTGCTGATCGGCATCCTGGCCGGCGGCCACGTGCTCCTCGAGGACCTGCCCGGCCTGGGCAAGACGCTGATCGCGCGATCGTTCGCGAGCGTGCTCGGCCTCGACTTCGCCCGCATCCAGTTCACCCCCGACCTGCTCCCGTCGGACGTGGTCGGCGCGCCGCTGTACGACCAGCGCAACGGGGAGATGGTGTTCCGCCCGGGGCCGGTCTTCACCCAGTTGCTGCTGGCGGACGAGATCAACCGCACGCCCCCGAAGACCCAGGCCGCGCTGCTCGAGGCGATGGGCGAGGGCCAGGTCAGCGTCGACGGGAAGTCGCGGCGGCTGCCGGAGCCGTTCGTGGTGCTCGCGACCGACAACCCGATCGAGTACGAGGGCACCTACGAGCTGCCCGAGGCGCAGCTCGACCGGTTCCTCATGCGGCTCCGCCTCGGCTACCTGACGAAGGGCGACGAGACCGACATGCTGCGCAGGCGGGCCGACCGGGCGCAGGAGGCGGTCGCGCTCACCCCGGTCACCGACGCGGCCGGCCTGCTGACGATGCGCGAGTCGCTCGAACGGGTCGAGATCAGCGATGACCTGCTCGACTACGTGATCGCGATCGTCACCGCGACCCGCAAGGACCCGCAGATCCAGGTCGGCGCCAGCCCCCGCGGCGGCCTCGCGCTGGTCCAGCTCGCCCGCGGCCAGGCGCTGCTGCACC
>Ga0302326_10031252_pt1 | contig 10637 bp, 8 predicted proteins | sample Palsa_T0_3_FD_202264 | JGI IMG/M metagenome (GOLD analysis project Ga0302326, IMG submission 202264) | Peat permafrost microbial communities from Stordalen Mire near Abisko, Sweden - Palsa_T0_3 | ecosystem: Environmental > Terrestrial > Soil > Palsa > Peat permafrost | place: Sweden: Abisko...
GATCGGCTCGGGCGTAACCGGCTACCGGCCGGGAGACCGGGTCTGGCTGTACCTGGCGGCTGCCGACAACCGCTACGGGACGGCGGCCGAGTACAGCGTGGTGCCAGCCGAGCGAGCCGTGCTCCTGGCGGATAACGCGTCGGACGAGCTCGGAGCAAGCCTCGGGGCCCCGGCGCTGACTGCTGCTTATTGCCTCGGCGGTAACCCGGATGCCCTGTCCGGCGCTTCTGTTCTCGTCGCCGGTGGCGCCGGGGCCGTAGGGCATTTCGCCATCGAGCTCGCCAAGCAGGCAGGCGCGCAGGTGGTGACGACCGTGAGCTCAGAGGAGAAGGCGGCGCTCGCCCGGGCTGCGGGTGCCGACCTGGTCGTCGATTACCGGGACGCCCGGGCGGCCGCCGAAGTCAGATCTTTCGCGCCCAGCATCGATCGCATCGTCGAAGTCGCGCTGGGGGCCAACCTGGACCTGGACCTGGCGGTGTCCAGCCCGGGCACACTCATAGTCGTCTACTCCACCGAGGAAAGCGAACCCGCAATACCGACAATAAGGCTGATGATCGCCAACGTCATCGTTGAGTACGTGCTCCTCTACACGGCTCCCAAGCCAAAGCTGGCAGCGGCAGTGGCCTGGACCAGCGCCGCGGTGAAGGCGGGAGCGTTGTCAGAGCTTCCAGCTCATCGTTTTTCGCTGGACGAGGTCGCCGCAGCCCATGATGCGGTCGAGCAACACGCCGTGGGCAAGGTGTTCGTCATGCCAGGCTGAGCCTTCATCATGAACCGTTGCGGTCGTCCCGGTAACCTGACATCCCAGGATCATTTACACTTGGCATCCCAGGATGATACATGGTAACCTAGCGCCCGTGCACCCGAGACGGGAGGCGTTGATGTTGAAGGCATTCTCTGGAACCCTGCTAGCTGTGGGTTTGTTGCTCGTAACCCCGACCGCTGCGATTGCCTCTAAATCAGGGCACCATGTCAGCCGTTCGGCCGAACGGGTAGCAGCAAAACCCGCAGTGACCCAGCCGGGAAAACTGACGGTCTTTGCCGGGAACGGTAGTTTTGGGCTCCCGAAGGCGGGCCGAGCGACCAAGTCGGCTCTAGCGGGGCCTACCGACGTGGCGCTGAACTCCCGAGGCGATCTTTTTATCGCTGACCACGCCAACAACATTGTGGAGGAGGTCACCCCGGCCGGCGAGCTCTCGATTGTCGCGGGGACCGGCAAACCCGGGTTGCCGAAACCGGGCCTTGCCACCAAGTCAACCCTTAACGCCCCGTCGGGCGTGGCGCTGGACTCCCGGGGGGACCTTTTCATCGCCGACTCCAACAACAACGTGGTGGAGGAGGTCACGCCGGCTGGCAAGCTGTCGGTGGTGGCCGGTGACGGTCACGTGGGCCAACCGACGGCGGGCCCTGCCACCAAGTCAGCTCTCAATACCCCGTCGGGCGTGGCGCTGGACTCCCGGGGGGACCTTTTCATCGCCGACTCGACAAACAATCTGGTGGAGGAGGTCTCACCCGTCGGGAAGCTGTCGGTGGTGGCCGGTGACGGTCACGGGGGCCCGGCGACAGCGGGCCCTGCCACCAAGTCAGACCTCAACGGCCCCTCTGGGCTGGCGCTAAACTCCCACGGGGATCTTTTTATCGCCGACAACGCCAACAACACGGTTGAGGAGGTTTCACCCGCCGGGAAGTTGTCGGTGGTGGCTGGGAACGGTACGACGGGCCCACCGGTGCCAGGCCCTGCCACCAAGTCGGGCCTTCAGGGCCCCACCGGGGTTGCGCTGGATCCCCGCGGGGACATTTTTATTGCGGACTGGGGCAACAACGTCGTGGAGGAAGTCTCACCCGCCGGGAAGCTGTCGGTCGCCGTCGGGAACGGCGATGAAGGCCCGCCGACGCCGGGTCCTGCCACGGGCTCACCTCTCGGTGGCGCGAATGGTGGCCCGACAGGGGTCGTCGTCGGCGCCAACGGGACGTTGTTCATATCCGACCAAGGGAATAACGTCATCGAAAAGGTGACCTACTGACAGCGGCGGAGTTCGCGTGACATCACTGCCATCTGCGAGCATCGGCCTCCACGTCGCCAGCTTCCTCCGGGGGTTGGAAATCGAAGCCCGGGTCCGGGCAAAGTAGCCGGAGTGAAAGGAAAGCGACGATGACCGTGTTGGACCGGTTTCGCCTGGACGGCCAAGTTGCGCTTGTCACCGGAGCCCGCAAAGGGATAGGTAAAGCTTGCGCCAAGGGTTTGGGGGAGGCCGGGGCGCGCGTGGCCATTAGTTCCCGCCTTCCGTTGGAAGCTGAAGAAGCGGCCGCGCAACTGCGAGCTCAGGGCCTAGACGTCATCGCCGTGCCCGGCGACGTCACTTCGTACGAAGATGTCCAAGCCATGGCCTCCACGGTGGAAGCCCACCTGGGGCCGATTGATATCCTCGTTAATAACGCCGGCACGGTCGTACATTGCCCGTCATTGGAAGTGAGCCCGGAATCTTGGCGCTCAGTGCTTTCCGTTAATCTTGACGCAGTCTGGTTCTGCTCACAAGTGGTGGGTAACACTATGGTCCGTCGCGGGCGGGGGGCCATTGTGAACATTGGTTCGATCTCAGGCATCATTGTCAACCGCCCCCAGTGGCAGCCGGCATATAACGCGTCTAAGGCCGCTGTACACCAGCTGACGCGTTCTCTCGCTGGGGAGTGGGCGAACTACGGTGTCCGGGTGAACGCCCTGGCCCTAGGGTACGTGAGCACGGACATGACCGGAGAGATCGTCGACCCGGACCGCAAGCGCTGGTGGCTCCAGGACGTCCCAATGCAAAGGATGGCTGCGACCGAAGAAGTCGCGCCCGCCGTCGTGTTCTTAGCTAGCGCCGCGTCGAGCTTCATGACGGGGTCAGTTATGGTCCTGGATGGCGGCTATACCGTCTGGTGAACAGTTACGGCCGTGTTTCGGGCCCAGACCAGACGTCGATCTCGAAGCGAAAGCTGTCCCCCCGGTAGTCGGCCACGTAGTGCTCGAACACAACGTCGTTGTTGGTGCGGGTGATGCTGTTTATACGAAGGCCGGGTGTCCCGCGAGGAACGCCGAGATGGTCGGCATCTTCCTTGGAAAGCGCCAGAGCTTCGATCGCGCGGTGCCCGCGAACCGGGCGCACGCCGTACATGTCGCGCAGGATCTGGTACAGCGAGCGGTCCGTCATGTCCAGCTCAACGAGGCCTGGGAAAAGCTTCTCAGGCATGAAAGCACGAGCAACCTGCACCGCCCGCCCGTCGATGCTGCGAACGCGGTCGAAACGGACTACTTCCTCACCCACTCCTATCTCTAGGAGCCGCGCCACATCGACGCTGCTCTGTTCGAGGGCGAGCTTGAGGATCCGGCTTTCCACCAAGTGGCCGGCTCTCGACATTGACTCGAAAAAGCCAAGGTTGTCCTGGATGAAGCTCGTGTCGACCTTACGCCCGGTCACGAAGGTCCCCTTGCCCTTGACCTTCAGGACGAGACCATCGTTCTCCAGTTCGCCGAGCGCCTGGCGCACAACCGTACGGCTCACTGAGTACTGAGCGCACATCTCCGCCTCCGAGGGAAGGAGTGTGCCCTCAGGGGTATCTGTCTCCATGTCCTTCAAGAGGATGCGCTTGAGCTGAATGTAGTACGGCTCGAAGGAGCGGAAATCGATTGCGGACGGTTTAGTTATGCTCATGTCCAGTTAGGTACCGTGGTCGACTACTTACGTCACCGTGACAGCCGGCTCGGGCCGCCCCGAGTAAGCGTGCAGCATCATACCATCCCTGATCCTTGCATGTTGACATCCTGTCACGATAAGCCTAGCGACAGGCCAGCGATCGGGGATCGCGTATTGAAAGTTTGCCTGGGTGCCTTGCTTGCCCCCGATGAGAGCGCTACCATTCTCGGACGACGCACTCCTATAATCCTGACCTCCTATCATCCTGAAGGTTGTGGGCCTGTCAGTACAGGAGTGGTCAGGGTAGGGGCACGTTTTTGTTCCCCAAAGGGAGGGGCGCCAGAGACCAAGGCATGGGCCTGTAGGAGGGGGCCTCGTCCTGTCTTCGCCTAGCAATCGCGTGGGGCAAAAGCACTTGAGCTGACAAACGCCAAGAGAGGAAAGAGAAGGTAATGAGCAAAAGGTCAATCCAATCCAGGTCGAAGCGGGCGCAGCGCGCTCTGGCCGTCGGGGGCACCGCCGCCATGCTTGTCATGGTCGCCGTCCCCGTGTCCGCCACCGCCGCTTCGGCAACAGCCCGTCACCCAGCTTTGGTCACCAATGTCGTCTTTTGGGACTGGTCACCCGGCCAGAACCGCCTGGTGGCCCTGTTCAACAAGACCCACCCGAGCATCCATGTGACACTGGAAGACGTAGGTGGGGGCAACGCCGAGTACGTGAAGTTGGCCGATGCCGTCAAGTCCGGCACCGGTATCCCCGATGTGGCCGAGATGGAGTACGACGAGATCCCGTCGTTCGAGATAACCAACAGCGTGGCCAACTTGGTCCCCTATGGCATCAACAGCTCCAAGTCCGACTACCCGACCTGGGTGTGGAACGACGTGAGCACGAACGCAGGCGCCGATGTCTGGGCCGTGCCCGACGACACCGGGCCGCTGGCAGACCTCTACAACTCCGTCGAGTTCGCCAAGTACCACCTCACGCCGCCAACGACGTGGGCCCAGTTCGCCACCGACGCCATTGCCTTGCACAAGGCCAACCCGAATGCCTACATCACCAACTTCTCTGCCACCGACCTGCAGTGGGTGCTGAGCTTGATGGCCCAAGACGGTGCCTACCCGTTTACCTACACCGGCGGCTCGACTGTGGGTATCGACTTCACCGGCCCCAAGCAGATGGCCTTCGCTGCCTACTGGGACAAGCTGGAAGCCGCGCATGCCGTGAACGGGACCAGCGACGTCTCGGTGACCTCGTTCACCGACATGGACAACGGGACCGACGCCCTGTGGCTGTCGTCAGGGTGGGGACCGTCCTACATGCAGGCCGACCTCAAGGCCACCTTGGGTGACTGGCGCTCGGCCAACCTGCCGCAGTGGACGGCTGGCGCCAACGTCGGGGCCAACTGGGGCGGCTCCTGCTTCCCCGTCATGGCAGCGTCCAAGGTCAAGGCCGCAGCTGCAACGTTCGCCGAGTTTGCCGGGGCGACCCTCGCCTCCTGGAACATCCAGGTCACGGCACCGACGCTCAACTTCCCCGGCTTCATCCCCGAGCTCAACAAGTCCAGCTTCGTCAACCTGCGCCTGGCCATGAGCGGTTCGGCCAACCTCCACAACGCTTTTATCAATTCAGCCAAGACGGCAAGCACCGTGGAGTGGCCGCCTTTCATGACCGAGGCTCTCACCGACTCGGCCACCGCTTTCGCCAACGTGATGGACTACAAGCAGACCCTGGCATCGGCGTTCGCTTCGTTCCAGACAACTCTGGTGAACTACGCCAAGAGCGAAGGCTTCAAGGTAACTACCTAACCGGCCACGACTTAGCTACTAAGTCGTCTCAGCACTAACAGCCCCAGACAAGGGGGTAGCGTCCCTCCCACCCAGCGCTACCCCTTTGGATGGGTGTGCCTGTAATTAGCCTTTTTACATGGCCAATTTCGCTGTTATAGTCGTCCCGTGGTCTTGGAAGTAGCTCGCTTGACAGTCGCCGAAGGTAGAGAGGCGGAATTTGAGCAAGCCTTTGAAGAGTTCAAGGCCGTGCTCGCCTCAGCGCAAGGCTTCCATGGAGCCCAACTGCAGCAGGGCATCGAGCGGCCTTCCGAGTATTGGCTGTTCGTGCAATGGGAGACCGTCGAGGCTCACACCGTCGATCTCAAGCGGGCGGGCGGCTTTGCCCGCTGGGAAGAGCTAGTGGCTCCCCACCTCGCTGCGCCCCCGGACGCCGTCCATGTCCAGCTGAGGACCTCACTCGACGCGCCAAGCTGAGCCGACGGGGCAAATCCCGGCTTTACCTCGGCTTGGCCCGTCTCACCCGGTGACGCTACCCAAGAGGAGAGCACCCTTCCAATAACGCTGAAGGACGAGGAACAGGCCGATCAGTGGAAGGACCGACGCCAGGCCTCCGGTGGCCAGCAGTACCGAGGCGCCGCCCCCGGCGCGGTCACCGATACCGACGCTGAGCGGGTAGAGGTTCTGGTTGGAAAAGATGAGGAGCGGCAGGAAAAAGTTGTTCCAAACGGCAACCACGTTGATAAGAAGCACCGTTACTACGCCGGGGACAAGTAGAGGCAGGCCCACGGTCAGGAAGATGCGGGCCTCGCCGGCACCGTCGATACGAGCTGCGTCTATAACCGATCGAGGCACATGGGAACGGGCAAAGGTCCTCATTAGGTACACGCCGATCGGGCTCACCATGCTGGGAAGGACCATCCCCCAGATGGAATTGATGAGATGGGCCTTGGCATAAATAAGGTACAGGGGCAGGGAGATCGCGGTGATCGGCACCAGGAGGGTACCGATGACCAGGACGAAGCCGAAGCGGGCGCCCCGGAAGTGGAAGTGGGCGAAGCCGTACCCGCCCATGACTGATACGAGGGTCGCTCCACCGCCGCCCAGCAGGGCATAAACGACGGTGTTGGCGAACCAACGGGCGAACACCCCGTCCCCACCGAGGTTCTGGAAAAGGAGCGAGATGTTCTGGGTCAGCTCGAAGGGGCGGGCGAACCAAAACGGGAACGAATCGTTGATGTTCAGCTGGGTCTTGGTCGCACAGAAGGCCATGTAGACGACCGGGGCGAGTGTGAAAAAGGCGAAAAGCATGCAAACAACGGTTATCACCCTGACAGTGCTCCGGCGCACGCCGAGAAGGTGCAGCGGGATGTCGTGCTGCTGGTCTTCATGCCGGCGTTGCGCGCGCCGGGCCGCTCGACCCTCTCGTCGCTTAGCTCTGGACGAGGCGCTGTTGACCTCCGGCACTGCGCCCGGTCTTCCTGTGGGCCCATTGGCCCTGTGAGCGGGGCTGTTCACGGACTGTCCGCTCCGGGGCCGATAGCGTTCAGATAACTGACTTTCGCCGCGCGACGGGTTAACGCGGTGACGCGGACGGCGATCGCTGTCGACCCGGGTCGCAGCCGGGCCAGCAGGTAGGGCACCACACCGTAGTCGCCCACCGGCCCGCGGGCGTCCCCGACTACTTGCCAGGTCCGAGCCGGTGTCTCCAGGGCCAGCGTTACCGACGCAATCGGGCCGGCGCTGCCGACCGACCCCAGGCTCAGCTGGGAGATGGCCACCGGCGTGCGCCAGTACCAGGTGAGCTCGGCCCGGCCATTGTGGGCGACTGCCACGTAGCCCGTCCCCCCCTGGTCACCCTGGCCGTTGCGGGTGAGACGGACACTTCGGGCGGGTTGGCCGGGGCCGGTGGCCGGCTCAGCTCCGCGCCTGCCGGGCCGAGGAGGCACCACCGGGGTGACGCCCGCTGTCCAGTCGACCAGGCCGGGCTGCGGGGTGCCGGGGCCTAGGAGCTCGAACACCGACGTCTGGTCGTGACTGGTGGACAGTAGCCGGACAATGTCGAGGGCGCGAGCCGTGGATCGGTTGGTTGCTAAGTGGAGCAGGCAGGGGCTGTCCATGAAGTCGGGGGCGTTGAAGTCACCGGCCACCAAGAACTTGGCGTCGTCCTCCCGCAAGGCAGCCCGTACGACGGGTACCCGGCACTGACCATCGTTTTGGGCGCCGAACGGTCCGCTGACCGTGGTGCTCGTCTCGGCCGTCCATCCCGTGCGGTGGCCCGTGAAATACGCGACGCTCCCTCGGTAAGAGGTCTCTACAAGCTCGGCCGGGGTGCCGATGGCTCGTAGAAAGGCGATTGCCGGCGACCCGGCGAACTCCGAGCTCTTTTGGCCTACTCGCCACAAGTAGTTGCGGGTGAAGCCAGCCGCGGTCGGGACGAGCAGAGCGAGCACGACCGCCACCCCCGCCAACACGGCCACGGACCGGGTGCCGAGCGCTCCCGCTCGGCGCCAAACCCAGCCCCCTGCCGCCTGCGCCCCTACCACGTACCAGATTGTTACGAGGGGCAGGACCAGTACCACACGCCGCTGGTTGGTGTAGGGGTAGGCCAGCGTCTCGGCGAAATAGGCAACCAACATCCACAGCTCGGCGCGGTGGCCACGCCCGTACCACACAACCGCTCCCACCCCGACCAGCAGGGGCACGCTAATGCCGACGACGTTCAGCACAGTGTTGAGGGGGCCGTGGGCCGGCAGCGGGCTACCCTCCGGGAGCACGGACTGCCGCAGGACATTATGTAGGTAGGACCGAGCCACATGGGGCGCCTCGGATACCAACTGGTGGAGCAGGCCACCCTGGCCCGGGGCGGCGATCTCGGTCGAGTACCGGTCGCCGACCACCCGGCTCCCCGAGGCCCACCGGGCCACCAGGCCGGGCAACAGCAGGGCATTGACCCCGAGGGCGACGCCGGTGGCCCTCCTCCAGTGCCGGCGCCACAGCTCATAGGCGACCAGTCCTATGACTAGGCCGATCCCGGCCTCTTTGAGCCACACCAGGTAGGCGAGGAGCACCACGACCACGGTGGCATTGAAGGCCCCGGGACGGGCCGCCCAGCGATCGAGAGAGAAGAGGGTGAGCACGAACACGACGAGAAAGGGCGCCTCGGCCATGACCATCGTCGAGTACGTGGCCAGGACGCTGTTGATGGCCAGCACTACCAGTACTGCGGCCCTGGACCAGGGGCTCAGGCCGCGCCGCGCCATCCAGGCCCACAACAAGGGGTAAAGAGCTGCCACCAGGATGCTGGAAAGCAACCGGGGAGGCCAGAGCGCCGCGCCGAACAGCCAGACGACGGGGACCAGCAGCAGCGGGTAACCAGGCAGGTAGTTAGCCACCACCGTGGCACCGTTGGGCATCACGCTGGTGAGCCAACCTCCGGATGCCAGCACGTGGGCCGCCATCAGGTAGTTGGCATCGTCGTCGAAAGAGCCGACCCGATAGGTGGGGGCCACCGCGATGGTGTGGGCGACCTGCACAGCCAGAGGTACGAGCCACCCAGCTGCCCACCAGCGCGACATCGCTGGAAGGCGCCTTGTTAAGTGCTGCGCATCTTGAGCCAGAAGTACCGGTTCTTCGAGCATGGCTATGTCATAACCGACAGCCGTTGGGGTCGAAAAAGTCAAGACGTCGCTCGGCCCTCAGCCGGTCCAGATCAGGCGGCTCGACCGGGGCCTGGTCGGGGGCCCGGAGCGGGAGCTGGCCCCACGGTGGTCGGTTTACCGGCGCGCCGTCGTTGCTGCGACCTCACTCTCCGGGATGGGCCTGTCGTGCTACCATTCAGACATCCTATCCTCCCAGGATTACCTGGGGCAAGGGACCTAGGGCGCGCCGGGACCATTGAAAAGTAGCCCACCCACGGATGCGTGGCTGACTGCCAAGTTTCGGGGGCCCGCTCCAGCAAGTCGGCGTGAAATACCCAAATGACCTTTACAACGTAACGGACGTCTACCAAACGAACCGAAAGGAGAACGGGACCCCCGGCGGACCGGCCTGGCGTCCCGAACGAGCCATGGAATACATTCACCTAGGGCGCAGCGGGTTATCGGTGAGCAGGTTGTGCCTCGGGACCATGAACTTCGGTCCCGAGACCGAAGAAGGCAGTTCCTTCCCGATCATGGACCGGGCCCACGAGGTCGGGATCAACTTTTTTGACACCGCCAATATCTATGGTTGGAAAAAAGGGGAAGGCATAACTGAGAAAATCGTGGGCAGGTGGTTCGCGCAGGGCGGCGGACGGCGGGAGCGCACCGTCCTGGCCACGAAGGTCTTCGGCGCCATGGGCGATTGGCCCAACGAGGGTCGGCTGTCGGCCCTCCACATCCGCCGGGCATGCGACGACTCGCTGCGCCGGCTGCAGACCGATTACATCGACCTCTACCAGATGCACCACGTCGACCGTGATACCCCCTGGGACGAGATCTGGGAGGCCATGGAGGTACTCCGTTACCAGGGCAAGATCCTCTACGTCGGGTCTTCCAACTTCGCTGGCTGGCACATCGCCAAGGCGCAGGATGCGGCGGCCCGGCGCAACTTCGTGGGCCTGGTCTGCGAGCAGTCGCTCTACAACCTCTTTGTTCGGGCGGTAGAGCTGGAGGTCATCCCGGCGGCACAGGACTATGGGCTAGGCGTAATCGCCTGGTCCCCTCTGCACGGCGGCCTGCTGGGCGGGATCTTGCGCAAGGAGCTTGACGGCGCCCGCCGCGTACGCCCCGGCGAGCGGGCAACCGACGCGCTGGCTGCGGGGGCGAGGGACAAGATCCAAGCTTACGAGGACCTCTGCCAGGGCATCGGTGAGGAGGCTGCCACCGTAGCGCTGGCCTGGCTGCTGCAGCAACCAGGAGTAACTGGGCCGATCGTGGGGCCGCGCACTATGGAACAGTTGAACGGGGCCCTGCGCGCCTTGGACCTCCAGCTCGATGAGGCCACGCTTGCGAGCCTGGACGAGCTCTTCCCGGGTCACAAATCGGCCCCGGAGGACTATGCCTGGTAGGCGAAAGTTTGCCTGGGTGCCTTGCTTGCCCCCGATGAGAGCGCTACCATTCTCGGACGACGCACTCCTATAATCCTGACCTCCTATCATCCTGAAGGTTGTGGGCCTGTCAGTACAGGAGTGGTCAGG
>Ga0302326_10031255_pt1 | contig 10636 bp, 12 predicted proteins | sample Palsa_T0_3_FD_202264 | JGI IMG/M metagenome (GOLD analysis project Ga0302326, IMG submission 202264) | Peat permafrost microbial communities from Stordalen Mire near Abisko, Sweden - Palsa_T0_3 | ecosystem: Environmental > Terrestrial > Soil > Palsa > Peat permafrost | place: Sweden: Abisko...
CGGGCGCATGGGTATTCCAGCCGGCGGGCTTATTGACCACCAGCAAGTGCTCATCTTCAAAAACGATCAAATCCATCTCTGTCGCCTTTTTTATGATCACCATACAGAACTGCCGAAACAATTAAAATGACGTTCCGTTCTTGAATTGACGCCGCATTTTGTGATTCCCTGCCTCTGAAATGTGTGCTAGATTGGACTGCGATGAAAGAAGATGACCAAAATGTGTTGGATCGCTTGCTTGATCCATTTAGCAAGTGCTTCAACGCGGAAAGCGCGCGCGCGTTAGTCGATCTGCGGGCTGATGCCGTCGCGCAGGCTCGAATTGCTGAACTGGCGGACAAGTGCAACCAGGGCACACTTTCAGAGCGAGAGCGTCAGGCGTATGAAACTTATGTCCACATCGGAAACTTGATTGCCATCCTCCAGGCCAAAGCGCGTTTATACTTGAAGAACTCCTCCGCTTGAGGATTGACCTTCCACGGCGTGAGTTGGTCCGGCAGCGTGCAGGAAATCGATGCGAGTACTGCCGTCTTCGCCAGGAGCATGACGCTTTTCATTCCTTTCAAGTCGAACACATTGGTGCACGACAGCACGCCGGTTCGGACGATCTGGCGAACTTGGCATGGTCCTGTCATCATTGCAATCTTCACAAAGGCACAAACCTAGCGAGCATTGATCCCGACACAGGGGAAATGACGAGACTCTTTCATCCCCGACAAGATCAGTGGCACGATCATTTCGCATTTACAGGCAGCACCATCGTTGGGCTTACCTCCATTGGCCGAACAACCGCTTGGCTGCTCGACATGAATTCAGGGGAAAGAGTCGAGTTGCGAAAAGTGCTGCTGAAGCTGGAAGAACTGGAGTGAGCCCGCTTTAGTTTCTGGATGTGTTGAATTGCCTAAATCCAGTGCATCGCCCCCCCGACTAGTTTGCGATACCAGCCGAGGACGTGGAACGTATGCGACTGCACGTAGCGGAACTGACGTCAGTGTGGCTGCGAGAAGTGGACCGCCAGCACCCCGGCCGCCGCCACCAGACAGTAGCAGCCGAATAATTTCCAGCGGCCGGCTTCCAGCCAGCGGGTCAGCCATTTCAAAGCCAGCAGCCCAGCCGCAAAACTCAATATCATTCCGACCAGACCCGGCGCGAAAAGATGCAGAGCCGACCCGGATCCGCTCAGCGCGTGTTCTTTCATCAGACGCAGCGCTTCTTTGGCAATCACCGGCGGCGTCAAAACCACCGCCAGCGCAAAACTGAACTCCTCCAACTTCTGCCTGGGCAGACCGAGCAGCAAGCCCGTTGAAATCGTCGAGCCGGACCGTGAAAACCCGCGAAACGGCAGGCAGACACCCTGCACCACGCCGATCCAGCATGACTGCGCTGGTTCGATTTCCGGGCGGCCCGGCGATTTCCCCTCCCGCAAACCGGCATAGATGATCAACACCCCCACCGCCGCCAGCGCTCCGGCAATGAGCGGAAGGTTCGCGAACAAAACCTCGATCTCCGCGTGCGCCGCCCCGCGCATGAAAATCTTCTCGATGACCATCTTCAATCCGTAGCCCACCACACCCGTGCAAACCGTCGCGTACACGATTTGAAGCACAAACGGCTGAAGCTTTCCTGGCGCGCTGAAATAATCGCGCTTCCAACCCTTCCAGAAGTAGGCGATGACCGCGAACATCGTGCCCGTATGCAGCATGACCAGCAACATCGTCATTTGCGGGCTGGACGGGTCCAGGCCCATCAACTTTTCCGCCACAATGACGTGCGCCGAGCTTGACACAGGAAGCAATTCGCAAACGCCTTGAATCAAAGCCAAAACCACAATTTGAAAATAATTTAACATGTTTATAGGTTATTGGGGTCAAGCGCTGTGCGATCATTTCTTTCTTGAGAATATGGATAGGACCGATTTGTTTTCCAACTGGCGCTGCTGGACTTTAAGCTGGCCGAGGATGGCCTGGAAACCCACAAAGACCTTGTGCCAATGGTTTTCCAGCGAGCGCAGATTGCCTTCGTTGCTGTCGCTCAGATACGCCAAGGACGGGGCGGAACTGATCAACGCATGCACTTCCTCACGCGAGGGTGAGGTGCAATCCACGGCCGCCGAGATAAGTTCCATCTCCTGGACAATGAGGGATTTGACCTCCAAAAACTGGTTGTTGTCCTCCGAGGTGAATTTCTTGCTCCGGGCCAGATTGATGAAGTAGTTGAATTGCTTCCAGCACTCGAGATAGTTCTCCAGTTGCACGATGAGTTGGTCCAATTTCTTGTTGTGCATAATCAAAAGACTACGAAGGTGACATCCGCCGGGGGGTCTTGGGCGAGAGAAAAATGATGGCTCCCCCGCGCATTTCGCGGGCCGTGATCTTGAAAGTCGCGTAGTGCGCGACCATTTCCGAAAACGACAGGTTGGCCTTGCGCGCGCCTTGGAAGACCTCCACGACGCACTGGCCGATCTCCTCCACCAAGGCAGCCGGCACCGCTTGCGGCACGGTTGAACTGACGACGTGGCCCTGGGCATCAACGGTGAACGAGCCGCTAGGAAGGCGCCGCAATTCGCCGCCGGTGGATTTTTCTTTTACGCGACCCATTTGGTGAAAATGTGTTTCATTGTTTCCTCCACTTTTTCCTTGGGCAGCGTCCGGCGGAATCCGGCGCACAACAACCCCTTCCGCACGTGCCCGGACAAGGCCCAGTGGCGCTGCAATCCGAAGCCCGTCACTTGCGCCAGCGCTCCGGCGCCGATTTTTTCGCCCAGTTCCCCCAGACGTTTTTGCGTGGCCCGCGCCCAGTCGGCGGCTTCCCGCGCATTTTCCAGCCCCCAGGAATCGCACGGCGCCTTTTCGTCGGCCGGCATGGTCAATAAAAACTCAACTCCTTCAAACCGCGTCAGCGGCGCCAGGGCCGAGTTGGCCGAGGCCGGACCCGTCCCCTCCGGCGCCAGGCTCGTTTCCCCGCTGGATTTCTTGTTCCGCTCTTCATCCAGCGCCTGCGCGGAATCCAGCAGCAGTCCCTGGGCCGAGTGATGGATGGAGCGCGGACGATCCGGGTCGGCCGGTTTGAGTTCAAAATTGCCGCTTTTCCAGGACAGAATTTCCTTGAACGCCTCTTCTCCGCTGAAACTTCCCGCCGCAGCGTCGATGATTTGGCCTTCCTGCACCCAAATCCGGCCCGAAACAGCACCCCGGCTGATTTGCAGCACGGCGGAACTTTGCGACAGGCATTCCAATTGGATCAAATCGACCAGGCTCTTGCTTTGCATGCCCCGGAATCCGCCCTCGCTCAGGGCCTCGCGATCCAGGAGCGACTCGATGCAATCGTTGAACATCTTGAATTCCTCCCCGTTGCCGGGTTTTTGCCAGAACATATCCACGCCCAGGGCATACGCGCGCGAGCGGTATTCTTCATCCAGCACGCCGGTCAGGACAATGATGCGCAATTGGGGGTATTTGCGCCGGACGATGGCCAGCACCTGCAAGCCGTCCATTTTGGGCATGCGCAGGTCGGTGATAAGCAGGGAAAATGGTTCAGATTCCAGCAATGCAATGGCGCGCGCCCCGGAATTGGAGACACGGACCTCCGGTTGGCTGGGCAAGGCCCGGAGCAATTCCTGGTATAATTCCAGTATTTGCTCGTCGTCATCCAGCAACAATATTTTATGTTGATTCGCCATGAGGCTGCGAGAGCTTAACGCCAAGGGCCTTTCGATGCAAGCCGACTTGCGCACGCGGCCAATAAGACAGCGTTGCCAGTTGTTTTATGGATGAATTGGCGTTAGGGTGTCGCAGACATGGCATTGATGAGAATACTCGTGGATGGCTACAGTCTCCTGCATCAATGGCCGGAGCTGGCGCCTGGCAGGCCCCGGCACTCGATGGAGGCGCGCGATGAATTGATCCGCGTCCTCACGCTTTATCGCGACGCCATCAGCACTCCCATTACCATTGTCTTCGACGGCGCGGGAAAGTCCGCCAGCACGGAATTTCCCTCCACGCCGGACCTGGAAATCATCTATTCACGCAGCGGCCAGACGGCGGACCAGATCATCGAGCGAGTCGCCGCGCGCATGAGCAACTACGGCGAAGTGCTTGCGGTGACGGATGACCATGCCGAGCGGGACACGGTTTTTTATCAGGGAGGAATGGCCTCCAGTTGCTCGAATTTTATCATGGAGGTGGAGCGGACCTTGCTCGAACAAGAACGCGACATCGCCCAACACAACCGCCGCCAAAAAGCGGCTTTCAAAACATTCCCATGAACTATAACCGATTACGCAGAATTCTGGCCGCGGCCCCGCTTTGGGTGCTGGCGGGGATCCTTCTTTCCCCGTCGCGGAGCCGCGCGGAGGACCCTCCGGAAAAACGTCACCGCATGGAGAACAGGTTTCTCTTTGTGATTGACACCTCCTCGGCCATGAAATCCCGCACCAACGGCATCGGGGAGGCCGTGAACGGATTGATCGCCTCGGACATGAAAGGTCAATTGCGCAAGGGCGACACCATCGGCGTGTGGACTTACAGCGATCGCCTCAACACGGAATTTCCGATGCAGCTCTGGTCCGAGAAGAAAAAGGATGACATCTTGACAGAGGTTCGCGACCATTTGCGCGACCTGCATTATGAGAAGCGGTCGCACTTGGAAAAAGTGCTGCCGGAGATCAACAAGGTCGTGGCTCATTCGGAGCGAGCGACGGTCATTCTTATTTTTGACGGCGTCGATTTGATCAAGGGCACGCCCTTCGACAAGGACATCAATGATCTGCATAAGCAGTATGCCCGCGAATTTAAAGCCGCGCACTCGCCCTTCGTGACGATCCTGGCCGCGCGTAATGGCCAGGTCTTCGATTACACAATCAACTATCCTGGCACGGTGGTTGTCCCCCCCACGGCGGATCCTTTGCCGCCGCCGGAAACCAATGCGCCGCCCCTGGTGGCGGCCAGCCCGCCTCCGTCGCCTGTGATCACCAATCCGCCGGTGGAACCGAAGCCGCCGCGGCGCCGAATCGAAATCAACCTTTCCGGCTCCAACTTCGCGCACAAAGCAGCCACGCCGCCCCCGGCTGCCAGCAATGTTGTGGAGGTTGTGACGCCACTGCCCGCATCGGCTCCGGCCGTGGTCACCAACGCGCCTGCTCCCGCCGTGGCTGCGCCCGTGGTGGTCCAGACTGACAAAACAAATGTCCCGCCGCCTGAACCCGCTCTTCCTCCGCCGCCGGCGGCTTCCAGGCCGCCCGCCGTCCCTCTTATGCCCGCCGTCCCTGTTATACACGCTATGCCGGTTATGCCCGCTGTGCCCTCCGCGTCGACCGCCCAGCAAGCGGCCATGTTCGTCACGGCGTTTTCATTGTTGGCCATCGCGGTGGTGCTGGCGCTGTTTTTGGTGCGCCGTTCGCGGGGCGCCGCGCCGCCGAGCCTCATCTCGCAATCGATCGACCGCACGCCCTGACTTCCCGGTTCAATCCGCCGATTCCATTCATGCCTTTGCCCAAACCGACATCGCTGATTCGCCCCCTGGTCCGTCGGCTGCATCCGTACGTCCCGGGCGAGCAGCCAAAAATCCGCGGGCTTATCAAGCTCAACACGAATGAGAATCCGTACCCGCCCTCCCCCAAAGTGCTGGCGGCGATCAAGGACGCGGCGGACGAACGACTGCGGCTTTATCCCAATCCCACCGCCGACAAGCTGCGCGGGAAACTGGCTCAATTCCACGCTTGCACGCCGGAACATTTCATCGTGGGAAATGGGTCTGATGATTTGCTGGCCCTGGCCGTGCGCGCGTTTGTCGAGCCGGGTCAAAGGGTCCAGTTTTTCACGCCCAGCTATTCCCTGTATCCGGTGCTGGCGGACATTCACGGAGCGCGCCGCAACGCGGTTCCATTGGCCCCGGATTTCGCGCTGCCTTCGGTTTCCCAGTTGCGCCGGCAAGGGGCGTGGGATGCGCGCGCCCCCCTGACTTTCATCACTACACCCAACGCGCCCAGCGGACGCGGCTACCGCAGCGAGGAATTAAAAACCCTCTGCCGGGCGCATTCGGGCGTGGTCGTCCTGGACGAGGCCTATGTCGATTTTGCGCGGGAGAACGCCTTTTTGCTCGCGCTGGAATTCCCGCACGTTCTCGTGGCGCGGACCTTTTCCAAGGCTTATTCGCTTTGCTTTTTGCGGGTGGGCTATTGCGCCGGCCATCCCACGTTGATCGAAGCGTTGCAAAAAATACGCGACAGCTACAACGTCAATGGCCTGGGCCAGGCCGCCGCCGCCGCGACGCTCGCGGATTTGCCGTATTATCGGCGAAACTTCAAACGGCTCATCGCCACGCGCGAACGTCTTTCGGAGGAACTGCGCGCCTTGGGATTTGCCGTCCCTCCGAGTCAAACAAACTTCATTTTCACGCGTCCGCCTAGATTCCCCGCGCAGGAATGGCTGGGCAAATTGCGCGAGCGCCGGGTGTTGGTGCGATGGTTCGGCGCGCCCGAAATTAAGGATTTCCTGCGCATCAGCATCGGAACCGATGAGGAGGCGGATGCTCTGTTGCGGGCGGCGCGGCATATTCTGGCGGGCTAAAACCGCGCCTCACTCGACTTTCACTGAATGGCGAGTTCCTGTTTGATCTGGAATTTTTCGACGCGCTTGCGCAAGGTGGCGCGCGTAATGCCCAATAATTTGGCCGACCGCACCTGGTTGCCCTTTGTCTCCAGGAGCGCTTGAATGATCAACTCCCGCTCCACTGCGGGCAAAATCTTGAGCTTGGAATTCTCCCGCGCCCATTGGAACAGCACGCGGGTCAGGGCCGCCACGTCCGCCGGGTTGGTCTCTTCCGGCGCGGCGGCGGGCGGGATCGCGGGCGCCTTCTCGGCCGCGAGCGCGGGCTCGATCGCGCGAGTGATGAGCGCAGGCAGATCGCCCGGCAGGAGCACTTCGCCCTTGGCCATGACGATGGCCCGCTGGATCATGTTCTCCAATTCGCGCACGTTGCCCGGCCAATGGAACCGTTGCAACATCTCCACGGTCGCGGCGGCAATGGATTTGGGCGGGTGCCCCTGGGACCGGGAGAATTTTTTTAGGAAATAGTTGACCAGCAGGGGAATGTCCTCCCGCCGCTCGCGCAAGGGCGGAATGTGAATTCGCACCACGTTGAGCCTGTAAAATAAATCCTCTCGGAATTCGCGCGCCGCCACCGCCTGCTCCAGCACCTTGTGGGTTGCGGCGATAACCCTCACGTCCACCTTGATGGTCTGGTTGCCGCCGACTCTTTCAAAGGAGCCGGATTGCAACACGCGCAGAATCTTGGCTTGGGTGGCCAGGGCCATGTCACCGATTTCGTCCAGAAAAATGGTGCCGCCGTTGCACTGCTCGAACTTGCCGATGCGCTGGGAGGTGGCGCCGGTGAAAGCGCCCCTTTCGTGGCCGAAGAGTTCGCTCTCCAACAGGTTTTCCGGAATGGCGGCACAGTTGATGGCCAAAAACGGCAGGCCGCTCCGTTTGCTGTTGTGATAGATGGCGCGGGCGACAAGTTCCTTGCCCGTGCCGCTCTCGCCGCTGATCAAAGCGGTGGCGTTGCTGCCGGCCAATTGCCCGATGACCTTAAAAACATTCTGCATCGCCTCGCTCCTCCCGATAATCCCCACCTCATAATCCTCCGACTCCAGCAAAGGTTCGTAGGAGACGACTTGTTTCATGTCGCGCGCGGCTTTGAGCGCGTTCAGCACGACTTGTTTGAGGCGGGGTACATCAAAAGGCTTGAGCAAATAATCGTAGGCGCCCAGCTTCATGGCCTCAATGGCCGTCTGGGTCGTGCCGTAGGCCGTCATCATGATGACCATTTGTTTCGCGTCGGATTGCCGCAGCCGGCGCAAGGTTTCCAGGCCGCTCATCCCGCCCATGCGCACATCCATGATGACTAGATCGGGCTTGAGGCGGGGAATGAGTTTCAAACCTTCCTCGCCGCTGTTGGCCGTGCTTAACTCAATGTCGGGCAGGTCAAAGATGCGGCGGAACGAGTACTGCACGTCCGCCTCATCGTCGATCAAAAGCAGTTTGTCCATATTTTCTGTCATGGAGTATGCCAGCCGGCGCGCCTGAACTCAATTCTCATTTGCGTCCCCTGCGCCTTGGGTGACTTCGCTCAGATGCTCCTTTTGGCGCGCGCCCATGTAAATCAATCCGCCCACCAGACTCCAAAACATGCCCTGGGCCGAGGCGATCAGCGAGACGGAGAGGGCGGCCGTCTCCGGCACCAGGAGCACCGCCAGCATCCGCACGTATAAATTTTCCCTGACTCCAAGCCCGTTGGGTGTGATGGGCAGGGATGAAATGCAAAGTGTCACCGGCACGATGACGCACAGCGCCACCGGTTGAATGCTCAGGTGCAGCCCCTGTCCCAACACGCTGATTTGCAACACGAAGATGACATTGACCAACAAGGAAATGGCAATCGTTTTGAGCAGGAAGCTTTTTTGCTTTCCGAATTGCCGGCACGAATCCAGGGAGCGTTCCAGCAATTCGCCCTTGGGCAGGCGGCGCAAGCTCTCGCGCGCCCGCGGGAAACCTTTGGAAACACCTCCCCAAAAAGCCACGCCCAAAACCGCCGTCAATCCGCCCAGCATCGCCAGGATAAACAGCGCAGGCACTCCGAGGTCGCGGGAGGCGCGCAATATGTTATAATTGGGAATCATCATCACGCCGGCGAACAAGAGCATGGCCCACAATCCCACTAATCGGTCCACGAACACGGTGGTGACCGCCTCGGTTTTTTTGTGGTGCGTTTCCCGCGCCGCGTAGTAAGCCTTGATCAAATCGCCTCCAGTCGATCCGAGCAGGAACGAATTAAAGAATTGCGCCACCAACGAGATGCGGGTGGCACGGCTCAACGGAAGGTGCAGCCCCTGGACCTCCAGCACGATGCGCCACCGAACGACGCACAAGAACAACGCCAGCCCCACCAACAAAAGCGACACGAGCAGCGCCACCGGATGGATCATGCGCAGGGTAAGCCACAAATCTTCCGGCCCTTTGGTCCAGGCCAGGCTCCATTGTTGCCATCGGTCCATGCGGGACCAATCCAGCCCGCGGCTTTGCGCGGCGAACTTGCCCTGGTTCATGAAAATGGAATGGAAGATCCACAGCAACAGCAGCAGGCAAAACCCGACCCTCCATCCCACGCTCCAGCACTTCTTGAGTTTGCTCATTCGGCGCCCCAGAGCTGTTTGATGAAGGCCACCCCTTCGGCGGCCTCCTCGATTGACATACGCGGACTAAATTCAAAGACCTTGATGTGTTCCGGTTTGACCATCGGCTGCAACGCCGCGAAATCAATCATCCCCTTGCCCGGCGCGGCATGGTCCTTGCCAGGAAACACAACATCATGCACGTGAAAACCGAGCAGACGCGGCGCCATCGTTTCCAAGTGCATTCGATGATCCAGGAATCCGAGATTCTGCTTGATTTGGGCGTGGCCGCAATCGTGCCAGTACCCCACCGTGGGCCGGTTGAACTCCAGCAGCAACATTTGCAGGTCGCCGTCCAGCGGTATTTCCTCAAGGGACTGGCGGTTTTCAATGCCGAGCTTGACGTTGTTCTGCGCCGCCACGCCGGATAGCCGTTCGAGCATCTCGCTGGATTGTTCGACGAACTCCTGCTTTTTGTCGTCCCATTTTTCCGCGACCTCCCGGCATAAGGCGGCGTATTTGGGGGTTTCCTTGAGACCTTTTTGCAACATCTCCAGCAGGCGCTCGGTGTAATCCTTCATCTCGATGGCGCCCAAATGCAACACCACCACGGGGGCCTTGACGCGGGCCGCGGTTTCAATCGTCTTGACAGAATGGCGCCAGGCCAGCTCCCGTTCCCGCCGGTCCTGGGAGGAAAACTTGAAGACGTTGGGCGCGGCGCGGTTGAGGCCGATGGGCAGCGGGCAGAAATTGTGCAGCGTAGAAATCTTCATTTCGCCCGCCTCCAGCGCCTCCAAAATCCCCGGCATGAGGCTGATGCGAATGCCGTGGCTCAACTCCGCGTATTCAAAGCCGAGGGAACGGATTTCGCGCAACATCGCGCGACCATCCGTGTGCCGATGAGAATTCCAGCACGTCGAAAACGAATACATGGGCCAGAGACCGGGCGCGGCTTGTTCAGGGCCGCGCCCGGCAGTGAGAATTTAAAGGGGACTCACATGTCGGCGTAGCGGGCGCTCAACATGGCGGAAAAGCGGGCAGCCTTCATTTTCCGGCGCCGCCGTTCACTGGGTTTTTCGAAATGCCGATGATTGCGCACTTCCTTCAAAGTGCCTTCGCGGTCGATTTTTTTCTTTAATCGCCGCAATGCTTTATCAACCGGCTCGCCTTTTTTCAGTCTAATTTCGGTCAAAAGTTCTCACATCCTCTCTAAATTCCGCCGGTCCGGCATGGACGGGCGATAAATGAACGGTCAACATGCAGCCCCCCGGCCCTTCTGTCAACGGGCAATTTCGCAGGATTCAACGCAAAGGCGCAAAGACGCCAAGGAGATGTTCTGCCAGGGCAGACGCCTCTAAATTTCCATTGGTTGGACGCCCAGCAGCCTGAGCAGATAGGGATGGTCCCAACTGGCGTTGAGCATTTTTCCTCGGAGGCCGCGCTTTTTTGTTTTCTCCCGTTTAAGAA
>Ga0302326_10031257_pt1 | contig 10636 bp, 12 predicted proteins | sample Palsa_T0_3_FD_202264 | JGI IMG/M metagenome (GOLD analysis project Ga0302326, IMG submission 202264) | Peat permafrost microbial communities from Stordalen Mire near Abisko, Sweden - Palsa_T0_3 | ecosystem: Environmental > Terrestrial > Soil > Palsa > Peat permafrost | place: Sweden: Abisko...
CGACTCGCGCCCTACAAGGTGCCGCTGCGCGTCGTCTTCCGCGACGCCTTCCCGCTGACGCCGACGATGCGTGTCGCGAAGGACCGGTTGCGTACCGAGGTGTTACCGCTGCTCGCCCAAGGAGCCCCATCATGAAGCGTTCGCCAGTCGAGGATATCGGCACACTCGACGTCATCACGCCGATCACCATCGGCCGCGCCCCGCGGATGAAGGAGGGGATCGTCGACCAACTGCGCCGGCTGATCCTCGAGGGCAAGCTCGCGCCGGGGACGGTCCTGCGTCAGGAACACCTCGCGCGCCAGCTCAGCGTCAGCCGCACCCCGTTGCGCGAGGCGCTCGTCGCGCTCGAGCAGGAAGGCTTCGTCACGATGGCGCCGAGCGGTGCGGCCTCGGTCGTGGCGCTGGACGACCGCGACGCGCGCGAGATCATGGACGTGCGCGAGATGGTCGACGGCCTGGCCGCGCGGCTGGCCGCCGAGCGCGGTCTCCCCACCGCGCTCGACCGCGAGCTGCGCGCGTTGGCCAAGGAGATGCGCGCGCTGGCCCCGCTCGACAAGCATCGCTACCTGGTCGCCAACGCCGACTTTCACGTCAAGATCGTCGAGGCGACCGGCCACGCGCGCCTGCAGAGTTTCGTGCCGCTGGTGCGGATGTCGTCCGAGGTCGTCTACATGCGGATGCAGGACCAAGGACGACGGCTGACCGTCTCGGCGAGCGAGCACGCGCGCATCCTCGATGCGATCCGCTCCGGCGACGCCATCGCCGCCGAGCGACTCGCGCGCGAGCATGTCCGCAACGCCACCGCCCACTGGCTGCGGGGAGAGGAAAGCGACGGATGCCCTTCGTTCGAGTCGACGATCTAGTCGTCCACTACGAGCTGACCGGACCGGCCGATGCACCGGTCGTCGCGTTCGGCAACTCGCTGGGAACCTCGTATCACCTCTGGGACGACAACGTCGGGGCACTCGTCGATCGCTTCCGCCTGCTGCGCTACGACATGCGCGGCCATGGGCTGACCTCGGTCACGCCGGGCGAGCGCCGCGCCTCAGTCGACACGCTGACCTCGGACCTGGTCGGCCTGCTCGACGTCCTCGATATCGGGCGCGTTCGCTACGTCGGTCTGTCGATCGGCGGGATGGTCGGGCAGCGCTTCGCCGCCACCTTGCCGCAGCGCGTCGAGGCGCTCGCGCTGTGCGCGACGGGCAGCCAGCTCGGCACGGCCGAACTCTGGAACACCCGGATCGCGGCGGTCGAAAAGGACGGGGTGGCGAGTCTCGTCGACGGCATCCTGGCCCGCTGGTTCACCGAGACGACGCGCCGCGAACGGCCCGATCTCGTCGCCGGCTTCGGCACGATGGTCGCGCGCACGCCGGACGCCGGCTACATCGGCGGCTGCATCAGCGTGCGCGACGCCGACCTGCGCGCGGACGACCGGCGCATCATCGCGCCGACGCTGATCATCTCGGGGCGCGACGACCTCGCGGCGCCCCCCGCCGCGGGCGAAGCGATGCACGCCGCCATCCCCGGCGCGCGGCTGGCGCTGCTCGACGGCGCGGCGCACATCCTCAACGCCGAGCGCCCCGCGCAGTTCAACTCCTTGCTGGCCACGTTCCTGACCGATCCGGCGCGGCCGCTCGCCGAGGCGATTCGGTGAGCGCGAGCGAGAAGTACGAGCGCGGGATGGTCGTTCGGCGAGCGGTGCTCGGCGACGCGCACGTCGACCGTTCGCTGCGCAACGTCACCGACTTCACCCGTGACTTCCAGACGATGATCACGGAGTACGCGTGGGGCGAGATATGGACCCGGCCGGGACTCGAGCGCCCCGTGCGCAGCCTGCTGACCCTGGCGATGACGGCCGCCCTCGGGCGTTGGGAGGAGTTCCGCCTGCACGTGCGCGCCTCGCGCAACACGGGCGCCACGCGCGAGCAGATCAAGGAGACGCTGCTGCAAGTCGCCATCTATGCCGGCGTCCCCGCCGCCAACACCGCCTTTCACCACACCGTCGAGGTCTTTGCCGAGCTCGACAAGGAGCACACTTCGTGATCGCACGCAGCCGCCGCCGGTTCGGACCGGAGATTCCGGGCACGCAGCCGCCGTACGACTGGCCGGACTATACCAGCACGATCAAGCGGCATCCGACGCGCGAACCGCTCGCGATCGCGCACACGCTCTCCGAAGTCACCGGCCCGACCTTCGAGGACGGTTGGGCCGGCGCCGACCTGGTCGACCTGACCCGGGCGCGCCCCGGCGGGCCAGAGGCGGTCGGACAGCGGATCATCGTCACCGGCCGCGTGATCGACGAAGACGGACGACCATTGCGCAACACGCTGGTCGAGATCTGGCAGGCCAACCCCGCCGGCCGCTATCATCACCGCGACGATCAGCACGACGCGCCGCTCGACCCGAACTTCACCGGCGGCGGTCACTTCCTCACCGACGACGAGGGCCGGTGGCGCTTCCTGACCGTTCGCCCCGGCGCCTATCCGTGGCGGAATACCTACAACGCCTGGCGCGCGGCGCACATCCACTTCTCGATCTTCGGCCCGGGCTTCGCCTCGCGGCTCATTACGCAGATGTACTTCCCCGGCGACCCGCTCTTGGAGACCGATCCGGTCTACCACGCGATCCCCGAGCGCACCGCCCGCGAGCGGCTGATCTCGACCTACGAGGCCGACCTCAGCGAGGCGGAATACGCCCTCGGCTACCGCTGGGATATCGTCATGCGCGGCCGCTTCGAGACGCCGATGGAGGGGCGCTGATGCCGATCCCGACCGGCTCGCAGACGATCGGGCCATTCTTCCGGGTGGAACTCGACCGGCCGGCCTGGAGCGACTTGACGCGCGAGGGCGCGAGCGGAACCGCGATCGTCATCGAGGGGACCGTGTTCGACGGCGACGGCACGCCGGTCCCCGACGCGATGCTCGAGCTGTGGCAGGCTGACGCGAACGGCCACTACGCGCATCCCGACGACGACCGCCCCCTCCCCGCCGATCTGCACTTCCGCGGCTTCGGCCGCGTCTGCACCGACGACGCCGGGCACTATGCCTTTCGCACGGTCCTCCCGGGCGCCGCACCGGAGGCGGACGGCACGACGCAGGCACCGCACGCGAACCTGACGATCTTCGCGCGCGGCCTGCTCAAGCGGGTGGTGACGCGGATCTACTTCGCCGACCAGGCCGCCGCGAACGCGCACGATCCGCTGCTGCGCTCGGTCAGTGACGAGCGGGTCCGGCGCACGCTGATCGCGCAGCCGGTCGCGTCCGCCGACGGACTGATCGTCTACCGCTTCGACGTCGTGCTGCAAGGCGAGGGCGAGACGGCGTTTCTTGCCGTCTGATCCAGTGCCGCAAAGCGAGCTGTTCGGCGAGCTGTACGGGACGGCGGCGATGCGCACCGTCTTCTCGGCCCGCCGGCGGCTCGCGGCGATGCTCGCCTTCGAGGTCGCGCTGGCGCGCGCCGAGGCGTCGGTCGGCGTCATCCCGGCCGAGGCCGCCGCGACGATCGCCGCCGCGGCGGACGTCGAGCGGCTCGACGTCGAGGCGATCTCCGCCGGCGCGCAGCTCGTCGGCTACCCGGTCGTGCCGCTGACGAAGCAGCTCGCGGCGCTCGCCGGCGCCTCGGCCGGTGGCTTCGTCCACTGGGGCGCGACGACGCAAGACGTCCTCGACACGGCGACGGTGTTGCAGTTGCGCGAAGCGGTCGCGCTGCTTGAGGCAGACCTACGCGCGACGATCGACGCGCTCGCAGCCCGCGCGCGTCGCCATCGCGACGACGTGATGGCTGGGCGAACGCACCTCCAGCACGCGCTGCCGGTCACCTTCGGCTACGTCTGCGCCGTCTGGCTCGCCCCGCTGCTGCCCGGACTCGAACGCCTGCAGGCGGCCGCCGCGCGCGCGCGGACGCTGCAGTTCGGCGGCGCCGTCGGAACGCTCGCCTCGCTGGGCGCGCGCGGCCGCGCGGTAACGGTCGCTCTCGCGCGCGAACTCGACCTGGCCGTCCCCGACGCACCCTGGCACGTCGACCGCAGCCGCTTCGTCGAGCTGGCGGCGGCGATCGCGACGCTGTGTGGGAACCTGGCCACGATCGCCACCGACGTGATGCTGCTGATGCAGACCGAGGTCGCCGAGGTCTTCGAGCCGCACGCGCCCGGCCGGGGTGGGTCGAGCGCGATGCCGCACAAGCGCAACCCGATCGCCTGCGAGTACATCTTGGCGACGACGCGCGGTGTCGACGCGCTGCTGCCCGCTCTCTTCGCCGCCATGCCCAGCGACCACCAGCGCTCGACCGGCCCCTGGCAGAGCGAAGAGATCGCGTTGCCGCAGCTGGTCGTGCTGGCCTCGGCCGCCTTCGCGCAGACGCGCGCGCTCGCCGAGGGGATGACGGTCGACCCGGTGCGGATGCGCCGCAACCTCGACCTGACCGGTGGCCTCATCCTCTCGGAAGCGGTCGCGATGGCGTTGGCGGAACGGATCGGCAGCGGCCCCGCCCACTCGGCGGTCGAGCGGGCCGCCGCGCGCGCGATCGACGAGAAGATCCTGTTTCTCGACGCGCTCGCCGCCGATGCGGCGCTCGCCACCCACCTCGACCGCGCCGCGCTGGCGCGCCTGCTCGATCCCGCCGGTTACGTCGGCGAATCGGGCGCGGTCGTCGACCGCGTCCTCGCCGCCGCTACGCTTCTACGATCACCTTGAGCGCCCGCGTCTGCGCGGCGTGTCCGAACGTCTCGTAGGCGTCGAGGATCTGGTCGAGCTTGAAGCGGTGCGTGACGAGCAGCTTCGGGTCGAGCTTGTGTGAGCGCAGCACCTCGAGCAGCATCGGCGTGCTGACGGTGTCGACCAAGCGGGTGGTGATGGTGAGGTTGCGGTCCCAGAGCTGTTCGAGGTGCAGCGTCACCGGCGTCCCATGGACGCCGATGTTGGCGATCGTCCCGCCCGGCGCGACCAATTGTTCGCACAATTCGAAGGTGGCCGGAACGCCGACTGCCTCGATGGCGGTGTCGACGCCCCGGCCGCCGGTCAGCTTCATGACCGTCTCCCGAGCCTTACCGTCGGCGCTGTTGACCACCGCCGTCGCGCCGAAGCGCTTGGCCACCTCGAGGCGATTGTCGTCGAGATCGATCATGATGATGTCGGCCGGCGAATAGAACTGCGCGGTCAGCAACGCGGCCAGGCCGATCGGGCCCGAGCCGACGATCGCCACCGTGCATCCGGGCTGAACCTTGCCGTTGAGCACGCCGCACTCGAAGCCAGTCGGCAAGATGTCGCTGAGCATCACCAGCGCCTCTTCGTCCCCACCGGCGGGAAGGTGATACAAGCTCGTATCGGCATGCGGGATACGGACGAATTCGGCCTGGGTACCGTCGATGCTGTTGCCGAGGATCCAACCGCCGTCGGCGCAGTGCGAATACATCCGCTTCCGGCAGGCGGCGCATTTGCCGCAGGCGGTGATGCACGAGATCAGTACCCGGTCTCCCACCGCGAACGCCGTCACGGCCGCTCCGATCGCCTCGACGACGCCCACGCCCTCGTGGCCCAAGATGCGCCCGGGCTTACAAGTCGGGACGTCACCCTTGAGGATGTGCAGGTCGGTACCGCAGATGGTCGTCTTCGCGACCTTGACGATCGCGTCGGTCGGCGCTACGATCCCAGGCTTCGGTCGTTGTTCTAGGGCCTTCTTCGCCGGGCCCAGATAGACGAAAGCCTTCATCGTTGAAACGCCGGTTCCGGCTGGTACGGACCGCTCCAGGACCGGGAGGTTGAGATTCATGAGATTCCTTTGCGTGCTAGGTTCGACGAGCGATGATCGCTTCGGCGATGAAGAAGGCCCATAACGAGGTCATCAGCACCAACGACAGGATGTGTCGCACCGCGACGTTCGTGATCCCCGTCTCGATGAGCGTCAGGGCGAGAAAGACCGCCGCCGTCACCGTCACCATTCGGCGCATCCGAGCGTGCTGGCGCAGCAGGACGGTCTCGCCCGGATTGCCGTCGCTCGTGGGCGACGCTGCGTCGGCGACGATGTGCGCGCCGACCCCGGCCCGGTGGGCGGCGGCGACGAGGGAAGCGGTGGGGACGGCGGCATCGTGAGCGACGATCGCGCGGTCGCTGGCGGCGAGGTCGGCCAGCAGGACGCCCGGCACTCGTTGCAACGTTCGGACCATCTCCCGCACGGCGTCGACCGAGACGCCGGCATCGAGCTGCAGCGTCGTGCGCGTCAGCAGATCGGTACCGATTCCCCGCGGCCCGCCGACGGTCACGACAGCGGCACTTTGAGGCCGTTCGCCGCCGGTGGCGCCGCGTTCTTGCCGAGGATGTCCAAGAACGGCTTGATGATGTCGATCGGCATCGGGAAGACGACGGTCGAGTTGTGCTCGCCGCCGATCTCCGTCAGCGTCTGCAGGTAGCGCAGTTGCATCGCCGCCGGAACCGAGGCCAGGATCGTGGCGGCGTTGACGAGGGTCTGCGAGGCCTGGAACTCGGCCTCAGCGTGGATGACCTTCGCGCGGCGGTCGCGCTCGGCTTCGGCCTGCTTGGCGATCGCCTTGACCATGTTCTCGGTGAGCTGGACGTCGCGAATCTCGACCGCGCTCACGTCGATCCCCCACGCCTTGGTGCGAGAATCGAGAATGCTCTGAATGTCGGTGTTGAGTTTGCTGCGCTCAGCGAGTAGCTCGTCGAGCTCGTGCTGCCCCAAGACCGATCGTAGAGTCGTTTGGGCGAGCATATTGGTGGCCGCGATGAACTGCTCGACCTGGATGATCGCCTTTTCCGGATCGATCACGTGGAAGTACAGGACGGCGTCGACCTTTACTGAGACGTTGTCCCGAGAGATGAGGTCCTGGCTGGGGACCTCCATCACGATCGTCCGCAAATCGACCCGCACCATCTGCTGGATGAGCGGGATCAACAGGATCAGCCCCGGACCTCCGACGTGCGAGAATCGTCCGAGCGTGAAGATGACGCCTCGCTCGTATTCGCGCAGCACCTTGATCGTCGCGTTTGCCAACGTCGTGACCACGATGAACACGACGAAGAGTCCGATGAGTCCGCTGAGCGCTAGCATTGACGACCTTCATTGTCGTGCTCGACGGTGCGGTCGCTTGCGCCCGACGACGGGCATCGGCGATACGCCGTGGTAACCGGATCCCGAGCAGCGGCAGAGCGATTGTACCGCAAGGCCGACGCTCGGCGATATCGTGGAATACATGGAAGGCGTCCCGAAATGAAACCGGAGTCCGATCGAAGCCGCCAGGCGCCTTGCAGCGGCGGTCCCGATACGACGGCGCCGCGACAGTGATTGGGAGCGCTCGCAGGGTAAGAGCTTTACAGGAGGTGCGTACTATGAACCAACAACGGCATTCGAAGAGCGCTGAGCTCGCCAGATTGAGCGACACGGGTCTCGCTCTTTCGGATCCGAGTCAAGACATTCGGGGCCGCAAGATAGTCGACCGGCACGGCGCGGACATCGGTCATATATCCGGCCTCTTCGTCGACGAGGACGAGCGCAAGGTCCGTATGTTAGAAATTCGCGCGGGCGGCTTCCTGGGTATCGGTGAGCGGCACTTCCTTCTTCCTGTCGATGCCATAATGAAGATCGACAACGACGAAGTGCGCGTGAACGAGACTCGGGAGCGCATCGTACGTTCGCCCGTGTACGACCCCAAGCTGGTCGAGGCCCCAACTCGGGAGCATTGGGAACCGTTTTACGGATACTATGGTCTCTCTCCTTACTGGGGCGATGGCTACATGTACCCCACGCTTCCGGGGATGCGAGACAACTGAACGATCAGCGCGTCGGCTATGAAGAAACTCATCGTGTTCGATCTGGACGGCACGCTGGCGCAGAGCAAATCCGCGATCGACGCTGAGATGGCGACGCTCTTGGCCGCTCTGCTCGGGGTGGTCAAGGTGGCCATCATCTCCGGCGGAGCGATGCCGCAGTTCGAGACGCAGGTGCTCGCGCATCTCCCCGCGGACGCTCGCCTCGACAACCTCTCGCTCTTGCCCACCAGCGGGACGCGATTCTTCCAGTACAAAGCTGGCTGGCAGATGCTCTACGCGGAAGACCTGAGCCCAGCCCAGAAGCAGCAGATCATCGCCGCCCTCTCAGCGGCCGTGGCGCAGTCCGGCTTTCAGGCGAGCAAGGTGTGGGGCGAGCCGATCGAGGACCGCGGCAGCCAGATCACCTACTCGGCGCTGGGTCAGCAGGCACCCTTGGCCGAGAAGAGCGGCTGGGACCCGGACTTTGCCAAGCGCCAGAAGATCAAAGCGATCCTCGACGTCACCCTGCCGAACTTCTCCGTGCGCTTAGGGGGATCGACCTCCATCGACGTCACGCTGCCCGGCATCGACAAGGCGCACGGGATCGGCAAGTTGCGAGACGTCCTCGGGATAGCGACCGCGGAGATGATCTACGTCGGGGACGCCCTGTTTCCGGGGGGAAACGACTATGCGGTGCGGGGAACGGGCGCGTCGTGCATCCAGGTCAGAGACCCGGACGAAACGAAGCGCGTGATCGAAGCCGTCACCGCCTGTTTAGCCGGCTGACTCTCAACCGCTTGCGAGCACACGCATGACCCCGGAACAGTCGACGTCGGCGACCTTCATCGGGCGCTGTCGGGCCGGTCTCGCCTTTTGCGCGAACAAGATCGGGCCCGGCGTCATCACCGGAGCGTCGGACGACGACCCGTCGGGCATCGCCACCTACGCCATCGCCGGGGCGACTCTCGGGTACGGGCTGCTGTGGGTCGCGCTGATCACAGTCCCCATGATGATCGCCGTCCAAGAGATGTGCGCTCGGATCGGCATGGTCACGGGCACCGGCCTCATCGCGGCGATGCGGCGCGTGATGCCGGTGTGGGTGCTGCGCGTCCTGGTCGCCCTCGTCGTCGGCGCGAACACGATGAATGTTGCCGCCGACGTCGCCGGGATGTCGGCCTCCGCGTCGTTGGTGGTGCCGATCCCGTCGAGCGTCTGGGCCATCGCGTTCGGGGCGCTCTTGATCGGCGTCGAGATCTTCGCTTCGTACAAGGTCTTCGCGTCGGTCGTCAAGTTCCTGTGCCTGTCGCTGCTGGCGTACGTGGCGAGCGCCGTCGTGGTCGGGGTGAACTGGGCCGACGCGCTGCGCCACACGTTCATCCCCGAGGTGCACTTCACCAAGTCGTGGATGGCGATCTTCGTCGGGTTTCTCGGAACGACGATCACGCCGTACCTGTTCGTCTGGCAGGCCGCACTCGAGGTCGAACAAGAGCGGGCGATGGGCCGCACCACGGTCGCGCAACGCCGCGGCGCAACCAAAGCCGAGATCGCGGGCGAGCGCGCCGACGTCTTCGCCGGTATGCTCTACTCGAACGTGGTCTGCTGGTTCATCGTGTTGATCAGCGCGACGACGCTCTTTCGGCATCACATCACGATCAACTCCGTGCAAGATGCTGCCCTGGCACTGCGGCCACTCGCCGGACGCTGGGCCGAGTTGCTGTTCGCGCTCGGGGTCGTCGGCGCCGGGCTGCTCGCCGTTCCGGTGCTGGCCGGATCCTCGGCGTTCGCCCTGGCGGAGGCGTTCAACTGGACCGGGACGCTCGAGGCCAAGCCGCGCTCGGCCGTCCACTTCTATGCGGTGATCGCCGCAGGCATCGTCTTGGGCGTCCTGGCCGACGTCCTGCGCCTCGACGCGGTCTGGGCACTCTTCTGGTCGGCGGTCGTCAACGGCTTCGTCGCCATCCCCCTCCTCGTCGGCATCTTGCTGACCGCCAACCGGCGCGACCTCATGGGTCGCTGGATCAACGGCCTCACCTCGCGCATCTGGATGCTCCTCACGATCGTCCTCATGACGCTCGCGGCGATCGGTGTCGTCGTTACCTCGGGGTAACGTCGAGCGCTCAGCGCGGGTGTCTCGGCATCGTCCGCAGAGCGATCGTGGCCGCGTCGTCTTGGCCGCGCCCGCCGGCGAAGACGAGCTGTGCGATGGCACGCGCGACGTTCGGTTCCGGGTGGCCGTACATGAGTCGTGCCGCCGCGACGAGTTCGGCTTCGCCGAGGACGGGATCGCGATCGTGCTCGGTGATCCCGTCGGTGTAGAAGACCAGCAGTGCGTCCGCGGGGAGCGCGACGACGTAGTTGGCCGCGCTATGGTTCGGAAACACACCGAGTGGAAGATCGGACGTCGACTGCTGTAGGAAGGCGTGCGAGCCACCGGTCATCAAGAGCGGCGGCGGATGACCGGCGTTGGCGAAGGTGAGCGTGTGCCTACGATGGTCGAGGATCGCCACGATCGCCGTCACGAGCATGCCGTCGCCCGAGGTATCCGCGACGCCGTTGATGATCGCCAAGACATCCGAAGGGACGCGGGTCGTGTGGCAGGCCCGCAAGGCGGAAGCGCGCATCGCCGACATCAGCTCGGCGACCGGCGTGCCATGTCCCGCCACGTCGCCGACCACCAGCGCGACGGCGTGCTCCGAGACCGGGACGACCTCGCACCAGTCGCCGCCGGCCTGCGCGCCGTCGGCGGGAGAACTATAGATCGAGACGCTCGTGTGGAACGCCGTACTCGGCGGCGAGACGAAGACATCGTTCACCAAGGCCGGGTCCGCCGGAGCGCTCTGGAGGTTCATGCCGCGAAACGCGGATCCGTATAGCAG
>Ga0302326_10031262_pt1 | contig 10635 bp, 12 predicted proteins | sample Palsa_T0_3_FD_202264 | JGI IMG/M metagenome (GOLD analysis project Ga0302326, IMG submission 202264) | Peat permafrost microbial communities from Stordalen Mire near Abisko, Sweden - Palsa_T0_3 | ecosystem: Environmental > Terrestrial > Soil > Palsa > Peat permafrost | place: Sweden: Abisko...
TCGAATTAGGTGTCGCGCGCAGCGCAAAAAAAAGAATTACCACAGAGACGCAGAGGAAACAGAGAAACCGAGGTATCTCTGTGTCCTCTGCGTCTCTACGGTGGATCTTACTTGCGCTTCGCGCGAAGTTCGACTCGGTCCCTTTTCGTCCTTAGCGCAACCTTTGCGTCCTTTGCGCTAAAATTTTTCGTGCTGGTTCCCCTTCGTTGCCTGTTCTGCCGTATAAGTCATGTGATACAGGCGGGGCGCGCGACGTAGCGGGCCTCATTGCAGAGGCGTCCATGCCAAAGCTGTCGCGGGCGGAATTGTCCCGGCTCTATCGCGCCGCGATCGAGGAATACAATGCCTCGCCGCTCGCCGCGTTGCGCGGCTGGACGACTGCGCCCAGCGACAACAAGCTGCGCGAGATCGAAGAAATCTATGCGCGCCTGCCGCATAAAGATTCGGTCTTTCTCGATGTCGGAACCGGGCAAGGCATCCCGCCGCGCTTTTTCAAGACGCTCGGCTATCGCGTCGTCGCGGTCGACAATCCCAACGCCTACAGCCAGGCAACGCTCGAAAACGCGGCGCTTGCGGGGATCGAGGCGTTCCCTTGCGATATCGTGTCCGAGAAGCTGCCGCTCGCCGACGAAACCGTCGATTGCATCCTGTGCGCCGACGTCATCGAGCACCTGCTGCACTCGCCGAAATTCGCGCTGCAGGAATTCGCCCGCGTGCTGAAGCCCGGCGGTGTGTGCATCGTCACCACGCCCAATGCGGTCAGGCTCAGCGTGCGCATCCGCGTGGTGCTCGGCATTTCGAACTGGCCGCATCTGAGGCAGTTTTTCAACGCGCCGTATCACAAGGGCCATCATCACGAATACACCGAGGCCGAATTGCGCTTCGCCTTCCGGGCGAGCGGCTTCGAGATCGCGAAATTCCGTTATGTGGGCACGGTCACGGGCGTAGCCGTCGAGAGGCTTGAGGATCTGCAGCCGCAGCCGCGGCGAAGGGAAGGCCGTACCCATCCGCTGGTGCGGCTCGCGAAGATCCCGGTCTACGTCCTGGAGCGCCTGGTGCCGCACTTCCGCCAGGTCCTGTTCCTCGTGGCGAGGAAGCCGGACGGGGTCGATCCGTCGAAGCCCGGAAATTCTTAGCGGAAAGGACGCAAAGGCTGCGCGAAGGACGCGAAGGCCTCTTCTCTTCGCGCGCAGCGCAGTACGTATCACGACAGAGGCAATGAGACGCGGAAAAACCGAGGCATCTCCGTGACCTCTGCGGTAATTCCTTTTTTTGCGCTTCGCGCGAACCCAGACGCGATCCCTTTGCGTCCTTCGCGCGGCCTTTGCGTCCTTTGCGCTAAATTCCTTTCCGCCACCCGCTCACACTTCACCACTTGGCAAAGTGATTGCTCTGTTGTTAGACTGAGCGGGCATTCGGGGAGTTCCAGCAGATGACCGTCGCGCTCGTCATCGGCACCAAGAAGGGCGTCGCCATCCTGAAATCGCCGGACCGCAAGTCCTGGACGCGCGATTTTTCGCTGCTGGGCTGGGAAGTCACCGCCTCGGTGCGCGACGACAAGGGCCGCGTCTACGTCGCCGTCACCCATGACGTCTACGGCGCCTCGCTCCTCGCCAGCGACGATCTCGAAAATTGGAAACAGCTCGAAAGCGCACCCCGTTACAAGCCGGGCGAGAAAGGCAATGCGGAGCACATCCGCATCAAGCTGAGCGGCGATTTCACCGGCAAATACAAGGACGCCCCGCGCCTCGTCGACCAGATCTGGACGCTCCATTTCGCGCACGGAACGCTTTACGCTGGCGTTTCCGAGGCGGGGCTGTTCGCGAGCCGCGACCGCGGCAAGTCCTGGGAGGCCGTTTCAGGCTTCAACGATCATCCCACGCGCGAGAGTTGGATACCAGGCTTCGGCGGCCTCGGCGCGCACACGATATTGAGCGATGCGAAGGACCCTGCGCGTATGTGGGTCGGCGTGTCGTCGGCCGGTTTCTTCCGCACCGACGACGGCGGGAAGACCTGGAGCCAGAAGAGCGAAGGCATTCCGGGCGAGACCGGCCAATGCGTGCATCACGTGGCGAACGATTCCGCCGATGCGGGCGTGCTCTTTCGCCAGGAACATCGCGGCGTCTATATGAGCGCCGACGGCGGCGATACCTGGACCAAGATCGAAGACGGGCTACCCGTGAGCGAGTTGAGCGACGGGCTCTCCTGCTCGTTCGGATTTCCCATCGTCATGGATCGCCGCACGGGAAACGTCTTCGTCGTGCCGCTCGAAGGCGACAATTTCCGTGTGCCGCGTAACGGAAGGCTCGCCGTCTATCGCTCGCAGCGCGGAAGCCGCTGGGAAGAGATGCGCCATGGCCTGCCCGACAACAGCTATGAAGGCGTCTTGCGCGGCGCGATGACGGCCGATCAGCTCGATCCCGGCGGCGTCTATTTCGGCACGACGTCGGGCGCGATCTACGGCACGCGCGATGTCGGCGAAAGCTGGTTCGAAATCACGCGGGGATTGCCGCGCATCCTGAGCGTGGAGGCTTACGCGCTATGAGCGTGCGCGTGCGCCTGCCGCCGTTGCTGCGCTCGCTGTGCGGAGGCGAGCGCGAGATGTCGGCGGAAGGTGCTTCCGTTTCGGACGTCGTCTCGGACCTCGCCCGCCTCCATCCGCCGTTTGCGCGCCATCTTTTCGACGAAGCAGGCCACATCCGCACCAGCATCGTTTTCCTGCACGGCGGCGTTCTGGTGCGCGCAGGCGAGGCAGCCGCGCATGGCGTGCGCGACGGCGACGAGATCGTCCTTACGAACGCGCTGTCAGGCGGGTGAATTCACAACACCGGCGGCACGCGCAGCCATTGCGAAAAAAGCCATTTCTCGCCGCTCGTGGGCGGCGTGCCCGCATGAAGCGTCTGCCTGTCCGGCTCGCCTGACGGAGTGAGGTTGCGGAAGAGCAGCGCATCTCCCTTTCGTCCCCTGAAGCGCCAGTCGAGGTTCGGAAATGCCGTTTCGCCGCCTTCGTATTCCTCGTTGAGGTAGATGAGGAAAGTCGCGCCGCGTTGGCCGCGTATCTGCAGGTCGCGCAGCGTGCCCAGGTTCGCTGGATCCAGAAAATCGAAATGTGGCCTGAACTCCTGTCCGGGCGCATAGTGCAGGACCGACGACATCTCGAGATCGTCGATTGCGCACGCGGCCGCGATGCGCGCGCGCAGATGCATCAAAACGATATCCGATTGCGCCACGTTGAACTCGGCGGAACTGTTGGAGCGCGCATCCTGCGGCTTGGCTCCCCCATTCACATCGTCGTAGACGACGGCGCGATGCAGGCGCGGGCGGGCGCGCGCGATGAACCAGTCGCACTCCGCCGGACTCGCGAACCCCTCCAGCACGCGGATGCTGGGAGCGGCGAATATCTCGCGCCCGGGCGTTTCGTCGATCCCGAAATCGCATTGGGTGTCCGCGATAAAATCGAGTTGCGTCCGCGCGAAATCGAAGCCGCGTTCCGCCGCAATCTCCAGGCATTGCCGCGCAACGCTCCAGCGATCCGGCAGCGCCGCATCGCCTGCCGCGATCATGCCGCAGACATGGGCCGCTTCGCCGTCGCCCCTGGCCGCCGCCGCGCGGATGATATTGACGCCGGCGTCGCCCTCGATCGGTTTTTGGGTCAGAAGGCTGATGCCGAGCGCGCGCAATCCCGCGATGCTTCCCGCCTTCGCGGCCTTCGCGAACCAGCCGCGCGCGGCGGCGGAATTGTCCCGGGTTTCGCAAAGGCGCCCGAGCGCCAGTTGCGCCTCGACGTCGCCACGCTCTGCCCGCGTCTCCAGCGATTCCGGTGCGGCGGACAGTGAATGGCCTTCCTGCGACATCAAACAGCCTGCTTAAGAGCATTCATCCCGAGGCAGAGCATCTTAGCCGCTGCGCGCATCGCATCCAACTCATTCGCCCGTGAAGGTTTCTTCGACGTGGATGGGTTTGCCCTGGTGGATGAAGTCGCCGATGAATCTCATGCGATCGCCCTCGCGGCGATAGGTGATGTGCTCGCCCGCGCGATCGCCCTGCCCGTCGAACACCACCTCATTCTCTGCGCAGGACGATGCCAAAAACACCATCGGCGCATCCTTGTCTTCCCGCGCCTGGGCGAGCGTATCGTCGAAATGGCGAATGCGTAGTGTGATGGTGCCAGCGTCGGACATGATCGTCTCGGCCTCGAGCACGCCTCCAGCGCGTCCGGGATGCAGCAGCCACGAACTGCCGAGGAGGCGGTCATCCGGGCCGATGGCCCAGCGCTCCTCGACCTGCATCGTGGCGCTCCGGTCGTGCCACGCGCCCTTCATCCAGTGCAGCGCGCTGAGCGAGCAGGGGCTGGCCGCGGCGTTCGCGGCCACCACAATTCCACTGAGTGCGAGCAACCAAAGTCCGTTTTTCATGTTGATCCCCTCATGAGCGCCCCAGAATATACCTATTCCATTTTGTTCTTGATTTGTTCCTTTCGGTCCCCTATATTACAGCCATGACCACGGTTCTCGACATCACCGCCGACACACGCCGCCTGCGCGGGCGCGGGGCGCTGTCCAATGTCTCCAGCCGCTACGACCGCGAAACCCGTGTTCTGGTCGACGACGGCTGGCAGGGCGAGGATGAGCTACCGGCGCTCAAGACGGAGGTGATGCGCGACACCGCGCGCACCATCATCACCCGCAACAATTCGCCGGACATTTCCTTCAGCCAGTCGATCAATCCCTACAAGGGCTGCGAGCATGGCTGCATCTACTGTTTCGCGCGGCCCACCCATGCCTATTTGGGCCTGTCGCCCGGCGCGGATTTCGAATCGCGGCTGTTCGCCAAACCCAATGCGGCCGAGCTGCTCACGCGCGAGCTTTCGGCGCCGGGTTATGTGCCCAAGATCATCGCCATGGGGACGAACACCGACCCCTATCAGCCGACCGAAAAGCGCATGCGGATCACGCGCTCGATCCTGGAAGTGCTGCGCGATTTCAACCATCCCGTCGGCATCGTGACCAAATCCTCGCTCATCCTGCGCGATCTCGACATCCTGGCGCCGATGGCCGAACAGGGTCTCGCGAAGGTGGCGCTGTCGGTCACGACGCTCGACCGGCATCTGGCCCGCACCATGGAGCCGCGCGCCTCCACGCCCACGCGCAGGCTGGACGCCATTCGCGTGCTGAGCGACGCGGGCGTGCCGGCAGGCGTGATGTTCGCACCCGTAATTCCGGCGTTGAACGACGAGGAAATGGAAGCCGTCCTCACGGCCGCGAAGGAAGCGGGCGCGGTCAGCGCGGGTTATGTGCTTCTGCGCCTGCCGCTTGAGATCAAGGATCTGTTCCGCGAGTGGCTGGACACGAATGTGCCCGGTCGCGCGAAACATGTGATGTCGCTGGTGCGCCAGATGCGGGGCGGCAAAGATTACGACAGCAACTGGAACACACGCATGCGCGGCACCGGTCCTTATGCCGAGCTGATCGCGCGCCGCTTCCACGTGGCGGTGAAGCGCCTCGGTCTCAATCGGGAAGCCAATTCGCTGGTTCTCAACAGGTTTAAGAGGCCGCCGCAGCTTGGCGAGCAACTCGCCCTCCTTTAACACGGAGGAATGCCGCATTTCATCTTCGAGTCCCGTGCGCTCGCGAAGATGGGTGGACCGGTGGCCGGCGTCGACGAAGCCGGCCGCGGGCCGCTGGCGGGCCCCGTGGTGGCCGCCGCCGTCATTTTCGAGAAGAAGCGAATCCCGAAGGGCCTCGAAGATTCCAAGGTCATGAGCGAAGCCGCGCGCGAAAACGCCTTTGTTGCAATCATGGATATGGCGCTTTGCGTAGGCGTCGGTGAGGCGAGCGTCGATGAGATCGATCTCGTCAATATCCGCCAGGCCACCCATCTGGCCATGGCGCGTGCGATCCGCGCGCTGGCCCAGGCGCCGGTTTTCGCCCTCGTCGACGGCAACGACGCGCCGGCCCTTCCCTGCCGCTGCGACACGCTCGTGGGCGGAGACGGGCGCTCGGTCTCGATCGCCGCCGCCTCCATCATCGCCAAAGTCACGCGCGACCGGCTCATGGCCTCGCTCCACGAGACTTTCCCGGTATACGGCTGGCGCACGAACAAGGGTTACGGCACCGAAGCGCACCTTTCGGCACTCGGCCGCCACGGCCCGACGCTCCATCACCGGCGAAGCTTTTCCCCAGTCCACAACATCTTGTATGGGAGCAAGTCTGTGGACTCTATTGTGGACTCAAATATAACTCTTTGATTCCAAAGACTCTTGACCTCGCGACTCCGGCGAATCACTCTCGCGCGCTCTGTGGACAAGCGGGGCGCGAATGGCGGGGACTCTCGAGTTGAAGGATGCGGCGGACCGCGTCATCGAAGGCGATTGCGTCGAGACGATGGGTCGGCTGCCAGCGGGGTCCGTCGATCTCGTCTTTGCCGATCCGCCCTACAACCTCCAGCTCGAGCGTGAGCTTCGCCGGCCCGACAACAGCAAGGTCGACGCCGTCGACGACCACTGGGACCAGTTTTCGAGCTTCGCCGAATACGACCGCTTCACCCGCGAATGGCTGACCGCCGCGCGGCGCGTGCTCAAGGATTCGGGCGCCCTCTGGGTCATCGGCTCCTATCACAACATCTTTCGCGTCGGAGCCATCCTGCAGGACCTGGGGTTCTGGATCCTCAACGATGTGGTCTGGCGCAAGACCAATCCCATGCCCAATTTCCGCGGCAAGCGCTTTACCAACGCGCACGAGACGATGATCTGGGCGGCCAAGTCGCGCGAGCAGAAGGGCTACACCTTCAACTACGAGGCGATGAAATCGCTGAACGACGAATTGCAGATGCGCTCCGACTGGACGATGCCCATCTGTTCCGGCCATGAGCGGCTGAAGGATGAAGCCGGCGACAAGGCCCATTCGACGCAGAAGCCCGAAGCGCTGCTCCACCGCGTCATCGTTTCCTCGACGAAGCCCGGCGACATCGTCCTCGATCCCTTTTTCGGTTCGGGCACAACTGGCGCGGTGGCGCGCCGGCTCGGTCGCCGCTTTATCGGGCTCGAACGCGATCCCGGTTACGCGCGCCTGGCGCGCAAGCGCATTCTCAGTGTCGAAACCGCGGAAAGCGAAGCGATCGAGACGACGCGCTCCAAGCGCGCCGAACCGCGCATTCCCTTCGGCTGGGTGGTCGAGCGCGGGCTTCTGCCGCCGGGCACCGTGCTGCACGGTCCCGCGAAACGCCATCGCGCCAAGGTGCGCGCCGACGGTTCGCTCGTCTGTGCCGACGCAACCGGCTCAATCCATCGCATTGCCGCGCATGTGCAGGGCCTCGATGCCTGCAACGGCTGGACGTTCTGGCATTTCGAATCGAAAGGCAGCCTCGTTTCGATCGACGTGCTGCGTCAGCGTCTGCGCGCCGACCTCGCCTGAGAGAAGAGCGGGCCGCCTTCGTCCAGCCCGTGCGCGATGATTTTGCGCATGACGGTGGGGAGAGCTGAGTCTTTCAGCGTGTCGACGGGAATCCATTGCGCAGGCGACGGCAGACCGCGCATCCGCTTGCTCACGCCCGCGACATAAACCTCGATCTCCAGTTCGAAATGCGTGAAGCCGTGGCGCACGATGCCGGCGCGTTTCGTCCATGAAGCGTGGAACGGCGCCTGCAGCAGCGCCTCCCTGCGCGAGGGAAAGTTCTCCGCCCAGGGACCGAGCGGGGGCTCCAGCATGCCGCCAAGCAGGCCTTTTTCCGGGCGTTTCACCACTAGCACAGCGCCTTCGGCATCGCGCACGACGAAAGCGGCGCCGCGCTTCAAAGGCCGCTCTCGAAGCGCGCCTTTGCGCGGCAGCGTTTCGGCGATGCCCGCTCTCCGGCCCCGACATTCCTCCGTCCACGGACAATTCCCGCAGGCGGGCCGCTTCGGCGTGCAGATCGCGGAGCCCAGATCCATCAACGCCTGAACGAAATCGCCGGCCCGTTTCTCCGGCATCAGCGACTGGCCGAGCTCGCGCAATTTGCGTTTCGCACCCGGCAACGGCTCTTCGATCGCAAACAGCCGCGCCAGCACACGCTCCGCATTGGCATCGACCGCGGCTTCGCGCGCATCGAACGCGATTGCCGCAATTGCGCCGGCGGTGTAGGCGCCGATGCCGGGCAGCGAGCGCAGCGCTTCGGCCGTGGGCGGAAACCGCCCGCCATGCTCGCGCACCAGAACCTGCGCCGCCTTGTGCAGGTTGCGCGCCCGCGCGTAATAGCCGAGCCCCGCCCACGCCGCGAGAACGTCGTCGAGGGGTGCATCCGCCAGCGCCGTCACATTCGGCCAGCGCGTCATGAATTTGCGGTAATATTCCGCGACTGCCACGACCGTCGTCTGCTGCAGCATGATTTCGCTGAGCCACACGCCGTAGGGATCGGGACGCCTGCCCGGCTTCGCGCGCCACGGCAATGCGCGGCGGTGGATGTCGTACCAGGCGAGCAGAGCCTGCGGATCGATTTTTTGCCCGGACACGCGTTTGCCTTGCATCATCGCTTTTTGCACAATCGAGGGCACCATGTCCCAGAGCGAAATCCGCAAACAAGACGCTGGGCCCGAAATCGCACGGCGCAATCGCCCGGAAGTGATCGCGCGCGCGGGTGAATTGGGTGCGGCGGCGTTTCAGCGCGCAGGCTTCCGCGATCCGGCGCTTATCCTGCATTGGGCGGAGATCGTCGGGCCGGAAGTCGCGCGTTTCGCCCAGCCGATGAAGCTCTCCGACGGCCCCTCGGGCGGCGTCCTGACCCTGAAGGCGGAGCCGGCCGCCGCCGTCTTCCTGCAGCACGAGACAAGGTCGCTGTGCGAACGGATCAATGCCTATCTGGGCCGCCCCGCCGTCGCGCGGCTCCGCTTCGTCAACGGCCCCATCGAGACCCGCCCGGCACCCAGGCCCCGCACGGGCCCGGCGCCGGAGCCGCCCGGCAGCGATCCGGCCAAGGGATTTGCCGGACCGGACAGGCTGAAAGCTGCCCTCTTGAACCTTGCCAGAGCCCGCCTGCGCCCGACCCGCGATTGAACGTCAGGGCGGCCTCTGCCAAACCAGCCATCCTGATCGGCCATCCTGATCGAATTTGGAGATTTTCGATGAATCGGACGCAATTGCTGATCGGGCTCATCGCCATCGCGGTGGTGGCCCTGGGCGTCGCCACCTATTTTGTCTTCTTCGGCCCGAGCGCTGGCGACACCATGCCGCTCACCTCGGACCCCAAGGCGATCACGGTCGGCAAAGATGACCGGACGCTGGGTTCGCCCAAGGCGCCGGTCACAGTCATCGAATACGCGGCACCGACTTGCCCGCATTGCGCGCATTTCGACATGGACGTCTTCCCGGATTTCAAACGGCTCTATATCGACACGGGCAAAGTCTACTTCATCTTCCGCGTCTTTCCCCTTAATCCCGTGGACGTCGCCGCGGAATCGATGGCACGCTGCCTGCCCGCGGAAAATTACTTCTCGTTTCTCGACCTGCTTTACCGCAATCAACCGCAATGGGATCCGGACGGCTACGCCATCCCCGATGTCCATGCGGCCCTCATTCATATGGGCAGCATCGCCGGCTTGAACGCCCAACAGGTCGACGGCTGCATCAACGACCAGACCAAAATCAGCCGAATTCAGGGCGTGGGCACCGACGCCCAGGCGAAATACGGCATCTACCAGACGCCAAGTTTTGTCGTGAACGGGGTGCTCCACAATCCGATCACGCTCGCGGATCTGCAGGGCATCATCGATCCTTTGCTCGCAAAGAAATAGCAGCGGGTGGCCTCAGGCCGGCCCGAGGCAAGCTGGGTTCTCCTGACCAAGGTACGCACGCAGGCGATTGAACGGGGGCCCATGCTCTGTCAAAACCGCGGTTGTGCAGGGAGTCGCATGCGATGAATCGGACGCGGATATTGATCGGCATGATGGCGGTTGCGGTGGTTGCCCTGGGCGTGGCTGCCTATTTCGTCTTTTTCACCACCTCCCCGACCGATGCGATTCCCACGACCAGCCCACTGGCGGTTACGGTTAACAGGGATGACCGGACTCAGGGTTCGCCCAGGGCGCCCCTGACGGTGCTCGAATATGCGGCGCCCACCTGTCCGCATTGTGCCCATTTCGAGATGGATTTCTTCCCTCAGTTCAAGCAGCAATACATCGACACCGGCAAAGTCTATTTCGTCTTCCGGGTGTTTCCGCTGAACCCGGTCGACGTGGCGGCCGAAGCGATGGCCCGCTGTTTGCCTGAGGATAACTACTTCCAGTTCCTTGACCTGCTTTACCGGAATCAGCCGAAATGGGATCCGGACGGCTACGCCATAACCGACGTTCACGGCGCGCTCGTGCAGATGGGCAAAATTGCCGGCATGAGCGCCGAAAAGGTCGACAGCTGCATCGGCGATCAGGCCGAGGCAAAGCGCATTCAAGACGTGGGCAACTACGCCCAGACGAAATACGGGATCGACAGCACACCGACTTTCGTGGTGAACGGACAGACACATGGTCCCTTTGTCGACTACCAGGAATTGCAGAGTTTCATCGATCCCATGCTGGCGAAGAAATAGGCCGGCGGTGTTTACAGGCGGCAGGGCGGCGCGTTTCCGTTGAAGTTCAACAGGCTTAGAATTTCCGGCTTCAAATCGTTT
>Ga0302326_10031265_pt1 | contig 10634 bp, 7 predicted proteins | sample Palsa_T0_3_FD_202264 | JGI IMG/M metagenome (GOLD analysis project Ga0302326, IMG submission 202264) | Peat permafrost microbial communities from Stordalen Mire near Abisko, Sweden - Palsa_T0_3 | ecosystem: Environmental > Terrestrial > Soil > Palsa > Peat permafrost | place: Sweden: Abisko...
CGGCGGCCCCAGACCCCCATTCATTAAGACTCGTTGGGAAAACGGCGAAGCTACAGAATTTGGTTCAGTTACGGGTTTCGCCAGGTCGAAGCCGCGAAGCATTAAATGGGGTCTGGGGCCTACGGCCCCAGCTTGTCCAGGGCAGAGCCCTGGCCTTCCTTCCTACGGAACAATCTTAAATACCTGGCCCGATTGCGTTCCGCCGTAAATCGCACCCGAGGAATCGTTCGCCAGGTTTCCGGTGGGTGAGGCGCCATCGGTGCCGTTGGCAAAGCCGTGCATGATCGTGAATCTCCCTGACGGCGTGACTTGGAACACCGTACCATAGCCGCCCGGGCCGCCGGAGCTCGTGCTGCCATACAACTTGCTGTCGGTATTGAGGACCAGGGGACTGTTCGGCGCGAAGCCGTCGGTCGAGGCGGTCAGATCGTGCAGCACAGTAAATGTGCCGGTGCTGTTGATGCGCCAGATGGCGCCCGCAAAGTTGCTGCCATTCTGCACGTGCGTAGTGCCATAGACGTTGCCCGCCTTGTCCATGACCGGCGCCTGGTCAGGCCATTCCCCGTCGGCGCCATCCTGAAACAAATAAATCGTGGTGAGCTTTCCAGCTTTGGAGAGTTGCCACACCGATCCGTTCGGATTGCCACCGTACCCCATCCCGATCGTAGTGCCGTAGGTCGTCGCAATCTTGTCAACGGCAATGCCGGAGTAAGGGCAATGCCCGTCCTTGCCGCTGAGGAACCCATACAGGATCTTGTAGTCTCCGTTGGGTTTCAGTTGGAAAATTCCGCCATTGTTGTTGGCCGTGCCGGTCGCCGCGCTGCCAAACAGTACTCCGTGTGCGTTCAGTTCCGGGCCCTGCAAAGGTATCGCCAGGTCCGTGTTGCTGGCAAAACTGTGCAGGGTCGTCAGTACTCCGCCGGCAAATGACCACAGCGTGCCGTAACCGTCGGCGCCGCTTCGCGTCGTCCCAAAAACCGTCGATGCGGTATTCGTGACGAGGCCGCCATTCGGATAGTTGCCATCAGCGCCCCCGCTGAAACTATGTAACAAGGTGTAGGTGCCACCGGTGGTGAGGCTGAATAGGCTGCCATGGCTTGAGGCGCCGCCACCCGCTGTCGTTCCATAAAGTGTTGCGTTCAATGCCACCCCGATCACCGGGCTGCTGGGCATTTTCGCCAGGACGGAGAAGGCAGGGGTCGCGCCTGTGGCCGCGACCGGCGTGAGTGCCGCCAGGAGCGCAAGCGAGCCGGTAATGTTAGAGTTTCGCATTGGATGTGCTTGCGTCCTTTGTTGCCGAATGGGGCGATCATTTGAGAATGCGACCCGTAAATACTAATGCAAGGCTATTTGGAGCCGCTTGCAGCTACGATAGGCCGATCTCCCGCTATCGGGAAGAGGCGGCTGTGATGTCGATACCGATCTTGCCAACGGCACATGGCGCTCAGAGCGCCTGGCGGCCGTCTAATGGTGCATATCGAACGTCGGTCGCCGCTCACGGTGATTTGACAGTCCGACGGGTGCCACCACAAGACGCCTTGGCCGGACGTGGCCCGGCACATCGTTTATGCGAGGGGCGCAGCTTGGGTGTTTTCATGCGGCCGATAAGGGCGCAGGTTGGCCCGACCAGCGCGGATCAATCAAGAGGACTGTTCGATGGCGAAATTGTCCATGATCACGCCGAGTTACCGGCCGGACCTGGAGCTGTGCCGCGATCTGCACACGTCGCTGCTACGCTACGGACCGCCGGGCGTTCGGCAAAGCGTGGTTGTGCCGCGCAGGGACCGCGAGCTGTTTGCGGGAATTGGCGAGGTTCACATCGTCGATGAGTTCCTGCCGCGTTCGTTCCGTGCTCTGCCGGGAAACCTGTGGGTCAACATGCGGCGGCCAGTGCCGCTCGTGCGCGGCTGGATCGCGCAGCAATTGATCAAACTGGCGACCGTTGCGGCAAGCCATGCCGATTTGGTTTTGCTTGTGGATTCGGACATGGTCTTTGTACGACCGTTTACCGAAGCCCAGTTCTATCGCGACAACACGGCGCGATTCTATCGTCTGCCCAACGCCATCGATGAGCGCCTGCCGCGCCACGTGCTGTGGCATAAGGTTGCACGGCGGCTGCTTGGCCTGCCACCGGCAAGACGGCTGCCTCTGCCCGACTATATATGCTGGCCCATGTGCTGGGATCCGAATATCGTCCGCGACATGCTCGCACATATCGCTCGCGTCACCGGGGTTGCGTGGGCAACCGCCATTGGCGCGGAAATGCATTTTTCCGAGGGTATTTTGTACGGTGTTTACGTCGACGAGGTTCTCGGCGGGTCCAATTTCGCCGAGCAGACCATGCTGAGCATTGCCTACTCGGCGGAAATCCCGCTGGACGAGGCAGGGATCAAGGCGTTTGTCGCAACGTTGTCACCGGCGGACATTGCCGTCATGATCTCGGCGAAATCCGCGACGGATCAGGTGGTCCGCAGGCGGGGGCTGGCGGCTTGCGCTTTGGAGGAAAGTTAAGGCCAGGGCACTGCCCTGGACCCGTCACGCCGAACGCGTGCTTCGCATGGCGGGGCCGTAGGCCCAAACCCGAATTTTATTTGTTCCGGTCTTAGCGCCGACACTGCGCGTGCGGCTCGTTGGAAAGTCCTGCATGGAGTGATACCAACCCGCATTGAGACCACTCACTTTCGAAGGAAGGCAAGCGCCAGGAAAGCAGTTCTTTCTTGAAAGAAAGAACCAAAGAACTTTTATTCGCTTCGAGTAAGTGCAGCTCTTATCGGCCGCGTTACCCAAGAGAGCAAAAAGTTTCTTGTTTCTTTTTTTTAAAAAAGAAATACTTACTTGCTTCGCCCGTGCGTCAGTTTGGTATGATTCCCGGCCCGCGCGCCCTACGTGATCCGCCGCGCGCCACCGGCGTCGTGCGCCACGGCCTGCATGGCCACAACCTCGCGCGGCTGATCGACAAACTCGTAGGTCGGCCGCTCGCTGGCCCCCGCGGGCACGCTGGCAAGCGCGCCGAGATGCGCCCGCATACCCGCGAACAAGCCCATCAGGATCCACGTAGCGCCCCAGAAATGCACGGTCAGGCCAAGGAAAATGTACAGGAACATGATCAGGCTCAGGGCCAACCCTAGGCGGCGTTCGGGGTCGGAAAGGTTGGCGCGCGCAATATCCACCCGGCGGGAGCACGCGCCTAGCAAGCATGCGGCGATCATCAGCGACCCTGGAATGCCAAACATCATCGCGGCCCGCAGCCAGAGTGAGTCGACGGTGCTCGGCATCCAAACGGGCCGCGCCCAATCGTCAGTCATGCCGACGCCGAAAATCGGTGCGTCCAGCACCCCCGCGCCGGCGACCTGCCATATCAGCAATCGGTAAAAGCCGGTCGCGGGATCGATCGTGATATGGCCGATAAGCCAGCCGAATGGCGCCGGGTGGAATGCGAACAGCAGCGCCAGCATGGTGGCCACGCCGAGTAGGAGCCACCGCCAGCGTGCCTCGAAGCCTTGTGTCAGGCGCCGATAGACGAGGCAGCCAATTCCGATGAACGCGCTGACTATGGGCGCGGACGAAACCGCTGCCAGCAGGCCCACCACGGCGCCGGCGAACACGAAGCTACGTACGATGATCGGCAGCGCGGTCGCGAGCAGCAACGCGAATGTGCAGGCCGACCCAAGCAGGATCGGGTGTTCGAAAGTTCCGGCGGCTCTGATCGATCCGTAACGCTCGTCGTAGCGCCAGTCGATCTGCAGGCCGGTGAGTTTGCCGACGACATCATGCATCAGATAATAGCCGGCGAACCGGTCCAATACCGAAAGCAGACCCACAACGGCAATCGACAGGCTCAGCACCCGCGCCAGGCTAAGCGCCTGCCCGTGGGCGGTGAGGAAGGCGCGGGCCACATAATACGCGCCGACGAATTCAAGCGCGGTAACGCCGCCGCCCACCAGCGCTCGTTCGGGGCCTTCCGTCACGGTGACAGAAAGCAGCATCCAGAGGCCGGCGGGGAGCACGAGCGCGTCGGACCATACGAAGCGATACGCGCCGCGGCCGGCCTGCTGAACCAATCTCAGAAAGCTGATTGGGGTGAGGGCGAGGAGGATAGCGCGTGCCAAGGTCAATCGCAGGTCACCGACATAGAAGGATGCTTCCTCGGGCAGCAGGATGATCGCGAGCGCGAGGATCGTGAGAAGTGGGGACAGGCGTGCGTACGACGCAGTTGGACTGCCGTCGCCAAGTGCGGCGAGGCGAAGCGCGTTGCTGCGGCCACTCGGCATTTTATGTATATCCGTCAATACGGTATGGGATTGGGGGCGACCGTCGCACCTTCGTGTGCACGCGACCGGGCGCAGGCCGCCGAAGCCCGGCATCGCCGATCCAAGCGCGCGCGGGCGGAATCGATCGGCCGGGCGATGGCCTTCTCAAGGCAAGCGGTCGCGGGATACCAAATTGGCGATTGTCCTTTCGTGCCGAGGGTTTCGACGCCCGAGGGTTGTAGCCGGTCCAAAGGTCCGGTCTCGAAGAAATCGCAGGCTAAGCGGGCCTCGTCACCGCCGTCCACCCATTCCCCGGCCTTGCGCGGATGGCGCGGCCTCGGCCATTTCGTCAATCGATACAGCGGAGGCAGATGTGACGATGAGCCCCCCCTCTGACCGATGCGCGCCAGACCGCGACCTGGTGCGGTCATGGCTGGCATCTCGTCTTCTCGCTCTGCATCGCGGGCGGGTGGGGATGGGGCTGCTGGCACGCGCCTTTGAGTATCTCGAAGGGGGACCGATGCGCAGCGCGACGCTGCGGCAGTTGCTTGAGCAGCGTTTTGGGGTGAGTGTCGGTGCGTTCAGCTATGGCGCGTGCATGGTGCCGGGTGCGTTTCATCCGGGATTGGTCGTTGGGCGCTATGTGTCGATGGCGTCCTATGTGCGGTGGGGCCTCGATCACCCGCTGGATCGCCCGTTCCTGCACCCGGCCTTTTACCAGGCGCGGATCGGGCTCGTTGACCACGACCAGGAACCGCACGGGGCGCTGACGATCGATGCCGATGCATGGATCGGCGACATGGTGGTGATTACCACGCGGTGCAGGCGGATCGGCGTCGGTGCCGTAATCGGTGCCGGCTCGGTGGTGACGCGGGATGTGCCCGACTTCGCGATCGCTTACGGTGCGCCGGCGCGGATCGTGCGGCGGCGTTTCGACGACGCAACCTGTGCTGCACTGTTGCGCTCCTGCTGGTGGGCGTTGTCGCCGTCGGAGCTTCGCGATTGGCGGCATGTCGCCGAACTTGCGGCTAGTGATCCGGCCGTTGGCCAGGCGTTGGAGCAGATCACGGCGCGGGTCGGAAGGTTGGCCAACGGCCGGGTTGGCACTGCACCCGGCCGTTACGGTGACGAGAATGACGGGCTTGCGCCACGCGTTATTGGATAGCGTAAGCCTTCACCTGATAATCATCGCCGTTGGCGCCAAGAACATCGGAGAACTGGGCCGAGCCGTTCAAGACGAACGTGCGGCCGTGAATGGTGTGCCCATTATCGTAGACGCCATTGGAGTCGTAGATGACCTTCGCGGTTTTGCCGCCAAGTCCGGTAAGCGTGTAGGTGAACGTGGCGCCGGCGCTGCTTCTGCGGTCGGACTGCACGAACAGGTAGGTAACGCCGTTAAGCTGCTTCACCATCGCCGAGCCGGGCACAGCTTCATCGCCGGTTGCCATGGTCAGAATGGCGTTCGCGCACGAGGAACTGGTCGACAGCGCTCCACTCGAGAAATTGATGTTCTGCATCGTGCAAAGCGCGGTGGTTGGCGAGTTCAGTTCCGGAGCAAAACGTTTTACCCGCCGGTCGATCTCGGTGAGGTTCGTCTGGGTAATCGCCGCGGCCGGACCGCCCCCCTGATCGCCCATGCAGAAAAAGTCGGACGTGGTGTCGTGGCAGAAATATTCGATCCCATTCGCACCCGCGATCAGGCTCATCCAGACCTCGGAATTGACCTGCGCCGGGGTCGGCCGGTATTCGTTGCCGTTTACCACGCACAAATTGACGCTGGCCACACAGTCCGAATTGGAGCCGTTGCCGCCGGTGACGGTAATCGATTCCGAGGCGTTCGTTGCCGAGGCAGGCGCGCTTATTTCCGCATGCGTCGGGTCGATGATGCCGGTGATCTTGGTATTTGCCGGCAGGCCGCCGCCCGAAACCGTCAGGCCGACCCAGGTTTGGGTAAACTTGGACCAGCCGCTCACGTTGGTGAGCATGGCGGAGCCGCTTTGCACGCCGCCGGGGAAGTTGTTGTAACCGCCGGAGCCGAGGGCATCGCCGCCCGCCTCAATAAACACCCAGGCCGGCTGATTTGGTTTACCGGCGTGGATCAGGGCCTGTGTCGCGACAGATTGTACCCACAGAGTGTCGTTCGGGACCGACAGGAAGTCGGACTTCGCGGCGTAGTAGTGCGAGGGAAGGTTGCCCGGGTAGTGGTAGTCGTAGGAAATCAGGTTGGGATTGACCACCGGGTAGTAGTCGTACGATGCGATGCCGATAGATTGCAGCGCGTCAATGGCCGGCGTTCCGCAGGTGCCCCACCAGTACGGCTGCATCGGCCAAAACGACTGGTTGAACGCGATGATGCGCGTGTTGTCGAGGCTGGCCAGCTGAGACACCGCCGGAGGGATTTCGGCAAAACCGAGACCGTTATTGTTGTCGCCGGCGCAATCGGGTTCGTCGCCCATGTTGTAGCCGATGACGTTGCGCTGGGCGCCGATCCTATTCGCGAGCGCCAGGACGGAGGCGACCGACAGCGGCCCTGTGTTACTACTATACGGCGTCCACATACCGCCGATCAGGTACAGGTTGTTGCTCTTGATGTTTTCAAGTTCGCCGTTGTCAGCGCCGAAATTCTCCGGCCAGCCGCCTTCGCCAAGGAAGACATTGATCCCCATCCCGGCCGCCGCGGCGCCGATCGTCGGATAGGAGCCGCTCTTTCCGGTCGCTGTGGGATTTTGCCAAAACACGCTGATCGGGAAGAAGTTGGGGCTTTGCGGCGGACCGTTCGGCCACTGTGCGTAGATGCTGCCGGCGCTCGCGCCGCTCGGGAACAAAGCGCACGTGGCGAGGAGGCAAGCGCCGAGGGTGCCCATTCGCCGCTTGCGGACCGGTGCCTCGGCCGGCGGTTGACCGTGCGGCCAGGGTGCCACCCAGGGCCCCTGCGAGAGGCTGTTTGCCGGCGCTACGCCTGGGCGGCGCGGTGCCACGCACTCCCTGCCTTCGAGTAGAGTCGCCACGATTGAAACCCCCGGTTGCATTGACTCGTTGTTATGGCTTCTAGGTGATTGCGATGGGATGTTCAACATTTTTGTGTGTCTCCATATTCGCGTAGCATGAGCCTTTTTTATGAACTGACGGTTTCTAATTTGATCTGCACTGACTAGTCGCACTGAAATTGGATACGCTATATCTTTTTTAGTTTTCTATCCGCGCTATAATCCCACCACACGCTATTATTGACGCAAATTGGCACATTGGCGTTAAATTTTCGTGTCGCGATCGCGGCGAGAAATCGCTCCAAATTTCTAGGGGCGACTGTCTATCAAAACATCCGCCCGCCGAATTCGGGTCGCATCGCGCCGTGGCTCGCTTCGTGCGGCCGCAATCCGAAACTGGCCCGATTGGTCTGAGCGGCACCGCGGGGGCGGTGTGGCGTTTGGATCCTGCGGCATCCCGCCCCCTTGATTAAGCAGACCCCGCCGATTCGCCACCCTCCACGGGCAATTCCCTGGCGGCGGCGAAATCTTAATTTGATATCAACACATTAGACAAAGATGCGCCGCGAATGCGCCAAACCGCACCGGCCCTGACAGCTAATTTCGATCAACGTAGGGCGCCCCATCCGCGCTTCTGCGGTCTTGCGCGCGTACTTACGCCAAACTAAAGTCGCGTGCGGGTGGCGTACCAAGGTGATGCGGCGCTGATCATTCGTTTGTGGCGGTCTGCGCATCTCGCCTCCCGCGCTATTTATATACGGCCATGTGTGAATTGGTCGCGCTCCCGTTAGGAAAGTGCGCGAAAACCATCCGCGTTGGCATGCTGGCCACGTGCCCTTGATCCCGCGACCGGCTTCAATGACGACCGCATCACAGATTGGGTAGAAAACCAGGGTGCCCCGCGCAACCCATCGACATCATTGAACGTTTGGGTACTATAGCGGGCTTAAGACCGCCTAGATTGAAAGTCCGTCATTCATGCGCTTCCTCCATTGGCCGCTGGCGTTTATCGTCGGTGGGTTTGGTCTCGGCCTGCTTTGCTCAACAAGTGCAACGATGGCCGCTTCGGCAACAACGCTGTACAGCTTTACCGGCGGCGCGGACGGCAGCATGCCGTTCGCCGGCCTGGTTCCCGATAAAGGCGGCGATCTCTACGGCACCGCCTGGGGCGGCGGCCTGACGTCCACCAACTGCGAATCATTCGGATGCGGTACCGTGTTCAAGGTAGATCCGGTGAACCCCAGCTTTAAGGTATTGCACAGATTCACCGGCGGTGCTGACGGCGGCAACTCATCGTCCACGCTAATTGTTGGCGGAAACGGGAACTTGTACGGTACTACCCAACGCGGCGGCACCGCCGGTTTTGGAACCGTTTTTGAAGTTGGCGTGGACGGCCAGGAGAATGTTCTTTATTCATTTAACGGCGGCACCGAAGATGGTGTTGACCCAGAAGGTTCCCTGATCCTCAAGGGCGGCAATTTATATGGCTTGACCACCGGCGGCGGCACCGCCGGTGCGGGCACGATCTTCAAGCTGACGCCAAGCGGCACAAAGGGCCATCCGGCCTGGAACGAAACGGTCGTACACTCGTTTCGTGGCGGCCGCGATGGTGCGTATCCCAATTACGGTGGATTGACTCCAGATGATGCGGGAAACCTATATGGTACGACGGCGGCGGGGGGAACTGCCAACGAGGGGACGATATTCAAGCTCGCCAAGGACGGAAGGGAGTCGGTCCTGTGTGAGTTCATGGGCACCCAGCGCGGCATTCCGCTGGGCGGGCTGGTGATCGACAAGGGAGGCAATCTCTACGGAACAAGCTTTGATCCGGGCTCCGTTTTCAAGGCAACACCGGATGGCGCGCTTTCGACATTGCACCGTTTCGCCGGTACGGATGACGGCGCGTTTCCCGAGGGCAATCTCGTCATGAACGCCGCCGGAGATTTCTTTGGTACCACATCGGCGGGTGGAACATTCGATGGAGGCACGGTGTTTGAATTGGGAAAAGGTGGAAACGAAAAGATATTGCACTCATTTCCATTTAATGGGCTGGAGTCGTCGCAGCCGGTTGCCGGTTTGATCCTGTACAACGGTGGCAAGCTGTTCGGCACAACGCTCACCGGCGGCGAGCGGGCGATGGGCAGCGTGTTTGTCGTTACGCAATAACGCGCTACTGGCGCGCGCGGCGCCAGTACGCAAGGCCTGCGCCGCCCATGATCGGCTGGCGTTGAGTGGCTAACGCCGGCGGGCGGTTCCACCCTCGTGCGTCATTCGGTCACGGTCCAGATGGCCCAGGTCAGGGTGCGAGGCCACTTCTTCGGCGATATGCTGACCGGTATCGTCTGGCCTCGGCGGCGCCCGAGCCAGTTCGACGGGCGAGCGGGCCGGGGACTGCCTGGGCCGCGTGGGGGCGCGCGCTGGGATGATCGGCCCGGTTGCCGGGCCTGCAACAAGCGCGGCCGGGGTGAGATTCACGTGCTTCCGGCGCCAAAACCGTTGACCGCGTGGCCGACATGGACAAATCTGCGGCAAGATGCTCAATCGTACCGGAGTTTCTTGTTCCTAGGCACTTCTTATGCCAAAGCCGTTGAGCGGGAGGTGGGGATGGCCAAAGCTTGCACTGGAACGCCGATCATTTGGCAGATGCCGGTCGATCCTGAATTTGATAGTGGCTGGTAGCTTGTTCCCCGCATACCTAAAACCAGTAAGTCGGTTCTTTCGCGCGCGCCGCAACCGGCGGCTTGTCGCCCTGATCGACGACCTATCGAGTGTTAAAGGCGCGCCTCTCGATGTTCTCGATATCGGCGGTTCGGCGATATTCTGGCTGTCAATACCGCAAGCGGCGCGAGCGAAATGCCGGATAAGCCTTATCAACCTTCCGGGATCGTATGACGCTGTACCACCCGAGGAGGCGCAACTCCACGGAGCCTTGACCTTGCTGACGGGGGATGCGCGGGATCTCTCTCGGTTTGCTGACCATGCCTTCGATCTCGTCGTTTGCAACTCGGTGATCGAACATCTTGGCTCCTGGGCCGATATGGAGGAGGCTGCTGGCCACGCAAGGCGGGTTGGTCGGCGCGGCTGGGTACAAGTACCCGCCTTCGAGTTCCCCATCGAGCAGCATTTCTTTCTGCCCTTTGTCCATTGGTTCGCTGACCCGATCCAAATCTGGGTGCTTTCGCGGCTGCATGGCACCTTCAAGAAATGGTCTCTCCACGATCGGCATATGTTTGTTTTTCATGTTCGGCCACTGACGCGCAGGGAGTTGGGCAGCTTATTTCCTGATGCACTGACGCGATCGGAATGGTACCTCTTGCCAAAATCGCATATCGCGGCTTGGTGATAGGTCACAAAATGCCGTAATAAAAGTTGCTTGTGCTGCAGAAGGCGCCACCAG
>Ga0302326_10031266_pt1 | contig 10634 bp, 5 predicted proteins | sample Palsa_T0_3_FD_202264 | JGI IMG/M metagenome (GOLD analysis project Ga0302326, IMG submission 202264) | Peat permafrost microbial communities from Stordalen Mire near Abisko, Sweden - Palsa_T0_3 | ecosystem: Environmental > Terrestrial > Soil > Palsa > Peat permafrost | place: Sweden: Abisko...
GGATGGTATCCCCAGAAAACAGATCAGCGCTGTTGCCAGTGTCTATTTCAAGCGGCTCGGATCGTTTGGTGTTGGATATTCAGGTATCGACCAGTCCTCTGTCTCAACCGCGCTCCAGCCCAGCGCTTTGCCCGAATCTCAATCCCATGTATTCAGTGCCACTTATTCAGTTCAGATACACCATGTATCATTGTTCGCCTCGGAGTTCAACGATCTTGGCAGCACCGGTGGAAGCAACGGATTTCAGGCCGGCGTTACGATTCCGTTCGGCAAACGAAGCTCTGTGAACGTCGTGGCCACGTCGGATGGCTCGGCCCAGCTACAGGCCCAGCAGTCGGCGTCTGAAATTGGCGAGTGGGGCTATCAACTCTTTTTCTCCGGTGGCAACACCAACCACCAGTTTGGCCAGGCGCAATATAAGTCGCCCGTAGGCCTCTTCACTGCTGGCGTCGATTACAACTCCGGCATAACCACATTCCGCACCGAATCCCAGGGCGCTGTCTCCTTCGTCGACAAAGGTTTGTTCCCTTCCAACACGATCTATGACAGCTTTGCCATTGCGGATACCGCTCCCATGCACCACGTGCGTGTCTTGCAGGAGAACAGGGAAGTGGGCCGTACGGACTCCTCCGGTCGCATGCTCGTGCCGGATATGCGCTCCTTCGATCTCAACCACCTCGCCATTGAGGCAGTTGATATTCCGCCTGACGCCACCATTGATTTGGCCACTCGCGAGATACGGCCCCAGAACCTCTCCGGTGTCGTCGTCAAGTTCCCGGTAAAAATTAGCCACGGCGCTCTGATCAAGATTGTCGATGCGTCTGGCACCCCAATTCCTGTTGGCAGCACGGGCAAACTACGCTCAACAGGTGTCGCCGTGCCTATCGGCTACGATGGAAATGCATATATTCAGGACCTCGCCCCAGTGAACACAGTCGACATCGAGTTCCCAGATGCGCGACGCTGTACCGTTGCCTTCGAATACAAGCCGCAGGCTGGAGAGATTCCGCTGATTGGACCTTTGACTTGCACGGAGAAGCAGCCATGAAGCAAAAGCTCCTTCTACTCTCGATTTTGCTGATCGCGCCGCTTGCAACCTGTGGTGCATCTTGCACCGCCTCCGGCACAACTCTCGCCTTCGGTACCTACACCGGTACGCAGTTAACGCCTACCAACGTCGTCACCACCAATTGCACAGTCACGCCATCTACCGTCGAACTCAACGCGGGTACTGGATCTGGTGCAACCACAACCACCCGTGTCATGACCGGCCCCAGCGGCGCCACGCTCAATTACACGATTTACCAGAATTCGACCCACACCACTATCTGGGGCAATACCGTAGGCACCAACACCGTATCCATCACCGGCACCGGATCCAAAACAACCACAGCCTATGGGTTGATGGCGGCCAATCAGGCTCCCACACCGGGCACCTATACCGATACCATCACCATTTCAGTCGTCTCGTCGGCTGGCACCCAGACTGGAAATTTTTCCGTCACCGCAACTGTCTCCGCATATTGCAGCATCTCGGCCACATCCATGGCCTTCGGCACATACACCGGCGCGGTGCTCAACGCCACCTCATCGGTGAATGCAACCTGCACCAACACCACTGCTTACAATCTCAGCCTAAGTGTCGGCACTGCGACCGGTGCCACCGTCTCCAACCGCAGCATGACCGGCCCATCTTCTAACTTGTTGGGCTACGCGCTCTACAGCAACTCCGGCATGACCTCCATTTGGGGCAACACGATCGGGACCAATACGGTCGTTGGGAAGGGCATTGGTTCTCAGCAGACAGTCACCGTCTACGGCCAGATTCCAGCGGGGCAATATAAGGTGCCGGGCAGCTACTCCGATACCATCACCGCAACCGTTACCTATTGACCGCTGCGCGCTGGCTAGCTTCCCAATAGCGTCTTCGTGGCTCGCTTCAGCACCTCAACCTCACGCTCAATCGCCGCTGAAGTTCGGGCAATCTCCTCATCGACGATCGCCCAGTCTTTCTGCTCAATGGCCTCACGCACCGCTGGCAGCGTCTTCACTCCGTAGCCCGTATAAAAGCCCGGAGCGTAGACCATGTTTTCGAACCACGGCCGGTTGGGCAGCCCCTTGGAGTCGGAGAGTGCATGCTCCACCTGCATCAACTCCGGATCGACCGCGCTGTTTCCGCTGGCAGCATGTGCTGAAAACGCCTTCTCGTAATCGGCTGCAGCTGCCGTGAGATCGTCGGTTGCCTGGTCCAGCGGTGCGAAGTTGAAGTACGGTGGCACTACATCCACCGGAGGAGGCACGCTGGTCTTCTTCGGATCGGCTGCAGCCTTGTATGCGCCTTCGGCGATGTTCATGTTGCGTTCCTTGATCTGCGAACGCATCGTGTCGGCCAGCCTCTTTACCTCGGTCACGTAGTTATGTACCGTGTCAGCCTGGTCGGTGAACTGGTAGGGAATCACATCCGCATCTGCCATGCGCATCATCATCGTTCCCGCAGTTTGTGCCAGGGCGCGACCGTACGCGAAGTCGGTGTCCGCGAAATGCGTATACCAGTAGAAATCGTCATACACGGAGTGATATTGCCCGCCGCCTTCATCCTCGCCGCCGAAGCCGAGGTTGGCGCTGGGAACGCCCAGGTGGTCGATGAACACCGTGTAATCTGAGCCCGATCCGAGAGCTCCGATGCGCGTGTCCGCCCTCGTGCGCGAATCGGCCCCGCCGCCCTCTGGATTCGCTCGCACCTGGCTTGCCAGTCGCGCACGCCTCCACACGGACATCTTCACCTCTGGGTCATCAACATCCTTCACCACGCTGTTGATGAAAGCCTCCAGTGAGTGCGAGCCTTCGGCGCGGAAGAACCCTCTGCTGTTGCCGTCCGAGTTGAAGTACGCCACTGCATGCTCCTTCAACTCGGTAGCATGGAACTCTGCCCACTCGGTAGAGCCCAGCAGCGCCGGCTCTTCGCCATCCCACAGGCAATAAATGATAGTGCGCTTCGGCTTCCATCCCTGCTTCAGCAGTTCGCCCAGCGCGCGTGCCTCATCCAGTTCGGCGCTGGCGCCGCTCAGTGGATCGCCGGCGCCGTTCACCCACGCATCATGGTGGTTGCCGCGGATAACCCATTGGTCAGGGAAAGTCGATCCGGGAATCGTCGCAATCACGTCATACAGTGGTTTGCGGTCCCAGTTGAAGCTAACGGCCAGGTGCGCCATCACCTTGCTTGGCCCTGTTTTGTAGGTAAGCGGCAAGTCGCCGCGCCAATTCTCAGGGACCACTTGGCCGCCAAGCGCCTTTAGGAACGGCGTGGCGTCCGCATAAGAAATCGGCAGCACCGGAACCTTCGTGATCGTCTGAACTTTGTCCAGCGGAATAAGTTTGGCCTTTGGTGTGCTGGCGGTCGCGCCCAGTCCCGGCGACTGCGGATCGCCCGGGTAAACCGGCATATCCATCACGCTGCCTCGTTGCACGCCATCGGGCGGCCGCATCGGGCCGTCGGGATATATATCTCCACGCGCATAGCCATCGTCTTTAGGATCGGAATAAATGAGGCAGCCGACCGCGCCATGCTCAGCCGCGAGCTTTGGCTTAATGCCGCGCCAGGTCTGTCCGTAGCGTGCGATAACGATGGCCCCCTTTACGGAGACACCCATTGCGGCCAACTGCTCATAGTCTGACGGCGCGCCGTAGTTCACATACACCAATGGCGCTGTCACATCGCCATCGCGCGAGTAGGCGTTGTACGTTGGCAGCTGTTCGTCTTTCTGGCCGGAAGTCGGGTCTATAGCCAGCGTTGGCTCTTCCAGTTTGGCGGTGAACTTGGTTTCGCCCAGAAGCTCCAGTTTGCGTGACTTTGGGGTTGGAAACAGCGCTTCCATCACCTCAATCTTCGCGTCCAGTCCGTAGGATTTGAACTGAGCCAGCAACCATTCAGCATTGTCCTTGTCATAGGGCGAGCCGACATGGTGTGGCCGCGCCGAAAGCCGCTTCATATTCTCGCGAATGCGAGCAGGGTCGGGAAGAGCGCGGAACTTCTGCTCCCATTGCACTTCCGCGGCCGAGTGTTCCGCTGTATAGCCCCGTAGCGGAGCAGTTGGCGTCGGCTCTACAGCATAGGCCGCCAGCGAAAGCAACATGAAAGAGACTGAAAGTCGACGCATACTGAAGTCACCTCAAGGGAAAGAATCAGAAGGTAGGGCTACGCTGTGCGATGTGCCGGAAAGGATTATGCGGTAGCTAGGTTGTAATACGCCCAGAGCGCACTGTCAAGAATTCTGCCCGGATTCCGTGTCTGCGGGGAACCGAATGAACTTCAGGCTCGTAATTAGAACTATCAAACAGTGCTTGTTCGTTTTGTCCAGCATTCGTGCGTGCTATATCGGTTTATTGAGGCTTGAAATACGCACTTGCCATAAAATACTGTCAGGCTGTGAAGGAGAACTTTTGTGAAGAAGTTGATTCTATGCGCGGTGGCTTTGGTGGCGCTGGTGGGCGGCGCTCTGCGCGCCCAGGATCTTACCGGTAATTGGCAGGGAACGCTCAAGGCGGGCAACAAGGATCTCCGCGTGATCGTAGCCGTCACCAAGGATGACGGCCGCTTGAAGGGCAAGTTCTACAGCCTTGACCAGAACATTCCGCCTCTCAATGTCTCCTCCATTTCGCAGGATGGTTCGACGGTCAAATTCACGATCGACCTCGCGGGTATTACGTACCAAGGCAAGATGAGCGTCGACAGCAACGCGATCGCCGGCACATGGACCCAAGGTCCAAATCCTATTCCGCTGAATCTCGCGCGTGCCACCAAGGAAACAGCGTGGGAAATTCCTGCACCTCCGCCACCACCCAAGATGATGGCAGCGGATGCCAACCCCTCATTTGATGTAGCGACCATTAAGCCTAACCCCTCCGGCGGATCGAGCATGCAGCAGCTCACGCTCAACGGGCGCGACTTCAAGACCGTGAACTCATCTCTCGGGGATCTCATCCAGTTTGCTTACAACGTTCAATCCAAGCAGATTGTTGGTGCTCCGGATTGGATCGATAAAGATCGTTACGACATTGCAGCCACCCCGGACCAGGAAGGCGCTCCTAGCCTCGATCAGTTGCGGACCATGATTCGCAAGCTTCTTGCTGACCGCTTTCAGTTGAAGTTCCATAACGACAAGAGAGAGCTTTCGGCCTTCGTGCTCACCGTTGACAAGAGTGGGCAGAAACTCAAACCAACTCAACTCACAGGTCCGCTCCCCGGCACTGGAATGCGGCCCGGTCCGAGTGGCCCCATCCTGGTCTTGTTTAATGCAACGGTCGAAAACTTCACGAGCTTTCTCCAGGCACTTGTCCTGGACCGGCCAGTCGTGGACCAGACGGGCCTGACCGGCAGATATGACATGAACGTGCCTTTCACGCCAGACGAATCCATGTTCAATGGACATCCGCCGCCCTTCCCAAAGATTGCCGACGGGGTCGAGCCGGCACCGGCGTTGTTCCAAGCCATCCAGCAGACCCTGGGGCTGAAGCTCACGGCTGAAAAGACCCAGGTCAGCGTCATTGCCATCGACCATGTGGAAAAGCCATCTGCCAACTAACTGCAAAAAACGAGCAGGTTCTTGTTAACTAAATAATCGCCCGTCCGTCCTAATAGCAGACCGAATCATCCATCTGCTATCTGAAGGGAAACACTGATGCCAGGCCTCAGTCGAACTCTATCCAGAATCGCACTTGCCGCCGCTGTGCTCACGGTGCTGGCTGCTCCCAACCTCTTGGCCCAAACTGCTACTGGACCAGCGCCCGCGCCTTCCACTACTGAAGTGAAGCTGCCCGCCTACGATGTAATCTCGATCAAGCCGAATAAATCTGGCAGTGGCAGAGTGAGTGTCCATACCGATGACGGCAACTTTGATGCATCGAATGTTTCACTGAAGACAATGCTCCTCAACGCCTATGGTCTCAAGGATGCGCAGCTCACAGACCTTCCGAAGTGGGGTGATTCAACTCGATTCGATATCCAGGCTAAGGTGGTCGATCCCGATTTGAAGCTCATCCAGTCGCTCAAGGAGGACCAGCGCCGCGCCATGCTGCAACCCATCCTTACCGATCGATTTCAGCTGAAGTTTCATTACGAAACCAAGGTGCTACCTGTCTATGAGCTTGTCCTTGCTAAGGACGGTCCCAAGTTCCAGGCATCGAAGATTACCGGCGACCAGAAGGCCGCCAACGGGATGGGTGCAGGCAGTATGCGTGTCAACAATACGGTCATGACGTCCACTGCGATTCCAATCTCATCGCTTGTCAATCTATTATCTTCACAGCTGCAACGCATCGTGGTTGACAAGACTGGCCTCGCCGGCAAGTACGATATGGATCTGGCCTGGTCTCGGGATGACGCCGCCGCTCCCGCGTCTGACTCTGTTCCGCCTTCTATCTTCACAGCACTCCAGGAACAGCTAGGACTCAAGCTCCAACCATCCAAATCTCCGGTCGAAACCTTCGTGGTTGACCATGTCGAGTTGCCTTCTGAAAACTAATCGCCCATTTCAACAGGAGCCGGTCGCGCCAATGGTTTTGTCCCGCACGCTGAGATTATTCAGAAACCTGTGCATCTTCGCGTGCTTTTGCGTCGCCGCCATCGCGCACGCCTCGGAGTATCACGGCCAGGTTACGTTCAACGGTTTGCCGCTTCCAGGGGCAACTGTTACGGCGACGCAGGGAAGCAAAAAGTTTGTCACCGTCTCCGGCGAAGACGGCAGCTACGCTTTTGCCGATCTGCCGGATGGGACGTGGCACATCTCGATTGAGATGCTGTGCTTCGCCACCCGCAATCAAGATGTCAACATCGTACCCAACATCCCCGGGATGATATGGGAATTGAAGATGCTCCCAATCGATCAGATCATGGCGCAGACTCGTGTGCAGAAGGCCGAGACGCCCGTAATTGCTGCCAATACAGCTCCGAAAACCGAGGCGCCAAAACCTGACGCTGCTGCTGCTCCAGAACCGCAGAAAGCGCAGGATGAATCCAGCCAGCAGCCATCAGATGGATTTCTTGTGAATGGCAGTGTCAACAATGCGGCAACGTCGCAGTTTACGATCGCGCCGGCGTTCGGCAATCAGCGTAGTGGCACCAAGGGGCTTTATACGGGTAGTGTGGGCTTAGTCGCGAACAGCTCCGTATTTGACGCGCAACCCTATTCCTTTACCGGCACGACCCTTCCTAAGGCGTCTTATGCCGATCTAACTGGAGTGGCGACTTTCGGGGGTCCTATCAAGATTCCTCATCTGCTGCCGCGCGGCCCAAACTTTTTCGTTGCATATCAGTGGACGCGCAACTCCCTTGCGTCAATACTTCCGTCTCTCATGCCGACAGCTGCTCAACGCAGTGGCATATTCACCGGGGAGACCATCTATAATCCCGCCACTGGTCTTCCTTACGCCGGCAACGTTCCCATCTCGCCGCAGGCGCAGGCGTTGCTCAACCTCTATCCGCTGCCCAACATCACGAACAACCCCGCCTACAACTACGAAATTCCCACCCTCACAAAAACCCATCAGGACGCCATGCAAACGCGTCTGGACAAGACCTTTGGTCAGCGTAACCAGGTTTACGGCCAGTTTGCGTTTCAAAGCACACGTACGAATAACAACGCCAGCGTATTCAACTTCCTCGACACCACCGATATCCTCGGCCTCAATTCCAGCGTCAACTGGTCCCATCGCTTCAATCACCATATCTTCACCAACCTCGGCTTCAACTTCAGCCGTCTGCGAACGCTGGTTAAGCCTTACTTTGAGTACCGCCAGAATATCTCCGGCTCAGCTGGCATCACAGGAAACAGCACTGCGCCAAGTGACTGGGGCCCGCCTTCGCTCCAATTCTCCAGCGGCATTGCCGGTCTCTCAGATACGAATAGCGCCTTCAACCGCAACCGGACAGACGGTGGGTCTATAACTGCTAACTGGTATCACGACAAGCACAACTTCACCTTCGGCGGCGATTTCCGTAGACAAGAGTTCAATTACCTTGCGCAGCAGAATCCTCGTGGCTCCTTCACCTTCACAGGTACGGCTACGGCGAGCCCTGCCGCCCCTGCAGGCACTACCGGAGATCCCTTCGCCGATTTCCTCGTTGGCGCCCCGGATTCCAGCACCATCGCCTTCGGCAATGCCGACAAGTATTTCCGCCAGTCAGTCTACGACGCCTACGCTACCGACGATTGGCGCATCCGGCCTGAGCTGACCATCAATGCCGGCTTCCGTTGGGAGTATGGCGCTCCGATGACGGAGCTCTTCAACCGTCTTGTAAACCTTGATGTCAATTCCAACTTCTCTCAGGTTGCAGCAGTCGAGGCCACGAACCCAGTTGGCACGGTGTCGGGGACTACATATCCAACATCACTGGTACGGCCCGATCATCTTGGCATTGAACCGCGCATCGGCCTCTCCTGGCGTCCCATTCCTGGTTCCACACTTGTTGTACGCTCAGGTTATGGCGTCTATGACGATACCTCGGTCTATCTAGGGACGGCCTCGCAGATGGCGCAACAGACGCCACTCTCCAAGAGCTTCACCGCGACGAGCTCCACCTGTCCCATGACGCTTGCCAACGGATTCGGCTGCACACCGACGGATACTTTCGGCGTCGATCCGAACTTCCGTGTTGGCTATGCGCAGACCTGGCAACTGGCTGTTCAGCGCGACCTTCCTGGCGCGCTGCAGATGACCGTCACCTACCTCGGTGTGAAGGGAACACGCGGCGTGCAGGTGTATCTGCCCAACACCTATCCGCTTGGCGAAACAAACCCGTGCCTCGCGTGTACCGCCGGATTCGCATACCGGAGCTCTAATGGAAATTCGAAGCGTGAGTCGGGCAGTGTGCAACTGCGCCGCCGCCTGCGCAGCGGCTTCACAGCGACGGCCCAATATACGTTCTCTAAATCTATCGATGATGATTCGGTGCTGGGTGGCCAGGGGCCAATCGCCGCAGGTGCGACAGGCCAGAACCTGGTTTCAGCCACTCCCGCACAAAACTGGCAAAATCTCAACGGCGAACGCAGCCTCTCTAGTTTCGATCAGCGTCAGTTGTTCACCGGATCGGCGCAATACACCTCAGGCATGGGACTGGGTGGCGGCTCGCTGATGACCGGTTGGCGAGGACGCTTGCTGAAGGATTGGACGATACAGGGCCAGGTCAACGTAGGTACCGGCCTTCCAGAGACGCCTGTCTATCTCCAAAACACGCCGGGCTATGGAAACTCCGGCTCACTGCGGCCCAATCGCACTTCGGCTTCCATCTACGCCGCATCTGCCGGCAAATTTCTCAATGCTGCCGCTTACACCACGCCCACGAACGGCCAATGGGGTAATGCGGCGCGCAACTCTATCACCGGGCCCGGCCAGTTCAGCTTCAATTCTTCGATGGCTCGAACTTTCCGGCTGACGAAGCGGTTCAATCTTGACTTTCAAATTGTTTCGACCAACATTCTGAATCATGTTGTATTCGGGAACTGGAACAACGTTACGAACAGCACGAATTTCGGTGCTCCTGCATCACCCAGTGTTCCGCGCAGCTTCCAGGCCACCACGAGGTTGAGGTTCTGATGATGACGCGAATAATCCCATCACTGCTTCTTCTCGCCACGCTCTCAGTGGGCGCACAGACCATTGGGCAGAACACTACGCCCGGCCAGCCGCAGAACTATACGCTCTCGGTAAGGTCGCAGCTGGTTGTTGAAACGGTTGTCGTCAAAGACAAGCAGGGCAAGCCCATTGAAGGTCTCACCGCCAAAGACTTTACCGTCACCGAAGACGGCGTAGCGCAGAAGGTGCGCTACTGCGAATACCAGACGCTACCCTCGACTCCCATCGCCGAGCCCCCTCAGGCACCTTCTGATGAAGACATCAAACTGTACAAGCGCCTCACCCGCACCCAGATTGCTCCTGAACCAACAGGAGAATCACATTACAAAGACCATCGTCTTCTCGCACTCTACTTTGATATGAGCGCCATGCGCCAGGCCGATCAGTTTCGCGCACTGAGCGCGGCTGAAAAATTTGTTCGCACGCAGATTACTGCGTCCGATCTTGTCTCCATCATGCGTTATTCCGGAGGCTCGGTCGATGTACTTCAGGATTTCACCGCCGACCGCAACAAACTGCTAAGCATCCTCGAAACGCTCGTAGTCGGAGAAGGCCAGGGCGATGTTGAATCTGCTGACGACGCCAGCAGTGCAGACACCGGTGCCGCCTTCGGTCAGGATGACAGCGAGTTCAACGTCTTCAATACCGATCGCCAGCTTTCCGCCCTGCAAACCGCAGCCACCATGCTGGGTCAGATCAATGAGAAAAAATCGCTGATCTATTTCGCCAGCGGACTGCGTCTGAATGGCCTCAACAACCAGGCGCAGCTCAAGGCCACTTCTGATGCAGCAATTCGTGCTGGCGTCTCATTCTGGCCTATCGATGCTCGCGGCCTTGTTGCCCAGGCCCCGCTTGGCGATGCTACGCAGGGGTCGCCTGGCAATTCCGGCATGTATACCGGCGCGGCCGCGCTCGCCACTACAACGAACTTCCAACAGTCTCAGGACACACTTTTCGCTCTTGCGGGAGACACGGGCGGCAAAGCCCTCTTCGATTACAACGAT
>Ga0302326_10031269_pt1 | contig 10633 bp, 11 predicted proteins | sample Palsa_T0_3_FD_202264 | JGI IMG/M metagenome (GOLD analysis project Ga0302326, IMG submission 202264) | Peat permafrost microbial communities from Stordalen Mire near Abisko, Sweden - Palsa_T0_3 | ecosystem: Environmental > Terrestrial > Soil > Palsa > Peat permafrost | place: Sweden: Abisko...
GCCGTCTCGAAGGGCGTCGAAGCGCTCGTTGAACCATCGGATCGGTTTCCACGGCTTCCAGGTCGATTTTAAGGACCACAACCCGGCCAGTGTCGGCGTGATGGTGAACGAAACGAGCAGCGACGTGAGGGTCGCGACGGTGATGACGATCGCGAACTCGGTGAGTTCTTGCCCGACCTGTCCGCCGGTAAAGGCAATCGGCAAGAACACGATGACGTCGACCATCGTGATCACGATGGCGGCATTGCCGATTTCGGTTCTTCCGTTGAGGGCTGCGTCGGCCGGAGCCTCCCCGCCCGCGTGGTGACGCTCGATGTTCTCCAGCACGACCGTGGAGTCGTCGATGAGTATGCCGATCACGAGCGTCATCGCCATGAGCGAGATCGTATCGAGCGTAAGTCCGAGCGCGTTCATCACGAAGAGCGTGACGCCGAGCGAGGTTGGGATCGCGATCATGACGACGATCGCGCTGCGCCACGAGCCCAGGAAAAACAGCATCACGAGCGCAGTGAGGATGATTCCCTCGATCAGCGTGTGTTCGACGCTTTCCACCTGTTCGAGGGTGAAGGTCGACTGCACGTGCGCGACCTGAAACTTGATGTCCGGAAATTCTTTCTCGAACCCCGGAATGGCTTTGAGGATCGCAGCCGAGACGGCGACTTCGCTCGCGCTGGCTTGCTTCGCGATGTTGAGCGTAACGCCGGCGTGGCCGTTTTGCGAGGCGGAGATGCGCGGAATCACGGTGGAACTCAAGACCGTCGCGACGTCGGAGATGCGCCGGTCGACGCTCGGCACCGCCCAAAGCGGCAAGCTTCCCACAAACGGTGAGGTCGCGCTGCCGCTGCCGCTACCGTACGCGCTCGAGCTGACGCTCGGGAGGGCCGCGCTATTTGCCGCCGAGACGGCCGTCGAACTCGTGGCCGTCGTCGAGGTGATCGTTTGTTGTGCGACCGGCGCATCGACGGGCGTGCTTGCGGCGTTTTGCCGTCGAGGCGGTCGTGCTCTACGTGCTCCCGGCGCTATTTCCGCCCGAGGTTCCGAAGGGTTTCTTGAGAGCGCCGGCGCTGTTTCGCGGCGCGCGGATCGCCGTGGAAGACGGCGGTGATCCGATCGCGATCGCGGGCTCGGCGGCGCTCGCAATCGCTCCGCTCGCACCGCCGCCGAACCTGCCGGCAGCGCCGGTCGACGCGGCGGCCGCGGTTCCGCCGTACGTCGCGTGAATCGGAAGATCGGCGACCGTTTGAGGCGTCGGCAAGTCGCCCCGGATGTCGAGTTGCGTCTCGCGCCCCGACTGGTAGACGTAACCACCGGGCGCGCGCACGTTGTTGGGCGTAATCGCGCCGACCACATCCGTCAGCGTGAGGTTTTCCGCCGCAAGCAACAGCGGGTCGACCGTCACCATGAACGCGGGCTGCGTGGTTCCGGCGACGCTGACGCTCGAGACCCCGGGGACTTGCTCGATGGCGGGGACGATCGAGTTATTTGCGATTGCGCCGAGATCGCCCGCGGCGTATTTGTTTGAGACGAGTGCCAGCGATACGACGGTGGGTTCGCTCGGATTCGCGACACGCAGCGTGGGCGCTTGGATCGTCGAGGGCAGTTGACGTTCCGCGGCCTGAATCGCCGCTTCGACGTTTGCGATGTTCTCCGTATCGGTCGATTGAAGCGAAAACGTCGCGGCGATCGAGACTTGTCCGCTCTCGATCGTCGTGCTCTGCGTGACGAGATACGGCGTGCCGGCAAGCTGATTTTCGATCGGCTCGGCGACCTCGGTTTGCAGCTCCGTCGTCGAAGCACCCGAATAACTGACGCTTACCGTTATGCCGGGGAGCCCGTTATTCGGCTGCTCCTGTACGACCAGCGTCTTGAGTGCCATGAACGCGGCGATGAGCGTTAAAGCGACGAACACGAACACCAGCGTCGGACGCCGGATGAAGGCGCGCGTCAGCCACACGTTACTTGGTTGCTGCGCTCGTGGCGCTGGTCGTCACGCGGTCGCCGTTGCCCGCGTTCGACGACTCGACGTTTTTGACCACGACCGTGCCGCTCGCGATGCCCGTCACGATGGCGTTCGTGCCGTCGTCCGTGACGTCGTGAACGGCCGTCGTCTTCAAGACGTCGTTGTCGATCACGTACGCGCTCGCGTGCGTATCGTCCACGAACGCGGCTACGGGAATCTCGATTCCGCGGGCGGGCGGCAGATCGACGACACCCGTCACCGGCATTCCGGCGCGCAACCGGCCATCCGGATTGGGCACGAGCACCTTCACGGTGAAGTTCGTCGTTCCCGGCTGCAGCTCGTCGAGTACCGTGACGACCTTGCCGCGATTGCTGGTCGTGCTTCCGGCTGCGGTTATCAGCGCTGCGGCACCGGAACGTATTTGGAGCACCTGCGCCGTGGAGGCCGGCAGCAGCGCGTAAACGTTCGACACTTCCTCGATCGTGAAAAGCTGGCGGTCGGAGGGATACTCACCCGGATTCGCATTGACGGCATCCACGATGCCCGCCGCCGGGGACACGATCACCGCGCGCGCGATCTGCCGCCGCAGCTGCTCCACGCTCGCTTGCGCGGAGTCGGCCGCGTCGCGCGCAGCTTCCAGCTCTTGCTGCTGCTCGCCGGCATTGCGGCCTTGGCCGTTGGCCTGTGCGTTTGCGACGGCTTGATTCAGCGCGGCCCGCGCGGAGTTGACGGCCGCGGCGCCGCTCGCCACCGTCGTGCGCTGTTGGTCGACGGTTTGGTCGGCCAAGTAGCCTTTGGCTTGAAGGGCCACGTAGCGTTTGAGGTCGGTCGCCGCGCCCGCGAAACTTACTTGTGCTTGGTGAAGCGTCGCGCTCGCGGATGCAATCGCGCTTTGGTCTTGCGCGTTAGTTGCGTTGGTCGAATAGGCGAGCGTGGCATAGTGTGCGACGTCCTCGGAAACGAGCCGCTGCGCCGCGGCGAGCTGCGCTTCGAGGTCGTCGGTCAGCATGCGGGCCAGCACTTGGCCCGGGTGCACGCGATCGCCCTCCTGAACGTCGACTTCGGTAAACGGCTCGGTGAGATTCGCCGCAATTCCGACTTGGCGGTATGGCGCGATCACGCCGGCGATCTGCAGCGAGGGGTAAATCACTCCGTTCGCCGCGGTCACGGTATCCACGTGCGGAGCCGGAGCCGCCGAGGCGTTCGCGGACGAGCTCCCCGATGAGGAGCAGCCGGCGCAGAGCACGAGAAATGCAAGCGCGAACCAGCTCCCGTGTCTTGCGTAGCCGGCGGATGCGCTCACTCTCGCGATGGTGCCTCCGAGTTGGACGAAGATTTCCCAACCGTAGCGTGCCCGTCGAAAAAGAACCATCGTGGAAAAAGCCGATGACGCGGCGGGACTGCACCGGCGAAGGCCGAGGCCAAGGCCGCGCTGTAGCTCCTAAACGCGCATGACGCTCAGCATCTTACTCACCACACCGTGGGACTCGAGCGATCCCGATGCCGTGCCGCGTCTCGAGGTTCCGAAAGTGCGTCCGCATCGATTCGCCTGGAAGGACGCCGGCGCGGTCGGAATCCCGAAAAGCGCTTGGCACGTTGTCCCCCAGCGTTGGGTCGAGGGAGATGACGGCGGTACGAGCCAGGATGCTGAAGTCATCACCGCCGCGGCCGACGAGCCAAGGTTCGAAAAACTGCACGGCGTCCTGGCAAAGAACGCAAACTACGAAGAACTCGGCGCGCAGATTGCGGAAGAGGCCTACGCCGGTCTGCTGGAGGCTCTCAAAGAGATGGCAGCACAGCACCCCGATTCAATGTGGTTCATCAAGAGCTGGGTCGTCGAGACCGGCATCGCCGAGTGACGATCCCGCGGTCGTCGCGAAAGTGAGTGAGGGCATGACCAAGGTTCGGAGCGCGGAAGAGGTTCGCAACCTCGAGCTCGTCGAGTCGGCGTTTGAGAAATGGAAAGCCGGGACGGGAGGGCCGTTCGAGTTGCTCGCGCCGGACGCGCAGTGGACGATCGTCGGGAACTCCGTCGCCTCCAAAGTCTACCGGAGCAAAGACGAGTTCATCAGCAAGGTCATCGCACCGTTCAACGCGCGCATGTCGAGCCCGCTCGTTCCAACGATGCGTGGCCTCTACGCCGACGGCGATACCGTCATCGCGCTCTTCGACGGAAAAGGAACGGCAAGAGACAATCGGCCCTACGAAAACACCTATTCGTGGTACATGCGCATGCTCGACGGAAAGATCGTCGAGGCGACCGCGTTCTTCGATAGCGTCGAGTTCAACGATTTCTGGGCACGGGTCGCGCCTGCACCGTCATCTTAGCCGTTACGGCATTGAATGTTCCGCGCGACCACGGCCTCGGTTCAGATGGGGATCGCTGACCAGAAAGCAGCTAAAGCTTCGGCGGCTTCCCAATGCCCTCGTGTCGCGCGAGAGCGCGGGCGATGCCGAGAGCGTCGAGCGGCGCGGCCGCTAGGTCGTCTTCCATCCACGCAGCCGTCGAGATCGTCTTTCCGCGGCGCAGCGTCACGACGATGTAGCGGCGATCGCAGCATTCGTCCAGTCCTCTCTTCCAACCGGCCGGCGAGGCAGCGGCTACGAGACCGGAGATATTTGCGAGCTCGCCCTTCGTGGCCGTGAACTGTGCAGACGACCGGTTGCCGCCCGTGAAGCCCGAGGTCGTGCCTTGTCCGTTCGCGTCGAGCGTCACGGCTTGATGCATCGCCGCGAAGCCCCCGTCGCGGGAATACGATAACTGCCACGCCGGGGTCGGTTCCGGCGCCGGCGAAGGCGCCGCCGTTCCCAGAAGTTGCACGAGCGCGAAGAGGAGGAGAGCGGTCACGGCAGGTTCACCTCAGAGGGAAGACGGTCCAGCGTTGCAACGGTAGTCGCTTCCCGATCGTTTTAGGTTCAACGGCGTGGTACCAACGATTTGCGAAAATTGGACCTTTCGCGTGTCGGGGCTCGGGCTTAGCATCGTGGGGTGAACGTCGGGCGTCACGTTTTTGGGGTGGCGGCTCTGGCTCTTGCGGCCTGCGGCTTGGCGTCGCATAGCTTCAATATTTGGGAACCGGTGCAGCCCTTTGCGAACTCGCCGTTAGGCGCGGCCCTCGTGTACCTTGCCGCGCTCTTAGAGATATTCGGGGGAGTTGCACTGCAGATTCGTAAGACGGCACGAGCGGGTGCGCTGGCTTTGGGCGCGCTTTTCTCTATCTTCACGATCCTGTCGGTGCCCGCGATACTTCATGCGCCGCTCACGTACAATCCGTGGGGAGACTTCTTCGAGCAGTTCTCGCTCGTGACGGGCGCGATCATCGTCTACGCCTCCTTCGCGCCGAGCGGGTCAACGTGGGCACCGAAGGCACTGCAGGCAGGCTACTACGGCTTTGCCGTCTGCGTGGTGTCGTTCACGCTCGAGCAACTCTTCTATATGGATGCAACCGCGTCGTTCGTACCGGCGTGGGTTCCTCTGGGGCGAATGTTTTGGGCGGTCGCAACGACGGTAGCATTTGCGCTCGCCGCGATCTCGTTGCTCACGGGACGGCAAGCCTCGCTCGCTTCCACGTTATTGACGCTGATGCTGGTGCTCTTCGGATTGATCGTCTGGCTCCCGGCCGCGTTCGCCGCACCGCACGATCAGAGTGTCTGGGCGGGCAACACCCAAAACCTCGCGGTAGCCGCCGCGGCTTGGATCGTCGCGGATCTCATCCGTCAACGCCGTTCCCTACGTCTTGGAAAGCGCGATCTTGGTGTCGTCGGCTTCCGCACGGAGACGGGCGACGATTTCAGTCCAGTCCGCCGATAAGCTCGCGCGCGCTACGACCGATCGGCGTCGCGCGCTCTCGGCCATCGCAAACTCCACCTTCGCTCTCGAGGCCGCGACCTCGCTCGCTTGGGCCGCGTCGCGCAGTGCCTGACTCCAGTGGCGCGTCTCATCCGCAACGTCGCGAACGGCGTTCGCGAGATCGCGTCGAGCGGCGGCAACGGAGCCTGCGCCATAGCGGTCATCGAACCGATCGATCACTTCGGATTCGACGGCGCTCGCGTCCCCGGCGAACGCATCGATGGTCTCGACCATCGCGAGGCGGCGAGGTAAGGAGCTCGCGCCGGCGCGGCTCATCGTTTCGACGCGCTGCCGAGCGGCGTCGACGCCGTCCCAAATCTCGTCGCTTCCGGCCAGCTGCTTCATCACGTACACGGCAAGCGATCGTTGTTCGACGGAACGTTGGTTCAGTTCGGCGATGCGTTGCCGTTGCGCAGCCTCAACGCCATGGACCTGAAGCGCCACGGTCCAACCGATGCCGACGGCGGCAACGACCGCCGCAAGCCGCAATGGCAGAGGAGCACGTTCCATGCTGACGCCATACCACACGGCGGATGAGTTTTCGCCGTAAGATCGCGGCGTTGCCCGAAATTCCTAGCCTCGATGAGGGTTCGGTCCGCAAAGGTCATGGGAGGGTGGGTAGTTCGACTGGGCCGATTGCCTGTGAGTAGCATCCCGTAGGTTGGCCCGGACGGGCACCGAACGCGCGACGTATGAAGGCTGCCGTCTTTGACGCTCCCGGAAAACCGCTCCGCGTTGAAAACGTCGCCGATCCGGCTGCAGGCGAACACGACCTCATCATCGCGGTTTCCGCCTGCGGCATTTGCGGATCGGATCTGCACATCGCCGAGGTCGACGGATCGAAGGGCATCCCGGCGTTGCCGCACGGTGCGGTGATGGGCCACGAGTTCGCCGGCACCGTCATGGACGGCGGCAAAGCCGTGCGCGATGCGTGGCCGTCCGGCACGCGCGTTACCGCGTTACCGACGCTTGGGTGCGGACGATGCGCGGCGTGTCTGGCAGGAGCAGGCTCGCGCTGCGCGACCGGGATGCCGATCGGGCTCGGTGCGGCGCCCGGCGCCTACGCCGAGTTTCTGCGCGTGCGCGCGCACGAAACGTTGCTCGTGCCGGAAAACGTCGACGACCGCCACGCCGCGACCGTCGAGCCGCTTGCCGTCGGACTGCGCGCGGTTCGCGCGGCCGGACTCGAACGTGGTGACAACGTGCTCGTGATCGGCGCGGGTCCGATCGGGCTCGCCGTCGCCGCGTGGAGCAAGTTCTTCGGCGCGCGGCGCGTGGCCGTCAGCGATCTGGTCGCCTCCCGGCTCGCGATCGCGGAGCAGATGGGCGCGACCGACGTAATCGATGCCGGCGCGCCGGACGCGGCCGCACGAATCGCCGCGCTCGGTGTGGGTGGCCCTCGCGTCGTCTTTGAATGCGTCGGACTTCCCGGGATGCAGCAGCTGGCGATCAACTATGCGTCGGTCGACGGCCGCGTCGTCGTCGTGGGCGTCTGCATGGACGTCGATCGCATCATGCCGATTGCGGCGCTGATGAAAGAGCTGACCGTGAAGTACGTTTTGCGCTACGTGCGCGCGGACTTCGCCCTCTCCCTCGACATGCTCGCAGCGGGACGGATCGTAACGACCCCGATGATCACCGGCAGCGTCGGCTTCGCTGCATTGCCCGAAATGTTCGAGAAACTCAAGACCTCGAAGACCGAGAGCAAAGTTATTTTCGAACCGGCCCTCGTTTAAGCTCGATCCCTCATTGCGCGGCCCGCGTGAAGGTGCTGACCCAGTTCGGCTCCCACGTCGCGCCGCCGTCGGCCGAGAAGGACTGCACGATCTGGAAGCTCGTCGGTGTGATGTCGGAGAAAATGAAGCGCGCGTAAATCGCGCGGCCGTTGAGCGTATCCTGATCGTAGAACTCGCCGCGTCCGTCTTTGAACCCGCCGATGAGCGGGTTCGTCAGACCGCCGCCATTTGCGTTCGCCCACAAGACGCTCCACTGATGCGTGGCCGGATCGTAAACACGCAGGCTCAAGCCTTCGATGCTGCCCGCCGGTCCCGCGAGTTTGAGTTCTCCAAGATTTGCGCGACCGTTCCAGACCTTGCGTACGACCGAGGTGCCGTCATATTCAACCCACGTGTTCGACCCTGAGAGCGGATGAACCAACTGCCGCAAGTGCGCCTTCCAGCTGCCGAACTCGAAGTCGAAATCATGCGAACCGTCGTGCTCGACGTTTGCCGCCGTCGCGGCGACCGAAGGGGCCGGCGTTTGAGCGCGTGCCGGCACGGCCATAAGAGCGAGCGCGAGAATACCGGCGAGGATCGGCCAGGGTCTCACGGCAGCCTCAAATCATAGCGGTAGAATTGGGTTTCGCGCACGTAGCCGAGCGATTCGTACAGCGCTTGTGCGGCGAGGTTGGTCTTCGCGGTTTCCAAGAAGACTGCGTCGGCGCCGGACTCGCGTGCGAATTGCTGCGCTACGGCCATCAGCCTGCGAGCGGACCCCGAGCGCCGCACGTCCGGCCGCACGAACAGGTCGTGAATCACCCACGTCCGGCAGAGCCGATCCGATGCAAACAGCGGGTAGAGTTGCACGAAGCCTTCGAGCGCATCCCCGCCGGATGACTGAAAGAAGATCGCCGATTCATCTCGCGCGATGCGGTCTTCGAGGAACGCGCGCGAGCCCTCAAGATCGGACGGCTGGCCATAGAACACGCGGTACGCATCGAACAGCGGCGCGATCCGTACCGCGTCGGCGAGCGCCGCGCGCGAAACGGTACATGTGGAAGATTCCATGGAGCACAGGATAACAGGAGGTGTGGCCCTAGGGAAGGGCCACAATATTTGATGTGTGGTAGGGCCACGGCCGTCCTTCGACTGCGCGCTTTCAGCGCTCCGCTCAGGATGACAGGGGTTAGGGGATCCAGCCCATGGCGCCGCCGGTGTCGACGATCTCCGTGACGACGACGCTGCCCGGCAGCGCGGTGTGGTCGAGCCGTTCGATCTCGTTTGCGGGTCCGAGAGAGACCCAGAGGTTGCCGCTTGGATCGATCAGCATGTCGTCGATGCCGTTTGCGAAGGACGGGTCGGTGAGCGTCGTGGTTAATGCGCTTTGACCGGCCGCGAAATAGGCGAGGTCGTCGTTCGTCGCATCGTCGACGTAGAGCCCGCCCGATGTGTCGGTCGCGAGGCGCGACGGCGCGGCAAGCGACGGATCGGAGAGCGTCGCGGAGACCGTCGACGATCCGCTCGGATACTCGACGACCGTTGCAGTATCGAACGGGTCGGATTCGAAGACGTTTCCGCTTCCATCGACTGCGATGCCGCCCGGTTCGCTGAACGTGCCGGAGATCGTGGATTCGGGCGACGTCGCGAGCGGTGCGAACGTCGCGATCGCCGGCGGCGTATGAACCCCGCCGTGTCCGAAGCTGCCCGTGTTGCCGTTCGCGACCCAGAGCGCGTTTTGCGCATCGACGTAGATGCCGCCGACCGAGTGAACGCCGTTCGTCGCCGCCAGGGCGATCGACGGCACCGTCGCTCCGCTCGGAAACACGGAGATGTTGCTGTTGACCGACGGGCCGAACAACGTCGTGAAGGCGACGTAGATGTTGCCGTTCGCATCGCTTGCGAGATCGTTTGCGATGTTCGTGCCGCATTCGCCCGGGCAGACCGCGAACTGCGCGAACGGCGTACCCGATTCGACGCTGACCGCGGTCACGGCTCGCCCCGACGCGACGACGAGCGCGGGCGTGAACGTGAACGTGCTCGATGCGGTCACGGGCTGCGACACCGTGCCGTCGCCGAGCGTAAGCCCGTTGACGGTTGCCGAAACGGCGATCGTTTGGCCGCCCGCGGCACCGCCCTTTGGTTTGACGACGTAGGCCGCGGGATCGGTCGAGCCGGCCGATGCGATGGTGGCGTAGGCCGTTCCGCTGGAAATCGACACGGCATCGATCTGCGGTGCGCCCGGGCCGATGATCACGTTTCCGCCGGCATCGAGCGGTTCGACTTCCACCGGGAGGGCAAAGAGGCCGGGCACGTGATACGGCGGCGTCGACGTATCGACGAACGCGTTCGTCCCCGGAACGACCGCGACCGACGCCGGCACACCGTCGAGCGTGACCGAAACCGCGGTCGACGTCCCGGCCGCGATTTGCGCGCTTACGACATTGCGCGAAAGTACGTTGCCGGCACCGTCGAGCAGCGAGAGCGCGAGCGAATCGTTGCCCGCGGGCACGACGATTGCAAAGGTACACGCGAGCACCGCGCTTTGCACGGCACAGCCCGGCGAACTCGGCGTCAACCCGTACGTCGTAACCGTGCCGCCGTTTACGGCAACGTTGAGCGCCGTGCTCGAGGGCGAAACGTACGCCGGACGGCGCCTCGCAGCCGTTCCGCTTACCGGCCGCGGGACGAGGATCGTCAGCTTCGCGCTCGTACCGGCTTTGCTTGCCGGCGCAGTATTGGGTGCGGCAGTTGCGGCCGGCGCAGGTGTCAGCGCATGCGTTCCGCCGGAACAGCCGGTCGCTGCGAGCGCGAGCGCGGCTGCGCCGAGCACCGAAATATGGATGCGATTGTTCTTCATCTTCACTGCACCGTGACCGCGGCGGTCGAGACGGTAACGCCGATGGCGACGGCGCCCCCCGCGCTGTTCGAAATCGTGATCGTGCACGTGCCGGCGCCGATCGGCGTGACCGTGTACGATGCGGGAGCGGAGTTTGCGTTCGCGACGACGTTCGCGATCGTGCCGGAAAGCGGCGAACACGTATCGCTTTCGGTGAACCCGCCGGCATAACCGGACTGCGAGACGGTGAACGTCACGGGCGCACTCGA
>Ga0302326_10031270_pt1 | contig 10633 bp, 9 predicted proteins | sample Palsa_T0_3_FD_202264 | JGI IMG/M metagenome (GOLD analysis project Ga0302326, IMG submission 202264) | Peat permafrost microbial communities from Stordalen Mire near Abisko, Sweden - Palsa_T0_3 | ecosystem: Environmental > Terrestrial > Soil > Palsa > Peat permafrost | place: Sweden: Abisko...
TTGCGCGCAAGTTGAAATTTGACGGCCAGGCTGCCACCGTCGACGGCATGTATCTCAGAATCATCGTACACGCGAATGAGCACATGGGTCAGTTGATCGCCTATGCGCGGATGAGCGGCGTTGTTCCGCCCTGGTCCAAGCAATAGGTAGCGTTCAATCTAGCTCTTGTTGAAGTACAGCGTCACGTCCACTGTGTTGTCCTTGGGATTCACTTTGGACTCGGAATTGGTCTGGGTCAGATTTTCGAAAATTCCCATTTCTTTCACACGCTCCAGAAAATGGTTCGGATAGTCGACATTGAACGGCCTGCCGTTGCGCAGCCCCCAGAGTTTGCGCACCACCGGCTCGGTTTCAATGTCGAGCCCGATGATAGTGAGCTCATGAAAAATGAATTGTGGTCCCGGAATAATCTCGAATTTGAGGTTCACGGTTTTCGCGGAATCGTCGACAGTCCTGAGCACTTCCGATTTCGCCAGCATGTAGCCATCGCGGCGCAGGCTCTGCGCTATTTTATCCTGGCCCGCCCTTACCTCATCGAAATTTACAGGCTTATCCGGTTTCAGATTCGTCAGCTTAACCAATTCCTTCGGAGTCAGGTCATCGGAACCCGCGAAGACCACGCGGCCGAGTTTGTAAACCGGACCTTGTTCCACCTGCACGGCCACCTCGACGCCATCCACATCCGTGGCCGGAACTGTTTCTATCTTGGGAAACTCCACCCGGATCATCCCGCGCGCTTCGTACAACGGCCGGACGCTCGCATCCAGCAACTCTCTGAAATTCTTTTCCGTATACCCGGTCCCAACGGCTACTCCGTAGATGGCCGTTTGCAGCAGCCCGGACGGCAGATCCCCGGTATTTGTGAATCTCACCCGCGCGACGGAAGCCCGCTGCTTGGCCGGCCGGAACAGGATCACCAAATCCGGCGGATTTTCCGAGACCACCTTTCCGGATAGAGTTTCGTGATAATTCTGCTGGGCCAAGTACTCGGCGATCCATTTCACGTAGCGGTCAATTTCAATTTTGGTGGCGGGAATCTTCGGAGCGAACAATGGATCCTTCTGCTTCAGCCAATCGCGCAACTGCGCATCGCTGGCGGGAAGGTCTTCAAATCGGATCGGAAACATTTGCGCCATCTCGACAACATCCAGGGTCAGGTCGTACCCTTGGCCGTCCTGGGCGGCGGCGTAACGGTAGCCGGCGCGATCGAACACCCCGGTGTCGAGCAGCCGCTGGCGGGCAGCCTCCATTCCAGTTTTATCCACCATCTGCCCCGCTTTGAGTTTGGCGGCGGCCAGAATCTGTTCGGTGGTGAAGTTCTGGTTTCCGGATACCGCCAGATGTTCCAGCGGCCAAGCAGCGCCGTCTTCGTGAGCCGGCGTATCGGCGGGCGCGGGTTTGCGCGGTTTATGGGTTTGCGCAAATCCAGCGAAACCAATCGCCAGCAGCAGTATGGTTGGCGTTACTACTTTCATTCCAGCTCGAGGGTCACGTACAGCAACACGCCGGAACGCTCCACTTGCATCACCACTGCTTGGCCGGCCTGGTATTCCGCCAACTTCGTCTTGAGGGCCGCTACCGTGGCCACGGGCGTTCCATTCACAGAATAAATGACGTCTCCCGGGTTCAATCCGGTTCCGCTGGATAAATCGGTAGTTGAGCCGGCCGCTACCACCACGCCATAAGAATTGCGCAGATCGGGCAGCATTTCCGCCAATTTCTTGTCGATACCGATTCCCAAAATCCCGAGCCGCGGAATGAGATTGTCTTCGGGATTCACCAAGTCCGCAAAACGGGCGGGGTCATCCACGGATTCGATTACGGGTACGTCGATGGAGAGACGATCCGATGCCCGGAGAATATCCAGCGTTATTTTTTGCCGCATCGGATAGCGGAAAATTTCCAATTCGAGCTGGCGCGCATCGTGCATGATCTTGCCATTCAGGCTGCGGATGATGTCGCCGATTTTCAAGCCGGCTTTATCGGAGGGACCATCGGGTTGAACATCGGCGACGATTACGCCCCAATCCTGGGTCAGATTCAGCCCGGCGGCCATGCCGGGCGTGATGGTCTGGGCATGGATCCCGATTCGTCCGCGATGCACGTGCCCTTCTTTTCGAATTTGCCCATATACATTGGCCACGATGCTGCTGGGAATAGCGAAGCCCAAACCTTCGCTGCCGCCGGACTGGGTGAGGATGAAAGTGTTGATGCCGATGACGCGGCCTTCGGAATCAACCAGCGGACCGCCGCTATTTCCCGGATTGATGGGCGCATCGGTTTGGATGTAAACCATCATGTCGTCCGGATGCAGAGCTCGAGCGACGGAACTGACGACGCCCATGCTGACGGAACTTTCCAGGCCCAACGGGCTGCCGAAAGCCAACACCAGTTCGCCCTGATGGATGCGATTCGAATCGCCGAAAGCTAAAAAAGGCAGGCCCTTATGCTCGATCTTCACTACAGCGATGTCGATATCGCGGTCGAGACCAACAAGTTTTGCATCGATCAACTTGCCTTCCGGCTGCATGGTTACATTTCGCCCGGCGGCCTCGCTGGCCGACGGCAGGCGCACCTGAATGCGGCGGGCGCCCTTGACGACGTGGGCATTGGTGACGATGTAGCCGTCCTCGGTCAAGATGATTCCCGATCCGGTGCTGTGCTGCTTGGAGAGCAGACTAGCGGTTGTGGAGTCGGTCTCTTCGCTAGTGGCGTAGCCGGTGGAATAAATCTGAACCACGGAGGGCCGAACGCGGCCGACTAGAGTTTCGAGCGATGAACTGAATTCGTTCAACGATACCTGGGCCGGCGGCGGTGTTTGGGCACCCAGCGCCACGGCTCCGAGACAAGCCAAGAAGCATCTCATTAATTTCATTGTCCCGCAAACTGGATTTACGGCAGGCGGGCGCGCAGGTTCCTCAGAGCGCGAGTGGCTTCCTCGGAAACTTCGGAGGAGGAATCCTTGGTCAATATTTCGAGCGGCGCGATAGACTCGCGATCGCCGCTGACGGACAGGACTTGCGCCAAGCCGGTTTTTTCTTCTTTGGTGGCGGTGGATTCCGTTAAGACCGGATAGAGGGCGCGCCTGGTTTCGGGATCGCGCGCAAGCTCGGTTAAATAGGCGCGCGAGACACCGCGGTAAGCGGCGGAGTTCAAGCTGTTGACCAGATAGCGGAGCGGTTCAAGTTCGCCGATGTCGCGTTTGCCCAGACTGACCAGGGCGAAAGAGAGTGAAAGGCGCGGTCCGGTTTTCTTTTCGAGCGAGAAAGCGCTCTCGGTTTTTGGCAGATCGTCCGGATTTTTCAAGCGGGCGATACCTTCGGCGGCGGCCTCGCGCAGCCCTTCGTCTTTGTCGGAGAGGCGCGCCAGATAAATTCCATGCAACTGCGGGTCGGGCATCTGCGCCAGCGCGGTGAGAGCGGCGCGTTTCACGCCCATTTTCTTGGAGCGATCCAGGATGTCGCGAAGATCGTTGATGGCGCCGCGATTGGCCAGCAGGCCGGTGGTTTCGATGGCGGCGATTTGGACCTTCTCATCCAAGTCGCGCAATAGAAACGCCACACGAGGGCCGGCGGCGGGGTCGCGAATCTTTTGGATGGCGATCAGCGATTCGTAGATCACCTGACTATCTTTGGAGCGCAGAGCTTCGGCCAGGTCGGGAATGGCTTCGCGGCCGCGCAGAATCCCGATCGCGCGCGCGGCGTTGGCTCTGGCGTCCATGCTGGCGCCGCCGCGAGCCACCCTTCCGAGAGCGCGCACTACTTCTGGGCGAACCTGAATATAGGCGTCAATTACCTGATCGTTGGTGTCGGTGAATTTGCTTTTGATGGAAGTGCCGAGGCGGCGGAAGGAAGCTCCCAGGCCCGAGCGAGCGTAGCCGGGGAGATAGAAATTGACCAGCCCATCTGACGCGCGAATCTGAATTTCGGCGTCGTTGTCGTTCAGGGCTTTGATGAGCGGGTCTAAACTGCGCTGAGTGCCGATGTCGGCGATGGCCTTGACGGCCTCAATACGCACGTCGAGAACGGGGTCGGTGAGATAGGGCTCGATTTTAGGAATGGAATCGGAGGCGCCTTTGCTCAGCTCACGAACGATTTTTGCACGTTGTTTAGGATCGTCTTGCGCGTAGAGAGAAAGACCGGCGGCGAGGAGCGAACCCGCGATGAGCCAACGGGACCTGCTTCGGAACATAATACTCAACGGACAAACTCGACGGTGACTTTTTTGGAAATAAGCCCGGCTTCGTAGCCGAGATCGAGCAGTTTCTGGGCGGCACGGGGGACCAGCTCGCCGCAATCGACGGTGAAGTGATTAACGTACATTCCCACGAACTTTTCGGCCAGGCGCGGCTCCAGATCGCGCGCGAACTGCATGGCGTAATTCAAGGACTCTTCATTGTGATCGAGCGCGTATTGGATGCTTTCGCGCATGAGGCGGCAGCATTCGCTCTTCACGTCGTCCGGCAGCGATCGCAGCAATGCGTTGGCGCCTAGCGGGAGCGGGAGATCGTAGGTATTCTTCCACCAACGGCCGAGGTCCAGGACATTTTGATAGCCACTGCGGCCATAGGTGAGCTGGCCTTCGTGGATGATGAGGCCGGCGTCAACGGAATGGTCGCCCACAGCGTCGAGAATCTTGTCGAAAGGAATGGGGACTTCTTCGAAATCCGGCTCGAATAATTTCAGGGCGAGATAGGCGCTGGTCATGCGGCCGGGGATGGCAATTTTTTTTCCTTTGATTTCCTCGGGGGCCATGGGCTTGGTGCTGACCAGGATAGGGCCGTAGCCATCGCCGATGCTGGATCCGCTGGCCATGAGAACATACTTGTCGGCTACATATGGATAGGCGTGATAGGAAATCGCGGTTAATTCATAGGCTCCTTCAGCGGCCTTGCGGTTGAGGGTCTCAATGTCTTCCAGGACGTGCCGGAAAGTGACCAGCCGGGAGCGGACCTTTTTGGTGGCCAAGCCGTAGAACATGTACGCGTCGTCGGAATCGGGGCTGTGCGCGCAAACGATTTCCGTCACGGAAGTTGAGGTCATAGGAGCAGACTTAAAATATAGCAGACGCGTCTGAAAGGTGCGTTGAAGACACTGAATGAAAAACGGTTGACAGGCGAAAGCGCCTGCCCCACTTCGGCGCACTTTGGCGCGCGAAGGGCGTGGAATTTTTGATGGCGGACCTTTCAATTGACGGGATGGATGATCTCAGCGATGACGCCGCCGATGGAATCTGTATCTAAATATGCGTAGCGGCCGGAGCCTTTCTTGCCGGTTTCACCCCAGGCTCCGGACTGCGCCACGGAGTAGCCGAGTTTTTGATAATCGGCGATGGATTGATCCAGATCATCGACGGGCACACCCAGATGTTGGATGCCTTCGCCGTGAGTCTTGAGGTAATCGACGTACAGATTGGGAGGAGTGGCCGGCGGGATGATCCATTCGTAAGTGAACTGGGTGTGGCGCTGCCAGCAGACATCAAAATCCAACCAGAGAGGCTGGCCGTGGTAGCGGGAGTCTGCGCGAGGGCTGGCGTGCGATTTGGGCATGGCGGGGAAGCCGAGTTTCTGCCAATATGCCGAGGGGCCTTCGGCTTCGCGGGCGACGAATCCGATGTGCGATATTTTTCCCGGCGCGTCGTTGTTGGAAGGCGGGTTGGGAGGAGCGCCGCCGGGCCAGCAGATGAGTCCGAGGACGTACTTGCCTTGGGCTTCGGTATCGAAGTACGTCAAGGTGAATGGGCCGGGATCGGTTTTGATTGTTAGCTGCTGGAGTACGCTGACGCCGAGCGTGCGCATTCGCTCGATTTCTTTGGTCATTTCTTCCATGCTGGCGACTTCGTGGACGATGGAGAAAATTCCGTCGCCGTGGTGGGCGAGGAAATCCGAGAATGCGTTGCCGGAGCCGGTGGGCTGGAGCATGTCGACGGTGAAATTGCCGATATTGCCGGTGATGCTGCGCGCGTGGATGGATACCGGCTTGCCGCGGTATTGGCCTGCGTAAGTGAGATTGGTGTGTTCGTGGATGTTGGAGAGTCCAAACTGGGCCCAGCCTTTTGCGGGAGGGTCGAGCGATTTCACCAGCCAGGTTACGCGGTTGACTCGTTTGTAGAAATCGGGGAGTTCGGCGTGGGCGGCGGTTGTGAGTAGGAGGAGCGCGGTGGTGAGGTGGCGCATGGGCAGATTGAAATATAGCAGAGAAGGCACCGGCTTCCTTACGGTCGCGGCTGGGTAACAACTGCACGTAGGAAATCGGGGAATGAGTATCCTGTCACCGCATTTTTTCCTGGCGATATATTACGCCGCCTTTTATGACTAGGCCGACGTGCTCCAACGCCGTGACGTCGCGCAGAGGATCGCCGGGCACCGCGATGATATCGGCCAGTTTACCGGGGGCGAGCGAGCCGATTCGATCCTGCCAGCCCATGATCTCGGCGTTCAGCGAGGTGGCGGCGACGATGGCGGCCATGGGAGGTTCTCCCAGCTTCACGCGTTCGCTGAACTCCTTGGCGTTCTGGCCGTGGGGAATCACCTGGGCATCGGTAGCGAAGCCAATCGGCAGACCGGCAGCCAGGGCGCGCCGGAAGCCCGAGTAGCCGATAGCTCGGATTTGCCGCGCACGTTCGCGCTCGCTCTCGGGGATGGGATTGTCCTTACCGGCGCGGTCGATCGCGGCATAGGTGAAGAGCGTGGGCACATAAAACACCTGGCGGTTGGAGGCCTGGAGCAGGGCAACCGCTTCGTCATCCAGATACGATCCATGATCCACCGTCCGCACGCCGGCGCGAATGGCGGCCTTGATGCCGTCAGCGCCATGGGCGTGCGCCGCCACGGGCTTCCCCCAGCGCCGCGCCTCCACAACGGCGGCCCTGATCTCGAGGTCAGAGTATTGTTGCGCACCCGGTGGGATGCCGGTGGAGAGCACCGCGCCAGTGGCGAGAATCTTGATGAAGTCGGCGCCATTCTTAAAGTTTGTGCGCACCGCCTTGGTGATCTCGTCGACGCCATCGGCGAGATTACGCACCAGGGGAACGTCAACATACGGCGAAAAATGCCGCGCATCTCCGGCGCCACCGGTGGAAGAGACGTAGTTGCCCGCTACCATCAAACGGGGCCCGGGCACGGCGCCGTCGTCTATGGCACGCCGCAGCTCAACGTCAACGTAGGGCCAGGCGGGCCCCATGTCGCGGCAGGTGGTGAAGCCGGCGAGCAAGGTGACGCGGGCGTTGCGGGCTCCCCAAAGCGCGTCCCGCGCCGGCGTGGACTTTAGCAGCGCGTCTTCCCAGTGCACACGTTCGTCGCCGGTGAGGTGTGTGTGGAGGTCGATGAGCCCCGGCAGGAGCGTGGCGTCACCGAGAGAGATCACCTGGGCGCCGGGCGGAATTTGTACGCTGGGTCCAACCTCGACGATGCGCTCACCCTGGATGCGAATCATTCCCGGCAGGATGGGCGCCGCGCCGGTGCCGTCGATGAGCCGCGCGGCGCGCAGTACAGTCACCAGCGGCGCAGGCGTAGACTGGGCGGCGAGGGGCACGGCAGACAGGGCAAGAGCGAGCGAAAGCAGATTGGGGGCGCAGGCTGCGTTGCGATTGCGCGTGGCGGCGAGGATCATTATTTGCCGAACGGTAGTATAACACCGAACTTCCGGCGAACTCGACGATTAGATCAAGGCAGGCCAGTGCTGGTAGCGTTTTGGCGGTCGCGGTTCGGCTTCATGATATGGTTGAGAGGAAAGGAAAAACGAATGCGAATTATTTTGACAAAGCTCATTCTCGGTGTGTCGATCACTGCCATCGGAGCGTTGGCGGCTGACAATACCATCGGGACGTGGAAACTGAACATGGAGAAATCGAAATTCAGCCCTGCTGTTCCGGTCAAGAGTCTCACCATGACCAGGGAAGCATCCGACGGCGGGTTGAAAGTAACCATGACGGGAGAACAAGCTGACGGCACTGCAATCAACGGCAGTTACACGGCAAAGTACGATGGTAAGGAATACTCTGTGACCGGCGCGCCCTATGACACCATCGCAATGAAGCAAGTAAACGCGAATATATTGACGTTCACGCAGAAGAAGAAGGGCGGAAAGTACAATGTCACGGGCCGAGCCGTGGTCTCGAAAAACGGCAAAACTGCGACCTCCACGTTTAAGGGGACTAACGCTCAAGGGCAGCCGTACAGCGCCACGATGGTGTACGACAAGCAGTAAGTTGGCAGGTTAAATCGGGGAATGAGTATCCTGTCACCGGATTTTTAGGAGGTCGGGGCGGAGGACCGCTAAAGCTTGTTCCAGGCGTGCGAGACCCTGCTCAGCGGAAGACAGGTCGCCAGTGCGGCCTTGTTTTTCGAGCGCCTGGGCAGCGTCGAAGGCTTCCTGGGCGCCGAAGGTGGAGACGGAGCCTTTGAGACTGTGGGCGTGGCGTTCCAGGCCGGACTGATCGCCCTGCGCGACGGCTTGGCGAATCATTTCGAGCGATCGCGGATAATCGTCCAAAAACAGGCCCACTACTTCGCGCAGCAACTCGACGTCGCCGCCGACGCGGCTGAGCGCTACGGATTCATCCAAGTGATGAAGCTGTACTTCTAGCGAGAATGCTTCGGATTCAGTGTTCATCTTCCAGCCCTAGATACTTCATCGGCAGGTTGTGGGCGGATTATTATGAGTATTCCCATTGAGCAGCTGACGTTTGAGGCGCGGCTGGAATGCCGTTATCTACTTCACACACCGGAGAAGTTGGACCGGAACTCGTTGCTAATAATCACTTTGCATGGGTACAGCTCGAATCCGGAGGTGATGCTGCGGCTGACTGGGGGATTGGTGGGGGAGGGGCATGTGATTGCGGCGATCGAGGCGCCGAATCAACAATATGTTACGGCGGGGCTGCCGAATCGGGAATCGGTGGCTGGGTATAACTGGGGGATCGGGGCGCATTGGGGGTCGGCGGTGCGGCTGCATCATGAGATGGTGCTGCAGACGCTGGTGCAATTACGGCAGCGGTTTCAGATGGGGAAAGAGCGGTGTCTGCTGATGGGGTTTTCGCAGCCGGTGGGGTTGAACTACCGGTTTGCGGGAACGCATCCGGGAGAAGTGGGGGGGATCCTAGGAATTTGTGGAGGCGTGCCGCGGGACTGGGAGGAGGACAAGTATCAGAAGGTGGAGGCGGCGGTGCTGCATATTTCGCGCGATCAGGACGAGTTTTATCCGGTGGCGGTGGTGGAGAAGTTTCCCGAGAGGCTAAGAAAACACGCAGACGATGTGGAGTTCCATTTGTTGGAGGGGCCGCATCGGTTTCCGTCTAAGGCTGGGGGGATTGTGCGGGGGTGGATGGATCGGGTTTTTGGGGGATGAGGAAACCGTTGCTCGTTTCTGGTTGCTGGTTTCTGGTTCACGAACCTTGAGCCGTGCGAACCAGAAACTAGAAACCAGAAACTAGGAACCTTGCTCTTCCACTTTTTCCGTTGGTTCAGCCACGATTTCCGGGGGTTCTTTGCGGGCGTGTTCAAAGAGGAAGTTGAGGGTTTTTTCGCCGCGGATTCGATAAGCGATGCGGCCCAGGATGCCTTCCTTCTCGAGTTTCTTACGGGTTGCGGCTACCGGTTCGCGTTCCTGCTTGGCGATGCGCTGGACTTCGTGATCCACTTCCTCGTTGCTGGCGTGGATGGCTTCGCGCTCGGCTACTTTGTCGATCAGGAGCGAGCCTTTGACGTCGTGGAGGGCTCTGGGGCGCTGGGATTCCTTGAGCTTGGCCCAATCGATTTTGAGTTTGCTGGGATCGATGCCGCGCTCGGTGAAATCTTTGAATTGGTTCGTCAACTGGGCTTCGATCTGGCGTTCGATGTAGGTTTCCGGGACCGGAAAATCGTGGGCTTGGATGAGCCCGTCGAGCAGTTCGTCCTTGGCTTTTTGCTGAGCGGCGAATTCGCGCTCGTGGAAAATGGATTTTCGAACCGCCTCGCGTAAATCCGATAGGGTGGGGTAGTCGCCCAGGTCCTGGGCAAATTCGTCGTTCAGTTCGGGCAGCTCCTTGGTTCGAATGACTTTGAGCTGCATGCGGAACTGGATGGTCTTACCGGCCAGGCGCTCTTGTCCGTAATCTTCAGGGTAGGTGACTTCGAATTCCTTTTCCTGTTCGGGAGACATGCCGCGGAGGGCGTCGGAGAATCCGGGGAGGGTATCGGGGTCGCCGACGTGGAGGACCATTTCGTCCTGATGGATGGGTTCGCTGACGCCTGCGAGGCTATCCAGAGAAACTACGGCGTAGTCTCCGTCGGCGGCGGGCCGCGGCTCAGCATTCACGAACTGGGCCTTTTGTTCGCGGATGTCAGCGATGCGCTTCTCGACGTCGGCTTCGGTGACTTCGGGCTCGGCGTAATGCGTGAGGACGCCGCGATATTCACCAAGCTCGATGGAGGGCGCGACTTCGAATTCGGCTTTAAATTTGAGCGGCTCGCCTTCCTTGAAGTCGACGTCTTTGACGTTGGGCCGGCCGACGACTTGCAGTTCTTCTTCCTTGACCCGCTTGTCGAAGTATTTGGGGAGCAGATTTTCGAGAACGTCTTCGCGAACCTGGTGTGCGAACTTGGCGCGAATGAGATTGGCGGGGGCTTTGCCGGGACGGAAACCGGGTAAACTTA